>OJRN01000002.1_pt1 | contig 146560 bp, 159 predicted proteins | sample 1599211 | NCBI WGS metagenome assembly OJRN01 (sample SAMN03922532, study PRJEB24848) | human gut metagenome | isolation source: stool sample | host: Homo sapiens | place: Germany | collected 2010-05
TATAAGAGACAGCCTTGATGTACTCCGCCTGTGCCAGAAACTTCGGGCCGAGCCATGCAGCAGGGGCTTGCAGGTAGGTCGAATGATGGATGCGCTTGCCCTTGCGTTCCTCGCGGGCGTAGCGGTTTGCCCAGTTGCGGCTGGCAGCCGGAGGGTTGAAGCTGATAAAGGTAAGGCCAAACTCACCGCCGCGCAGCGCAGACTGCTGCACATTGCGCACGGCATCTTCGCCGCCCTTGATTTGGTCGGCTTCCTCAAACCACAGGATACCGATATACCCGAACGGCAGCTTGATGGATTTGATCTTCTGCGGATCATCCAGTCCACGGAACAAAATGCGCTGCCCGGTGGGGAGATAGGTGCATTGCAGGGGGCTTTGTGTGCATTTGAATTTCGTGGTAAGTCCCAACTTGTCGATAGCCCACAGGATTTGCGCATACACGCTGTCGCGCATCGTGTCGCCGACCTGTCGGGTCACAAGGGCGTGGCAGTCCGGGTGCTTCACCAGCTGCAGCACTACTTCCGTGCCAACATAGGAGCTTTTCAAGCTGGCACGCCCGCCCGATTCAACTGCTTCGTCGATAACGCCCATGTCGATCAGCTTATGCGTCTCATAGAAAGCCGGGCCGATGATGTCCGACAGGCGCACGCGCTTTTTATTCGACGTCATCCACGATCACCACCTCATCGCTGCCGCCGCTCGACTGCATCTCGCGGTACATTTTGATTGCTTCAATATCGCCGCTGCGGGCTTTCTCGACCAACGCAGCATGGATGGCTGCATATTCCCCGGCAGCGTATTTTTCGACCATTGCATCCAGCATAAGGCCGAAGTCCTTTTTGCCCAGCCGTTTATACTGCGTTTGAAGAGTCTTTAAATCCTCCGCAGGATTATACTCTTCCTGCTCGGCGGCCTGCTGGATTCCGGCAATCAACTCCCGGACACTGCCGTTTTTTGTTCGCATCGGCTGCTCCTTTCCCAATAAAAACAGGGTGTCGATTTTTCGACACCCAAAACAGCCCCAGAAACGGCGCTGTGCGCGGTTCTCTTATTCTGCGGGCAGTTTTGCCGCCCGCCGCGTTTGAACGTTTTTGAACGGCGCTCTCGCGCATTTAAACGGTGTTATGGCGCAGGGCTGGATTGCAGGGCATATTTTAGGGGCAGGCTTCGCCATTTCCGCCTTGATGCAAGCCGGAATCCTCTAAAATATGTCCGCTGTGTTCACGCTGCGGGGCGTACCAGCCGCAGCATTACTTGCAGTTTCCTGTCTGCCGTTTAAACGGTAACTAAGGGTTATGGTTTTATCCTCGCCGCCGACAGGCACGCGCACCGTGGCGCGGCGGTCATGGCGGTTCACTTTTTCCAGCAAATCCCTCAAGTGCGCCAGCGGCCCGCTGGTAAAATCCAGAGTTCCGTCCGCCTGCACCTCCGCCTCGCTGGGCGGCAGTGGGCCATCTCCGGCCAGCCAGAGGATGTTGGCTTCCTCGCGGGCGCTCAGTGCCTCCGGCGTGCCTTTGGTGGCTCCCAGCCAGTGCAGCACACCGTCCTCATCGCGCACCGCATAATAGACACGGTACACATCCGGCGTGCTGACAAAGATATAGCTGGGGAACAGCGTGTAAAGCTGTTCCTGCCATTTGCCACCGCGCCGGATCATCCGCCGCTCCTGCGGGCATCTGGCGTCTACGCCCTTGCCGCGCAGCTTCTGCGTGATTTCGGCTTCCATCCCGGTCATAACCTGCAGGGCGTACATACTCATGCGCTGCCCTCCTGTGCCTTGCGATCAAGGTAGGCCGATACCTGTTTGTACAGATCGGGCCGTTCCTTCGCCATGGCGCTCCACAGGGCGCTTTTCAGATCGCCCGTGCCCGCCTCGATGTCAGACTTGTTTTGCAGTTCCACGCGCTTCTTGTAGGCGACGGCACGGGTCAGACCACTGATCTGATTCATAAGTTTATCGACGCTGACCGCGCTCCAATCCTCATCCTTTTTAGAGGTCAGCGCGGTCATAAGGTTTTGGCTTGCAACACGCACAAGCGCCTCGGTGGTGTCCAGATCGGGATACCGCTCCAATTCGTCCAGCATATTGCGGAAGTTAGCCTGTGCGATCTGTAAGGTTTGCAGATTCTCCACATACCCCTGTGCATAGCGGCAGACGCTGGAAACGGAAAGACTGTACCCCTGCTGTTCCAGATAAGCTACGATGTCAGAGTAGGTGGCGCTGCCATCCATAATCATCTCTTCCACGGTGGCCTTCATTTCTGGGGGCAGGGTGTCGATCTTGCTGTGCTTGCGATTGCCGCCCTTTTTGCCATTCAACGGCCAGCTGCTCATATCACACCTCGATCATCTCATCCTTGGTTTTGTGACACAGAACGCTGATGCCCTCGGCGGTGAGTTTGGCTTCCAGCAAATCCCAGCCGATGTCTGCAAAGTCGGGAACAAGGATTTTGTCCGCAATCGTGCGCAGCTGGATGTACTTTGCCATCGCCAGATAATTGATGCAGTCGAGGAAGTCATCTTGGCTGACGCCCCAAATCTGCGCCGCCTGCTGTACATCGGTCAAGCGGTTGTAGCTGTGCCGGATGATGTTGATGGCCTGCATGACCTTGCCGTTATTGTGCGGGAAGGCGTTGGCACGCAGCTGCTTCATCAGCATTTCTTTTTCATTCATCGGAGAGCCGTCCTTTCATCAAGAGATTCAATATCTGGTCGAGTTTCTTTTCAGTTTTCGCCTGCTCCCGGAAGTAGTCTTCCTTTGTCAGAAAGTTTCGCTGGATGGCCTTGATGTCGTTGTGGCATTCAGTCCAGTCCTGCTGGTGCTGGCTTCTGGTCGTGTAGGTGTGCTGAATTTCCGAAATTTGCTGTTTGCACTCGCCGACCTCTTTTTCAAGTTCGGCCTTAGTTGCCGCACTGTCAAGTTTCCGCTCGATTTTGTCAAGACTGCGTTTTACCATCCAGCCCAACGCCCCAATCAAGAACGTAAGCAGGATTCCGATCAGCCACCACGTTCCCGCATCAAACTCCATAATCCGTACCCCTAAACTAAAAAATCGTGAGTGTCACTGGTTTCTATAACCAATGATACTCACGATTCGCAAAATGGGCCAGATTAAGCATTTTAATATTTTACTTTACGTTCTGGCGGGAAAAAACTCATTTGCCCATCAAGGGGTCTTGCCCGGATTTCCCGGTGCTTTTCGTCCACGATGGCCCGCACCGTCACCGTTGTCAAGTTGTACTTCTTGGCAAGGGCTTTCAGATTGTCGCCGTTGTATTCCTCCACGATGCGCTGATTGCGGGCGATCCGCTCAAAACTGTCGCGCTTCGGTATGTAGATTGTCTCGGCAGCGTACACGTCGATCAGCTTCAAATAGTTCTCAAAGCCGATGAGGTCGGCCACCTCCCGCTGGGCGGGGGAAAGATCGTCGGGGTGGATTTCCCACTCATCCATCGGCATCACCCCGGCTCTTCTGCGCAGTCTTGACGTAGCCCTTCAAAACCTCGACCAGCTTGTTGCCGTCCTTGTAGCTGATCCACGCGAAGGGGTCTTTCGGGAAGGCATCCATGCCCAGTTCCTTCTTGATGATGGCGCACAGCCTGTCACCGAGCGGGGCCTTGCTGGGGCTGGCATCCTGCAGCCGATACATGAGCGCCCAGACCTTGCGCCGCTGCCCCTCGCTGGTGTGGCCCGGTGCGGTCTTGCGGAGCGGCTTTCCGCTTTTGCGGGGCGGGGGCGTTCCTTGCCGCCCTTCCAACTCGCCGATGACCTTGCAGGCTTCGCCGTAGGTCAAGGCTTTAATGCTCTTTTTCCCGGTCATGCCCTCGACCAACTCATGCAGCAAGTCGTCTTCCTCGTTCCGCTTCACCATGCCCAGAGCGCCGCCGATAGCGTAAATTTTTCGGATTTGATAAGCGTTGCATCCGCTCCCGGCCATAAGTAGCCTCCCTTCCCGGCGTCAGCCGCCGTTCTTAAAATGTTTAACGATGCACTTCACGCCTGCGCACAGCAGCGATGCCGCCACCGTTACGATGATGGCGCTCCCGGTAGCACCCAGAACCACAGCACAGAGCCAGATGCCCGTGTTCAGTCCGCCTGCGATAGAAGTCATCATGCGTCGGCCTCCTTGCTGCTCACATCATAGTAAAACTCATCCACCGTGCGGATGTAAGCGCCTACCTGCTGCAAAATGTCACCGGGCTGGCGTTTCAGAGCCTCACGGTCAAGGGTTTCGGTAGTCTTGATGAGCTCAGTGTGCCCCAGCACCTTCAGCGTGGCGATGGCCTCGGCCACGCGGCTGCTGGCAAGCATTAGCTTGCTGCTGACACGGTAGCCGACAGTGCCGAAGTTCAGAGCGCGGCTCTTGCCGTCCAGTTCGGCCCGATGCAGATCAACGTATGCCTTGACCTCGCTTTCCAGCGCCTTGACCCGGTTCTGCAGCGGCAAAGCCCCCTGTGCGTAGTCGGCCTTGATGCTGTCGATCTGGCGGTCACGCTGGACAGCCATTTCCGCCAGCGTGTGCTGGCATTCCCGGATGTCCCGCAGGGCGTTGTCCACTGCGCCCCAGTCGGCCAGTGCCGGAACGCTGGTTACTTTCTTTCTTGCCATAGATATGTACTCCTTTGCTTTATTGCGGCGTGACAAGGCGGATGTCGGCATTGTTGGCTTCAAAATGCTTGACAAGCGCCTGCCAGTTCGTCCAGTGTGTCTGATAGGCCGTGAAGGTTTTCTCGCGGAACTTTTTAAGCAGCCCCCGGTCTTTCTTCGGCATCTTGTTATAGGCGGCAATCTGCTTGCGGGTCATCAAGGAAGTTTCTTTTTGAGGGATAAACCTCCGACGCTCCTCGCAATCTTGCACAAACCATGAACCGCGTATTTCGCCATTGACATACACCGCTATTCCATTGCGGAACATGCTGATGCACTCATTGACAAGGGTGACGCTGTACCCATCGCACAGTAAATCGACTTGTCCGAGTGGAGCACGCAGTCTACTCTTTGCCTTTTCCCAATCTTCTTTTTTCACAAAAACGCTCCTTCCTCTCTCTGCATTTGCCGGGGCTTGAGACCCGCGCCCATCCGGGCGGCTGCATTAAGGCGCGGGCGTCTGCCCGCAGGGGTGTTGTTAAACTAAGCACCTTTTTTCTTGCTTTTCGGGGGCCGCACGCGCGGCGGGCGGGTGTAGGCCATACTTTCAAGGGCTTCTTCATAGCCCCGGTCATAGCCCTCCCAGTAAAGGGGCGGCAGTTCGTCGGGGTCGTCAAATTCCTCGGCGGGCTGGTTCAGCACCGCTTCCTCGCGGCGGGCATCGTCCATAAGGCTGCGCGATGTGATGTAAAGGCACAGCCCCCACGCGCCCAGCAGCAGGATCATGTAGCCGAGGCTGGCGTTCACGGCCAACGCTCCGACGAAGATGCCCACCAGCGAGCCGCACATGATGCCGCCCACGGTAAAATATCCGCACTTCAAATTCATCTAAAAAACTCCTTTCCTCAAACTGCCCCCAGCATACCAATGCCCATGTGGGCGGCCATGCGGTACAGATTTTCATAGCTGATATCGTTGGCGCTGGCCGCGTTGGTGTACAGGTTCATTGCGCCGCGAATGCCCCACGGACTGCGGCAGACGCTCAGCAGGAAGTCCATTTCCTTGCGGGCGTCCTGCTCGGCAAGCACCGGGAACAGCTTCCGCACGTCATCTTCCTTGACCTTGCGGGTGGTGTACTCGCGCTGCATACGGATGCGGCTGAACAGCTGCGCAAACTGCGCTTGCTGACGGCCCTGCAGACGACTGTACACCTCGCTATTGCCGATGAGCACCACGCCGACACCGTGCTCCCCGGTCATGGGGTTGTCGTCCGTCAGGGAGCGGATTTCTTCCAGCGCCGCATATTTGAGGTGCTGGGCTTCGTCAATAACGATGACCCAGTTTGTGCCGTCAAGGCGGGAACGCAGTGCCATCATCTGATCCATCTTGTTGCGGCACTCCGGCACGCGCAGGGCGCGGGCCAGCAGCTTGATAGAGCCGTTCAGTGTGCCCGTGCTGGGTGTGATGCTGATGCCCACCGCGTTCGTGGGATGGTCGCGCAGGAACTTCTGTGCGCCCTTGCTCTTGCCGACGCCCGCATCACCGTGCAGCACGACCATGCAATGCTCCAGCTGGGCAAAGCGGATGCTCTGGCAGACATCCTCGCTGATGCTGGTCGGCACATACGCCGCGCGGGGCAGCAGACTGGCGGTCTTCTCGGCGGCGGCCTCGGCCTCTTCATCCAGCTTGAAGAACTCGCTCAGCTGCCGCTCGACGGCTTCCACCGAGCCTTTATACTTCTGATTAAGGTAGCTGCTCAGTGCCGCGCTGGAAAGATTCACTTTAGCGGCAAACTGATTTTGACTGATGCTGTGCGTCTCCATGTAACGCTGCGTGCGCTGGATCAGCGCGGGGTTATAGGTCTTTTCCATCTTCAATTCCTCCTCGTTGTCTGATGATGTTCTCATTCATCCTGCCGATGTCAATGTCACCGACAGCTTTAAGCAGGGGTTCTTCGCGGGCATATCGAAGTTCCACAAGTTTCGAGTTCGGATACAGTTCCAACTCCGATGCATTGCGGAAAGCAATGTTCCGAACAAGGTTCAACGCGCGTTCTGGGTCTTTGTCTTCCAGCGTAAGTGCGTCTGCAAATTTTTGTAAATCGCGTTCCGCGCGGCGTTTGTACGCCATTATGCGGCCAATCTTTTCTTGATTGTCATTGTAGTTGGCTTCCATAATGCTTTGCGGCACTTCCATCAAAAATTTGTCATCCGTACCGTACACGCGGACGCAGCTAAGGTCATCGGGGTCATAGCGAACGTACACATACTTGTTAAAATAGAAGTTACACAATTCTGCACTGTGATACCACAATTTCATCCCATGAATTTTCAACGGTACGCCAGAACGGCTTACCCGCACAGGGTCGCTGGTGCGCAACATCATCAGCCGCAAATCTTCCTCACTGGCAGCGCGAACCACTTTGCCATCAGGCAGATGATCCTGCCAGACCTCAATACGGGTCTTTTTGGCATCAGCAAGTACGCTGCCACCGTAGGGCTGGCAATTCATGTAAGCAGGGAGCAGCGTATTTACCGCATCAATGACCTCTTCATCTGTTGGAATATGTTCACCTTTTTTTAGAACGAATTTAAGATTTTCGGGCTTTTCTGTCACATTGCCGCCGCAGTAGGTCGGAAACAGTCGAGAAATATAGTTTTTAAAATCTTCAAATCGCCGCTCGACCAGCTTTGCGCGGGCATTGCGTACAATGGCATTTGTCATTTTGATGCCGAGACGTTCAAAAACACCGGGCGGCGGGCTGAATTTTTTGTCCTTTTCTTTGCGGCTCTTTTTGGCACGGTGACCGAGGCCGCCGACATCTTTGTTCAAAAATTCACGGCCATTGTCCACATATACGGTCTGCGGGATACCAAAATTTTGTATTCCCTTGCGCAAAGCATTTAGTGTTTCTTGGCTTCCGGGATTATCTGAGACATACCAGCCAACAAATACGCCGCTGCGTGCATCTTGCCATGCGCTCAAATGCAGGCGGTGCTTGATGCCCTCTGGACTTATACTGATAACATCCAATGTGTGTGTATCGCCGACCCATACCTCATTGGAGAAGAAATTCTCGTAATTACGGCGTATATAGGGGCTGCACTGGTCATAGTAGGCTTTTGGCCCTTGGCGGCAGAGCACTACAACAGGCTCTGGAAGCGCTTTTGCCTTGCGGTAAAATGTGTGGTAGCAAGGAAGCGGCAAAGCCTCTGGCATTTCTTCTTGCGCCCACTGCTTCGTCATATCAATGCAACGCGGTATCGGATATTGTCTGTCGTCCAAATAAAGCGTCAGAAAAACTCTCTCAATAGCCTCCGGCATCTTGCTCATGCCCTTGCGTGCCTTGCCGCGCATATCCACCAGTGCGCCATAGTCGCCCTCGCGGATGGCCGCCCACTTCCTGTAAAGCGTCTCCACGCTGATTTGACGGTCTGGCTCTTCCATCCGGCACAGCAGCACAAATTTTTCGTCGCACTCGGCTTTCTTTGTCCCGGCCTTGTTGCGGTAGGTCTGCCAACGGTCAACGGTTGTTATCCAGTACCCAATTTCACCGCGTTCCTCGGCAGTGTAGGCTTCCAGCGGTTTGCAGGCGGCGGGCTTGTCAGCCTTTTTCGCCTTGGCCGGGGCCGCCGCAGGCAGCGCGGCGGGCGCGTGCTCCGCAAAGTATTTCTGTTGCGCCGCATCAGGCAGGCTGGAAAGCGGGAACAGGTACTCCGGCCTGTTTCGTTCGTTCATGTGGGTCTGATAGGGCAGTTCGCCAGATTTAGCCATTCTCTGAACGTGTCGGACAGACAGCCCCATCAAGGCACTTGCTTCCGATGCTTTCAATAACGCTTCCAAAAAATCACCTCTTTCTGACCTGCCATCATCAGACTGTGTAGGTCATCTCACAGTGACGCCCCCGCAGGGGCGTTTCGGCTTGTTGATAAAATTGCTTTAGGCTGTTCATTTCCCGCCATTCATGTTATAATCACATCAAAAGGATGTGTAAAAATGAATGTATTCACTTGGTTTTCTGACAGAAACAACATTACGTTCCTCATTGCGATTGCTGGTTTTGCAATGTCGCTCTATAATTTTCTTCGCGCTCTGTGGGATAGGCGATGCGCACTTTCCATTGACTATGTGAATCACCACTGTTCTCCATGCAAAGGGCATACACGATTTGAAATCCGTATGAACATACAAAATCTGTCCTCAGCCCCATTGAGCATTGTTCGGATGTACATTATCTGTGATGGAAAGTCTTACAGCTTCGCTTTTCCTGCGCAAGAAGTAATGGAATTTACCCACACAAAGGGAGGTATCGAAACACGGCATTCAGAGGTTTTGTCACAATCCTTGCCGTTTACGATTTCCGGACATGGTGTATGTGGAGCATATTTTGCTGCTTACCTTCCGCCAGAACTCCAAAGCAAGCTGGAAGGAAAATGCAAATTTCAACTGGCCGTGCAAACGCCGCAAAAGCGTGTTGTCTTTGACATTGATGCGCATAATCCCGGTTTGGATTTTGAAGAGTACGGTTTCTTTACCAATGCTTAATAATCTCAGCCAAAACATTGAGAATGATGGAACCGATTGCCAGAATCAGCGCCCAGTCTTGGAGGGTCATAGCATTCACCACCCTTCGCCGCAATCGTCGGCACTGAACTGGCCCCCGGTGCTGTAATTCCACTGCAACTCGATACCCCGACCCGGCACATCGTACAGCGCAGGGCCGTGTGCGCAGCACTTCCAGCCGTCCTTCGGCCTGTGTACTCATGCCAGATCGCGCTCGGCATCATACCGATCCACCTTGTAAAACCCTCCGGCGTTGGGGTAAGTTTCCCCAACAATCGGCTTGTCCGGCAGCCTGCGGATGCGCTGGCGGCCTGCATCAATGTTCGTCATCGTCAAATTGCACCTCGCTTAAATACTGTTTACACGGCCTTTTACCGCTCTTTAAAATTAGGACAGCGGTAAAATCCTCGCGCCACGCCATCGGCCCGCTCCACCAGTTGATGGCGTCTTCCAGCGTGGTGTACTCCGGGCCGTAGGCTTCCTGTATGGCTTCAATAATTTTCATACCGCTCTCCTTGGCCTGCCATCTTCAGTACCGGGCGGCCATTCCCGGCAGACAGCCCCGAAGGACTGTTTCGGCTGTTCAATCTGCGTTTTCTCTGTTATACTGTTTTTATCCTGCTCGGCAGGAAATTTGCCTGTGAGGTGTTTTTATGTACATTCGTCTGACCTGTAAGCGATGCACGAACTCCTTCCGCGTTTTTGAATCCGACGTAGAGCAAGGAAAAAATATCAAGTGCCCCTTCTGCAAAGCCCCTGTGGGGAAGGAGCTGCGCAACAAAATTGCAACCATCTGCGACGAAGATTGTGATTTTGATGTTGCGATTGCTCCTTCGGCACACGTCAGCGTTCGTGAATGTATGCTTACTTCAATGGGAAACGCTCTGAGCACTCTAAATGCAAATTCTTTGAAGGATGTTGCCAAAGCGTTTGATTCTGAGGAACAATATAAAGTGGTGTACGCAATGATAAGTGGTGCCCTCATGGGCTATCACAATCAACTGCGGGAAAATCTCTTGGTTTATGGCATTGATGTCGGCGACTTAAAATAAGCCTTTGAGACTCCCTGTCGCAATCTCGCGTTCGAGCATGCGCCTCGCTTCAATAAGCTGCTTTTGTCCCTCATCAGTGGTGAACGCAGGCTTTTTAGTACAATCATCTTCCTCGGAACGTCTGACTCTTCCGTCCTTTTCCTGCGAGCCATCGAAAAGAACAATCATCTTCAAAGCGTCCAGCATTTCTGCCGTCAGTGTCAGAAGCTCGGTATTATCTTTTGCCCTCTCCGAAGCACCACCCAGAAATCCTACCTGCTGCACAAGAATGTTTTTTACAATAAGTCTGTCGTTTGCTGCGAGTTCCATATTTGATCTTCCTTTCCAGCCTGCCATCTTCAGTACCGGGCGGCCATTCCCGGCAGACAGCCCCGGAGGGCCGTTTCGGCTGTTATGCGCCTAGGTCAGCATCCTTGAACAACTCACCCGGTTCAACTCCCAAGGCAAAAGCGATGCGTTGAACGTCTTCCGGGCGAATAATTCGAGTATTATGCACCATGTACCCGAATGTTTGCCTTGAATATCCAGCTTTGCGAGCCACTGCGCTCTGCTTATAGCCCCTCTCGCTAATGATGCGGAGTATGTTATCGGAAACTGGGCGATTGTTAATTACCATTGAATCTTACCTCCTTTACTTTTTTAAAAGTGGAGTATCTCGAACTATTTATAATATAGTCGAGTTGCTCCACTTTGTCAAGCGGGTTCTTGCATTTATGTCCGACTTTCTCGAACTTTTTGTTGACGGAAACCTTCACTGGCGATTATAATTGTCTTTGAGGTGATACCAAAATGTCTTATAATAGCAGACTTCGTGAAGCGCGGAAAAATGCTGGATTAACTCAAACCGAACTGGGCAACATGGTCGGCTGTGCAAAAACAACTATCACAGGGTACGAAACAGGTAAAAGTGAGCCGAGCATGGCAATGCTAAGCAATATCATGCACGCGCTGAATGTTGACGCGAACTTCATTTTTCAAGATGAAGTCCGAGAACACCACGAATCTCACGCCACCCCCTCCGAGATGGATTCTTTAGTCAAACCATATCGTATGCTGGACAAGGCAGGGCAAAAAATGGTTCGCACAGTTATAGAACTCGAAATGGCCCGATGCAAGAATGTTGTTCCATCCTTGCCCGAAGAATAACACTGCTTTCCGAAGAGTGTCTTGCATTTGTTGGGAAATAACGTTTTGCGTTATACACCGTGTTAAAATTTAGTTTTTTAATGCGACATTCCAAACTCCCTTTTACCAAAGGAAACATCAAAAAAAGCACGTTGATACGCATTGCGACATTAAAAAGTTAATGCGACGCTTTATGTCGCATTAAAACTCAAAAGGCGGCGGCCAGACCTATGCGCACTGCATAAGTCTGGCCGCCGCCTTTTAAATTGTTTTAACGCCTGTTAAAACGCGATACTACGATATTTAAGCGCTTATTTGAATCGCTTTTTAAATGCAGTTTAAACACTTTTCAAACGCTCCGCGCCCGCCGCGCTATCCAGCCGTCAATCCGCCGTTTTAACCCCCAAAATGGGCAAAAAAATTTTGCAAGCCAGCATCCCGCCAACTTGCAAAATTTCGCGTTCAATTTCGTTTAACTCTCATTAAAAACCGCGCTCTCGCGTCCTTTCCCGCCCTTTTCCACCTTTTTGCGCTCAATCTTCCCACCCCGCCCGCATTTCTCACTCTTCAAGAAAACTCACACCCTCGCGTACACAGAGAATTGCAGCATGTGGTATCCGTCCTTCAGCAAAAAATTCCGGAACGCCGTCGCATGCCGCCTTTCAGTCTTTGTCTGCACAGGCAGGTCAAAAAAGACAATCATCCGCATAAATTTACTCATAGCTATGCTGCTTGTATTCAAGCAATTTGGGTAACAGCAGGGCTTGTCCACGCAGACCTTGCACCAGGCGTTCCATTGCATAGGCAACGCTGTGGTGCTGCCCGCCGGAAAGAATATCCGCATTCAACAGGTTTACAAGCTTTCCCTTCAGTATGGGTGTCAATGCTGCATCCTCGGCCACATTTGCTGCCACGTACAAATCCGCCACGGGCCGGAACGGCTCCATCAGGTCATCCGCCAGATTAAATTGGTTCAGCTCGCTGTCATGGTGCAGTCCCAGGCACGGCTGAAAACCATACACCGTCAGGCAGCGCGCCATATAGCCCCGCAAAATCGCGTAGGCATAATTCAGTGCAGCATTTCGCGTATCTTCATTGCGGCGGGTGTAGCCCTCACCAAATAAAGCCGGAAAGTAGTACGCTGCGGCGCTTGCCTCTACGTTATCTTTGTCGCCGCTCGTCACAGCCTTGGCACGCCCGAATAGAAACGCCGCCTCCTGTGTTTTGCCGCAAAGTGCAAGACACTCCGCTTGGTTTTGAATTTTTGCTGTCACTACCTGCTGCCACATCCGTTTTTTTGCCGGCAGGGTCAATTCCATCTGCCAGCGCAGTACTCCCAGCTGACGGCTGTGCTGTGCAAACGGCAGCGAGATGCCGCACGGCAGATGTGTTTCATCGCACCAGAAAGTCACCACACCGTTTTGTGCCAACGCCGCCATAGCCGCTGTTGTGATCGTGCTTTGGCGGCTTTCCAGTACAATGGCACTGATGTCTTCGATGGGCACAGAGTGAACTTCTTCCGTTTCAATCAACAGCTGCTCATTTTTGCAGCGGATGCGCGCAGGGTTCACGATCATCAGACAGCGGTAGGACATAATTCACCTCCGTTGGGCAGGGAAGGTTTGCCGTTTTTCTTTTTTCACCGGGGTATAATTGCCAAGGACATCGACCTGATATTTCTGAACCTTTTGCAAGGTCTTAAAGCCAAGACCGTCTGCAATATATGCATCATCATGCGTAGTTACCGTGATGGCACCCGTCGAAATATTTCCGCCTTCAAAGTATGCCAGTATTTTGTTCACCGGCATTTCCTTTTCCAGTGTACTATCTCTGTTTTGCACCTTGAATTTCATAAGGCGTTTGCTTTCAATGCGTACAAGGTCATGCTGGCAAAGTGAGAACAAGAAGTTTTCTTCGTCCATTTCCTTCCACTCTGCATAGCTTTTTCCCTGTACAACCGCTTTATTGGGCAATTCCAATTTCACCGTATCTGCCACATAGATCGGCACCCAGTAATAGCCGTCGCCCGGCACAAAATAGACATCCATGCGTACCATCGTGTCGTTATCAGCCACACCCTTTCCACCATGAACCGGAACTGTACTGGTCACTTTATCGCAAATCTTCACTTTTTGAACTCGTGCCCCGGGTGTGCCATCCGCGCGCGGCTTGTAAAACGGTTCTGCAAACGCTTTCTTCCCATCCCCGCCAAAGGCAAGCAATCTGGCCTTCAGTGCATTGTACAGCAATGTATCGCTGCTGCGGTTAAAGTAGCCCGCAATTTCACCGTCCTTATCCAATTTCAGTTCGGTGATATTCCTACGCTGTACAACGTGAGTATCGTCCAGGCGACTTTTTATTGTTTCCTTGTGTGCCGCGCCTGTCACCTTATGGCGCGGCATCCGCGATACAAACACAGGCTGAATAGACGAAATATCCACCGTCGCATAATAGACCGGGTTGATCTGCATCAAATTTTCCTGCGGGCAGGCTGACAATCGCTGCGTCAGCTCATCACGGAAGTGCGGCCAAGGTTCAGGGAAGTGCTCATTACGCACCGCCGTCGTCTCTGCACGCTTGCAAAAGTCAGATACCCGCTTTATCATCCCCTGTGTCGTACAGGCAATCACCGCCGCGTCCGCTGCATGGTGCAGATCGCCGTCGGCACGCACCTTGCTAAGACCCCAGCGCTTGCGCAAAAACGCCGTAACGGCGCCATTTACCGCAACGACCCGCCGTTTGCCTGCCCCGGAACAGTCTGCAAACGCAAGATGATTGCGGATATAGTTCAGCATAAAAGCCGCAATATACTGCGTATCCTGCAGGTTGCGCTGGATATAGCCCTTGCCGTCCTCCTCGCTCAGCCTTTCCTTCAATAGGTTCTGGCGCTTGCGGAAATTCTTTACGTTTGCTTTGGTGTACACAATAAAGTCGTCCCGTCGTTTTCCCTGCAGGTATTGCAGCGGCAGACGGTTTCCCTTCTGGCGGTTCTCCGATGCCAGCACCAGCACCTTATTTGTGCGGCGGTCATCAAAGCTTATGCTATAAGGGACGATATGGTCTACCTCGGCATAGCCGGAGACTGTAATAACCTTGTCCAGCTCCAACGGCTGTATCGAATACGCACAGTGCCCGTCCTGCTCTTTCCACAGACGATATTTTACAAGGTCCTGCCCGGTAACGGTGCGTCCCGGAAAAAGCTCATTCAGCTCTTTCATCAGGCGTTCATTTTCCGCACTGTTATCCCGCATCGCCTTGTCCAACTCGCTGCGCTGCTGGAAGTTCTTATTCATCTCTCTTGCCAGCTCCAGATGGATACTGACCGGACTTTCGCCCTGCTCGCGGATGATCGCATTGACGACCTTGATCGTCTGTGCCACTGCACGGCGCACCACCGGGCTTGTAATATCCTCCATTTCCTCCGTTGAGGCCGGCAGGAACTGCGCTTTTTCGCCGTTTTGCCTTCCCTGAAAATCATATCCGGCTGCCTGGCAGGCATCGTTATAGTTCATGCCCTGTTCCAGATAGGGGATCAGCTTGCGGCACGCCTTGACCGAAATGTGTCCATATCCCGCAAAGCTGGGCAGCGTCAGCAGTGCTTCTATTTCCAGCGGTTCAAACTCCGCCTGTTTCAATGCCTTGCGCAGCTTATCCTCGTTTTCCGGGTTCGTCAGCGCAGCTCCGGCGGCATCCAGCTGCTCGCGGCTGATATTGCGGATATGATCCTTCCGCAGGGTATTCAGCGCCTTACGCATCTTGTGGTAGCAAGGGAGTGCCGTTATTTTTTCTTTCTTTTCGCAGGCTTCTGCCGTCTGCTCCCCGCGATACCGCACCATGTTGAACCGTGCTTCTTCCGGCAGTGCCAACGCCTTGCGGACCCGGGCAAAATCCAGCTTGTCCGTCTGGCTGCACACAGAAAGCAGTACCTGTCGCTCTGCCGGTGTCAGCGTGCGGCTGGTTCCGTTTTCCGCAATGCGGATATGATTGATTTTTTGCAGCAGCGTAAAATATTCAAACGAGAAGGCCGCCTTGGCTGCCCGCTGTTCGCTCTTTCCCTCCAGCGTGCAGGTGCCGACCCTGTTGCTGCCGCTATACGGGCTGCCTTTGCCCGGACCTTCCGCAAAGGAGCGCTGGCGTGTCAGAATACAAAGGTACTCTGCCTCCATCTCCGGCGAAGCCCATGTCGCACCGTATTGACGCTGTGCTGCAAAAACCAGTCTGGCCTCGTCTATGATTTGGTCGCGTTTGACGGTGGAAAGATAATTTTCCGCTTTGTTGCGCTTGTGCTCTGCAAACACAGGGTCGCGGTACATCATCTCACCGACAGTACGGTACCGGTTTGCCTCCATACGTCGGGTGTTCGCGTCAATTGCCTGCAGCAGCTTACCGTCTTTTTGTGCATCGTCTGCCTTGCGGTTACTGCGAAAGCCCCTGCGCTGCATCAGGTGCAGCAGTATACGGGCAAAATCCAGTGCTGTCACCGGGCCATCCAACGCCTGAACACGCAGCGCATAGACATCCGGCAGATGCCCCGCTTGCACAGCCTGCTCTATTTCCGCCTTACCGGGCAGACCGTTTTTCTCCATCAGCTCGTACAGATCCGCCTTGCGCAGGCTGCGGCGGCGCAGCCTGCGGCGGGCGCTGCGGGCCTCACGGCGCGGGGCAGCAAGGCTGTCGCCTGTTTTGGGTTGTTCGGCCTTATCAAATATGCGTGAGCCACATCGGATCAGACCATAGGGCTCCGCGTTTTCATTCAGTGCCACCACCGCCCAGCCGACGGACGCAATGCCAATATCCAGACCAATTCCATAGGGATGCTTCATTTTTTTGCACATCCTTTCACTTTTCTACTATCATAGCGCATTATGGCATTATTTGGCAACTGACAATTTAAACGAAATTTAGGCAAAAAAGATGACGCCCTGCCAAATAGCAGGGCGTCAGAGCTTTACGGTCCTATGACCTTATCATAGCAACCATAATAGTTCTTGGTATGGTATAAGAACTGTCTGTATTATACTACATTGTCAGGCAAAGTGCAAGACCTTACCTATGCTGCCGAAAAATATTACGGCAACTCCGGCGCATAAGCCTCGAGATTGCGGGGCTTGCCCTCGTAGACGATGGCAATGCCGTCGGGGCCGGTGTTGGCGCTGACAACGCCGCCGAGCTGGAACACGATCAGCGGTGCATGGCCAAACGCCTTTTTGCACAGCTTGACCAGCTCGTCACGCTTGGCGGTGCTGGACGTGTAGGCCACCATGTAGGGCGTGTCCTTCATCGAATCGACGCGGCTCTCCACCCATTTGATCATGGCTACGGGCACGGCGGCGTCGCCGCGGACCTTGCTCTCTACCTTGGAGACGCCCGCATTCAGGCTGATGATGGGGCGGATGCCCAGCAGGTCGCCGACCACAGCGGCGGCGGCGCTGACGCGGCCCGACTTCTTCATCTGCTTCAGGCTGTAGGCGGCCAGACAGATCTCAACGCAGTCCAGCTTCTTCTTTAGCTCGGCCACGCAGGAGGCCAGCTCACCGCCGTTGCGCACCTTGCGGGCGCACTCACAGAAATACCAGCCGTAGGGCATCGAGTAGGTGTGGCTGTCGATGACCTGAATCTTCATCGTGTAGCCGGGGCGCTCCTCCTCCAGCAGCTCCATGGCCTTGACGGCGTTGTTGTAGGTGCTGGAGCCGCCCGCGTTGATGCTCAGGTACACCAGGTCGGTGTAGCCCTCGTCCGCATAGCGGGCGTAAATATCGCAGAACTGCAGCTGGGTGATGGCGGCGGTGGTGGGCACGCCCTGGGCGTCGCGCATCATCTGGTAAAACTGGTCGTTGGTAAAGTCCTTGCGCTCCATATACTCCACACCGTCAAGGTTGATGGGGAAGCCCACGACCTCGATGCCGTACTTATCCGCAAGCTCCTGCGGAATGTCGGAACAGGAATCTGTCAGAAAACCTATCTTGCTCATTTTACATCCTCACTCCATTCGTATCGGGTCAACTGCCCGTGGGTCTCCAAACCGGCAAAATCCCATTGACGCAATGCTTCGTACACGCCCACTGCCACCGCGTTGGACAGGTTCAGGCATCGCTCGCCCCTGCGCATCGGCATACGCACGCAGTCGGCCTCATGCGCGGCCAGCAGCTCCTCGGGCAGGCCGGCATCCTCGCGTCCAAAGACGAGATACGCGCCGTCGGGGTAGGTCACATCCACATGGCGGCGCGGGCCCTTGGACGTGAAGTAGAAAAACGGACCACTGTTTTTGGCAAAAAAGTCCGCCTGATCTTGATAATATGTTATATCAAGCTGGTGCCAATAGTCAAGCCCGGCGCGCTTTAATTTTTTGTCGTCGATGGTAAAGCCCATCGGGCCGACTATATGCAGCCGCGCTCCCGTCACCGCGCAGGTCCGCGCGATATTACCGGAGTTCTGCGGGATCTGCGGCTCGACCAGTACAATGTTTAAGGTTGGCATAAATTTACAAGTCCTCGTTCTATAACTTTAGCCCTCCCTTGGGGGAGGGTGGCGCCGCAGCGCCGGGTGAGGGGCCGGGCGGCACGCCGTTCATGGGGCGGCTCCCGGCCACCCCTCCGGCCTTCGGCCACCTCCCCTCTAGGGGAGGCTTTTCACGGCGTTATCAATCACACGGCATACGCCCTCAAAATGCTGCATCACATCCAGATTGGAAAACCGCAGCACTCTGATTCCGAAGCCCTCCAGATATTCCGTGCGCTGTGCATCGTGCAGCTGTCCCGCTGCTTCATAATGCTGGCTGCCGTCCAGCTCTATCGCCAGACCTGCCGCATCGCAATAAAAATCCAGAATATAACGTCCTACAACCTTCTGCCGTACAAAGCGCGGTGAATATCCGCGCAGAAAATCATACCACAGATGGCGTTCCTCCCGCGTCATGCTTTTTCGCAGCGCTCGGGCGTTTTCAAGGACATCCTTGTCTCGCGGCAGTCTCATGGTCTTACTCCTGCCGCAGTTTCGGCAGGGCGTTCTCCAGCCAGACGCCCAGCCGCTCGTCGGCTCCCTCGGGCGTCTGCCTGATGCACTCGGCTACGAAGGCGGCAGCTGCCTGTACGGCAGCCTGGGGGACGTTGCCCTGCAAAATGCGCCCGACGAGCACGGCGGCAAAAATATCGCCCGTGCCGTGGAACATCCGCGGCTGCAGCGGCGTTTTGACAGCATAGCCCTCGCCGCCGCGGGCCGCGCCCACACAGCCTATGTAGCGTCCGCCTCCGATGCCCGTCACGCCGGTCACAACGACCTGCGGCGCCACACGGGTCAGCCGGGCCGCCTGTGCGGCGGCCTGCTCGGCACTGCCCACACCGGGCAGCGGGTCGCCCAGCAGCAGCGCGGCCTCGGTCACATTGGGAACGATCAGATCCGCCTTGCTGCACAGGCTATACATAGCGGGCACCATGTCGGCCCCCAGGCCGCTGTACAGCCGCCCTCCATCGCCCAGCACTGGGTCCACGACCTTGAACGCGCGGGGCCACAGCTCAAACGCCTGTTCTACGAGCTTTGCCTGCGCGGCGTCCGCCAGATAACCCGAGTAGATGCAGTCAAATTTCACGCCCAGCCGATGATAATGTTCCAGTGCCACGGGGCCGTAGCCGGGGTCGGCCAGCTTAGCCGGGGTTCCTAAGCCCCCCGTGTGGGTGGACAGCACCGCCGTAGGCAGTGCCACGGTCTGCACGCCCAGCGTCGAGAGCACCGGCACGATGACCGACAGCGCCGCCCGGCCAAAGCCCGGCAGGTCATGGATGGCTAATACGGTTTTCGGCGCGTTGGTCATGCTGCGGCCTCCCTCTGCATTTTTTGAGTTCTCATTGATTCTACCATAAAACCCACCGCAAAAAAAGCCGTATTCGGGCGATTGTTCCGATTTGTTTGGTTTTTGGGCAAAGAGAACAAAAACCGCCCGCGTCTCCGCGAGCGATTCATTCTGTTTCATGGTTATCATCCACAAAAAAGCCCCTGCTGATTGGTTCAGCAGGGGAGATTTCGCAAAGTTGATACTTTTACAGCACGCGCACGCGGATGGCGGGCTCAATCGCACCCAGCTTGACGGCGAGGTCGTCGGTGACATTGCCCGTCACGTCCAGCAGGGTATAGGCGACATCCTTTTTGCCCTTGTTCACCATGTTTTCAATGTTCAGGTGCGCTTCGGTCAAAATGCCCGTGATGGCCGAGATCGCGCCCGGAGCGTTCTTGTGGATGATGCAGATGCGGCGGCCTCCCACACGCGGCTGGCTGACATCCGGCAGGTTGACGCTGTGGGCGATGTTGCCGTTTTTCAGGTAGTCGCTCAGCTCGGCGGCGGCCATCACGGCGCAGTTCGTCTCGCTTTCCGGCGTGCTGGCACCCAGATGCGGCGTGCAGCAGACGCCCTTGATGCCCAGCAGCTCCTCGGTGGGGAAGTCGCAGAAATACTGCGCGACCTTGCCGCTGTTCAGTGCGTCGAGCAGTGCGGCGTTGTCCACCAGCTCACCGCGGGCAAAGTTCAGCACGCGCACGCCGTCCTTGCACATCGCCAGCGTCTGGGCGTTGATGGTGTGGCGGGTCGTAGGCAGGTAGGGGACATGGATGGTCAGGTAGTCGCAGCGGGGCAGCATATCGCCCAGCGTGACACAGTGCTGCACGCTGCGGGACAGGCTCCACGCAGCATCGATGGAAATATACGGGTCATAGCCCAAAACCTCCATGCCCAGCGCGACGGCGGCGTTGGCCACGCGCGCACCGATGGCACCCAACCCGATGACGCCCAGCGTCTTGCCGCGCAGCTCGGGACCGACGAAGGCCTTTTTGCCCTTCTCCACGTCCTTGGCAATCGTGTCGCGGCCCTTGAGGGTCTGCGCCCAGTTCACGGCGTCCACCAGATTGCGGCTGCCCGCGACCAGCGCACCGACGACGAGCTCGGCCACGGCGTTGGCGTTGGCGCCCGGCGTGTTGAACACGACGATGCCCTTGTTCGTGCAGTCCTCCACGGGAATGTTGTTCGTACCGGCACCTGCACGGGCGATGGCCAGCAGGCTGTCGGGCAGCGGGGCATCGTGCATATCGGCGCTGCGCACCAGAATGCCCTGCGGTGCAGCGGCCTCGTTGTCGATCTCAAACTGGTTGGCGGGCAGCTTGGCCAGACCCACCGGCGAAATGGCGTTCAATGTTTTGATGGTATACATATATCGTTACTCCCTGTTCCCCTTATTTTGCGCCGTAGGGGCCGGGCACGCCCGGCCCTCAGCCTTACGCAATGACCCTCTCACGGGTGGCTGCCACAGTGCCGCGGGCCGGGCATGCCCGGCCCCTGCTGTGCAGCAGCTCAATGCTCCCTGCGGAACTTCTCCATAAAGTCGACCAGCTTGTCGATGCCCTCGGCAGGCATGGCGTTGTAGATGGACGCACGCATACCGCCCACCAGACGGTGACCCTTCAGGTTGACGAAGCCTGCCTCGGTGGCCGCGGCACAGAAGGCTTTGTCGGTGTCGGCGTCGGGGCTGGTGAAGGTCACATTCATCATGCTGCGGTACTTTTTCTCGACGGGATTCTTGTAGAAGTCCTGCCCGTCGAGGTAATCGTACAGCACCTTGGCCTTGGCGGCGTTGCGCTTCTGCATGTTCTCCAGGCCGCCGATCTCGTTCTCAAGGTAGTTCATGACGAGGCCGGTCATGTAGATGCACCAGCACGGCGGGGTGTTGTACATGCTGTCGGCGTTCAGCAGGGTCGTGTAGTTCATCATCGTGGGGATCTTGTCGGGGGTCAGGCCCTTGGCGGCCTTGCCCAGCAGGTCGTCACGCACGATGGCCACAGCCATACCGGCAGGGGCAATGTTCTTCTGCACGCCGAAGTAGATGACGCCGTACTTGCTGACGTCCACCGGCTCGGAGCAGATCATCGAGCTCATATCTGCCACCAGCGGGATGCCGTCCACCTGCGGTACATCGACATATTTTGTGCCGAAAATTGTGTTGTTCTGGCAAATGTGGATATAGCTGGCGTTCGGGTCATAGTCGATGACCGCGACGTCGGGGATGTAGGTAAAGTTCTTGTCCTTGCTGCTGGCGGCAATGCGGGCCGTGCCGAACTTGGCGGCCTCCTCGGCTGCCTTCTTGCTGAAGTTGCCGGTCACAAGATAATCCGCCGTGCCGGTGGTCATAAAGTTCAGCGGTACCATCGCAAACTGCTGGGTCGCGCCGCCCTGGAAAAAGCCCACCTTATAATTGTCGGGAATGTTCAGTACCCGGCGCATGGCGGCCTCGGTGTTGGTGATGATCTCGTCAAACCATTTACTGCGGTGGCTCATCTCCATCACGCTCATGCCGGAGCCGTGGTAGTCCAGCAGCTCTGCCTGTGCGGTTTTCAGAACAGCCTCCGGCAGCATCGAAGGGCCGGCGCTGAAATTGTAAACTCTAGCCATCTTTGTTTCCTCCTACAGTAAATCAAATGCGACCCGCCGGCGGCGGATCGCATCTGCCGCGCCGTTGCGGTATGCCAATATTATAGGAGCTTTGCCCCCTTGCGGGCAAGCGGACAAAATACCGAAAAAAGCCGAAAATCGGGGATGTGTTTTTGTATTGTGACTAATTGTTTTTGTACCGGAAACGCTTTATGAGACATTTGTAAAAGATATTTGCCGTCATTGTCAAATTTCGGGCATAAAATTTGTGCAATATTTTGTCTTGCATTTATATCTACCACAGATGTAAAATATATTCAGTTCTTATTACCACATTTGTAAAACATCGAGCTTATTTCTTCCTCGCTCTGTAGGGGCCGCACATGTGCGGCCCGCAGCCTTCCCACAGACTACCGTCTGCCTTGCACCTGCGGGCCGGGCATGCCCGGCCCCTACAGGCACTACATATTATAAAAGGAGTTCATCATGGAACAGCTTTCCCGCAGTGAAGAACAGGTCATGGCCGCGCTCTGGGCCTGCAGCCGCGCCGCCACCAGGCGCGAGATCGCGTCACACCTGCCGCCCGAATGCCGCTGGGCAGACTCGACGCTGCTCAATTTCCTGCTGCGGCTCGAGAAGAAAAACTTCGTCCGCACCGAGAAGCAGGGCAATAAAAATCTGTACACGCCGCTGGTCCGCCGCCTGACCTACTGCGGCGCGGTCAGTCAGGCGCATCTGCAGACGCTCTACGGCGGTGACATCCGCGCCATGGTGTGCGCCCTGGCCGACACAGGCCGCATGACCTATGCCGACACCGAGCGTCTGCTCCGCTGGCTGACCGAGTACCAGGCCGCGAACCCGGAGTATGACTATGAGTAGCTCCAAGCCCGCCCCTCTTCAGTCCGCTTTGCGGACAGCTGCCCCCGCGGGGAAAGCCAAATCCGGCTGCATCTCGCACATATCCTGCCAGAACCGCTTGGGCACATGGCTCATCTGGGCCTTTTCGTCGCGGCGCTGCTCGATGGTCAACGCCTTAAAGAACCGTTTCCACATCCGCTGCCAGTCGAGTTCTGTCTCGTCGGTGCCGGGAATATAGCGCTCCATCGCCAGATAGCGCACCTGGCCATCCCGGTGCAGCAGGGCCGTGCCGTGGGCCGCGTCATAAATCAGGAAGCTCTCATCGGGCAGGCGGCTGCAAAAATGTCCGCGCAGCAGCGGCAAAATCCGGTGCTTCGGGTGGATGACCGCGCCGAGCATCCCGTCCCTCTCCTCAAAGCGGATGAACTCGATCAGCCTGCAAGCCTCGTTGTCGACAGCCCGCTCCAGGGCAAACGCCGCGGCGGCGTCCGGGTCGCCCAGCATCTGCGCGGCGCGCGGCCCCTGCGCAAAGCAGAGCCGCACAAACCGCAGCAGTGTCAGGTCCTTGCCGGGGTCGGTGCAGAGAAAGCCCGTCGTCACGCGGTCCTTCACCTCGCGGCCAAGCCGGTTCAGCCCTGCCGCGACCCGCCGCGCGTGCTGCTCGTCGGTAAAAATCTGCCGTGTGCCGAAGAAATTCAGTTGTTCCTCCTCGGGCGGGCAGACCTCGGCGGGGATCTCCTTCCGGGCGTAGCTCTCGAACACGCAGCACAAAAAGCCCGCAAAACTGCCGTCATAGCAGTAGGCTGTGTCGGTCACATGCGCTTCGTAAGACATTGCAGTGCCTCCTGCCGCACCGTCCGGGCGGCCACATCCGCCGCCATGCCGCGCGCCGCCAGCCTTTGCACAGCCGGGGCAGCGTCGGGCAGGGCCTTGGGTACAAAATCGTCCAGCGAAAGCTGCTGCATCCCCACGCTGAACGCCTTGGGATCAAGCAGCGCCCCCGCGATCTCCGCGCGGCTGCCGCGGGCCGCTGCCTTGCCCTTGCAGGTAATGAAATACTGTGCCCGCTTAAGCACGACTCCAATGCGCTTGAGCTCTGCCATGCCGAGGCTTTGCACCCGGCGCGCCTCGACAATGCGCAGCGCACTCTTGGGGCCGATGCCCGGCACCCGCAGCAACTCGGCACGGCCGGCCGTGTTGACCTCCACGGGGAAAAACTCCGGGTGGCGCACGGCCCAGGTGCACTTGGGGTCCAGGTAGGGGTCAAAATTCGGCTCGTCCTCGGTCAGCAGCTCCCGCGCCGAAAAATGGTAGTACCGCAGCAGCCAGTCCGCCTGATACAGACGGTGCTCCCGCAGCAGGGGAGGGGCCGTGTGCAGTGCGGGCAGGCGGCGATCCTCCACCACCGGCAGATAGGCTGAGTAAAACACGCGCTTCAGCGAGTATTTCCTGTAGAGTCCCTCGGTCAGGTCCATGATATGGCGGTCTGTCTCCGGCGTCGCCCCGATGATCATTTGGGTGCTCTGCCCAGCCGGCGCAAACGGCTTGGCCCCGCGGTAGAGCACCATCTCCTTTTTGCTCTGCGCACTCTGCACTGCGATCTGCCCCATGGGGCGCAGGATCGCGGTTTTCTTTTTGTCGGGGGCCAGCGTGGTCAGGCTCGTCTCGCTGGGCAGCTCGATATTGACCGACAGGCGGTCCGCCAGCCGCCCGATCTTTTCGACCAGCATCGGGTCCGCGCCGGGGATCGTCTTGGCGTGGATGTAGCCGTTAAAATGGTACTCCTCCCGCAGGATGCGCAGAGCCTCGATCATCAGCTCCATCGTGCGGTCCGGCGTGCCCAGCACAGCGCTGGACAGAAACAGCCCTTCAATATAATTGCGGCGGTAAAAGCCGATGGTCAGCTCCGCCAGCTCACGCGGGGTGAAGGTCGCGCGGGGTCTGTCGTTGGAGCGGCGGTTGACGCAGTAGCTGCAATCGTAGCTGCACACGTTGGAGTAGAGCACCTTCAGGAGGGAGACGCACCGCCCGTCCGCCGTGAAGGCGTGGCAGATGCCCGCTGCCGCACTGCTACCCAGTGCACCGTGCCGTCCGGGGCGATCCACCCCGCTGGAGGTACAGGCTACATCATATTTGGCGCTGTCCGCCAGGATTTCCAGTTTTTCCGCAAGGTCCATCGCACCTGCCTCCTGAAAAAATGGTATAAAAAATACAGCCCGCCGCATATCCTTGTTCTGCAAGGTGTGCCGCGGGCAGCATTTTTGTAAATTTCTTCTGTTTTAGGGTTGAAAGTCCAAATTATGGGACTTACCGTATGCTATAATTGAACTTGTAAGGCAGCCTTACCACTTGGCCTTGGTCTCCACGACCTTGCCGGCAATATACAGGTGGTCGAGTTCCTCGCCCTTGATGACCAGCTCCTCATAGGCCGGGTTGAAGGGGTGCAGGATGACCGAGTTGCCGCGCTGGATGTACTTTTTCAGCGTGCCCTCGCCGTCTGCCCCGTAGACCAGAACGCCGAGATCGCCGTTGTCCAGCGTGTTCTGGCGGTGTACAAGCGCCAGGTCACCGTCAGAGATGCGCGGTTCCATGCTGTCGCCCTTGACGACGAGGAAGAAGTAGTTTTCCGGGTCCTTGACACAGGCATACTCCTTGCCGTAGTCCTCCTCAAACGCGAGGGCCCCGTATCCGGCGCGCACCGTGCCCACGACGGGGATCTGGGACTCCGTATAGCGGCTGAAGGCGTTGCGGCCCACAGCGGACGCCGCGCCTGACTCCTTGCGCAGACCCAGCAGAACATCTGTGGGGGTATCCAGTATCTCCGCCAGATGCGCCACGGTCTGCGGATCCGGGGTGGAACGCCCGGTCTCCCACTTGCCAACAGCCTGCTGCGTTACCCCCAGCATCCTGGACACCTCGGCCTGGCTGTATCGTTTGGCCTTGCGGGCCTCTTTCAAGCGCTCTGCAAACATCGGGAAAACTCCTTTATACAAAGTAGGGTAAAACCGCATCTTGTAGACGGTCCCATTTCTTTAGCTTCATTATACAACCGTCTGTGGTTTTTGTAAAGAGTTTTTTGCAATTATTTTCAAAAATAAGTTGTAAAATCATATTGACAACAACCAACAGATGTATTATAGTTAAGACAACAAACGGAACGCTGTTATCCGTTGTTGAATTTGCGGCAGTCGGCCATTGCGGGGCCGGCTCCTTTGGAGGTAACGGTATGAACTGGGAACTCATTAAGCACAAATTCTGCAGGCTCGTGGTAACGGCGTCACTCCTGCTGGGCGGCGTTATGGTGAGTGCCGCGGCCTCCGGCACCATGCCGCTGTGGGCTGCACTGCTGGGGCTTTTTGCTGCGGTTGTCATGCTCAACGCAGTCTGCGGCATCCTGCTGGGCACCCCGGCAGCGGAGCCGCGCAGGGCCGTACCTGCCCGCACCAGCCGCCCCGCCGTACAACTGTTCGTTGTGCGCGGCGGGCACGCCGCCTGAATATGCCTACCCCTATTTGTTGTGAACCTTATAACTGCGGCAAGCCCCGCGCAGCTCTGGCCGCGCGGGGCTTGCCGTATCCCAAAGCCTATGTTACAATGGGGAAAAACCAAAAGGATGTGACCTGACATGAAGCTGTTGGAAGTCTGCGTTGACAGCCTTGCCTCCGCCCGCGCCGCAAAGCAGGGGGGAGCGGATCGGCTGGAATTTTGCAGCGCACTGGCCGTGGGCGGCCTGACGCCCTACGCCGACCTGCTGCGGCAGATCAAGGCCGAGCTGGACCTGCCCGTGCGCTGCCTGATGCGCCCGCGGGCGGGGGATTTCCTGTACACCCGCGACGAGCTCGAGCTGCTCTGCCGCCAAATCGAGACGCTGCGCAGTGCCGGGGCGGATGGCTTCGTCATCGGCGCACTGACGCCGGAGGGTGCGCTTGATCTGCCCGCCATGCGCACGCTGCTGGACGCCTGCGGCGGTGCGCCCGTCACGCTGCATCGCTGCATCGACGTTTCCCGCGATCTGTGCGCCACCTACCGCGCTGCGGCGGCACTCGGCCTCGACACGGTGCTGACGAGCGGCGGTGCCGGGAGCTGCCGCAAGGGCATTTCCCAGCTGGCCGCGCTGCTGCGCCTGCGGGACGAGCTGGACGGCCCCGAGGTGCTGATCGGTGCCGGTGTGAACGCCGCTGTCATCGACGAGCTGCGCGCGGCCCTGCCCGGGGCGCGGGCGTTCCATGCCAGCTGCAAAACGCTGCTGGAAAGCGGTATGACCTTCCGCCGCGAGGGTGTCCCCATGGGCCTGCCCGGGTTGGACGAATGGCATATCCAGCAGACCGACGCCGACGCCGTGTGCGCTGCCAAGGCCGCCGTAATGCGGTAAGCGCGGGCAGACAGAATATCCGCCCTGCATCTCTGCATAGCAGCAAAACAAAAGTGCCTGCCGTTTTTTGAACCGGCAGGCGCTTTTTCATTTGTCGTCATAGGGGTCATCAAACAGACCAAACATCGATGTTTTTTCCAAATCCGATTCCGGGTAGGCACGCACCGGGCGGATGGGCCGGAATTCGTCGGTTGTCTCCGGCCGTTCTCGCCCGTGGCGGCTGCGGGGGCGGCTTTCTGCGGCCACCGCGGTCTGTAGTTCCTCGTAAGGCAGCTCATCTTCTTCCGGTTCCTGTCCGGGCGTCAGCTCCATCTCCTCCAGCAGACTCTGGATGGCCGCGCAGTCCTCGGGTACGTCCGTCAGGCTCGCGCCGTAATGGCAAAACAGCACCGTACCGTCCCGGTCCAGGATCAGCGTCAGCGGCAGCTGCTGCTCGGCCCCCTTGACGGGCTGGTAGCCCTGCTTTTTGGCCTCGCGCAGGATGCGCCAGCCCTCGAGCGAGTAGCTCATCAACGTGCTTTTGCTCGTGGGGATGCTCAAGTGCTCATACAGAACGCCCGCCGCGTCGCACAGCAGGGGATAGGGCAGCGTGTCCGGGCCGATGCTGCGGGCCAGCTTGTCCGCGCGGGAGCGCACGACCAGCGCAAAGCCGCCGTCGTGCAGCGACGTGTATGTATCGGCGTAGCGGCTGGCAAACGTGCGGGTGATGGGATGGCCGAAGTTCGCCATGAACACCAGCACCAGCGGGGCCTGCGCGTCCAGCAGGTCGCGGAAGCGGTTGCCCGCGCTGTAGGGCGTATCATACAAAAAGAAGGGGAGCCTGTCCCCGACGCGGATCCTTTCCGCCATTGAACAAACACCCCTTTCCCCGTAAAGTATAACCCAAAAACCCGGACAGGTAAAGCCCTGCCCGGGATGTGTGCTGTAAAAACCCCGCACAGCCGTCTGCAACCAATCAAAACCTACCGGTACAGGCAGGTGGGTACCCTACGAGGATGTTCATGCTCCCCTCTTCAGCCAAACGGCGGGAGGGCCTGCAATCCGGTCCCCGACCCGGATTCCCAATATTTGATTAGTAGGATTCTATAAGGCCGCAACAAATCGAACCGCGCAGGGTGAAGAAGCCTCGCGGCCTCTTACTGCAATTCAGAATCGTCGATGTCGTACATCGCGCGCAGGCGCTCCTCGAACACCTTGCCGACGGTGATGAGTTCCTCATCGTCGTCCACGATGTCCATATACTCGCCTTCGTCGTCGGTGCCAATGCGCATCAGGATCAGCTCGGCGTCCTCCTGCAGGCTCTCCGGGTCCTCCTGATAGGGGATGACAGCCAGATAGCGGGTGCCGTTGACTTCCGTAGCGTCGATCACCTCAAAGGTGACCTCCTTGCCGTCCTCATCCTCCAGCGTCAGCAGGTCAGGGGCAGCCTCTTCCAGCATTTCCGGGCTCAGTTCGTCAGACATAAGTGACCTCCTGTGGTCGTTCGTATTTGATAGCTATAGTGTACCCTTTTTTTTCGCAAACGTCAAGGGTGTTCAAGCGGGAAGTTCTGTGGTATAATGAATTTAATTGGATTTTTCACGGAGGACCCGTTATGCGTAAACGATTCTGCCTGCTGCCCGCGCTGGCGCTGGCCCTGCTGTGCGCCTGCAGCAAGGGCGCGGCAAAGACCCCGCCCACCCGGCCTGCGGACTTCACCAGCACCGAGCGGCAGTTCAACACCCCTGCGAACGGCGACACGATTGCGATCTTTGACACCTCCTTAGGCGAGGTGCGCGCCGTGCTTTACCCGGATGCCGCGCCGATGGCCGTCTACAACTTTGTGGGCCTGGCCCGCAGCGGTTATTACGATAATACGACGATCTGGCGCAGCGAGTACGGCTTTGCCGTGCAGGGCGGCGATGCCACCGGCACAGGCACAGGCGGTTCGACGATCTGGAGCAACAACCCGTATCCGCCGGAGGCGAGCGCGGATCTGAAGCATTACGCCGGGGCGCTCTGCGCCGCGTTTGCCGCGGGCGGCGACGTGACCGGCGGCAACAGTCAGTTTTACTTTGTGACAGCCCTGCCGGACAGCGTGAGCAGCAGTGACCGGCAGGCCGAGCTGACCGCCAACGGCTACACCGACGCGCAGATCGCGGCCTACGCCGCCGTGGGCGGGCTGCCGTATCTTGACAACACCGACACAGTGTTCGGGCAGGTCTATCAGGGCATGGACGTTGTGGACGCCATGGCCTGCGTGGACACGGTGAAGGACGATGACGGCAACGACACCTGCCGCCCCACCGAGGAGGCCGCCATCACGATCAACAGCGTAACGATCACGACCTACAGCAGTGCCGAGGACAACGGCCTGGACGCTGTGGGCTGATATAAGACAGTATATGCAGACCCGCCCCCGCAAATTTTTGGCCGATATGCCAAAGTTTGCGGGGGTGGGTTGTGTATTATGCTATTTTCAAAGGCTTCCCCCTCGGGGGAAGCTGTCACCGAAGGTGACTGATGAGGGCAAAGTTTCCTGGAGCCACCCGCTGACGGGCTGCCGCGGCAGGCTCGCCCCTCATCCGGCCTCGGGCGGGGCCTCGGCCACCTTCCCCCAAGGGGGAAGGCTTTTGGGGGTCACTTCTTCGTATTCCCGCCCATACGTCTGTCGCGGCGGGCGTACACGGACAGGGCCTCGTCAAAGCAGTCCTTCGTGAAGTCGGGGAAAAGCGTCGGCGTGAAGTAGAACTCCGCGTAGGCGCACTGCCACAGCAGGAAGTTGGAGAGCCGCTCCTCGCCGCTGGTGCGGATCATCAGGTCCACGGGCGGCAGGTCGCGGTAGAGGTGCTTCTCAATGACCTTCTCGTCGATGGCCTCGGGCTCGAGCGTACCGGCCTTGACCTCGTCGGCAATGGCGCGGGTCGCGTCGGTCAGCTCTGCGTGGCTGCCGTAGTTCAGGCAGAAGTTGACAATACCCTTTTCGTTGTCCTTTGTCAGGTCCATCATGTAGTCCATGGCGTCCAGCACGCGCTGCTGCAGACCCTCGCGGCGGCCGCTGAACAGGACCTTGCAGCCGCGCTCGTTCATCTCGTCGGCAATCGTGCGGAAGTTATTGGCAAAGAGGTCCATCAGGTAGCCGACCTCCTTGGCGTCGCGGCTGAAATTCTCGGTGGAGAAAACATAGAGCGACAGCACAAAGACGCCGCGGTCACCGACGGCATAGCGGGTGATCTCGCGCAGGCGGTCAAAACCGGCCTTGTGGCCCACGCTGACGGGCAGCATGCGCTGCTTGGCCCAGCGGCGGTTGCCGTCCACGATGATGGCGACATGGGTAGGGAAGCGGGGTTCATTTGCGTTCGGCATGTTCGTACTCCTTTTTATGCTTCGGGGCGGACCAGCTCGGGCGGTTCCTCGTCCGGGTGGTGGGCGCGCCAGTTCAGAAAGCTCTCCAGAATGACGGCAGCGGACACCGAGTCCAGCCGCTCCTTGCGCTTGGCACCAAACGTATCGTTGTCGGCCAGGATAGCGGCGGCGGACACGGTGGTGCGGCGCTCATCCCACAGCACAACAGGCACACCCGCGGTGTTGGCCAGGCGCTGGGCAAAGCGGCGGCTCTTGTTGGCACGGCTGCCCTCGGTGCCGTCCATGTTTTTGGGCAAACCGCAGACGAGGCCCTCGGCTCCGCGGGCGGCAAAGACCTCGGTCACGGCGGCGGCGACCTTGTTCATGCTTTTTTCTTCGATCTGCGGCGTGATGGGGGAGGTAATGGTCTCCCCGGCGTCGCACCCGGCAAGCCCGGTGCGGGAATCGCCATAGTCAACAGTAAGCCATTTCATGGGCAGGCTCCTTTACTTTGTTATATACAGGTATTATAGCATAAAAAACCCGCCCTGACCAGCAGGGCGGGAGATTTTGTTTGCCTTGTTGCTTTGCCTTCCCCAGAGGGGAAGGTGGCCCCGCAGGGCCGGATGAGGGGCTGGCTTGCTACGGTTGCCCGTAAACGGGTCAGCCCGGTCAGCTCTGCCCTCATCAGTCACCTTCGGTGACAGCTTCCCCCGAGGGGGAAGCCCTTGGGGTACTGTAACCCGCGGGGCGCCGAGGACGCCGCCCCCCTACAGCCTCAGACCAGCGAGCCCTTCAGCCGCTTGTCCAGCTGCATGGTCAGCACGGCGGCAAGGACGATCTTGACGGCGTCGCCGGGCAGGTAGGGCAGGACGCACCAGCCAAGGGCGCTGACGAGGTCAGCCCCGGTCAGGATCATGAACCAGATCGTGCCCAGCACGTAGCAGGCGGCACAGCCCACGACCATCGCCACGCAGAGCGACCAGAACTTGCGGCCCAGCGCCTTCGTCAGCAGGGCCGTCAGCAGCGCCGTCAGAATGTAGCCGATGGCGTAGCCGCCGGTCTTGCCGAAGATGGCAGACGGGCCGCCCTGGAAGTTGGCCAGCACCGGCACACCGATGGCCGCCAGTGCAATGAACACGACCTGACTGGCCGTGCCCCAGACAGGGCCAAGCATCGTGCCCGCCATGTAGACGGCGAACAGTGCCAGATTGATCGGTACACCCCACGGCATCGGGACGGCGATCTGGCTGCACACGGCGACCAGTGCGGTGAACATGGCGCACAGCACCATGCGGCGGACGTTTTCAGAAGATTTTGTCATACGGATAACCCCTCTTTTTTATAATAATCGCACACTTACCTTGCCGCTGTTCAACGCAGCGGGACGGCTCTCGCCGTCAAAGCGCACGACCAGTTTACATTCGTCGTCGATGCCCTGCACCTGCGCGGCGCGTGGCGTGCCCCGGCGCGGCGTGACCAGCACCCGCTGGCCGGTCAGGGCCTGGCGGCGGCGGTATTCGTCCAGATAGCCGCTGCGCGGCCCTGCGCGGTAGAGCGGCCAGAAAGCGTTCAGGAACGCCGCCGCCAGCGCGGCCCGCGCGCCCGGGGCAGGGGAGCCGTCGTACAGCGCCCCCGCCACGTCCCGCAGGTCCTCCGGCCAGCCGTCCGCCGGGGCTGCGACGTTGAAGCCCAGCCCCAGCACGGCGTAATCCAGCATACCGGATTCCAGGTCCAGCGCGGCCTCGGTCAGGATGCCGCAGACCTTTTTGCCGTTCTTCCACAGGTCGTTGACCCATTTGATCGTGATCGGCACGCCGCACAGCCTTTCCGCCGCGCGGGCGGCGGCCACAGCGGCCATGGCGGTCAGGCCCACTGCCTGCCGCGCGCCGATCTCGGGCCGCAGCAGGATGCTCATGTACAGCCCGCCGGGCGGGGAGTAAAAGCTGTGCCCGCCGCGCCCGCGGCCCGCCGACTGTGCCTGTGCGATCAGCACAAGCCCCTCCCGTGCCCCGGCGTCGGCCCGGCTGCGCAGGGCGGCGTTGGTGCCGGGCAGACGGTCCACGACCTCGATTTGCAGGGCTTTCACCGTGGCCTCATCCAGCTGAGTGGCCACGGCGGCAGCATTCAGAACATCGACACTCTGCGCCAGCGTATAGCCGCGGTTTGTGACGGCCTTGATCGGGATACCGTCCCGGCGCAGGGCAGCCACGGCCTTCCATACGGCGGTGCGGCTCACGCCGAGCTGAGCGGCCAGCTCCTGCCCGGAGATATACCGCCCGCGCGCAGCATCCAGCGCCGCCAGCACCTCCTGCTTGACCATTTTTGCCGCCCCCTTATAAACCCGACTGTAGGCCAGTATACCGCAACGCCGGCCGGAATGTCAACGCCTTCCCCGCGTCATGGTTGACAATCAGGGCAAAAAATGTCCCGCCGGGCAGGCGGGAACGACAAAAGCCCCGCAGGCGAGAGCCTGCGGGGCTTTTGCTATGATGCAAACAGATTTAGTAGGAAAAGTCTAAACTTAGCGCTGAATACGGCCGGAACCGTCGCCGCCGGCCAGCTTCTCGACCTCGGAGACAGTGACCATGTTGTAGTCGCCCTCGATGGAGTGCTTCAGAGCGGAAGCAGCAACAGCGAACTCAACAGCGTCCTGGGTGCTCTTGCCGTTCAGCAGTGCGTAGATCAGGCCGCCGCCGAAGGAGTCACCGCCGCCGACGCGGTCGATGATGTGCAGGTCGTACTTCTTAGAGAAGCAGTACTCGTTGGAGGCAACGTCGTACAGCATGGCGCTCCAGCCGTTGTCGAAGGCAGAGTGGCTCTCACGCAGGGTGATGGCGACCTTCTCAAAGCCGAACTTGTCAGCCAGCTGCTTGGCAACGCTCTTGTAGCCCTCGCGGTTGATCTCGCCGGCGTAGATGTCGGTAGCCTCAGCCTCGATGCCAAAGACGTCCTTCGCATCCTCCTCGTTGGAGATGCAGACGTCAACGTACTGGCACAGGTCGGTCATGGCAGCGCGGGCCTGCTCACGGGTCCACAGCTTGCCGCGGTAGTTCAGGTCGCAGCTGATCTTGACGCCATGAGCCTTGGCAGCCTTGCAGGCCTCGCGGCAGATCTCGACAACGTTCTCGCCCAGGGCCGGGGTGATGCCGGTGAAGTGGAACCAGTCCACGCCCTCGAAGATGGCATCCCAGTCGAAGTCGGCGGTGGAGGCCAGCTGGATGGCGGAGTTGGCGCGGTCATAGATGCAGACAGAGCCACGCTGAGAAGCGCCCTTCTCGTTGAAGTAGATGCCGACACGGTCACCGCCGCGGGTGATCTTGCTGGTGTCAACGCCGTAGCGGCGCAGGCTGTTCACAGCGGCCTGACCGATGGCATGAGCGGGCAGCTTGGTAACGAAGGCTGCATCGATGCCGTAATTGGCCAGAGAAACAGCAACGTTGGCCTCGCCGCCGCCGAAGCTGAACTCCAGGTTGTTGGCCTGAACGAAGCGCTCATAGTTGAACGGCTGCAGACGGATCATCAATTCGCCAAAAGTAACGACTTTCATGGTGAACTCCTTTTAATTTAATAATTTTATAAAATAGGGGAGCGGGGCGTCCGGAACGCCGCCCCCTACAGATTTACGGGTGGTTTTACGCCAAAATCAGCGCTGGACCAGATGGAAGGCAAAGCCGGCGATCTCGTCAGCAAAGTAGATGGCGATGGTCTTGCCGTCCTTGACGTTCTTGCTGTCCATATCGAACTTGACGCCGCGCTGGCCCAGGTGGTAGATGGCGCGGTCAACGTTGTTGGTCAGGATGGCGATGTGGCCGTTGGTGCCGCGGCCCGGCTTCTTCATGATCTCGAATTCCTTCTTGCCCACGAAGATGCTGCTGTTGCCGACCTTGACGGCCATGCTCAGCAGGTTGGCGATGGTCTCGGCAGTCTTGGCAGCCTCAGCCTCGTCAGCGCAGTTGATGCCGATGTGGCCCAGCTCCAGGCCCAGCATAACGTCAACAGCCTCACGGCTCATAGCGGTGATCTCGTCCCAGGCACCGGCCTTGATCTTGTCGCTCTTGCACATCCAAGTGCCGCCGACGGCGATGATCTGGTTGTAGCCCAGGTAGTTGTTGACGTTCTTGGCGTTGACGCCGCCGGTGCACATCCACTTGCAGGTCTTGAGGGCAGCGCCGATGTTCTTCAGCTTGTCCACGCCGCCGTTGGCCTCGGCGGGGAAGAACTTGACGACCTCGCAGCCCATGTTCATGGCCTGCTGCATCTCGCCTGCGGTGGCGGTGCCGGGCATCATGATGCCGCCCTTGTCGATGACGTGCTGGCAGACCTCGGGGTCAAAGCCGGGGGCAACGATGAAGGAAGCACCGGCAGCCATAGCGCGGTCAGCCTGATCCTTGGTCAGGACAGTGCCGGCGCCCAGCAGCATATCGGGCAGCTCCTCATGGATCTTCTTGATGCAATCCTCGGCGCAGGCGGTGCGGAAGGTGACCTCCGCAGCCGGCAGGCCGCCGGCCATCAGGGCCTTGCACAGGGGCAGGGCCTCATCCACGCTGTTGAAAGCAATGACCGGAATAATGCCGATCTCGTAAACACGCTGCAAAACAGAATTCATAGCAATTCTCCTTCACTGATTGTGTGCGGCAGTCCGGCGCAGTATGCGCAGTGATGCCCGCACTTGGTTACTTTTATTATAAACGCAGCGGCGGCGGGCGTCAATCGGGCAAAAATGTGAAAGAAAGCGCACGATTTTTGTCGCATCCGCCTAGGATTCCGCTATTCGGAAAAGAGCTTGAAAAATCGGGCAAACTCTGCTATAATCGTTCCATAATGCGGAACGGCAGGCACAGTTTGTCTGCCGTGCAAAATTATGAAATTTTTGTTAAATTTCATCGGGAGGCCGGGATCATGGCAGAAAAAGGCGGCGTACAAAGCGTGGAGCGCATCTTTCAGCTCATTGAGCATCTGGCGGCGCACCCCACGGGGGTAAGTCTGCAAAGGCTGGCAGAGGAGACCGGGCTGGCCAAAAGCACGGTCCACCGTCTGTTGGCCAGTCTGGTCGGGCTTGGCTACGTCGTGCAGGACGAGGAAAACGGCCATTACCGGCTGACCTTAAAAATGTTTGAGCTGTCCAGCGGCATTGTGGACAGCATGGACATCATGGGCGTGGCGAAGGCGCACTTAGAGCGACTGTCCCAGCGCACCGGCGAAGCCGTGCATCTCGTCATCCGCGACGGGCGGGACATCGTCTACATTTATAAGACCGAGAGCGGCCCGATGCGGATGTCGAGCCGTGTCGGCCTGCGCAGTCCACTGTACTGCACGGGCGTTGGCAAGGCGATTCTGGCGACGCTGCCCGGCGACGAGCTCGAGGACATCTGGACGCACAGCAATGTGCAGAAACTGACGGACAAGACCATCACTGATCTGGAGGAGCTGCGCAGCCAGCTGGTGGAGGTCCGCGCGAACGGCTACGCCATCGACGACGAGGAGAACGAGTTGGGCGTGCGCTGTGTGGCGGTGGCGATTCCAGGGGCGGACGGGCGCGCGGAAAGTGCGTTTTCCATCAGCGGTCTGGCACCCTATATGACGCCCGAGCGGATCCGCCGCATCGCCACGCTGGCGCTGGATGCACGAACGGATATTCTGGCGGATTTAGGGCTGCGCTAAAGTTTTAACGGCATCCTCCCGAAAGGCGGCTTTCTTTTGACAGCAAAAGAAAGCCTACAAAGAAAACTGCCGCTGTTGCGACGCAGCGGACCCGCGCCTTAGGGGCTGCACGCCCCTAAGAACCCCAAAGTGGAAGTCGGAAGGCCCGTTGGCTACGCGAACGCAGTATTACTGTTCGCGCTTAACGCCAACGGGCCTTCCTCCGCTTTAAATTCGGGTGTTCCCCCGAACCCCCTTGGGCGCAACGGTTTCTATTCCCGGGTTGTTTGTAGGGGCCGGGCATGCCCGGCCCGCGACTTGACGGGCCTTGCATTTTCCGGTTTGCTACCCCCTTTTCAAATTGCTCTGCAGGTAGGTATCCTGCCCCCCTCCGCGGCGGCCAGAGGGCTGGCCGCCCTACATAGTTCTCTTCACTCTTCGCTGCGATCTATTCCCCGCAACAGCTCCTCCGCCTCCACTCCGTACAGCTTGGCCAGGGCCAGCAAGTTTGTGGTGCTCGGGTCGGCGCTGCCGTTTTCCCATTTGGATACGGTCTGGCGGCTCACGCCAAGCGCCTCAGCCTCGAACTCCTGCGTCATCTGGCAGCGGGTGCGGTGGGCCTTCAGCGTCTCGCCCAGGGTGCGCTTCACGGCCTGCTTTTCCTCCCGCATCTCCTTGCTGCCGATGTACTTCTTCAGCGCCCGCACGATCAGCACAAACAGATAAATCACCGCGGCCACCAGCGCCGCAAAAACCAAAATATTGAGTGCCGTCCCCCATGTTGCTAACAGCATTTTTCTTTCCTCCTTCACGGATTTTTCTGTTCCCAGTATACCAAACCCCGCTGCTTTACGCCATCAACTATCGCGTACATTTTCGCTTACATCACAAAAAACGGCCTGTCTGCGTCATTCCCGCAGACAGGCCGCCTTATTTAATCCTCTTAAAACTGCTCCAAAATCGCCAGCAGCTTGTCAAGGCTGCGCTCGTTGAACTCCAAAATCAGAATGTCGCACCCTGGGTGCCCGGCCACATCCATCGTAAAGGTGTCGATATGCTCGCGCCAGCTGTTCGTGAAGCGCGCCTGCAGGTACGGCATGTAGTACTCGCTGAACGAATCCCCGATGACCCGCACGGCGCGGCTGTCCTTCTCAAACATCCGGTCATAGCCCGGCACTACGTAGGTCTCCTCGGCGGGCAGACTGGCGTAGAGCGCCGCCACGTTTGCCATGTCACCGGTGGTCGTGCCGCCGGCCTCGACGGGGTAGCTGTCCGCCGGGCGCGTCGGCATGTCCAGCGCCTCAAAAATGCCGTCCAGCCCGATGAGCGCGCCGACGGCGTTCCAGTGGGTGTCCGTTTTGTAGTACAGCAGCCGGTCGGCGTTCTGCCGCGCCTGGCTGCGCAGCATGTCATACCGCCAGACCACCGGCACTGTCGTGTGGCTCTGCAGATAGGCCGCCAGCAGGTCGGTGCGGTTTTCCTCGTTCACAATGGGGTAGCCGTCAGGCATGTACTCGCGGTAGATGCGGTCCTTGCTGGGCGTCAGATCCAGCACCAGCGTGCAGCCGTTTTCGGCCAGCTTATCACTCAAGATCTGCAAGCCCGCGCTGGCCTCAGCCAGTGTGTCGGCGCTGTCGTTCAGCTCGGCCAGCCCCTGATAGTTTGCCATCGGCTGCGCGGCGTTGGGGCCGTCCTTGTAGAACAGCCAGCCGTCCTTGCCGGGCAGCACCTGGTCGCTCTGGCTCGTGCCGAACAGCGCGTAGTCCAGCCCGGCGTTCACCAGCACAAACTGATAGCGGAACGGCGAGTTATCGACCAGAAAGTTGTCAAGATTGCGCGGCAGCTCCCGCAGCGGGCTTTGCAGCACCTGCGGCAGGCCGGTCATCAGGCGGTTTTCGTGACTGTCCATCGACAGCTGCTTGGAAAAAATGTTGAACACCGGGAACGCCAGCCCGATGACGGCGCAGAACACGCCGATAAAGCCAATTTTGACCGCTTTACGCATGGCTCTGCACCTCCCTTAAAATTGAAAATAAATAAACGCGCTGTAGGTGCCTGCCGTGACGCGCATAAGTCCCAGAAACAGCAGCACGAGCAGCCCCGCCATCCCGGCAGGGGACGGTGCCTTTTTCGCGTACAAAGCCGCCTTCAACTTGGGGCACAGCGCCTGCACGGGGCCGCACAGCAGGAAGGACGCCGCTAAAATCAGCAGCAGCTTGTTGTCCGCAAAGGCCGCCAGCGTATAGCCCTTGGCCCCGCTCTGCCATGTAAAAACGCCCTTGAGCACGGCCAGCCCCTCGGGCAGGCCCGGCGCACCGAAGATCACCAGCGTCAGCCAGAGCAGCACCACCGTGTACAGGTGCCGGAACAGTCGCGGCAGCTGCTCCAGCGCCCGGCGCAGGCCCAGGCGCTCCATGCACAAAATTATGCCGTGCAGCAGACCAAACACCACATACTGCCACGCCGCGCCGTGCCACAGACCGGTCAGCGCAAAGACGATGAGCAGGTTCAGGCAGGTGCGGCGCAGGCGGCAGCGGCTGCCGCCCAGCGGAATGTAGACGTAGTCGCGGAACCAGCTCGACAGCGAGATATGCCAGCGCCGCCAGTATTCGCCGACGGAGCAGGCAAGATACGGATACTCAAAGTTTTCCGGCAGCGTGATGCCGAAGAACTCACCGATGCCGATGGCCATATCGCTGTAGCCGGAAAAGTCAAAATACAGCTGCATCATGTAGGCCGTGTAGCCCAGCACGAGGATCGGCGCGGGCAGCGTGGCCGCCGGGACCGACGCGACTTTGGCGTAAATCAAAGCGAGCTGGTCGGCGATGATGGCCTTTTTTGCAAGGCCCAGCACGAGCCGCTTGATGCCGTAGCAGAAGCGGTCCGCCGAGACGCGGCGCGTCTCGCTGCCGGGGTCCAGCTGCGGGGCCTGCTGGCCGTACCGCACAATGGGCCCGGACGGCCCGTGGCCGAAGAACGCGAGGAACACCGCAAAACGGATAGGGTTCTTTTCCGATTCCACCTTGCCCGCGGCCACATCGGCACAGTAGCCGATGGCCGTGAACACGTAAAAGCTCAGCCCCAGCGGCAGGGCGGGGGAGAGCACCGGCAGCAGACCCGGCACAAGGGCGTTGACCGTCTCCGCCGCAAAGCCCGCATATTTAAAGCCGCCCAGCACCGCCAGATCCAGCAAGATCAACAAAATCAGCAGCGGCCTTTTGTGGGCCAGCCTCCCCAGCGAAAGCCCGCCCAGCCAGTTGATACCGGCCAGCAGCACCAGGATGGCCGCGCCCTTTAAGCCCGCCCACGCAAAAAACAGCAGACTGAACGCAGCCAGCACGGCATTGCGCAGCCACTTGGGGCACAGCCAGTAGACCGCCAGCGACAGCGGCAGAAAAATGAACAGAAATTGCACCGAAGAAAACGCCATAAAAAACACTGCTCCGCGCGGCACAGCCTGTGGCGATGCCGCTTCATAAAAATTTTACATCTGTAAACATTATAAAGGGTATGACAAAATTCGGCAAGGTCTGCACACAAAAAAGTTATTTTTCCGTCGCTCCCGCGCATTTTGCAGGAGATAGCCATAGACATCTACCCCCAAAATGACTATAATAAAGGTGTATATGTGTGTAACGGAGGGGTCTGTCCATGGAAAATCTGATTTTCGGCGCATTCGCCACGCTGGACGGCTACCGCGAGGGGGACGCCGCCAATCTGGGCCGCACGGTCTATGACCGCTGCACCGTCGTGGCGCTGTGCAGCGCCAAGGCGCAGAACCCTGCCTGCACAGTGGCCCTGCTGACGAATGCTCCCGTGCCGGAGCCGTTCCGCAGCCAGCTGACGCAGGGCGGCGTCGAGATCTGGGACTGCCCGTTTACCACCTACCGCGTGCCCGCCGACACCAATTGGGCACTGGCCTACTACAAGCTCTGCGCCATGGCGTGGGTGCTGGAAAACCGCAACTTTGCCCGCGCGGCGATGCTCGACCTCGACACCTTCACCCAGCGCCCGCTGGACGATCTGTGGCGGGAATGCGACGAGGCCGTGCTGCTGTATCAGGTCCCCCACGCCGCCAGCCAGACGATGACCGCCGCCATCAGCCGTTGCTTGGATGCGGTAGAGCCGGACGGCGCACCGCACACGCTGACGCACTTCGGCGGCGAGCTTGTCGCGGGCAGCAGGGCGCGGCTGGCCGATTTTATGTCGCTGTGCCGTGACTATTTTGAAGAGCTGCAGGCAAAGGGCATCACCCCGAGGGAGGGCGACGAGGCCATCTGGTGCGGTGCCGCCTACCGCAGTCTGCTGGCCGGTAAACCTGTGCGCGCTGCAAATGCCTATATCTTCCGCTACTGGCTTGGCGGGCATTTCTACTATGTATCGACAAATTATACACTCGACCCCGTCTGCATCCTGCATCTGCCGGGTGCGGCGAAGGACCGCCAGCTGAAGCTGATTTACAATGGCTATGCCAGGCGTGGGGTTTTCCCGCCGCTGAACAAAATCTACCGCCTGTGCGGCCTGCCCGCCGCACATCCGCCACTGCTGCGCACCGTATGGACGCGGCTGCTGGCCAAGCTGTAAGGAGCTGCCATGTCCAGAAGGAAAAATGATTTGAGCCAGCGGCTCGAAGCTGTCATCAAAACGCTGGTGCCCCAGCAGGAGCAGAACCCCGACGACCTCGGCCCGATGATGCGGGCCATCAAGGCCGTGCACAGCATCAGCGACCACACCTCGACAACGCCCGAGGATCTGGAGCGCCAGCGCGCCGCGGAGGAGCTGTTTGCGCGGCTCGTCACGCCGGGCATCGGCATCCGCAGCGACAGCCTGACAGTGGGGAGCATCCCCGCCGAGTGGGTCAGCCTGGAGCACGGCCATGACCGCCGCCACGCCGTTTTGTACTGCCACGGCGGCGGCTACACCTGCGGCCAGCTGGGGTACGCCCGCATTCTGGCCAGCAAGCTGGCGCTGGCTACCGGGTTTGACGTGCTCTCGTTTGAGTACCGCCTTGCGCCGGAGCACCCGTTCCCTGCGGCCATTGAGGATGCCGTGGCGATGTGGGATTATTTAATGTATATGGGCTACGGTGCGCGGGACGTTATCGTCGCGGGCGACTCCGCCGGGGGCAACCTGGCGCTGGAGCTGGCTTTAAAGCTGAAGGAGCAGGGCCGTGCCCAGCCGCGCGGGCTGGTGCTGTTCAGCCCATGGACCGATATGACGGCCAGCGGAAAGAGCTACCGCACCTGCAAGGCACTGGACCCGATGCTGACGATGGAGTACATCGCCGCCGTGCGCGAGGCCTACACCGGCCCCGATGCCGACTGGTCGCGCCCGTGCTACAGCCCGCTCTTTGCCGACCTGCGCGGTCTGCCCCCGACGCTGGTACAGGTAGGCACAAACGAAATCCTGAAGTCCGACAGTGAGCGCCTTGTGGAGAACCTGCAGAAGGCAGGGGTGTACGCCCAACTGGAAGTCTACCCCGAGTGCTGGCATGTATTCCAGCAGATGCCGATCCGCAGAGCCGCCGTCGCAATGGAGAGCGCGGGGCGATTTGTGCAGAGGATCATTTGAGCGGGCTATAGCCCGTAAAGAAAGTAGGAGTTCCCGGAAGGCAGCCTCTCCCGTACAGCCACAAAAGAAAGGACCATGCTCATGTCCGATTCTTGGTATAAAGTCGATAACGTCGCCAAGGTGTTTCTGGCTACGGTGTCCCAGCGCGACCCGCGGGTCTTTCGTATCTCCTGCACACTGAACGAGGAGATCGACCCCGATACGCTGAATGAGGCCCTGCGCAGCACCGCACAGGAATGGCCGCAGTTTCAGGTCACGCTGCACCGCGGTCTGTTCTGGCATTATTTTGAGTCCACCGACCAGCTGCCCACCGCCCAGCCGGAAACCAAAGCCCCCTGCGCACCTCTGTACACGCCGGAGCGCCGCAATAAGCTGATCTACCGCGTAACGTATTTCGGGGCGCGGATCAACCTGGAAATGTTCCACGCCCTTACGGACGGCAACGGCGGCCTGCTCTACTTAAAGTCCATCGTGCGCAACTATCTGGCGCTGCGCCATCCCGGTGAAATGGAGAACGTTCCCTCGCCAAACAGCGCCTCCGCCGGGGATATGGCACAGGACAGCTTCCGCAATTTTTATGAGGGCACCAAGCGGAAGAAACCCGCTGAAAAGCCCAAAGTGTACCACCCGCACGGTTTTCTGCCCTACAGCCAGCTGCAGTTTTTTGAAGGACATTTAAGCTCTAAACAGGTGCTGGAACGTTCCCACGCGCTGGGCGTTTCGATGACAAGCTACCTGGGCGCGTCTTTCATGCTGGCCATCTACCACGATATGCCCGCACTGGAACGCAAAAAGCCGATCTGCATCAGCCTGCCCGTCAACCTGCGCAACTACTATCCCAGCGAGACCGCGCGCAACTTCTTCAACTCGGTCTACATCGCTCATACGCTGACGCCCGAGGACACGCTGGAAACCGTTGCCCCGGTCTTTGATGCCAAGCTGAAAGAGGTTTTAAAGCCCGAGAACATTCGCGCCCAGATGGATGCGTATGAAAAACTGGAACATATACCCGGCATCCGCCCGGTTCCGCTGGTCATCAAAAACGCGGCGGTCAAGTTTTTCACCAATCTGGAAGACCGGCATGTCTCCGCCGTTGTCTCCAACATGGGCCGGGTCAGCATCCCGGAGGGTATGAAGCCCTATATCCACGATTTTGCAGCGTTTTCCAGCTGTAAGACGCTGTTCACTGTGGTCTGCTCCTACGGGGACGACCTTGTGCTGGGCACTGCTTCTGCCCTGCGCAGCACCGCCATTTTGCAGCGCCTTTACCGGGAGTTTGCCAAGGATGGGCTGGATGTTACCCTGTACGCTACGGAGGTGGAAAGATGAATACCTGCCCGCATTGCCATATCAGGGTCGGCGGGGACACTGCCTACTGCCCGCTGTGCCAGAACCGCCTGTCCGGCCCCGCCGGAGAGCCGTATTTTCCGGCAACGGCCCCGCGCATCCACCGCGCATCCCTGCTGTATAAGGTCGTGGCGTTCGTGCTGTCAGCGCTCATCGTCGTAGCCGGTGCCTTTGATTTCCTGCTGATGGAAGACACGCCCCACCGTCATTTCAGCATTTTGATGGCCGTCTGGGCCGTGGCGGTCCTGCGGGTGCTGCGCGCCGTGCTGCGCCGCCGCTTCAACGGCCCGCGGCAGATCTTCAATCTGCTGCTGCTCGTCTCGGCGCTGCTCGTCTTTACCGACTGGTTCAACGGCTACACGGGGTACAGCTTGGACCTCGTCGTGCCGATTTTGTGCTGTGCAGCGCTGGTCTGCAACTTTATTTTTGCCTTCCTGCGCAGCCGTTTTACAGCAAACGCGCTCGTGTATCTGCTCATGAACATCGGCATCGGCGTCCTGCCGTACATTCTGCTGTTCTTCCGCATTGACTATTCCGGCAGGCTGGACGCCCACAGTCTGCCGTGGGTCATCTGCCTGATCGTAAGCGTCATCACGTTTCTGGGCCTTGTCATCTTCCGCGGCAGAGCCCTGAAAAACGAAATCGTAAAGCGTCTGCACATGTAACCATACTCCGCGTCGGCACAGTTCACACCGGCTGACGCAAGCGGATGCAAGCCTCCGCCCCTGCATGAGCCAAATAAAAAAGCTGCTGTCCGCTTGAGACAGCAGCATTTTTTATTTCTTGTCAAACGCTTCCCGGCGCTTTGTGGACAGACGGAACATTTCCTCCAGCCCCTCGCGGTCATCGCGGACGAGCTTTTCCCGCATATCCTGCAGGGCGCTCTCAAACATATCGATCTCGGAAATCAGGTTGTCCTTATTCCACAGGAACAGCTCCGCCCACATTTTGTCGTTGATATGGGCAATCCTCGTCAAATCGCGGAAGGAGTCGCCCGTGTAGTTCGCCAGCTCCGAGTTATCGGACGCGCACATCAGGCTGACGGCAATGGCATGGCAGAGCTGGCTGACGTAGCCGATCATGTGGTCGTGCTCGGCGGGGGTCAGCACGCTGATGCGCTTGAAGCCCAGCTCCGCGGCCAGGTCGCGGCACCAGTCGATGCCCGCCTGGCTGTTCTTTTCCGTCGGGGTGATGATGAAGTTTGCGGGGGCAAAGTTGACCTCGGCGCTGTGGGCGATGCCGCTCGTCTCGCGGCCCGCCATCGGGTGGCTGGCGATAAATTCCACACCCTCCGGCAGGGCGGCCTGCACCGGCTCAACCACACCGCGCTTGACGCCGGACACATCCGTGACCATCGTGCCGGGGCGGATGAGTTGACCGTACTGTTTGACCCAGTCCAGCAGCACGGTGGGGTAGAGGCCGAAGATGATGCAGTCGGCCTCCTTTACCAGATCCTCAAAATCCGCATTTTTACCGGCGCGGATGTAGTCATGCTGCAAGGCATAGTCCAGCGTTGACTGGCTGTGGGTGATGCCGGTCACATTGTAGCCCTTCTGGCTCAGCACCTGCGCGTACTTGCCGCCCAGCAGGCCCAGACCGACGATCAGGTAGGTTTTGCTTTTATCCAGCATAGGAAATCACGCCTTTATGTCAAATTCTTCTTGTTTGTCGGTGTTCAGCTCCACCTTGGCGCCAAGACCGCGCAGCACGCTCCAGAACGCGGGCCAGCTCTTGTCCACGGCCTCGGCCCCGCAGAGCAGGGCGGGCAGGCCGCTGGCAATCGCCGCCACAGCCAGCGCCATGACGATGCGGTGGTCGTTGTGGCCGGACAGCGGCGCGTTCGGCGCGTGGAGCGCCACACCCTGGATGTGCACGGTGTCACCGTCCACCTCGATGCGCGCGCCCATCTTTCGCAGCTCGGTCTGCATGGCCTCGATGCGGTCCGATTCCTTCAGGCGCAGGCGGCCCGCATTGCGGATGACCGTCTCACCGCTGCAAAAGCAGCCGAGCGTAAAGAGGATCGGCCCTAAATCAGGGCAGTCCGCCAGGTCGATCTCCGTCGCCTTCAGCAGGCTGCGGTCAAAGTGCAGCCCGCCCTCGACGGGCTTGAATTTGCCGCCGCAGCGCTTTAAAATGTCCAGAATGACCTTGTCGCCCTGCTGGCTGTCGGGGTTCAGCCCCGTGACCGTGATGCCGCCGATGACGCAGCCCAGCACGGCCAGGAACGCGGCCTGGCTGTAGTCGCCCTCGACGGCAAAATCGCTGGCCGTATACCGCTGCGGCGCGGCCACGCGGTACATCACACTGCCGTTTTTGCGTGCGCGGCTCGTGACCTTGACGCCGAACTGCTGCATGGCGTCAACCGTCATATCCACGTAGGAGCGGCTCTCGTAGGGGGCCAGTACCTCGATGCTGCTCTCGGACTCCATCAGCGGCGCGGCAAACAGCAGACCGCTGATGAACTGGCTGGACACGTCGCCGGGCAGAGTGAACCCGCCGGGACGCAGCCGTCCAAAGATCGTGATGCCCTCGGGCGTCTGCTCAAATTGCAGGCCCTGGCGCTCAAACAGCATCTGGTAGATGGCCTGCGGGCGGTCAAACAGCCGCCCCGCGCCGGTAAAGCGCACCTTCTGGGCCGTCAGGCTGAACAGCGGGATCATGAACCGCAGTGTGGAGCCGCTCTCGTTGCAGAAAACCGGGCGTGTCACCGTCACAAAGCCACCCGCTGTCCCGTGCCCCTTGATGGTCACGGAGTGAGCCTCCTCGGTGATTTTTGCGCCCAGCTGGGCCGCCGCGCCAAGCGTGGCGCGGATGTCCTTGCTGTACTCGATATTCGTGATATGGCTGGTGCCCTCCGCCAATGCGGCGCACAGCACCGCACGGTGCGCTGCGCTTTTACTGGGGGGCACCGTGGTCGTTCCGCCTAAGCGGCTGACATGAATTTTCGCGTCCAATTTACATCTCCCGGCCGATGGCGGCAGCGACCTTGCGGCACTTGGCAATCACATCGGCGAACTTATCCGGCTTCAGGCACTGGGCGCCGTCGCTCCAGGCGTGCGGCGGGTCGTTGTGGACCTCGATCTCCAGACCGTCGGCACCGGCGGCCACAGCAGCCAAAGCCATGCTCTCGATGTACTTATAATCACCGGTGGCGTGGCTGGGGTCAACGATAATGGGCAGGTGCGTTTTTTCCTTGATGACCGGCACGGCGGACAGGTCCAGCGTGTTGCGGGTCGCGCGCTCAAACGTGCGGATGCCGCGCTCACAGAGGATAACGTTCTCATTGCCGCCGGCCATGATGTACTCGGCGGACATGATCCACTCCTCAATGGTATTCGCCAGGCCGCGCTTGAGCAGAACGGGCTTGTGCATCTTGCCGACGGCCTTGAGCAGCTGGAAGTTCTGCATATTGCGCGCGCCGATCTGCACAACGTCCACATACTCCTCGAACTCGGGGATGTGGACCTCGTCCATCAGCTCACTGACGATAGGCAGGCCGGTGATCTCGCGGGCCTTGACCATATCCAGGATGCCCTCGGTGCCCAGACCCTGGAAGGAGTAGGGGCTCGTGCGGGGCTTGTACGCGCCGCCGCGCAGGAAGTTGGCACCGCCCGCCTTGACAGCCTTGGCCATCTTGATGGTGTGCTCCTCGCCCTCAATGCTGCACGGACCTGCCATAACGGCGATGGGCGCATTACCGCCGACCCTGACGCCGTTGATGTCCACGACGGTATCCTCCGGGTGGAACAGGCGGTTGGCGCGCTTATAAGGGGCGGACACACGGGTCACGTTCTCGACCCAGGGGTTTGCCAGCACGTCCTTCTCGGCAATTTTCGTCGTATCACCGACAAGGCCAAAGACGTTGTAGTCGGTACCGCGGATCAGCGTGACGGACAGGCCCTGCTTCTCGAAGTTATCGACAATGCGGTCCAGCTCGACCTGGGGCGTACCTTTTTTAGTGGAAATAATCATGGGAGCCTCTTTCTTATATACTTTTTACTCTATAAAATACTGTGTTGTAGGGGCGAGCATTGCTCGCCCGTGCCCGTTTGCCTTGCAAGAAAACTGTTCCGGAAAATTCGTTGCTGCGGTAAGTTGGCGGGCGACCAATGGTCGCCCCTACACACGCAGGGGGAAGGCTTTTACAGCCTCTCGTCCGCCTCAAACAGCTGTACCGCCTTATCCACTGCCGCGGTCAGCGAGCCGTTATTTTCCAGCACGACGGTGGAGGCGGCCTCATACAGCGGCGTGCGCTCGGCTTCAAGCTGCTTTAAGGCCGCGCCGCCCTTGGAGAGCGGGCGTCCGCCGGTAGCCAACGCCTCCAGCGGGCGGCGCACCCACAGCACGGGGCCGTTCTGGCGCAGTGCGCGGGTGTTGGCCGGGCTCTTGATGACCCCGCCGCCGCAAGCGATGACCTGACTGTTGCTCTTAGCGACCTTGGCCAGCACGTCCGTCTCATAGCGGCGGAACGCGGCTTCGCCCTCCTGAGCAAAGATGTCGGGGATATTATGCCCGGTGCGGCGCTCAATTTCAGCGTCCAGATCCACAAATTTCTTGTCAAGGCGCTTTGCCAGCGCCGCGCCGACGGTGGATTTTCCGCAGCCCGGCATCCCGATGATCGAGACATTCGCCAGCTGGTGCCGCAGCTCGCGGCTGACCGCCGGGATGATGGCTGCCGTGTCCAGCTGTCTGCCGGTAAAGTGCTCCGCGGCAAACACAGCCTGCGCCACCAGCATCTCAAAGCCGCCCGCCGCGGTCACGCCGCAGTCCTCGGCCCGCAGCAAAAGCTCGGTGCGGAAGGGGTTGTACACCACATCCAGCACGGCCTCCAGCGCGGGGAACGCCTTCGGGTCGATAAGGCACTGCCCCACGTTCGGGAACATGCCGCAGGGCGTCGTGTTGACGATGATCTGCACGTCCGGGCGGTGCATGGCCTCGCTGTACAGCAGGGCATCGCCCTTGCCGGTGCGGCTGGCGGTCAGAATCTCCTTAGCCCCGCCGTCGCGGCAGACCGCCGTGACCGTCGAGTGCGTACCGCCCGTGCCCAGGATCAGCACGGTCTTGCCCGCAAAATCTACGCCGTGGGCCCCGGCCAGATAGGCAAAGCCCGCGTAGTCGGTGTTATACCCATACAATTTCCCGTCACGGTTCACAATCGTGTTCACCGCGCCGATGGCCTGCGCCTTCGGGTCAACGACGTCGCAGTAGGGGATGACAAACTGCTTGTAGGGGATCGTCACGTTGATGGCCGCAAAGGCGCGCCTTTCCATAAAGGTGCGGGCCTCGGCCTCGGTGGGCAGGGGCAGCAGCTCATAGGTGTAATCTGCAATTTTTTCATGGATGATTTTGGAGTAGCTGTGGCCCAGCTTGCCGCCGATCAATCCGTACAGCGGTTGCTGCATAGTTCTTCACTTCCTGTTTTTACACTTTGGGGAATCCGTGCTTCTGGGCCAGCGTGCCGTAGCGCACGGTCAGAAGGTCCAGCAGTCCGAACGCCGTCAGGCTGTTCTGCACGACGGCGGCGCGGGGCACGATGCAGGGGTCATGGCGGCCCTTGATCTGCAGCTCCGCATCGGTCCTGCCGATATAATCCACGGTATGCTGTTGCTTATAGATGCTGGGCGTGGGCTTGAGCACCGTGCGGAACACGATGGGCATTCCGTTGGTGATGCCGCCGTTGATGCCGCCGTTCTTGTTCGTGGCGGTGGCGATTTTGCCGTCCCGCATCGTGAACGGGTCGTTGGCCTCGCTGCCGTGCATTGCGGCAAAGCCGAAGCCCGCGCCGAACTCAATGCCCTTGCAGGCCGGGATGGCGAACATCAGGTGGGCCAGCTCGCTCTCAACGCTGTCGAACCACGGTTCACCGATGCCCGCGGGCAGACCGGTCACAATCGTTTCCAGAATGCCGCCGACGCTGTCGCCCTCGCTGCCCGCAGCGCGGATAGCCGCCTGCATGGCCTCCTCCTTCGACGCATCCAGCAGCGCAAAGTGTCCGGGCTGCGGGTCGGGCATGACCAGCCCCGCAGCGCTGGAAAGCGGTGCGTCCTGCACGCCTGCACACTCGGCAATATGGGTGTAGACCTTTACGCCCAGACCGTTCAGCACCGTCTCGCAGATCGTGCCCGCCGCAACGCTTGCCGCCGTAATGCGGCCCGAGAAGTGCCCGCCGCCGCGCGCGTCCTGAAAGCCCTCGTACTTGGCGTAGGCCGTGTAGTCGGCGTGGCCGGGGCGCAGCAGGTCGGCGGTTTTGGCGTAGTCGCCGCTGCGGGTATTCAGGTTGCGGATCATCAGGGTGACGGCCGTGCCGGTGGTGCGGCCCTCATACACGCCGGAGAGGAACTCCACGGCGTCGGCCTCGGTGCGGGCGGTGGAAAGCCCATCCCCGCGGGCGCGGCGGCGGTCCATGGCCGCGGCAATCGCGGCCTCATCCACCGGCAGGCCCGCGGCCAGCCCGTCGAGCACCGCCCCCACGGCAGGTCCATGGCTCTCACCAAAAATCGTCATACTGACGGCATTTCCAAAGGTGTTTTTCATATATCCTTCCCGATTTTTCTATGAATGGAAAAATGGCGATCCCGGCAGGCTCTCTCCCTCGCAGAGGGAGGCAAGGCCCTCGGCCCGCAGGCCGGTGGGGGAGAGAGCCATGCCGCCAGATGCCGTTTCCCTCATTCCATACCTAACAAAGCCGGCAGCTCGGTCATGGGCAGACTGTCGGCGCGCCAGCAGCCGAGGCCGGGGCACTTGATGACCGTGATATGGTCGCCGCGGGCCTTTTTGTCATGCTGCATGTAGGCCAGGACCTTCTCCTTGTTGGCCCCGGCACGGGTGGGCAGGCCCAGCGCACGGTAAATCGCCCGGGTGCGCTTGAGCAGGGCCGTGTCCTCGATCATCGGCAGCATGCCCAGCGCGACGCATTCGCCGTGGTACAGGCCCGTGGTACGGCGGCCCCGCACACCGCGCACGGCTTCGATGCCGTGGCCGATGGTGTGGCCGAAGTTCAGGCAGGCGCGGACGCTGCCCTCGCGCTCGTCCTGCTCGACGATCTTTTTCTTAAATTTCAGACTTCTGTAAACAATTTGTTCAATGTTATCCTCGGGGTGCTCACACTCAAACAGTGCGAACAGCTGCGGGTCTCCGATGATGCCGGTCTTGAGCGCCTCGGCCAGGCCGTTGACGACCTGACGGCGGGGCAGGGTCTTGAGCGTGTCAAAATCGACAAGCACGACCTTGGGCTGCCAGAATGCGCCGACGATGTTCTTCGTCTCGCCCAAATCAATCGCCGTCTTGCCGCCGATGGAGGAATCCACCTGCGAAAGCACCGTCGTGGGGCAGTTGACAAAGTCAATGCCGCGCATGTAGCTGGCCGCGCAGAAGCCGCCCAGATCGCCCACAACGCCGCCGCCGACGGACACCAGCAGATCCTTGCGGTCCATGCCGAACGCCAGCATAGCCTGCAAAACCTGACCGTAGACCTTCAGGCATTTGCTGCCCTCGCCCCGGGGGATCGTGTAGACGGTGGAATCGGGGCACTGGGCCGCCACGGTCTGCGCGTACTCGGCGGGTACGCCGGAGTCGGTCAGCACAAAGACCTTGCGGTTTGCCACGTTCGTGAACTGATGGAGGTTGGTAAGGCATCCGGCCTTCAAAATAATATCGTAGCTGCGGCTTTTAAGCTGCATCGTCAGTTTCATGCTTCGCACATCCTTTATCTTCATGGCTTATTTCTCCGTACTGTCAAGGGTGAAGGCACCCAGCAGCCGCAGGGTGCTGCAAACAGAAGTCAGGGTGTCCAGCAGGGTCTGGCACCCTGCGCCCGTGCTGCCCGCCGGGCAGACGATCTGTACATAGAAATAGTATTCAAACGGAACATGGGGCAGGGGACGGCTCTTGATGCACTCCATGTTAAAGCCCCGCGCGCCGATCTGATCCAGCGCCGCGGCCAGCTGGCCGGGCTTATGGCGTGCCGTGAACAGCAGCGCCAGCCGCTGGCCCTCGCCGGTCATGGCAGGGGCGGCGGCGGCACGCTCGATCACGATGAACCGCGTTGTGTTGTCGCCGTCGGCGTTGATGCCCGCGGACAAGATCTGCAGGCCGTACAGCCCGGCAGTCTCGGCGCTGGCAATGGCCGCAACGCTCGGGTCGTTCAGCTCGGCCACATGGCGGGCCGCGTCGGCGGTGTTGCCCCAGGTGGACGTTTTAAAGCCGTGCTGCTGTACAAAAACGCTGCTCTGGGCCAGCGCCTGCGGGTGGCTGATGACGGTCCTGACCGTCTCCAGTGTCGCGCCCGGCACGCCCAGCAGGTCCTGCCGGATCGGCAGGTCGCACATCCGGGCAATGATAATATCGGGGTGGGTGTACAGCAGGTCGAGCACGGTGGAGACATCGCCCGCGTTGGAGTTTTCAAACGGCAGAACGCCGAATTGTGCATCCCCGTTCTGCACGGCGTCAAAGACCTCGCCCCAGGTGGTGCAGGCCGTCTCCCGCGCAAAGGGAAAAAGGCGGCGCAGCGCAATGTGGCTCCACGCGCCGGGCACGCCTTGGTAGGCGGCGGTATCGCGGCCCAGCCGGGCGCGCTGGTATGCGCGGGAAATGCTCATGGCATCGCTGAGAAAGGCGCGGTAGTAGGGGCGCAGCGCCTCGTCGGTGATGCGGGCCGTGTTTTTGTCAAGCACGGCGGCCTCCCGCGCGGCATCAAAAACCGGCTTGCCGGTCTCGGCCTTGTAGCGCACCACATCGGCCACCGCGCGCATACGCCGCTCAAATAGAGCGGCCATCTCGGCATCAACGGTGTCGATCTCGGCACGGGCTTGCTGTAAAAGGTCCATGGGTCGGCTCCTTTTCGGAATTTTTCAGGAATATCTCCGCTGCCCCTTTTTGGCATGGATGTAGGGCGAGCCGCCCTACGAATCAACCGCAGGCGCAGCGTTGTTTATTTATACATACTCAAAGTCAGTATACCATAAATAAAGCGCCGTCACAAGAGTGACGGCGCGAAATTTGTCTTTTCTTGGCCACCTCCCCCGCAGAGGGAGGCAAGCGCAGTTTTACCCGTGCAGCGCACTTCTCAGGGCGGCCAGGAGCTCGGCCTGGTAGGCGGGGCTGAAGGTGCCGTGCAGCAGCTTGGGCAGGGCCTCCTCCTGCAGGCGGCGCCAGCTGTCGGCCTCGCGGCCCGGCAGGATCGGCACAAAGGCCACACCGTTGGCAGCGGCGGCCTGGGCGTCGCCCATGGCGTCGCCGACCATCATGACCTTGCGGCTCTCATACCCGCAGGCCAGCATTGTGGCGATGGAGTTTGCCTTGCTGCCGACCTCCTGCCCGAAGATAACATCCGCATGACGGGCCAGCCCGTAGCGCTTCCACTCGCTGGCAATGGCGCTCTCGTTCGCGGCACTGACGACGGCCACATCGGCCACGGCGTGCAGCTGGCGCAGGCTTTCCTCCACGCCGGGGAACGGCTCAAACGTCGGCTCCAGCGCCTGAATACGGCGGTTGCAGGCGTTGTTCCACTCCTGCAGCTTGCGCAGGGCCAGGCTGCCGGTCTTTTGCAGCTCCCGCTGCAGGCTGGCCGTGGAAAGCTCCGTCGCGGTATCGACCCAGGCGGCAATATCCTCGCTGCCCGGGATCTCGATGCCGCGGTTTTTCAACCGGTCAAACACCAGCCGGACGCTCTCAAACCGGGAGATGCCGCGGGTGATCGTGTGCAGGTTGATCTCATCCCACGCGGCAGTGATGAAATCCGCGTGGTCATCCAGCGCAAACACGCGGATGAGCTCGGGGCACATGACGGTGGAATGCTTGATGCGCACCGTGTCCATCACGCAGCCGTCGGAATCCATGCAAATCAGAAATTCACGTTTCTTGGTAAAATCCGTCAGTGCATTTGCCATAAAAACCGTCTCCCTCTATCAACTCTGCCTATAAACTCAATATGAATCTATCATAACAAAATTCCACGGCGTTTTGCAATGCCTTTTTTAAAAAAAGCATGGATTTTTGTGTAATTTCTACACTTCAACGGGGGCATCGGGGTCCAGCGTGCGGCCAATCGGAGCGTGGATCAGCAGATTGGCCATTGCGTCCGCCGGGGTGGGCTGCTTGTTGATGACAACAAGGTTCTCCCCGCGGAAGTAGCGCAGCAGACCCGCCGCCGGGAAGACGGCCAGGCTTGTGCCGCCGACGATGAGGGTATCGGCCCCGCGGATGGCGTGCACGGCGTTTTCCATCGTCTCTTCGTCCAGCCCCTCCTCGTAGAGCACAACATCGGGCTTGACGATGCCGCCGCACTCGTCGCAGCGGGGCACGCCGTCGCCGACGCCCGCCGCATCCTCAATGAACTGCACCGGGAAGAATTTGCCGCACCGCGTACAGTAGTTGCGCAGGGTCGAGCCGTGCAGCTCATACACGGTCTTGCTGCCCGCGGCCTGGTGCAGGCCGTCGATGTTCTGGGTCACGACGGCCCTGCATTTGCCCTCGCGCTCCAACGCCGCCAGACGCAGGTGGGCCGCGTTGGGCTTTGCCCCGTGGACGATGAGCTTCTGGCGGTAGAAGTCAAAAAATTCTGCGGTGTGGGTCTCGTAGAAGGTGTGGGAGAGCATCGTCTCGGGCGGGTACTTGAATTTTTGGTGGTACAGCCCGTCCACCGAGCGGAAATCGGGGATGCCGCTCTCGGTCGAGACGCCCGCCCCGCCGAAAAAGACCATGCTTTTTGTTGCTGCCAGAATTTCCTCTAATGCCGGAACCATGCAAACTGCCCCTTTCGCTTTTGGCTTTTATGCCTTATAATATACCTATTATATTCTATTTTCGGAGGGATGCAAGATGCAGCGCGAAATCACACGGGAGCTGGTGCGCCGGCTGTTGCCCGGGCGCATGGCGGAGAGCAACAAGGGGAGCTACGGCAGTGTGCTGGCCGCGGCGGGCAGCATGGCCTACCGCGGGGCGGCGGCGCTCTGCACAGAGGGCGCTTTGCGCGGCGGGGCCGGGCTGGTGTATCTGGCCAGCGTCGAGCCCGTTATCCAGCTGGTACTTTCCCGCACGCCGGAATGCTGCGCCTGCGGCTGCCGCACGGCGGCCAACGGGGGCATCCACCCGCAGGACGCCGACGCGCTGCGCCGCTGGTTCGCGGACAGGCACGCCGTTTTGCTGGCCGGGCCCGGGTTGGGGGAGAGCGCCGCCGATGTCTGTAAGGCCCTGCTCGGCAGGAACGCCCCGTGGGCCGGTGCCGTGCTGGATGCCGACGCACTGAACGCACTGGCAGCGGGGAAGTACAGGGGGGATCTGCCCGCAAACACGATCCTGACGCCTCACCCCGGCGAGGCCGCGCGGCTGTTGGGCCTGACTGTGCCCGAGGTGCAGGCGGACCGCGAGGGTGCCGCCGTATCGCTGGCCGAAAAATATCACTGCGTCGCCGTTTTGAAAGGTCATCACACACTGGTTGCCGCGCCGGGCGGCACGGTCTGGCGCAATGAGACCGGCAATGCCGGGTTAGCCAAGGGCGGCAGCGGGGATATTTTAGCCGGTCTGACCGCCGGGCTGCTGGCAGCGGGTCTAAAGCAGGGCCGCACGCCCGAGGACGCCGCGGTCTGCGCGGTATGGCTCCACGGCGCCGCTGCAGACCGCTGCGCCAAGCGCCGCAGCATGACCGCCATGCTGCCGGGGGATCTGTTTGAAGATCTAGGGTGGATTTTGGGGGAACTGGGCCGGTAAGGCTGCGGACCGAAAGGCAGCAGGCGGACGGGAAGTTTGTGGTAAATGGGGTCTGACGAGATATAAGGCAAGGCTCGGCCAGCTCCCCTGATGGGGAGCCTTTTGCGGGCTGCGCCCGAGATTATAGCAGCCGTTAAAAACAACGGGGGTTCGGGGGAACCCCCGACTCAAAGGTAGAGGAAGGGGCGGGGGCGTTAAGAACGAAAAGTAATACTGCTTTCGTTTAGCCCCCGCCCCTTCCGACTTCCGCTTTGGGGGTCTTGGGGGCGTGCAGCCCCCAAGTCGCGGGTCCGCTGCGTCGAAACAGCGGCAATTTTCTTTGGTTCTTTCTTTTGTTGGCAAAAGAAAGAACAACCTCCCGGGAGGCAGCCGTTCCCGGTCTTGCCACCCGCCCCTATAGGGTGTATAATAGGACTATATCTGCCAGACTCAGGAAAGGAGCCGCTGTTATGTCGCGCAAAGAAGGCCAGAAACGCAAACTGCTTGTTCTTTTGGAGATCCTCGCCCGGGAAACCGACGAGAAGCACCCCTTGAGTGTTCCCCAGCTGGTGGAAAAATTGCAGGAGCACGGCGTCGTCGCCGAGCGCAAAAGCGTCTACGATGACCTGAACACCTTAAACAACCTGCCCGACACCAAATATGAGATCGTGCAGCAGCGCGGGCGCGGCGGCGGCTACTATATGACCGAGGCTCCGTTTGAGCTTGCCGAGCTCAAGCTGCTCGTCGATGCCGTCTACGCCAGCAAATTCATCACGGCGCGCAAATCCAAGATCCTGATCGACAAGCTCGGCCAGTTCACCTCCACATACCGGCAGGAGGAGCTGGACCGTAAGGTACTGGTCAGCGGGCGTATCAAGAGCACCGACGAGAAGATTCTGTACACCGTCGATGCGCTGCACGCCGCCATCACGGCAGGGGAGCAGGTCACCTTCAAATACTGCGACTGGAACCTGCAAAAGCGGATGGTCCCGCGCCACGACGGCCAGCTCTACCGCGTCAGTCCGTGGGTGCTCGTGTGGGAGAACGGCAACTATTATCTGATCGCCTACACCGAGGGGCGGCTCAAGCACTACCGCGTCGACAAGATGCAGAACGTTCACCAGCTGCCCGACACGACCCGCGAGGGTGCCGGGGAATACGCCAATTTCGACGTCAATACGTATATGCAGCAGATGTTCGGCATGTTTAACGGCCCGCTCAAGCGGGTAACGCTGCAATGCGAGAACCGCTTTGCCGGGGCGATGATCGACCGGTTCGGCACCGCGCCGATCCTGACGCCCTGCGCCGACGGCGAGCACTTTACGATGACCGCCGAAATTCAGGTCAGCCCGCAGTTCTTCGGCTGGGTGGCCGGGTTCGGCACCGGCGTCGTCGTCTCCGGCCCGCCGGAAGTCCGCGCCGAAATGAAGAAAACGCTGGATCAGCTGCAGGAGCTTTACCGCTGATTTGCAATACCGGCGTAAATATGGTAAAATAGATTGTTTAAATCTATCACCGTAGGGAGGGCATCACCTCTTGCTGGAAAAGAACCAACGCTTCAAAAGCCTTTTGTATGTGCTGGCGGACGCGGCACTGCTTTTCATCGGCTTTTTGCTTGCCAACTATATCCGTTTCAATTACGTCCGCTACTTTGAGCCGGGCGGCGCGGGGCCTGCGCTGGCCGTGGCCCGGGACCCGCGCAACATCATTGCCGGGCTGGCCACGTCGCTGGTGCTTGTGCTCATCTACTGGGTCGCCGGTATCTACAGCACCACGCGGCTGCGCGGCCTGGCCGAGCGCTGCACCAAGATTGCCGTCATCAACGCGGCGGGACTGCTGATCTTCATTGGTGCTTTGTATCTGATGCACCTGGACGACTACTCCCGTATCGTACTGGCGCTGTTCTACATCCTCGGCACGGCAGGCGTCGTGATCGAGCGTATGGTCCTGCGCTGGGTAGACCGCGCCCGCCGCCGCAAGGGGCTGGGTCTGCGCCATATCCTGCTGGTGGGCGGCGGTAAATCCGCCGCGCTCTATCTGCGCGCGCTCGAGCACAACCCCTACTACGGCTTTGTCGTGGACGGCTATCTGGCCGGAACCGAAGAACCGGGTCTTGGTGTGCGCTACATAGGCAGCTATGATGCGCTGTCCGCCCGGCTCGACGAGATTGCCGTCGATGAGGTCGTCGTAGCGCTGGAGGCTGACGAGATCGAATTGCTGCCCCACGTTTTTGCCGCCTGCGACAAAAACGGCGTGCGCATCACGATGGTACCGTTCTACAGCGACTATCTGCCCGCCCGGCCCACCATTGACGTGCTGGACGAGTGCAAGCTCATCAATGTGCGGCAGACGCCGTTTGACAATCTGCTCAACGCCGCTGTCAAGCGCGGGCTTGATATTATCGGCAGCCTGATCCTGATCATTCTGACCAGCCCGGTCATGCTGGTCACGGCCATCGGCGTCAAGCTGTCCAGCCCCGGGCCGGTCATCTTCAGGCAGGAGCGCATCGGCCTGAACAAAAAGCCCTTCATGATGTACAAGTTCCGCTCGATGCGGGTCAATGTGCAGCAGGAGACCGGCTGGTCCACCGACTGCGACCCGCGCAAGACTCACTTCGGCAGCTTTATCCGCAAGTTCAGCCTGGACGAGCTGCCCCAGTTCTTCAACGTGCTGAAAGGGGATATGTCCCTCGTCGGGCCGCGGCCCGAGGTGCCCTACCATGTGGAGCATTTTAAAGAGGAGATCCCGCGCTACCTTGTGCGCCAGCAGGTCCGCCCCGGCTGCACGGGCTGGGCGCAGATCCACGGCCTGCGCGGCGACACCGACATTGCCGAGCGCATCCGCTACGACATCTGGTACATCGAAAACTGGACCGTGGCGCTGGACATCAAGATCATCTTCCGCACCGTGTTCGGCGGCAAGATGGTCAACGACGAAAAACTACAATAACGCCCTGTGCGTTACCGGACGGGAGTGTCTGTAATGAGCAAAAAGGAGCCCAAGGTCGCCATCGTTCACGACTGGCTTGTCGGCTACGCCGGCGGGGACCGCGTTGTGGACGCCATGAAGCGCGTTTTCCCCGATGCCGTCATCTACACCCTTGTGTACGACCCCAAAAACATGCCCGAGCACTTTAAAAGCTATGACATCCGCACGAGCTGGTTCCAGAAGGTGCCCTTCTCCAACAGGCTGTACAAGGCCATGCTGCCGCTGATGCCCCGCGCGTTTGAGGCGTTCGACCTGACCGAGTACGATCTGGTGCTGTCGTCGTCCTCCTCCTGTTCCAAAGGCGTCATCACCCGCCCGGATGCCGTACACATCTGCTACTGCCACACGCCGATCCGTTATGTGTGGGATTTTTACTACACCTACCGCGCCAACGCCAACTGGCTGGCGAAGCTCGTCATGCCCGGCCAGATGCACAAAATGCGCATCTGGGACAAGTGCGCCGCGGACCGCGTGGATTATTTCATCGCCAACTCGCATTATATCGCCCAGCGCATCAAAAAATATTACCGGCGTGACAGCGATGTCATTTACCCTTGCTGCCACATCAACGAGTCGCCTTTTGTCGAAAAGGAGGACTTCTACCTGACCGTGGGCCGTCTGACCTGGTACAAGCGCGTGGATCTGGCCGTGCAGGCCTGCACGCGCCTTAACAAGCGCCTCGTCGTCATCGGCGGCGGGGGAGAGATGGACAAGCTCAGGGCCATGGCCGGGCCGACCATCGAGTTCAAGGGCGGCGGTCTGTCCGACGAAGAAGTGCGCAGCTACTACCTGCGCGCGAAGGGCTTCCTTTTCCCGGGTGAAGAGGACTTTGGCATCACCCCCGTCGAGGCCCAGAGCGCGGGCACGCCGGTGCTGGCCTATGGCCGCGGCGGCGCGTGCGAGAGCGTGCTGCCCGGCAGGACCGGCTACTGGTTTAAAGAGCAGACCGTCGAGAGCCTGGCCGACTGCATCGAACGGTTTGAGCGCGACGGCGTGACCTGTTCCAAAGAGGAAATCCGTGAGCACAGCCGCTCCTTCAGCGAGGAACGCTTTGAGCGTGAGCTGAAGGAATACTGCCTGCGCCGCATGGCCGACTGGCAGCAGGAGCTGCTCGACTGCTCCCACTGGGAGAAGGAGGAACTGGATTGAACCCTATCGTCATCAACGGCACGGTACTGTGTGACAATATCACCGGTATCCCGCGCTATGTCTATGAGAATGTCGTCCGGCTGGACAAGCTGATCGAGGGCACCGGCCTGGACGTCCGCATTGCCTACCGCGACGACGGGCGGCCCATCCATCTGCCGGAGCTGAAAAACATCCGGCTGGTGCCGCTCAAGTCCATCCCGTATTTTTACAATCTGGCCGTGCTGCCCGCCTACCTGCGCCGCACCCATGCGTTTTACGTGGGCCTTGCCAGCGATATGCTGCTGACCCGCCGCAGCGTCGTGGTGCTGCACGACATCCGCCCGCTGGTCCTGGATACCGACAAGGGCTTTTTCCGCTTCAAGTTCTGGGTACACTGCCTGTCCACCAAATGGTTCGCCCAGCGGGTGTTCACGGTCAGCGACAACCAGCGGCACCTCATCAGCGAGAAGCTCGGCATCCCGCTGGACAAGATCGGCATCACCTACAACGGCTGGGAGCACATGAAGAACGTCACCCCCGACGAGAGCATTTTTGACAAGATGCCCGGCGTCAAAAAAGGGGAGTACTTCTACGCCCTCGGCAGTCTGGCAAAGCATAAAAACTTCAAGTGGATCCGAGAGGTCGCCCGCCGCAGCCCCGACAAGACGTTTGTCGTCGCGGGCGGCAAGGACCTGCGTGCCTTTGGCGACGACGCCGAGGCGAAGGACACCCACAATGTGTTCTACCCGGGCTATGTGTCCGATGCCGAGAACGCCGCGCTGATGAAGCACTGCAAGCTGTTTTTGCACCCCGCCGTGTTCGAGGGCTTTGGCATCCCGCCGCTGGAGGCGCTGGCCCTGGGCGCGCCGGTCGCGCTGGCCAACGCCACCTGCCTGCCCGAGCTGTACGGCGATACGGCGCGGTATTTTGACCCGTATGATTATGATGTGGATCTTGACGCGCTGGCCGCCCAGCCCGTGGCCGCGCCCGACGAGGTCCTGAAAAAGTACAGCTGGGACAAGACCGCCGCGTTCTGGCTGCACGAGATGGAGAAGTACGCGAATCAGTAACAGCATAAACCATAAACTAGGAGAACTCCTATGAAATTTATTTCTCCCCCATCCAAAGGGGCTTCACTTACATTCAAGTGCAAAGTCGGTATCACTGTTATTTGGCTGCTTTTGGGGGCTGTTTTAGGCTATTTGTTCTTAGTTATTGCGTTCTGCCTGCCCACTAATCGTATGCGCAGTCACTTAGAGAGCACACCTGATGTTTTTTATAACGGTTCTGTTGCCCTCGTAAAGGATGATTTAGCTACGCATTTGGATTACTTAACAGAAGCAACTATTTTATCCGAAGCTATCTATGATGGAAATGAAAGTCCTTTTGTGAAGGCTGCCGCCATTTATTCCGTCCTTCCACCAGAGGGAGATGAAAATTGGTCTTATCGAAAGCTAATTTCTTCACTCAGTGCAACCAACGAATCTGCCCACGGCCCATATGATCGTTATTGGCAGGGTCAGTTGGCCATTTTGAGACCACTTCTTCTGTTGCTGGATTACAAAGATATCTTACGCTTGAATACGCTTGTTCAGCTTTTCTTAATGTTATGGATTGCTCATCTGTTATCCTGTCATTCATTAACTCACCTTCTTTTTCCTCTGGCACTAATGTTCTGCTCTTTAACCCCGATAGCTACAGGCATCTGCCTTCAATATACTCCGTGTTTTCTCATTATGGCTATTGGCTGTGTTGTTCTTCTACGCCATACAAATATAATAAATAAATTTAATTGGTTGTTTTTCTTATCACTTGGCATGGCAACAAGTTATTTTGATTTTCTGACATATCCGCTTGTTACCTTAGGAATCCCCCTCATTCTGTATTTACAGTTAGAGACAAGTTCTCCTTCTCAACGTTTTTTCCAAATTACAACTTGCTCTTTATCGTGGGGCATTGGTTATATTGGTTTCTGGGCAGAAAAATGGTTGCTTGGTTCTGTCATCTTGCAGGAAAACCTCTTTTCTGAAGCATATAACAGCATTATTCTCCGTTCTTCTCATGAAACACTGGGGCAAACCATAACCTATATGGCTACCCTAAAAAACAATCTTCAGGCATACGATTTACGTACGTGGAAAATTCTTTGGCTTCTTCTTTTCTTAGTTACTATCGTATTGGCTTTACACCGCCATTGTTTGACTTTGCATAATATTTTAGCTTTCTCCCCTTTATGCTTAGTTGCTTGTATGCCTTTTGTGTGGTACTATTTTACACAGAATCACTCCTATATTCACTTCGGTTTCACACATCGTGAACTCTCTATTACATTTTTCGCACTTAGCTGTTTTCTGGTTCAGCTTTGTAATTCAGCTCATATCGAACCCAAGCAAAAAATATAGGCTCTGCAACAACTTCACCGATGGAACCGCTGCACTAGCCATATAGCCTGTTGCCACCCTTGATGCAGTGCTGGAAAAGTACAGCTGGAACCGCATCGCCAATTTCTGGCTGCACGAGATGGAGAAGTATGCAAAGCAGTGAAGCGGCAGCTCCCGCAGGGTAAGGCCCCTCAGGCCTCGCAAGCTCGGCCAGCTCCCCACCCTGTGGGGAGCCTTTCACGGGCGTACGCCCGAAAAAAGCCTCCCCTTTCAGGGGAGGTGGTCGAGCGCCGGCGATGACCGGAAGGGCTCTGGCCATTTCCCGCTGCCACATCACCCATCCCACAAAAGGAGGAGCATTATTCTTATGTTTATTATAATCGCCCTGCTCCTCACCGTGCTCGTCTCCGGCATCTTCGGTGCGGTTCCTGCGGTAGTATCCCGCCGCAGGGTTTCCCGCCGCGACGCTGCCTGGGCTGCCGGGCTCTGGCTGGCCGTCTGGGTGTTCGCTCTGTGCGCCTACCACCGCCCCGGGCTGACCGTCGGCTTCCATGCGTTCCGGCTCGTCGCCCTCACCGCCATGACCGGCTGGGCGGGGCTTGTCACCGCCGGGCTGCGCAGCCTCGGGCGCAAAGGGTTAAAGGCCGTCGTCCCGCTGCTGGCCGTCACGGCGCTGGGGCTGGAGGTGTTCGTCGGCAATGTGGCCTACTTCAACACCCACAGCTACACGCCGTTTCAGCTCGTCGATTACCTTGACGACAACATCAACGTCGGGCGCGGCGTCGGCACGATCTCGCTCGACGAGGGCCGCACCTATCTGCGGTTTCTCGACATTGACCAGCCCATCTACAACCTGCGGTTTGACGGTCTGGTCAGCGACGACACCGAGCCGCTCCACGCCGACAGCGCCGTGATCTTCACCATTGAGGGCACCGACGCCGCCAACACCGAGCTGACCCGCTTCGGCAGCTGGCAGGTGGGGCTGCAGGCCCCGCGCACCCAGGTCATCAGCTTGGACCTGACCGGCTCCGTCGGGATGCTGACGCTGACCGCTGCCGGGTACAGCTCCACCTACGCGCAGTTCCCGGTGGCGCTGACCTTCCGCGGCATCACGGCCAACGCGCCGCGCGCGCTGGATTTCTCGATTTTGCGCTTCTGCGCGGTATTTCTGGCGCTGCTGGCCGTCTACGGCCTGCGCCCGGCCAGCGGGCTGTGGCACCGCCGCTGGCTGGCGGGCAACGTCTGTGACCGCGCCGCAGCCGCCGTGCTGGGCCTTGTGCTGGCTGCCTTCGTCGTGGTCATCCCGTTCTGGGAGCCGAGCAACACCGGCCTTGCCACAAAAGATTACAACACCGCGTTCTGGGACGGGGAGAGCACGGTCAGCTTCGTCTACCAGCAGTACGGCGCGCTGGCGCACAGCCTGCTGAACGGGCGCCTTGACCTGGAGGCCGACCCGCCCGCCGAGCTGCTGGCGCTGGACAACCCCTACGATGCCGGGGCGCGCGACGCCGCGCAAATCAACGACATCCACTGGGACCACGCCTTTTACAATGGGCGCTACTACGTCTATTTTGGTATTGTACCGTGTCTTTTGTTCCAGCTGCCGTTTGAGGCACTGACCGGCATCCAGAACCTGGCCTATGCGCCCTGCATGGTCCTGCTGGGGCTGATCTTCCTCGCCGCCTGCTTCGGCGTCGTCGGGCAGGCCGTGCGCCGGTGGTTCCCGCAGGCGTCCACCGCAGCGTACCTGCTGGCCGTGGCCGCCGTAGCGCTGGGCAGTCAGTTCTACTATCTGTTGCTGCGCCCCTACATTTATGAATATGCCATCCTCTGCGGTGCGGCGCTGCTGATGCTGGGGCTTTGGCTCTGGCTCTCCGCCGCCAGCACGCCGGTGGAAAAGCGCGGTGCGCTGGTCGTCAAGCTCGTCTTCGGCAGCCTCTGCGTGGCGCTCGTCGCCGGGTGCCGCCCCCAGATGGAGCTGTTTGCGTTTTTGGCCGTGCCCATCTTCTGGCCGCGGTACATCGGGCAGAAGCGGCTGCGCAGCCGCGCCGGGGCAGGGGAGGCCGCCGCGTTCCTGCTGCCGGTGGTGCTGGTCGCTGCCGGGCTCATGTGGTACAACGCTGCGCGGTTCGGCTCGCCCTTTGACTTTGGCGCCAACTACAACCTGACCGGCAACGATATGACCCAGCGCGGCTTCAACGCCGTGCGCATCGGCCCGGCTGTGTTCACGAGTCTGTTCGAGCTGCCCAGCTGGCAGGGTGTTTTCCCGTTCCTGCGGGAGACCGACGTCCAGACGAACGCCGTCATCCGCACGATCAGCGAGAAGTTCACGGGCGGCATTCTGGCCGCCACGCCGTACCTGTGGGTGCTGGCGCTGCCGCTGCTTCCCGCGTTCCGCCACTGTCTGCACCGCCGCCGTGTCACCGCCTGTGTGGTCTACGGCAGCCTGGCCGCCATGGTCGTCATGACCGTCGTTGACTGCGAGATGGCCGGGGTGCTCTACCGTTATCTAATGGATTACAGCCCCGTGCTGCTGCTTGGTGCGGCGCTGTGCTGGTTCTGCGCCGAGGGCGCACTCTCCCGCCGCGCAGCGCTGGGGGAGGGCACTGCCGCTGCGGCGCTGCCCGCACTACGTACCGTCATGGCCGCCGCTGTGGCATATACCGCCATCTACCGCTTCTGCACGCTCTTCGCCATGGAGCCGTATCTGCAGGGCATGAATCCTTCCCTTTACTACACCGTCAGCCGCCTTGTTCAATTCTGGATGTAAAATCCGCCCGGAGGTCCTGTTATTATGGATAAAATCGCCGTTTTGATCCCCTGCTACAACGAGTCCAAGACTGTCGAGAAGGTCGTCTCGGATTTCCGCCGCGTCCTGCCCGACGCCACCGTCTACGTCTACGACAACAATTCCACCGACGGCACGGCCGAGCTGGCCGCCGGAGCCGGGGCCGTTGTCCGCCACGAGTACCAGCAGGGCAAGGGCAATGTCATGCGCCGCATGTTCCGCGAGATCGACGCAGAGGCGTACATTCTTGTGGACGGCGACGACACCTACCCTGCGGAGGCCGCGCCCGAGATGGTCGCTGCCGTGACCGGGCGTCAGGCCGACATGGTCGTCGGTGACCGCCTGTCCAGCACCTACTACACCCAGAACAAGCGCCCGTTCCACAACTTCGGCAACGATCTGGTGCGGTTCTTCACAAATCATCTGTTTGGCGGCAAGATCAAGGACATTATGACCGGCTACCGCGCGTTCAGCTACCAGTTCGTCAAGACCTATCCCGTGCTGTCCCGCGGGTTTGAGATCGAGACCGAGATGACGATCCACGCCCTGCAGCGCAACATGCAGGTCGAAAACGTTGTCATTGACTACCGTGACCGTCCGGAAGGGTCGGAGAGCAAGCTGAACACCTACTCCGACGGCTTTAAAGTATTGGGCACGATTGCACGGCTGTTCAAGAACTACCGCCCGTTCAGCTTTTTCGGCATTCTGGCCGCGATCCTGGCCGTGTTCGGCATCGGCTTTATGATCCCGGTGCTGGGCGAGTATTTCCGGACCGGCCTTGTGCCGCGCTTCCCGACTTTGATCGTCTGCTGCTTTGTGCTGGTGGCGGCGCTGCTGCTGTTTATCTCGGGCATCATCCTCTCGAGCCAGCTTGCCAAGGATGCCCGCGACTTTGAGTTCCAGCTGCAGACCGTGCATCATTGGCACAGTGAAAAGAAATAAGCCTTCCCCCCCCCCCGTTTGTCACAAAACTCCTTGGCCCCCTCTGCGAGGGTGACTCCCCACAGTGTGGGGAGATGTCGCGAAGCGACAGAGGGGTCCGGGCCCGAAGGGCTCCGCCCGCAGGCGGTGGGGGGAGAGAACTTTGCCGCTGTCCGAAATATTTCGGGCCATGGCAAGGTTCTCTCCCTCCGGCCCTACGGGCCACCTCCCTCGCAGAGGGAGGCAAGACGCTCCCAGCCCGCAAACCGGGACACCCGGTCTGCGGGCTTCTTGCTTTTTGGGGCGCAATGGGCTATAATAGTTTTATATGTGCGCACTGCACATACTACGTACAACAAAGAGGGACTATCAAGGGAGTATATACATTATGACGAAAATTGCCGCATCGATCCTGTCGGCCGATTTTGCCAACCTGAAGCATGACTGCACCCGCCTGTTGGAGGCCGGTGTCGACCTGATGCACTTTGACGTGATGGACGGGCACTTTGTACCCAATATCAGCTACGGCGCGCCGGTGCTGAAATGCCTGCATGCCGCTATGCCAGACGTCTACTACGACGTCCACCTGATGATCAGTGACCCGGCCCGCTACGCCGCCGACTTTGCCAGGGCAGGGGCCAGCCTCATCACCTTCCACCTCGAAGCTGTGCCGGACACGGCAGAGGAGGTCATCGCCGCTATCCGCGCTGCGGGCTGCCAGGTCGGCATCAGTATCCGCCCCGGCACACCGGTGGAAGCTGTTTTCCCGTATCTGGGCGTTGTCGATCTGATCCTGGTCATGAGCGTGGAGCCCGGTTTCGGCGGGCAGAAGTTCCTCCCCACCACCCCCACGCGCATTGCCGCCATCTGTGCCGAGCGCACCCGCCGCGGCTGTGATACCCTGATCGAGGTGGACGGCGGCATCAACACCGAGACCGGCCCCCTGTGCATCGCTGCCGGGGTCGACTGGCTCGTGGCCGGAAGCTCGCTGTTCCATGCCATGGATCCTGCCGCTGTGGTAAACGTCCTGCACAGCAAGTAAAGGAGCTTTTTCCCTATGCCCAATCGTAAAAAAGTTGAACGCAGCGCGAACTACAGCTACTACAGTGACCTGCTGTGGTGCACAGTCCCGCTGATCGGCATGTCGTGGTATTACTACGGTGCGCGCCCGGTGCTTTTGCTGCTGGCCGCACTGCTGACCGCCTACCTGTGCGACTGTGCCTTGGCCCCGCTGCACGGCACGGGCTACCAGTCCCATGAGCCGTCCAGCGAGTGCTTTGCCGCGCTCATCGCGCTGCTGATGCCTGCCAGCATCTCGTATCCCATCGTCATTTCCGCCGTCATCGTCGCCGTGCTCGTCAAGGAGGCGTTCGGCGGCGAGGGCCACTATCCGTTCCATCCCGCCGCCGTCGGCGTCGTCGTGGCCGGTATCTCGTGGCCGCAGGACGTCTTTTCGTACCCCATTCCCGGCACGCAGCTGCCGTTGTTCGGCAGCGTGAACACCACTCTCGTCGAGGGCATGAACGCCACTCTGCTGGATGGCGGTCTGCCCAGTGCCAGCACGATGAACCTGCTGACCGGCAACGTCTCCGCCGCCATGGGCACCAGCGCAGCGCTGGTCGTGATGGCCTGCGGGCTGTTCCTGCTTGTGCGCGGGCGCATCAAGCTTTCTGTCGTTATTCCGTTCTTTATCTTTGTCATCGGCCTGCCGTGGTTCTTCCCGAATCTGAACGAGCTGCCGACCTTCAGCCTGCCGTGGGAATATATCCGCCAGCGCTTCTATCTGGAAAAATATGTCGTCCTGTCCGGCACGGCACTGTTCACCGGCCTGTTCCTGATCTGTGAGCCGGTCACGATGCCGGACCGCCGCATGAGCCGCATCATCTACGGCGCGGCGCTGGGCATCATGACCTATGTGTTCCGCGTGTTCAGCCCGTATGAGTGCGCGGCCTGCTGTGCGCTGCTGATCGTCAGTTCCATCCCCGAATGGCTCGACCTCATCAGCCACCGCACCGAACGCATCCGCTTTATGAGAGAGGAGGAGCAGCGCCTTGCCAATTCAACAAAACCCGAATAAGCGCCGGGGCGAGGATCGCTCCGAGACCTTAATTATCCCGCACATCACCAGGGAGATGCTCGAGGTCGCCCGCGCCATGGCGGAGAAGGGTGCCTCTCGCGCCGAGATCGAGGCCGCCATTGCCGCCATGCAGACCGGCAAGGCGCCCGCCGCCCCGGCGGCCCCTGCACCGGAAAAGCAGCCCGGCGCACCGCAGCAGCCCGCGCCCGGGCGCAGTGATGCCGCCCGCAGCGGCGGCATCATCCCGACGAGCCGCCCGCGGTACACCGCCGCGGAGCGCCGCGCCATGCTGGAGGAGGTCCAGCGCCGCCAGGCTGAGCGCGAGGCCGCCCGCCAGGCGGAAGCCCAGGCCGAGGAGGATCGGTTCCGCAGCTACCGGGACCGGGAGTACGACAGGAGCCCCGCGGTCACACCGTCCGCAGTACCCCAGTCCACTCCCGCTGCCCGCAGCGACCAGACGCCCGCAGCAGCTGACGAGACCCGCACGATCTCGATTCCGAAGCGCAGAACTGCCGAGCCTGCCGCCCATGCCGTGCAGCCCCCTGCACCCGCGGCACAGCCTGCCCAGCAGCCCACGCAGGTCATGCCGCCGGTACAAAAGGCGGCCCCTGCGGCACCGGCGGCGCCCGCCCCGGCAGAGCACACCGCCCACCCGGAGCCGACCTCTGTGCCGAAGCCCAAAAAAGCCAGCGCCTCGCGTTCCTACGCCGCGGCGGAGGCTTCCCTGAACGAGCGCATCCGCGCCGACCATATCTGGCTGTCCAACCCCGTGCTTGTGCGCGGCCTCGGCATGGCCCCGGTCATCGGTGCTGCGCTGGACGGCCAGCGGGCGCTCATGCTCTGTATCGCCTCGCTGATTTTGGTCACCTTCACCCGTGTGCTGGCCGTGGCCATCTGCCACCTGACAAAGAACCGCTTCCGCCCCGTGGTATACTGCTACTCTGCGGCGCTTCTCTACATCCCTACGTATGTTTTGCTCTACGCACTGTTCGGCTCTGACCTGACGCTGCTGGGCATCTACCTGCCGATCATGGTCGTGGAGCCCGCCATCGTCAAGCGCATGGAGTTCTCCGACCTTGAACCCGTGAGGGATGCGTTCCGCCACGGCTTCAACAACGCACTCGGCATGTGTGTTGTGCTGCTCATCGTGGGCTGCCTGCGTGAGCTGCTGGCCACGGGCGCGGTCTTTGGCAACGTCATCCTGCACAATGCGCTGCTGCCGCTGGCTGCACTGCCCGCGGGCGGCTTTGTCATCGTGGGTATCCTGGCCGCCATCTGGTGCGCCGCTGCCAACCTGTACACCGATTATAAACATGAGGAGGTGCGCCGCCTGTATGCTGACCGTAAGCACTGAGCTGCAGCCGATTTTAAACGGTGTTGTGCAGTTTATCAGCTATATGGTGCTGGCCGTCTTTGCGGAGAATGTCATCCTGGCCCGCGCGCTGGGCGTCACCCGCCTGATGAAGCTCGTGCCCGACCACCGCGCGCAGGTCTGGGATTTCTGCCTGCCGCTGCTGCTGGTCATCACGCTGTCCGCACCTGCCGGCTGGGCCGCACACGACCTGTTTTTCCCGTGGCTGCGTGATTATCTGCCCGCATGGCTGCCCATTTCGGCCCTGCGTCCCATCGTCTACCTGACCTGCGGCATCGCGGCCATGGCCGTGGCCTGGCTGCTGCTGGGCGTGCTGCCCCGCAAGCTGCGCGCCAGCTGCCGCAGCCAACTCAGCCTTTCCACCTGCAGCACCGCCGTGCTGGGCACGATGCTCATCTGCGCGAACCAGAACTATACGATTTTGCAAAGCGTCGCGTTCTCTCTGGGCAGCGGGCTGGGCTATGTCTTTGCCGTCTTTATCGTTCGGGAGGGCCGCCGCCGTCTGCGCAGCAAGGCCATCTCCTCGATTTTCCAGGGTCTGCCCAGCTCGATGATCTACATCGGCGTGCTGTCGCTGGCGATCTACGCTCTGGTTGGCCACACCGTTGTTCTGTAACTGTTAGGGGGTCGTTGTTATGTCCGAAGCCTGCTTTACCTCAGCCGATATTTTACTGCCCGCCGCCGGGGTCCCGCTGGACCCGTGGGCCTGCATCGCCGTTGACCAGTTCACCTCCCAGCCGGAGTACTGGCAGCGCGCCGAGCACCTGGCCGACGGCAAGCCCAGCACCCTGCACATCGTTCTGCCGGAGGCGTACTTAGGCACCCCGCAGGAGGCCGAGCGCTTAGAGAGCATCCGCCGCACGATGGAGGAGTACCGCAAGTCCGTTCTGACCCGGAAAGTACATGGCTACGTTTATGTTGAGCGTACCCAGATGGACGGCACGGTCCGGCAGGGCCTTGTCGGCGCTGTCGATCTTGATGCCTACGACTACGCGAAGGGCTCCAAGCCCGCTATCCGCCCGAGCGAGAGCACCGTCGTGGAGCGCATCCCGCCGCGCCTCAAGGTCCGCCGCGGGGCGACGCTGGAAACGCCCCACGTCATGATGCTGGCCGACGACGCCGACTGCACGCTGATCGAGCCCATCGGGCTGATGAAGAACCAGCTGCCGCCGCTCTACGACGGTGAGCTGATGCTGGGCGGCGGGCATCTGCGCGGCTGGGCCGTCGAGGACCCCGCGCTGATCGCCGGGATCGACGCCGCGCTGGCGGCGCTGGCCGACCCTGCCGCCTTTGCCCGCCGCTGGCCCGCTGCCAAAGGGCAGCAGCCGATGGTACTGGCCGTCGGTGACGGCAATCACAGCCTGGCCACCGCCAAGGCCTACTGGGAGGAGCTGAAGCCCACCCTGAGCGAGGAGCAGCGCAGGAACCATCCGGCGCGCTGGTGCCTGGCCGAGGTCTGCAACGTCCACAGCCCCGCCATTGAGATCGAGCCGATCCACCGCGTCGTGTTCGGCGTCGGTGCCAAGGAGCTGTATGCCGCGCTCGATGCCTGGGACCAGCAGCAGGGGAGCAGTACGACGATGTCCGACCAGCGTCTGCGCCTGGCCGATGCCCACGGCGAGAGTGCCGTCGCGCTGGCCAACCCGCCCGCGCCGCTGACCGTCGGCAGTGTGGAGGCATTTCTGGCGGACTTTCTGCCCGCCCATCCCGGCGTGACCGTGGACTACATCCACGGCGAAAGCACGGCGCTGGCGCTGGCCTCCGACCCGGCCAAACCAGCCACGGCCATTCTGCTGCCCGACTTTGCGAAGGCTGACCTGTTCAAGGGCGTTGTGCTGGGCGGCGTGCTGCCCCGCAAGACCTTCAGCATGGGCCATGCCGAAGAAAAACGATATTACAATGAATGCCGTGTCATCGGCGTATAACAGGATTCAGGTGAATTATGGAAAAAGCTGCACAAACCCCGAACGGTGCACCGCACCGTCGCCGCCGCCGTCGCCCTGCCGGCAACGGCAGCGCCCCGCAGGCGCAGCAACCCGCGCGTGAGGGGAAAGCCCCCGCACAGCCACGCAAGCCGGCCCCGCAGGCCGCTGCGCCCGCAGCCCCCAAGGCCCCGCGCAGCGAGAATGCGCCACGCGCCAATGGCAGTCGCCCCCGCCGCGGGCAGGGCAGACCCGCCCAACCGCAGAGCCAGCAGGCACCGCGCCAGAACGCCCCGGCCCAGCGCCCGGCTGCGCCCCAGAATACGCCCCAGAGCGCACGCCCTGCCACGCCCCAGCCGCCGCGCCGCAATGCCCGCCCGGCCCCGCAGGTGCCCAGCCAGCCGCTGCGCGACCAGCCCAAGGCACCGCGCCCGCCCCGCAATGCCCGCGCCCCGCGCAGCACCGCGCCGGAGCAGCCGGGTCTCGATCTGATCTCCCGCCGCCCGCCGAAGCAGAAGTTCGCAAATTTCGAGGACTATCTCGCCGCCCACGGCGGTATGACTGTGCCGCTGCCGCCCGAGGCATCGGACGCAGCAGACACCCCCGAGACGGCCACGCTCGCCGAGGCTGCCGAATGACCCCCGCCACCGCGGCAGCCCTGCGCTGCCCCGTATGCGGCGGGCCGCTGCTGCTGGCCGGGCGCAGCCTGCGCTGTGCCAAAGCCCACAGCTTTGACCTTGCCAAAGAGGGCTACGCCTACTTGCTGCCGATGCAGAAGAAGCACACCGCCGACCCCGGCGACGGCAAGGCCATGGTCCGCGCCCGCCGCGCGTTCCTGTCGGCAGGGCACTACGCCCCGCTGATGGCGACGCTGGCAGCGCTTTGCGCCGCGCTGCCCCACGACCATATTGTGGACGCCGGCTGCGGCGAGGGCAGCTACGATAAGTATTTGTATGACGCGCTGGGCTGCCCTCAGATTGCGGCGTTCGACCTGTCCAAGGAGGCCGTGCGGCTGGCGTCGAAGCTCGTGCCCGACGCGGCGTTCTGTGTCGGCGGCAGCTTTTGTGCACCGGTGCGCGACGGCTGGGCCGACCTGCTTTTGAACATCTTCTCGCCCATGGCCGAGGCCGAGTTTGCCCGTATGCTGCGCCCGGGCGGGCATCTTGTTTACGCCGTGCCCACCGCGCGGCATCTGTTCGGCCTGAAAGAGATTTTGTACGACTGCCCGTATGAAAACGAGGTCCGACAGACCGAATACGACGGCTTTGCGTTTGTGAAGGCCGTTGAGTCCACCGCTGTCATCACGCTGGAAGGGCAGAGTGTGCAGGATTTGTTCGCCATGACGCCCTATTACTGGAACACCCCCGCCGACGGCGCAGCCCGGCTTGCGGAATGTGAACGCCTGACGACAGAGATCGGGTTCCGGTTTTTGGTGTATCAAAAGGTATAACACACAGCACTATGTAGGGGCCGGGCATGCCCGGCCCGCAGGTTTGCAGCCGCCACCCGGAAACGGGTTGCCGCGCAAAGCTGCGGGCGAGGCATGCCTCGCCCCTACGTTCTTTAGATCTCCTCCGGCGGCACGATCCCCGGGCCATACGGCTCCTGCGCGGGTGGGACAATGACCTCCTGCGTCTGCTTCGGCTCATCCTCGTCGCGGTACTGCTCGTCGGGCACCTCGCTCAAATCGGTCCAGAAGCCTTCGCGCTCATCCTCGGCACCGCGGGGTCCAAATTCATCAAACATACCAGACACTCCTTTATAATAGTGTATAAGCGCGGCCCTTGCGGCCTACACTGTAGGCATAGTCTTTGCTGGGGGAGTGTGGGTTATGCGTTCCAACCACGGAATTTTCTGGTACAGCCTCGGGCTGACGCTGCTTCTACTGCTGCCGATGGTGCTGACCGTCGCGTTCTTCACCGACCAATACCAGAAGCAGCAGCTCCTGCGCCAAGCGTCGGCGGCGGACAGTACGCTGCACATCGAGCCGGGCGCGCAGGGCGTGTATACGCTGCTGCTCGTCGTCCAGCAGGAGGAGCCCGCCTTTGTGCTGGCCCGTGCGGACGGCCCGCAGCAGACGGTCACACTCTGCGCACTGCCGGGTTCGCTGCGCGTCAGCGCACCCTCGGGCACAACAACGCTGGCGGAGTGTGCGCTGTCTGCCGGGGCCGGGCGGGCCGCACAACTGCTCGTCGGCACGGTGGCTACGGGGGAGACCGCCGCCCCGGCGCTGCACTATATCGCGGCCACGCCCGCCACCTGGGCGGACTGCGCGGGCCGCACAGCCTCGGCACGCATCGACACGGCATCGCTGCTGGATGCCGCCGCGCGCACGCGCCTGGGCTACGGCGAGGACCCCATCGCCGTGTGTACCGCCGCGCAGGCGTCGGAGCTGATTGCCCAATTGCAGGCGGCGCTGCCCGGGGCAGGGGAGGGCTGCATGGCCCGCGCCGCCGTCTGGGCGGCGTTCCTGCGGCAGGACCCGGCGCTGCTGGCCGGTCTGCCCGACGGTCTGCGCAGCCGCAGTGCCCGGCTGCTGACCGACCTGCTGGCCGCAGACCTGAACGCCCTGGGCGAGACACTGGCCTATTTAAGTGCCCGCACCGCCCTGACGATTGACTACACCACCGCCGCCGTGGCCGCTGCCCGGGGCGGCGTGCAGCTGACGGAGGAGGGGATGGCAGCCGTTTGCGCCCTCCTGCTGTAACGGGGAACGCGGCTATGCCCTCCCGCGGAGCTTCCGCTTCTGCGTTCGGCGCAAGGCCGTCAAAATTTTACAAGAATTTTTGCAAAACCGCTTGACGTAGACCCGCAGTCGTGTTATTATGATAGCACCTCTTTTGCGGGTTTATTTTTTATGCCCTTTTTCAAGGGCGCCTGCAAGCGCGAGGGAGGCTTATTAACCGATAATGGAGGTGCCGAACAATGACTGTCAAGATCACCCTGGCCTGCACGGAGTGCAAGCAGCGCAACTACAACAAGGAGAAGAACAAGAAGAACTCTCCGGACCGTCTTGAGATGAAGAAGTATTGCCGTTTCTGCAAGAAGCATACCCTTCACCGCGAAACCAAGTGAGGATAGGAGCTTAGAGATGGCAGACAATAAAGCAGCCACCGCTGCAGCCCAGACTCAAAGCGACAAGCCCAAAAAGAACGACGGCAAGAAGAAGGTCTCCTTCTTCGACAAGGTCAAGAACTTTTTCAAAGGGATCGGCAAGTATTTCAAAGATACGAAGAGCGAGCTGAAAAAGGTCGTGTGGCCCAGCAAGAACGACGTCAAAACCAATACGATCACCGTTATCGTGGTCGTGCTGGTCGCAGCTGTCGTGCTGATCCTGCTGGACCTCATCTTTGGCGGCGCCATCCACCTGTTGATCGGCGCCTGAGCGCGTTGAGCGGAGGCAAAGACAATGGCTGAGCAAGCAAATTGGTATGTAGCACATACCTATTCCGGCTATGAGAACAAGGTCGCAACCGATCTGATGACGATGGTGGAGAACCGCCACCTGCAGGATCTGATCTGCGACGTCAAGGTTCCCACCGAGACCCGCATTGAAGAAGTTTTTGACAAGCGCGGCAACAAGACCGGCGAGAAAGAGGTTCAGTCGAAGCTCTACCCCGGCTACGTCTTTATCAAAATGGTCATGAACGACAACACCTGGTACATCGTGCGCAACACGCGCGGCTGCACCGGCTTTGTCGGCCCGGAGTCCAAGCCCGAGCCCCTGACCGAGGCGGAGGTTGCCAAGATGGGCGTCGAAACCACCGTTGACCTTGAGGTCGAGTACAAGGTCGGTGATACGGTTGAGATCACCGCCGGTCCGATGGAAGGCTCCGTCGGCACCGTCGACGAGATCGACATTCCTGCGCGCAAGGTGCGCGTAAGGATCACCATGTTTGGCCGCGAGCTTCCGGCAGAGCTGGAGCTGCATCAGGTCAAGCTGTTCTGAGTTTTTCTCAGGACACCCTAGTTTCCGGTAAAGACCGCGAACGGGCCTGTGCCCGGGGTACGGTTTTTATAGGGCGCGCGGAGGTCGTGCGCCCGTGGGAGGTCTGCACCGCAGGCCGCAACTCACCACAAAATTTGGAGGTGCAAGTATTATGGCACAGAAAATCACTGGCTACATCAAGCTGCAAATCCCCGCCGGCAAGGCAACTCCGGCTCCCCCTGTTGGTCCTGCTCTGGGTCAGAAGGGCGTCAACATCATGGCGTTCACCAAGGAGTTCAACGAGCGTACCAAGAACCAGATGGGCATGATCATCCCCGTCGTCATCACGGTCTACGCTGACCGCTCCTTCTCCTTCATCACCAAGACTCCTCCGGCGCCCGTTCTGATCAAGAAGGCTGCCGGCATCGACACTGCTTCCGGCGTGCCCAACAAGAACAAGGTTGGCTCCATCACGCTGGCTCAGGCCGAGGAGATCGCCAAGACCAAGATGCCCGACCTGAACGCCGCTTCCCTGGAGGCCGCTGTCAGCATGATCAAGGGCACCGCCCGCAGCATGGGCGTTACCGTTGAGGGCTGAATAGGAGGGTAATACGCAATGAAACACGGCAAGAAGTATATCGACGCTGCTAAGCTGATCGAGAATAACAAGACTTACGATCCCAACGAGGCCCTGGAGCTGTGCTGCAAGACCGCTACCGCTAAGTTCGACGAGACCGTTGAGCTGCACGTCCGCCTGGGCGTTGACAGCCGTCACGCCGACCAGCAGGTCCGCGGCGCTGTTGTCCTGCCCAACGGCACCGGTAAGAACGTCCGCGTTATCGCCATCGCCAAGGGCGACGCCGCCAAGGCCGCTGAGGCTGCCGGTGCGCAGGAGGTCGGTGATGACGATCTGATCGCCAAGATCGCCGGCGGCTACCTGGACTTCGACGTTCTGGTCACCACCCCCGACATGATGGGCCGCGTTGGCCGTCTCGGTAAGGTCCTGGGCCCCCGTGGTCTGATGCCCAACCCGAAGGCCGGCACCGTTACCCCCGACGTCGGCAAGGCTGTTACCGACGCTAAGGCCGGTAAGATCGAGTACCGTCTGGACAAGCAGAACATCATCCATGTGCCCATCGGCAAGGCCTCTTTCGGCGCCGAGAAGCTGATGACCAACCTGGACACCGTCCTGGATGCCATCGCCAAGGCTAAGCCCGCCGCTGCCAAAGGCCAGTACTTCAAGAGCGCTACCATCGCCACCACCATGGGCCCCGGCGTCCGCGTTGCTACCAACAAGTACGGCGTATAAGTTTTTCAGCTTTGAGCTGAAAAACGCTTGACAAACGCACGTTCGCGTGCTATACTAATTAAGCTGTTTTTGAGACAGCAGGTGCCGCAAGGCATAACGGGTTTTACCCACCTGCCGAGAAACGTGCGTTTGATTGCAATGCTTTCAAGCCCTTTCCCGGCGACGGGAAGGGGCTTTTTTCTGTATATCACATAAAAAGCCGCTTACCGAAACCAATCTGTAAGTGGAATGAGGTGAATTTCAAATGCCCAGTGCAAAGATTCTGGAAGCTAAGAAGGCTCTTGTTGCTGATCTGAACGAGAAGATCGCAGGCTCTCTGGCCGGTGTTGTCGTTGCTTACAACGGCATCAGCGTTGCTGATGACACCAAGCTGCGTAAGGAGCTGCGTGAGGCTGGCGTGCACTACATGGTCGTCAAGAACACCATGCTGCGCCTGGCCGTCAAGGGCACCCAGTACGAGGGTCTGACCGAGTACTTCAAGGGTGACACGGCTATCGCTCTGTCTCCGGAGGATCCGGCTGCTGCTGCTCGCATCCTGTGCAAGTTTGCTGACGCCGACAAGTCCAAGCGCTTCGTCGTCAAGGGCGGCTTCTGCGATGGTCAGGTCATGGACGCTGCAGGTATCAAGAGCCTGTCTACCATGCCCAACCGCGAAGGCCTGCTCTCCATGCTGGCTGGCTCCCTCAACGGTATCGTTGGCGGTCTGGCTGTTGCCCTGCAGGGTATCGTCGACAAGCAGGACGAGACTGCTGCCTGAGTTTAGGTTTAGCAGGTTGAGCGCACCGGCGCAGCGCTCCTTGAATACAAACCGCGCCGCTTAAAACTATAAAATTTATGGAGGTAACTACCATGGCTTCTGAGAAGATCACTGCCATTGTCGAGTCTGTCAAGACTATGACTGTTCTGGAGCTGAAAGAGCTCGTTGACACCATCTGCGAGGAGTTCGGCGTTTCTGCTGTTGCTGCTGCCGCTCCCGCTGCCGCCGGCGCTGCTGCTCCCGCTGAGGAGGAGAAGACCGAGTTTGACGTCATCCTGGCTGACGTTGGCGCCAACAAGATGCAGGTCATCAAGACCGTTAAGGAGCTGACCGGCGCTTCCCTGATGGAGGCCAAGAAGCTGGTTGAGACCCCGAACGCCAAGCTGAAGGAGCAGGCTTCCAAGGCTGACGCCGAGGACATCCAGAAGAAGCTGGCCGAGGTCGGCGCTAAGGTCGAGCTGAAGTAATTTAGCTTACCAAATAGCTTTCAACACCGTGTGGTTTAACACCGCACGGTGTTTTTGTTTTGTGTACCTTAACAAAAACTTCCTCGTTTCTTTGTACATTCCTCTGAATTTGACTGTGTTGCATGGGCCTTGCATTTCGTATAATATTGATGTATCCTTTTTGTATCGAATAAAATGGGAAAGCGAGGCTGTATACTCTTGGAGAACGAAAAGCCAAAAGGCGGCGGGATGGAAAAGCTGGCTTCGTTTATCGTTGATAAACGCAACCTGTTCTTCCTGTTATACATATTTGCGCTGATTTTCAGTGTCATCGCGACGGGCTGGGTCAAGGTCGAGGACGACATCACGACCTACCTGCCCGACACCACCGAGACCCGCCAGGGCCTGACCGTGATGAATGACAACTTCGTCACCTACGGCACGGCCAACGTCATGGTGTCCAACATCACCTACGATACTGCGCTGGACATCCAGTCCCGGCTTGAGGACATCGAGGGAGTCACCACCGTCGAATTTGACGACACCGACGAGCATTACACGAACGCGTCGGCGCTGTTCTCCGTCAGCTTTGATGCAGAAGTAGGGGACGAGCGCGCCGAGAACGCCCTGCAGGAGATCCGCGACGAGCTTGAGGGCAGCTACGACACCTCGATCTATTCCGAGGTCGGCTACGATTCCTCCGCGGACCTGCAATCGGAAATGGTCGTCATCGTCATCATTGCGGCCATCATCATCGTCGTCGTGCTGACGCTGACCTCCCGCTCCTATGCCGAGGTTCCGGTCCTCCTCATGACCTTCGGCGCGGCGGCGCTGCTGAACATGGGCACAAACTTCCTGTGCGGCACGATCAGCTTCATCTCCAACTCAGTCACCGTCATACTGCAGCTGGCGCTGGCCATCGACTACGCCATCATTCTGTGCCACCGTTTCAGCGATGAGCATGAGACGCTGCCCACCCGCGAGGCCTGCATTGCCGCGCTTTCCAAGGCTATCCCGGAGATTTCTTCCTCCTCGCTCACGACGATCAGCGGCCTGGCCGCGCTGGCGTTCATGCACTTCGGCATTGGCCGCGACCTGGCTACGGTCCTGATCAAGGCTATCCTGTTCAGTATGCTCTGTGTCTTTACGCTGATGCCCGGCCTGCTGGTGCTGTTCAGCAAGCTGATCGACAAGACCCGCCACAAAAACCTGATTCCCAAGATCACCGCCGTCGGCAAGTTCGACATCAAGACCCGCTTTATCATCCCGCCGATCTTCGGCGTCATCATCGTGGCGGCGGCGGTCTTTGCCAACCTGTGCCCCTACTGCTACACCTACACCGACCTGGTCACCGCCAAGCAGAGCGAGCGCCAGATCGCCTACCAGAAAATCAAAAACACCTTCGGTTCCAGCAACATGGTGGCCGTCATTGTGCCGTCGGGCGACTATGAGTCCGAGGGCAGGATCCTCGACGAGCTGGACGCCTGCGCCGAGGTCAAATCCACGATGGGTCTGGCCAACATTGAAGCGATGGACGGCTATATGCTGACCGACGCTGTGACACCGCGCCAGCTGGCCGAGATGGCCGACCTCGACTTCGAGGTTGCCAAGGCACTGTACGGCGCCTACGCCGTCGACCATGACGAGTACGGCGAGATCATCAACGGTCTGGACGATTATAAAGTGCCGATCTACGACATGTTCAGGTTCCTGGAACAGGAGATGCACGACGGCAACATCACGCTCTCGGGCGATGTGCAGGACACGCTGGACGACCTGTTCGACCAGCTCGATGAAGCCCAGAAGCAGCTGCAGAGCGACGATTACAGCCGTATGGTCGTCTATCTGAACCTGCCCGAGGAGACCGACGAGACGTTCGCCTTCGTCAACAAGATGCACGACATCATCGGCAAATACTACGCCACCGATTCGTTCTACGTTGTCGGCAATACGACGAGCGCCATGGATCTGTCCAGCTCCTTCGGCGAGGATAACCTGCTGATCAGTGTGCTGTCCGCGCTGTTCGTTATCCTGGTCCTGCTGTTCACATTCAAGTCCGCGGGTCTGCCCGTGCTGCTGATCATCGTCATTCAGGGCAGTATCTGGATCAACTTCTCGGTGCCGTACCTGCAGCACACCCCGCTGTACTTCCTCGGCTACCTGATTGTCAACTCCATTCAGATGGGTGCAAACATCGACTACGCCATCGTTATCTCCAGCCACTACACCGACCTGAAGAAGGTCATGCGCCCGCGGGAGGCCATCGTCACAGCCCTGAACGAGTCGTTCCCGACCATCTTCACCTCCGGCTCCATTCTGGCATCCGCGGGTATTCTGATCAGCGTGCTGACCACGAACCCCGTTATCGCCGCCATCGGTACCTGCCTGGGCCGCGGCACGATCGTTTCCATCGTTCTGGTTCTGTTCGTCCTGCCGCAGATCCTGATCCTGGGTGACTCCATCATCGAGCGCACGAGCTTTGAGATGAAGGGCGTTGCCGGTATGGCCCGCACGGCCAGCGGCACAATGCACGTCAATGGCCGCGTGCGCGGCTACATCAACGGCGTCGTAGATGCTGACATCAAGGGCGTGCTGCACGGCCAGTTCAGTGCGAACATTGCCACCGGCACCGAATTTACCGTTGACAAGCCCGACATGTACCTGTCGGAGAAGAACCTCCACGAATCCGAGGACGGTGCCCCCGAACCAGGCACACCCGATACGCCCGACACTGACACGAAGGGAGGCGACGCTGAATGAACCGCATTTCTGACCTGACGCGCCGCCTCTGGGCTGCGCTGCTGGCGCTCTGCCTTGTGCTGGCGCTGACCCTGCCCGTTTTTGCGGAAGGGGAGAGCGAGACCGCCGACACCGCCGAAAAGGAGACCTTTCACATCGGCACCGTCGATGACCTTTTGCAGCTGGCCGATTCCTGCCGCCTGGACAGCTGGAGCAAAAACCGCACCGTCTATCTGGACGCCGATCTGGAGCTGACCGGCAGCGGCTTTGCGGGCATCCCGTCCTTCAGCGGCGTGTTTGAGGGGCAGGGCCACACGATCTCCGGCCTGAGCCTTGTAAATGACGGCTCGGTCATCGGCTTCTTCCGCTATGTGCAGCAGGGGGCCAACGTCCGCGACCTCGTCATCCGGGGCCGCTCGATGCCCACCGGCAGCCGCTCCACCGTGGGCGGCATTGCGGGCAGCAACGCCGGTACGCTGCACAACTGCCGCTTTGAGGGCGTGTCCTCCGGCGCGTCCGTTGTCGGCGGCATCGCGGGCACAAATCTGGCCGCCGGCGTCATCGAAAGCTGCACGACCACGGGCAGTGTCTACGGTGCGCACTTCATCGGCGGCATCGCCGGTGAAAATCACGGCATCATTGCCAACTGCACGAACACCTCCAGCGTCAACACGACGGTGGAGCAGAACGACATCGACCTTTCCTCGTTGACGCTGAAGGACCTGATCGGCACCGAGAATGCCGCCGACATCACCGACATCGGCGGCATTGCGGGCCAGTCCGGCGGTGTCATCCGCGCCTGCATGAACCGCGGCACCGTGGGCTACCAGCACATGGGCTACAACGTCGGCGGCATCGCGGGCAGCCAGACCGGCTACATTGAGGGCTGCGTCAACTACGGCACTGTCTACGCCCGCAAGGAGGGCGGCGGCATCGTCGGCCAGATGGAGCCGAGCAGCACGCTGGAATACACAAAGGACACGCTGCAGGAGCTTTCCGACGAGATGAGCACGCTGCAGACGCTGGTCAACCGCGCCTGCGATGACGCCAGCGCCGCCAGCAGTGACCTTTCCAACCAGCTCGAAGCGCTGAAGAACAACGTGACCAGCTCCCGCAATGCCATTGAGAATCTGCTGAAGCAGGCCGAAAACGGCGTGTCCATCGGTTCCCAGACCGTCAAGACCGACTTGAGTCAGTTCAAGCAGGACCTCAAGAATACCAACCTGCCCGGCGCGGACGACGGAGACAATGCCGCGGACTCGGACACAGTCATCGACTACAGCGAAGCGACGCCTCCGTCTGACACCGACCCTGTCGATCCGAATTACACGCTGTCCCCCTCGGAGGAGCCCGCGCAGAGTGCTGACCTCTCCACGCCTGACGAAAGCAGTACGGCAGCGCAGGACACTGCCCCCGCACAGGAGCCCGCTGCAGAGGGCGGCGAGGCGGACCGCACCTCCCACGGGCAGCCCGGCCCCGAAGCCGTTGACGATTCCGCTGACAGCACCGTTGTCAGCGAGGACGACGGCGCTGCCACAAAGCCGGACGAGCGCTATCCAATCGACCCGGACTATACGCACATCACCGAGGGTCTTGACGACCTGCCCGACGCAAAGGATGTGCTCAATGACATTTCGGATGCATTGCCGGACTCCGTGGACGTCGAAATTCCAAAGGTCGAGCTGACGAACCGCGACGCCATCACGGCCAGCCGCAATGATCTGAGCAGCAGCCTGACCAGCATGGGCGACATCGTCAGCAGCCTGAACAACAACGCCAGCAGCAACAGCCAGGCGCTGATCAACGACGTGAAGGCGATCTCGAAGCAGATCAACAAGATCGGCCAGACGCTGTCCGGTGCCAGCGAGAATGTCAACCGGGATGCAGACGACATCGTGGACGATGTTTCCGATGACGACACCGATGACGACGTCGAGGCCAAGGTCACGAACTGCATCAACAGCGGCACGGTCAATGCCGACCTCAACGCCGGCGGCATTACCGGCGCAATGGCCCGCGAGAACGATCTGGACCCCGAGGACGACTACACCACCGCGGGCAGCGAGTCGCTGAACTTTACCTTCAAGACCCGCGTCGTCACCCGTGACTGCACAAACTACGGCACGGTCAGCGCCAAAAAGCAGAACGCGGGCGGCATCGTCGGCGACGCCGAGATGGGCTCTGTCATCGACTGCAGGGGCTTTGGCACCCTCGATGCCGAGGACGCCACCGGCGTCGGCGGCGTGGCCGGTATCAGCAAGTCCACGATCCGCGAGAGCTGCGCCAAGGGCCGCTTGTCCGGTGCAAAGCAGGTCGGCGGCATTGTCGGCAGCGGTGCCACCATCGAAAACTGCCGCGCCATGGTCATGATCGACAACGCTGCCGAACGGATCGGAGCGATTGCCGGTATCGTGGACGACCCGCTGGACGGCAGCGTGACCGGCAACACCTTCGTGGACGGGGGTGTCGCGGGCATCGACAGCGTCAGCTACCAGGGCATTGCCGAACCGCTGGCCTACGAGGATTTCGTCGCGCAGGAAAATCTGCCCGACGATTTCGGCAGCATCTGTGTCCGCTTTGTGACCGACGAGGATTCGCTGGTTCAGGAATACCACATCCCGTACGGCAGCGACTTCCCGACGGATCAGCTGCCGCCGGTTCCCAACCACCAGGGCCAGTACGGCAGCTGGGAGGATGTGGATCTGACCGGCATGACGTTTGACGCGACGATCCACGCCGAGTACAGCGACATAAACACGGTCCGCCAGAGCCAGGAAAAGCGCGGTGAACGCTCCCTTGTGCTGGTGGAGGGCAGCTTCGACACCACCGACGAGCTGATGCTCCATGAGGTGGACGACGCGCCCGAGACCCCCGGCACGCTGGTGGAGGCGTGGGGCCTGGAGCTGCCCGCCGACACCGGCCACACGCTGCGCTATATGCCGCCGGAGACGACGGACAACACCGTGCTGTGGGTCAGGACCGACGCAGGCTGGCAGCAGGCCGACACAAGCGTGGACGGCAGCTATCTGACCTGCACCGCCCCCGCCGGTACGACGGCCTTTGCCGCTGTGCAGATGCCCGCCAGCAAGGTGCCCCTGCTCGCGGCGGCTTGCGGCGCCGCAGCCGCACTGCTGCTCGTGATTTTGTTCATCGCCCGCAAGAAGAAAAAGAAGAAGGCCGCGGCAAAGAAAACCGCGTAAGGCCCTGCCGGGGCCGATGCTCGTCATCGACCCGCGCATACGGCAGATGCCTCGCACAAAAAAAACCGCTGCAGCACAGAAGCCTGTGCTGCAGCGGCTTTTTGTTTCAGCAGCTTTCTATAAACGCCTTAAAAATCTTTCGGCTGTCCTCATTCACACGGAACGAAAATTCGGGGTGCCACTGCACAGCCCAGACGAACCTTTTATCCGGCAGGCATACGGCCTCCGTCAGTCCATCCTCCGAGACGGCCATAGCCGCCAGCCCCGGCGCAAGCGTTTTTATGGCCTGATGGTGCAGGCTGTTCACAGCCAGCGCATCCTTGCCCAAAAGGGTCCAAAGCGGGCTGCCGGCCGTCAGCGTTACACTGTGTACCGGCACATCATAGGGCGGCGTCTGGTGGTGGTTTGCCGCCGTAGGGTGCTCAGCGGGCAGGTCCTGATACAGTGTGCCGCCAAGATGGACATTCAAAAACTGAATGCCGCGGCAGATGCCCAGCACGGGCTTGTCCGCCGCCAGCGCAAGGTCAAGCAGCCGTGCCTCCATCGCATCGCGCGCAGGGCAGGTCTGGCCGCACTGCGGCGTCGGCGCGGCACCGTACAGGGCAGGGAAAACATCCTGCCCGCCCGTCAGCAAAAAGCCGTCGCAGGTATCGGCCAGCTGCCGCAGTGCGGCGGCATCATCCGTCAGCGGCAGCATAACGGGCACGCCGCCCGCCTGCTCCACCCCCTGCATATAGCCGGGCAGCATCCAGTAGCTCTCGCGCGCCTCATCCACCAGCGGCACGATCCCAATCAAAGGCTGTTTCATTCTTCTTCCCACACCTCACTGTAAAAAATAAAACAGAGAAGTCCTGTGCGACCTCTCTGTCCGTTGTGCTGATTATACCGCAACGCGCGGCGGATTGCAAGCCCTTACATCGGCGGGTGGCTGCCCTTGAAGCGCTTATCCGTCGGCAGGGTCGTATATTTGTCGTACAGCTCCCGCAGCAACACGGTACGGCGCACCATGCCGATGAACACATTGCGGTCATCCACCACCGGCACAAAGTTCTGTTCGATGGCTGCCTTTAAAAGCGTCGGCATGTCGGTGGTCACGGTAACGGCCTTGTAATCGCGGCGGCGGGGGAAGCTGGAAATCGGCACGTCCTCGCTGGCTTCAAGGTCCAGCCCGTGCAGATTTTTCATGCCCCAGAGGATGTCGCCCTCGGTGATGCTGCCGACATACTCGCCGTTGCGCTTCAGAACAGGGATGGTGGCGTAGCGCTGGTTGGACCATTTTTCCAGCGTCTGGCGCAGGGTGAAATCCTCGTAAATGTACAGGACGTCCTGCTTGGGTGTCAAAAAGAATAAAAGGTTCATGGTTTAAACCGAGCTCCTTTGGTAAGGTTGTCATACTTCTGTAAACAGTATATACTCTTGCGCTGTAAACTTTGTGAATGGAATGTTAAATCCACGCGCCAAAATAAATTTCTCCGAAATGCCCTGTTCAAGCAGGGAAAAATGGTGTATAATAGCTAAAGATTCATATAGTACAGCTGCGGGTTTAGCCGCAGCTAACCCTGAAAAGGAGGATCGCAGATGATCACCAAGGTCAATCCCTATGGACATATTTCGCTGACGAATGACTACTTCTCCGGCCTGGTGGAGCAGGCCGCCAAGCAGTGCTACGGCATTGCCGCCATGGGTCAGGCCCCGGCTGAAAGCGTTGTGCGCAGCGCCCTGCGCACCGGCAGCCTGCCGCCGAAGGGCGTCACCGTCACGCAGGAGGCCGGCAAGCTGGTCATCGCCCTGCATATCAAGGTCGGGTTCGGTCTGAACATCTCGACCATCACCCAAAGCATCACCCACCGCGTCAAGGACGAAGTTGAACTTGCCACCGGCTTAAAGGTCGCCCGCATCGATGTCTACGTGGATGACATCATTGCCGACTAAAGACTGTTTTACCCAAAAAATATGAGGTGTAACGAAACCATGATTACTGGCCAGACCCTGCGCGACGCCATTCTTTCCGGCGCCAACAACATTGCCAACCAGCGCACCCGCGTGGATGAGCTGAACGTTTTCCCCGTTCCGGACGGTGATACCGGCACGAACATGAGCATGACCATCGGCGCCGCCCGCGCCGAGCTTGAGGCCATGCCCGACAGCTGCACCGTGGCCGAGGCCAGCAAGACCGCTGCCTCCGCCATGCTGCGCGGTGCCCGCGGCAACTCCGGCGTTATCACGAGCCTTTTGTTCCGCGGCTTCTCCAAGGCGCTGAAGGACAAGACCGAGGCATCCTCCGCTGACCTGGCTGCCGCCTTGCAGCAGGGCGTCGAGGCCGCCTACAAGGCCGTCATGAAGCCCACCGAGGGCACGATCCTGACCGTCTCCCGTCTGGCTGCCGAAAAGGCCGCCGAGTGCACCGAGCTGGATGTTCCTGCCATGTGGGACGCCACGCTGCAGGCCGGTCAGACCGCGCTGGACGACACCCCGAACCTGCTGCCCGTGCTGAAAAAGGCCGGTGTCGTGGACGCCGGAGGCCAAGGAATCATGCTGATCTTTGAGGGCATGAAGCAGGTGTTCGACGGCGGCGAGATCATCGCCGGTGCCGAGGTCGCTGCCAAGCCCAAGGTATCCAGCGAAGCCGCAGGCAAGGGCGTTTTTGCCGACGACCTGATGAAGGTCGAGGACATCAAGAACGGCTACTGCACCCAGTTCCTGCTGCACAAGGATGCCGATGCCAGCGTTACCCGCCTGCGCGCCTTCCTTGAGTCCAACGGCGACTCCGTTGTTGTGATCGAGGACGACGACGTTGCCAACTGCCATGTCCACACCTCCGACCCCGGCATGATGCTGAGCGAGGCCATCAAGTACGGCTACCTGACCAATTTTAAAATTGAAAACATGCACGAGCAGTTCCTCGCCCGCCAGAAGCAGGCGAAGGGGCTGGAGAAGCAGGCCGAGGCCGAGGAGAAGAAGGACAGCGAGTTCACCTACGCCGCCGTTGACCCCGAGCGCGAGTACGGCTTTGTGGCCGTGGCCGCGGGCGAGGGCCTGAAGGCTGTGTTCGGCGACTTGGGCGTGGACGCGGTTGTCAGCGGCGGCCAGACGATGAACCCCTCCACCGAGGACATCCTCGCCGCCATCCAGAGCGTGCCCGCCAAGACCGTGCTCGTTCTGCCCAACAACAAGAACATCATCATGGCGTCCGAGCAGGCGCAGAAGCTCGCGGACCGCAAGGTCATCGTGCTGCCCACCCGCACCGTGCCCCAGGGCATGACCGCCATGCTGAACTTTGACCCCGACCTGAAGCCGGAGGAGAACGCCGTTGCCATGATGCAGGCGGCGGACCGCGTCAGCACGGGTCTGATCACCTATGCCGCCCGCGACAGCGAGTTTGACGGCAAGCCCATCAAGAAGGGCGAGATCATGGCGCTGGAGAACGGCAAAATCGTTGCCACCGGCACCGACCTGGTCAAGATGACCTATCGTCTGGCCCGCTCCATGAAGAAGAAGGACACCCAGTTCATCACGGTCATTTCCGGCTGCGACGTCAGCGACGAGGACGCCGAAAAGACGACCGAGCTGGTGCGCGCCAAGTGCGGCGGCAGTGTCGAGGTCAGCCACATCAGCGGCGGCCAGCCCGTGTACTACTACATGATCTCTGTGGAGTGATCCGGACGTTATAACATTAAAAAGGCGAATTTGGGGATGTTCCGAGTTCGCCTTTTTTGGTATATTGCCCGGGGACGGCTGCCTCCCGGGAACTCGTTCTTTCTTTTGCCAACAAAAGAAAGAACCAAAGAAAATTGCCGCTGTTTCGACGCAGCGGACCCGCGACCTAGGGGCTGCACGCCCCTAGGAACCCCAAAGCGGAGGTCGCAGAGGGCGCGGGCTAAACGAAAGCAGTATTACTTTTCGTTCTTAACGCCCGCGCCCTCTGCTCCGTTTTGGAACTCGGGTGTTGCGGGGTTGCGAGCGTGGGGCCACAGTTGAGCGCAGCGAAACTGGGGAGCGAGCAATGTTTGCCCCTGCGGGGCAAACAACCGCACGAGCGGGTTTGCGCAGCAAACTGGCGGCGCTCGTTGTGCGCCGCCAAGCGCCCCCGAACCCCCGCAAAGGTGAACGACTGCTGTTTCCGCGATGACCTCCACTTTACATCACTACCCTGTAGGGGCCGGGCATGCCCGGCCCACGGCCTTGCCATTACCGCCCATTTATCTTTTGCTTCGTAGGGAGGGGTCTTGACCCCTCCGCGGAGCGTCGAGGACGCCGCCCCCTACAAACGCAAGCTGCAAGCCTTTCGCCAGTCGTAGGGGAGAGATTCATCCCTCCCGCACCACATCCCATTGCTGCCCGCCATCCCAAAGAAAGGAGGCCCCCATGCCCACCATCAACGATTCCGTCCAATTTCTCAAGGGCGTTGGCCCGGCCTTCGCCAAAAAATTTGAGAAGCTCGGCATCCTCACGATCCGCGACCTGCTTTTGTGCTATCCGCGCAAATACATCGACTACACGCAGCCCTACACCGTCGTGTCCGCGCCGTATGACGTGGAATGCTGCGTCCGCGCAACCGTGCTGCAAAAGGAGCCCGCCCGGCGCGTCAAGGGCGGGCGGGTCATGAACCGGGTGCTGGCGGCGGACGATTCCGGCATTCTGGCACTGTCGTGGTTCAATGCGCCCTACGCGGCGGACAAACTGGAAGTGGGGGAGACCTACTACTTTGAGGGGCGCATCGGCGGGGCGCTGACCCGCCGCGAGCTGCTGCACCCGCTGGTGCGCACCGAGGCCCAGGTCGCTGACTGCCCGTTTGTGGCGGTCTATCCCGGTACCGACGGTCTGCCCGCCAGCCGCCACGCCAGCTGTGCCCATGCAGCGCTGGCGTTCGCGGACCAGCTTGTGGACCCGCTGCCGCCCGAGCTTCTGACCCGCTACCGGATGCCCGCCAAGGCGCAGGCCGTGCGGGGCATCCACGCGCCCAAAAACGCGGACGACCTTGCCGCGGCGCGGCGGCGGCTGATTTTCGAGGAGCTGTACCTGCTCCAAATCGGCATCTTCCTGCTGCGCAGCCACGGGCGGCGCAAGACCAGCGCCCCCATGCACCCGCTGGACCTCGGCCCGTTCTGGCGCAGCCTGCCGTACCCGCCCACCGGTGCGCAAAAGCGCTCCACCGAGGAAATTCTGGCCGATCTCTGCGGCGATGTGCCGATGAACCGGCTTTTGCAGGGCGATGTCGGCAGCGGCAAAACGCTGGTGGCCGCAGCGGCCATCTGGTTTGCCGCGCAGAACGGCTGGCAGAGCGCCATGCTGGCTCCCACGGAAATTTTAGCCCGCCAGCACGCCGCCACGCTGGCGGACCGGCTCGAGCCGTTCGGCGTCAACGTCACGCTGCTGGTCGGCGGCATGAAAGCGAAGGAGAAGCGCATCGCGCTGGAGGCTATCGCCGATGGGCGGGCAAATTTAGTCGTAGGTACGCATGCCGTGCTGACCGACACCGTGGAATTTAAAAATCTCGGCCTCGCCATCGTGGACGAGCAGCACCGCTTCGGCGTGCGGCAGCGCGGCCTGTTGGCGGGCAAGGCACAAAGCCCGCACCTGCTGGTCATGAGCGCCACGCCCATCCCGCGCACGCTGGGGCTGCTCATGTACGGCGACCTGGATATTTCGGTGCTGGACGAGCTGCCGCCGGGCCGCAAGCCTATCAAAACGTGGTTCATCACCGGCAAAAAGCGCCGCGACATGTACGGCTTTCTGGACAAGCAGATCGCGGCGGGGCATCAGGTCTACATCGTCTGCCCGGCCATCGAGGAAAACGAAGCCATGGGCGATCTGCAGGCCGTCACGACCTACTACACCGAGACCGCCTGCGCACTGCTGCCCAACCGGCGCATCGGCCTGCTGCACGGCAAGCTGAAGCCAAAGGAAAAGGACGATGTCATGCAGAGATTCAAGGCCGGTGAGCTGGACGTTCTTGTCTCGACGACAGTCATCGAGGTCGGCGTTGACGTGCCGAACGCGACGGTCATGGTCATTGAGAATGCCGAGCGGTTCGGCCTGTCGGCACTGCACCAGCTGCGCGGGCGCGTGGGGCGCGGCGCGGCGGATTCCTGCTGCATTCTGATTTCCGACAACGGCAACGACGCGGTGCGCGAGCGGCTGCAATTCCTGTGCCGCACGTCGGACGGCTTCGCCGTGGCGAAGTATGATCTGGAGACCCGCGGCCCGGGTGATTTCTTTGGCTCGGCGCAGCACGGTCTGCCGACGCTGCGTGTGGCGGATTTAGTGCAGGACACCCGCACGCTGCGCGTTGCGCAGGACGAAGCCAAGGCCCTGCTGGCCAAGGATCCGAATCTGATCGACCCCGCGCACCGTGCGCTGTCCGATGAGGTGGAGCGGCTGTTTGAGACGGCAGGGGCGATGAATTAGCAGCCTTCTTTGGCTTCCCCCTCGAGGGAAGCTGCCGCCCGCAGGCGGCTGATGAGGGCAGAGTTTCCCACAGGCAATCCGCAAGCGGGATTTCCCGGCAAGTCCTTCCCTCATCCGAGCGCGGGCGGGGCCGCGCCCACCTTCCCCCCAAGGGGGAAGGCACTCTGCCCTGCGGGGCGGCCTGCCCTCACCCCGCCGCAGCTGTGCTATTGTATCCCGTTGCTCTCCCGCGATAAATTCCTTTCTATCCCTTTTATTTTCCCTTCAAATTTGCTATACTGATAGGTAACTTTATAAAGGAAATCTTGCCTATGAAAAAATTCTGCGCGATTTTATTTTCCTTCGTGCTCGTTCTGATGCTGGCGCTGCCCGTCGCGGCAGAGGACGCGGCAGGGGAGAGTGACTCCCTCTTTGACACCGCGCCCGCGCTGACAGCACCCGCCGGGTATGTCGTCAACCTCGACACCAACATCGTCGTGTACGAGAAAAACAGCGAGACCCAGCTCTCCGCCGCCAGCCTGACCAAGATGATGACGACACTGCTCCTGCTGGAAAATTACCAGGATCAGCTCGACTCCATCAGCCTGACCGCGCCAAGCTACATCTACGATTTAATTTGGGAGCAAAGCACGAACGCCTCCACCGCCGACATCCGCCGGGGCGAGACCCAGAGCCTGCGCAACCTGCTCTACGCCATGCTGCTGCCCAGCGGCAACGAGGCCGCCTACATCGTGGCCGACTACATGGGCGGCGGCAGCATTGACAACTTCGTCGCCATGATGAACGACGAGGCGAAGGCCGTGGGCTGCACGGGCACAACGTTTGTCGATCCCTGCGGGCTGAACCCCAACAACATCACGACGGCGCGGGACGCCTACCTCATCCTGCGCGCCCTGACGGCCTACGATGTGTTCGCCACGGTCATCGCCACCCCCAGCTACGACATGGGCACAAATGACCGCTACACGACGCCCGGCACCTATATCATCCAGAATACCGACAAGCTCGTGACCAACAGCAGCTACCACCGCGACTACACCAGGGGCGGCAAGACCGGCAGCCTGGGCGAGTGGCAGAACTTTGCGGGCTGGCACAGCCAGAACGGCGAGAGCTACATCAGCGTACTGCTGAACGTGCCCTACGACGCCGACCCCGAGGGCATGCGCCCCGCGCTGGCGGAGACCGGCACGATCATGGACTGGGTGTTCGACACCTACACCATCGCCCCGGCGCTGGACACGACCCAGCCCATCACCGAGGTCCGGGTCGCCTACTCGACCCAGACGGACACCGTCATGCTTTATCCGGCTGACAATATGATGACGCTGCTGCCCGCCGCGGGCGGCGCTGCGCTGACCGAGCCGGTGTTCAATGTGCCGGACGAGCTGGCCGCGCCCATCAGGCAGGGCGACGTCGTCGGCACCGTCACGCTGACGATCCAGGGCGAGGTCATCGGCACCGCCGATTTAATTGCGGGCAGCGATGTCTCGCGCAATCAGGTTTTGTACACGCTTTCGCGCGTGAGCCTTTTTTTTTCAAGCACATATTTCAAAGTCGTCATTGCGCTGACGCTCTTCGTCGTTGGCTGCTATGGAATATATATTGCCGGCCGCGTCCTGCTCGCCTCACGCAAGACACGCTGAGCCGCATGTACAGGAGGGTTTACCCATGCTGGATGTAAAACGCAATCTGACCACCATGACCGATTTCTATGAGCTGACGATGTCGGCGGGTTATCTGGACGAGGGATATGTGGATAAGATCGCCGTCTTTGATATGTTCTTCCGCCGCGTGCCGGACGGCGGCGGCTACGCCATTATGGCCGGTCTGCAGCAGTTCATCGACGCCGTGGATCACCTGAAATTTACCGGCGAGGACATCGACTATCTGCGCTCGACGAAGGCGTTCGACGAGAAATTCCTCACCTACCTGAAGAATTTCCAGCTGCACTGCAACATCTGGGCCATTGAGGAGGGCATGCCCATCTTCCCGCAGGAGCCCATCGTCACCGTCGAGGGCCCGGCCATCGAGTGCCAGCTGCTCGAGACGCTGCTGCTCGTCACCTTCAACCACCAGTGCCTGATCGCCACCAAGGCGAACCGCATCGTGCGCTCCGCCGCGGGCCGCCCGGTCATGGAGTTCGGTGCCCGCCGCGCGCAAGGGTATGACGCCGCCTACTTCGGCGCACGCGCGTCCTACATCGGCGGCTGCGGCTCCACCTCCTGCGTCATGGCCGCGCGTGACTTCGGCATCCCGGCCTCCGGCACGATGGCCCACAGCTGGGTGCAGATGTTCCCGACGGAGTACGACGCCTTCAAGAAATACGCCGAGATGTACCCCGACGCCTGCGTGCTGCTGGTGGACACCTACAACGTGCTGCGCCACGGCGTACCCGATGCCATCAAGGTGTTTGACGAGGTCCTGAAGCCGATGGGCAAGCGCCCGAAGGGCATCCGCATCGACTCCGGCGATATTGCCTACCTGTCCAAGAAAGCCCGCAAGATGCTGGACGAGGCCGGCTACCCCGACTGCACGATCTGCGCGTCCAACTCTCTGGATGAGTACATCGTCCGCGACCTGATCCTGCAGGGTGCCCGCGTGGACAGCTTCGGCATCGGCGAGAACATGATCACGGCCAAGAGCGACCCTGTGTTCGGCGGCGTCTACAAGCTGGCCGCCGTCAGGGAGGACGACGGCAGCTACACCCCGAAGATGAAGCTGTCCGAATCCGCCGAGAAGATGACGATCCCCTGCCTGAAAAAGGTCTGGCGTATCTACGACCAGGACGGCAAGGCGATGGCCGACCTTATCACGATGGCCGACGAGGTCGTCGAGACCCAGCACGGCATCACGCTGTTTGACCCGATAGAGACCTGGAAGGAATGCACCTACGTCAACTGCACGGCCCGCTGCCTGTCCACCCCGATTTACGAGAACGGCAAGCGCGTTTACAGCTCCCCGAGCCTGGACGACATCAAGAAGTTCTGCAAGGCGCAGGTCAACACCCTCTGGGACGAGGTCAAGCGCTTCGAGAACCCCCACCGCTACTACGTTGACCTGAGCCAGAAGCTGTGGGACACCCGCAGCGCGCTGCTGAAGAAGCTGTCGAAATAAAGATCTCTGGCTTCCCCCTTGGGGGAAGCCATTTCTTCCCAAAAACTCCCACCATCCTTACAAAACGGTTACAACCCGCGCCCCCTGCACATACTGTGGCTATACAGCTTGTGCAGGGGGATTTTGTATGCTGGAACGTGCTTCTTTGTTTTTGCTCGGCGGCGGGGCGTATGCCGCGCTGGAATTGGCCTGGCGCGGCACCACGCACTGGACGATGTTTCTGACCGGCGGGGTCTGCCTCTGCCTTTTGCAGGCGCTGGCGGATCGTCCGCTGCCGCTGGGCCCGGCGGCGGCTGTCGGCGCGGCGGGCGTCAGCGGACTGGAGCTGGCCGTCGGCGCAGTCTGCCGCCGCGTGCTGCACACCGCCGTCTGGGATTACGCCGACGAGTGGGGCAATCTGGCCGGGCTGGTCTGCCCCAAATACACCGCTTACTGGTTTTTGCTGTGCGGGTGGGTCATTTTTGTGCTGCGCGGTGTTGAAAGTACCGTTTATCACCCTCAAAAATCCGCCTCCCGGCATTAAAGTCCAAATTATCGTACTGCCTGTCTGGTATAATAAAAGCATGGAAAGCAAAACCGGACACAGAAAGGCGGTATCCACCATGACCCAGCAGTTCAGATACGTCGGCGGCCACATCGAAGTCTTTACCGAGAATGGAGAGTTCCTTTTTTCAGCAGACACCATGCAGGAGGCATGGGAGGAACTGTCCGCGTAACGCGCACACTCGCAACGCCATTATGTACACTATGCCGAAATAGTTTAAAATATACAAATAACTTTTGTAAGTTTGTACAAAATGCAGCTTGCAAAAGTCCGGCCTTTCGCATATAATAAAGACAGAAAGAGGGGAGCGAAAGCCCCCGGAACACTTAGCCCTACACTAGGAAAGGAGACGGGGTTACTATGTTGAAGCTGCACACTTTAGCCGAATGGATGCACGGGTTTTTGGATCCCGAACGTCCCTACGGACTGCCGGAGGATGTTTACAATGACGTGATTCCGTCAGGCGTCCACAATTTTAACCGCAACGATCTTTTTTAAAGCCGTCTGAATCCCACAACCCCCACCCCGATGCGGCCCGCAAGCCCCGCACCGGGGTGGGGGTTTATTTTGCAATAAAAGAGCGGCGTGAATCGTTTAAACAGTAGGGGAGGGATTTATCCCTCCCGGGGGCGTTTTCTTTGTCGTTCACGGCCTGGAGCGGTCAAGACCGCTCCCTACGGACTGCCGCACATGGGTGCTTTGTAGGGAGGGGTCTTGACCCCTCCGCAAGGGCTGGCGGCTATGGTTAACTGCTCGGGAGGGATAAATCCCTCCCCTACAAGCCATCCATAAAACTCCCTCTTGTTTTTTTCGTCAAAACACGGTATTCTATAATAAGTATATTATGCCTTTCAAAAGGAGCGACCTATGAAACTCATCACCTTTACCGTGCCGTGCTACAACTCGGCTGCCTATATGGATCACTGCATCGAGACCCTGCTCACCGCGGGGGAGGACGCCGAGATCATCCTTGTGGATGACGGCTCCAAGGACGACACCGGCAAAATTGCCGACGCCTACGCCGAAAAGTACCCCACCATCGTCCGCGTCATTCATCAGGAGAACGGCGGCCACGGCGAGGGCGTCAACCAGGGCATCCGCAATGCCACCGGCGTCTACTTCAAGGTCGTCGACTCCGACGACTGGCTCGACACCGATGCCCTGCAGCAGGTCCTGGCCGAGCTGCGCGCCCACCTCAACGACGAGCAGCCGCTTGATTTGATGATGGCCAACTATGTCTATGAGCATGTGGCCGACAACACCCGCAACATCGTCGACTACAAGGGCATCCTGCCCGAAGGCCGCGTTTTCACCTGGGAGGAGATCGGCAAGTTCCCGCCGAACAAAAACATCCTGATGCACAGCGTCATCTACCGCACCGAGGTGCTGCGCCGCAGCGGCATGGAGCTGCCCAAGCACACCTTCTATGTTGACAACATCTTTGTCTACCAGCCGCTGCCGCAGGTCAAAACCATCTACTACATGAACCTTGACCTCTACCGCTACTTCATCGGGCGCGAGGATCAGAGCGTCAACGAGGCCAACATGATCAAGCGCGTTGACCAGCAGCTGCGCGTCACCCGCATTATGATGAACGCGGTCGATGTCTACGCCCTGCCGCCGGAGCAGGCCAAGCTGCGTGCCTACATGCTGAACTATTTCTCGATGATGATGGCGATCTCCAGTATCTTCCTGACGCTGGACGGCAGCAAGGAGGCACTGGCCAAGCGCCGCCAGCTGTGGGATGACCTCAAGGCACACGACGGCCACCTCTACCGCCGCTGCCGCTTCTCGGTGGCGGAGGGCTGCAACCTGCCCGGCTGGCTGGGCAGCAAGATCAGCATCGGCGGCTACCGCATCGCCCAGAAGATCTTCAAGTTTAATTAAGGAAGTTTTATGCGTAATTACGATGTTATTTTGTTCGATTTGGACGGCACACTCACCGACTCCGCGCCGGGCATTTTAAACTCGGTGCGTTACGCCTGCCGCAAGCTGGGACTGCCTATCCCCGGCGAGGAAACGCTGCGCCGCTTTCTCGGCCCGCCGCTTATCGCCTCCTTCCGGGAGCTGATGGGGCTGGATGCCGCCGCCGCAGACCGCGCCGTCAGCGCCTTTCGGGAGTATTTCCCCACGAAGGGCCTGTTTGAGAACGAGGTCTACCCGGGCGTCCCGGCCCTGCTGGCCGATCTGAAGGCTGCCGGGAAAACCGTCATCCTCGCGACGAGCAAGCCCGAGGCGTTCGCCCGGCGCATCATGGAGCACTTCGATTTAGCGCAGTACTGCGATTTTATCTGCGGTGCCACGCTGGATGAGACCCGCACCGACAAGGCAGAGGTCATTGCCTACGCACTGGAAACTGCGGGCATCACCGACAAGACCGGCCTTGTCATGGTTGGCGACCGCGAGCATGATGTGCTGGGTGCCAAAAAGAACGGCCTGCCCTGCATCGGTGCGGTCTACGGCTACGGCACAGCCGGGGAGCTGACCGCCGCCGGGGCCGCTGCTCTGGCCGAGACGGTAGAGGAACTGCACAAGCTGCTGCTGGGATAAATCAAATGGGAGACAGCCCGCGCTGCCTCCCGTTTTTTATTGGTCTCGGTCGTTGTAATAGAGATACCACCCGCGGAAGCCGTATCCGATGCCGAGAGCGCCCAGCACCAGCAGCATAGCCGCCTTGTCGGGCCAAAGCGGCATATTCCGGGTGCAGACCCAGACCACCGCCAATGCAAGGCATACAAGCATCGGCAGGCCGTAGTGCAGCAATCTCTGCACCCGCAGCCGCTTCGGGTCACTCTCCACCGCCAGCGCCGATGGATCGCACACCTCGCACCGCACCCGCAGGATCGGGATATTGCGCACATGACTCGAATACCGCACGGCCCTGTACTCGATGCCGTCCAGCATAAACCGCGGCGCCATGCTCTCGTGGGTGATGACGATCTCCTCGCCGCAGCCCGCAGCCCAGGCCAACAGCTCGGCGGTAAACTCCTGCGGAGTTGCAATGGCGGTGTCCGGCGTAAAGGTAAACTGCCGCTTATGCTCGGCTGCCGCCATTTTCCGGTAGTCCTGCACCCAGCCGGTAAACCAGCCGCCCGCCGGGGCAGGGGAGTCCATCCGCTCAAGGCAGCTATCCACATCCAGCTCCGCCGCCGTTCGGTCGCCGGCGGCCAGCTCCGTGCAGAAGGCGGCGGCCACCGCCAGCTTTTGCTGCTCGGCCTCCAGCCGTTGGCGCTGGCGCTCGGCAGCCTCGGCCAGCGGCAGGGTGCCGTTCAGCACAGTGCCGATCTCCTCGACCGGCATATCCAGTGTGCGCAGCATCCGGATCAACTTCAGGGTGCGCACATCCGCCTGCGAATAGATGCGATACTCATTTTCAGGGTTGCGGGCAGGGGTCAGCAGCCCGGCCTGCTCATAATAGCGGATATTGCGGGCGGACACGCCCGATTGCTCCGCTGCCTGCTTGATGTTCATAACATCACGCTCCTTTCGCTCTCACCTTACACCCTGCACCCACTGGAAGGTCAATACTTTTTCATAAAATAACCATACCATATTTGTAAAATTTGTGCTATACTGTTTTCATATATCAATACAAAAGAGGGAATTTATCATGTACAAACCCGGTGACGATAAATTAGAAGTCCGCGAGCTGCTTGTCAAGGCGTTCGCCAGCGCGTGGGAGGCCGGCGACAAGGCCGTTGACCGCGACACCTACATCAATTCCAGCATCAATGTGATCGATTCTCTGCAGGTCGGCCCCGAGATGATCTACGGCGAGGAGGGCCAGGGCCTGCTGGACGACGAGCTTGACCATCTGCCCGATATGCTGCGTGCCGACGGCGCGTGGGTCTACTACGCCGTGCCCGCAGAGAACTACTTCATCCTGACCTGGATGGAGGACGCCGAAAAGGCCGCCGCCAAGGTCAACTCCCTGAAGGACGAGGATGACAGCCTGGCCTGCATCGTTGACCTGACGCAGGAGTGGACCCGCACCGCAGAATAACCGCCGGAAACGCCGCGAGAGGGGAGGGGAACGCATGAGCCGCGATACGATACGTCTGCCGCACGACGCCTACCGACTGCTGCAGACGCTGCGTGCTGCCGGGCACAGTGCCTACGTGGTGGGCGGCTGCGTGCGCGACAGCCTGCTGGGTCGTCTGCCCGGCGACTGGGACATCTGCACCTCCGCCCGGCCCGACGAGATGAAGGCGCTGTTCTGCAGCCAGCGCCTGATCCTGACCGGCGAAAAGCACGGCACGGTGGCCGTCATTCTGCACGGAAAGCCGTATGAGATGACGACCTACCGTCTGGACGGCAGCTACCGCGACCACCGCCACCCCGATAACGTACAGTTTGTGGACGACCTGGCCGCCGACCTGGCACGGCGGGATTTCACGATCAACGCCATGGCCTACGCCCCCGGCGAGGGAGTCATCGACCTGTACGGCGGGCGCAGCGATCTGGCCGCGCGTGTCGTGCGGTGCGTCGGCACGCCCGCGGACCGCTTTGCCGAGGATGCGCTGCGCATCCTGCGGGCGCTGCGGTTCAGCGCAAAGCTCGGCTTTGCGCTGGACCCCGCCACTGCCGCCGCAGCGCTGGCCGCGCGCGACACGCTGCGCACCGTCAGCGCCGAGCGGCTCTACACCGAGCTGGACGGCCTGCTGCTGGCCCCGGGGGCCGGGCAGACGCTGGCGCAGTACGGCGAGATTTTAAGCGGCGCTGTGCCGGAGATCCTGCCCTGCATCGGCTGCACCCAGCCCGGAAAATGGCATTGCTACGACGTCTGGCAGCATTCCGCCGCCGCCGTGGGCGCACTGGACCTGCGCGGGCAGGACACCCGCGGCGTGCGGGTGCTGTGCTGGGCCACGTTTTTGCATGACATTGCCAAGCCGCTCTGCCGCAGCGTCGGGCCGGACGGGGCTGCGCATTTCAAAGGCCACAACCAGCGCGGTGCGCAGCTGGCGCGGGTCATCCTGCGCCGCCTGAAGGCCCCCGCCTACCTTGTGGACGGTGCGGTGGGACTGATCGCCGTGCACGACGCCCCGCTGCCCGCCGACGATGTGGGCATTTTAAAGCTGCTGAACCGCAGCGGGGCGATCTTTCTGCGCCGTCTCTGTGCGCTGAAATACGCCGACCTTGACGCCCACGCCAGAACGCCCGAGGTTGCCGCCCGCCGCGCCGATGTAGCCGCCTTTGAGCGCCGCATGAACGAGCTGGCCAAGACCGGCTGCTACACCATGCGCCAGCTGGCCGTCAACGGCGCGGATCTGATGGACATCGGCATCCCCGCCGGGCCGGGCGTCGGCGCAACACTGCAAACGCTGCTGAACGACGTTATGGAGGGCACACTGCCCAATGAGCGGGAAGCCCTGCTGGCGGCAGCGGTAAAGTGAAGGGTATCCGCACCCCCTTTTCCGCCGCTTTGCAGGGAGGGGTCTTGCCCCTTCCGCGGGCGCATATAGAATGCGCCCCTACAGACTGTGCAGCCAAACGGGTCATTGGCGGATACCGCCCTCTACACCGTAGGGGCGGATTCCATATCTGCCCGCGGGGCTTTCCGCCGCCGCACACGGCCACGGCAGCCAGAGGGCTGGCCGCCCTACATACTGCATTATAAATCACCTGGAAATTTACAAAGGGGGTTCCCACTATGTCCATCCAAAACGAAATCCTCAACGCTATCGCATCCCGGCGCAGCTGCCGGGCCTATAAGCCGGAGCAGATCACGGCGGAGGAGCTGGAGGCCGTCACCACCGCAGGCACCTGGGCCGCTACCGCTATGGGCAGGCAGAGCCCCGTCATGGTCGCTGTGCAGGACAAGGAAACGCTGGCCGAGCTGTCCCGCCTGAACGCCGCCGTCATGGGCACCCAAAACGACCCGTTCTACGGCGCACCCACCGCGGTGCTGGTCCTGGGCGAGAAGAATAACCCCAACGGCGTGCAGGACGCCAGCCTTGTGATGGGCAACCTGCTGCTGGCCGCGTCCGGCATCGGTCTGGGCTCCTGCTGGATCAACCGCGCAAAAGAGACGTTTGAAACGCCCGAGGGCAAGGCTCTGCTGGCCAAGTGGGGCCTTGATCCCGAGAAGTACATCGGCGTCGGCTACTGCATTCTTGGCTATCCCGCGCCCAATGGCACCCGCACACCCGGCCCCCGCAAGGCCGGCTATGTCCTGCACGTATGATTTTCGGCGTCGGCATCGACCTGTGTGACGCAGGCCGCCTTGAAAAAAGTTTGGCGAAGCAGAGCTTTCTCGACCATGTATTTGCGCCGTCGGAGCAGGCCCTGCTGGCATCCTTAGGCGAAAAGCGACGCGCCGAGACCGCCGCCGCAAATTTTGCGGCCAAGGAAGCCTTCTTGAAGGCCGCCGGCACCGGTCTGGGCGGCTTTGCCATGCCCGAGCTGGCCGTACTGCGCCAAAAGAGCGGTGCGCCCTATTTTGCCCTGACCGGCGCAGCCGCTGCCTGGGTCAGGGAGCAGGGCCTGACCGTTCATGTCAGCCTGACCCATGAGCGCGGGCTGGCAAATGCGCTTGTGCTTTTGGAGAAAGAGTAATTCTTGGCCCCCTCTGCGAGGGGGCTCCGCCCGCAGGCGGTGGGGGAGAGAGCTTCGCGGCAACCCGAAATATTTTGGGCTGCCGCAAGGTTCTCTCCCTCCGGCCCTACGGGCCACCTCCCTCGCAGAGGGAGGCAAGTATGTCACGGAGGTGACCTATGCCCGGCAAAACGACACGCAGCAGCAATCTGGAGCTGCTGCGCATTCTGTGCATGCTGCTCATCATCGGCGACCATCTGACCGGGCAGAGCGGCATTGCGGACTACACCACCCTGCCGTCGTCCTTCGCGTTCTGCCTGATCGGCTGCGGGTCGCGCATTGCGTGCAGCGTCTTTGTGCTGATCGGCGGCTGGTTCCTGTGTGAGCAGCCGTATAAGACCCGCCGCCCGCTCTCGCTGTGGCTGTCGCTGTGGCTCTATACCGTGCCTGTGACGCTGCTGTGCAAGCTCGCCGGGCTGGATGTCTCGTGGGGCGCACTGCGCTGGGCGGCGTTCCCGGCGTCCACGCGGCAGCTGTGGTTCATCTCGGACTATCTGCTGCTCTTGCTCTGTGTGCCGCTGCTCAACCACCTGCTGCGCGGACTGTCCCGCCCGGCGCACCGCGGTCTGCTGGCTGTGCTGGCTGTGCCGCTTATCGTCTACCCGACGCTGTTCGGCGAGAACGGCGCGGTCAGCGACACCGCATGGATGTTTTTGTATGAGTACCTGCTCATCGCCTACCTGCGCCGCTGGCCGGACAACCGACTGGCGCACCTTTTGCAGCACCGCGCGGCGGCGCTCGGACTCGGGCTGGGGCTGCCGCTTCTCAACACGATTCTGCGCGCTGTGCTCGAGACCAGTGGCCTGACCGACGGCAAGGCGTTCCAGTACATGGCCTACTATCGCACGGCGCTGGGCGCACTGCCCAACCTGCTGGCCGCGCTGGCGCTGTTCTACCTGTTCAGGGGGCTGGATCTCGGCTGCGTGCGGTGGGTCAATGCCCTGGCCGGCACAACGCTGGGCGTCTACATCCTGCATCAGGTGCCCGCGTTCCGCGGTTTTTTATGGAACGGCCTGCTGCAGGCAGAGGCGCACCACGGGTCGGTGGGGTATACGCTGCTTGCGATTTTGGCCGTGTTCCTCGGCTGTGCGGCGGTGGACGCCCTGCGTACGGTGCTTGTGATGCGCCCTCTGGAAAATACCCGCCTGTTTAAAGTGCTGTGCGAAAAAGGCGACGCGCTCGCCGCAAAAATCACAGCGGATGATTAAAAAGACCTCCCTCTGCTTATACTTTCAGTAACAAGCAAAGGGAGGTCTTTTCTATGGAAGTGCACCGCGGAGAGGTTTTTTACGCCGATCTAAGCCCCGTCGTGGGGTCCGAGCAGGGGGGCATACGTCCGGTACTTATCATTCAGAATGAGATCGGCAACCGGCACAGCCCCACGGTCATTGCGGCAGCCATCACAAGCCGCCAGGACAAGAACCGCCTGCCGACGCACATCAGCGTGCGGGCGGACCGCTGCGGGCTGGCCAAGGACAGCATCATTTTGACCGAGCAGATCCGCACGCTGGATAAGCGCCGTCTGCGGGAGCGCGCCGGTGTCATCCCGCCCGACGATATGCGCCGCGTCGATGAGGCGCTGGGGGTCTCTATGGGGCTGGAAAGCCAGGATGTGCATACGAATACGGGGTACTTTTGAGCCGCTGCTTTGTAGGGGCCGGGCACGCCCGGCCCGCAGCCTTGCCAATGCACCCCCTTTAATGGTCGCTTTGTAGGGAGGGGTCTTGACCCCTCCGCGGGGCGTCGGGGCCGCCGAGCCTTACCGCTGCCGTCCTTTTACGGCAAAAAATTCGCCACAACCGGTGCCAAAATCGCGGTCATGATGCCCGCTACGGCAATCGCAAGGCCGCTCATGGCGCCCTCGATCTCACCCATCTGCAGGGCCTTGCTCGTGCCGATCGCGTGCGCCGATGTGCCGAGCGCCAAACCCTTCGCCAGCGGATCGGTGATGTGGCAGATCTTGCAGACCGTCTCGCCCAGCAGGCTGCCGACGATACCGGTCAGGATGATGACCGCACCGGCCAGCGCCGCCGTGCCGCCCAGCGTCTCGGCCACATCCATGCCGATGGCCGTCGTGACGGATTTCGGCAAAAAGCTCACAGCGTGGGCGCGCTCCAGCTTGAGCAGCCAGGCCATCGCCAGCACGCTGCCCAGGCTCGTCAGCACGCCCGCGGCAATCGACGCAAAAATCGCGGCCAGGTTCTTTTCCAGCAGCTCCCACTTTTCATACAGCGGGATCGCCAGGCTGACTGTGGCGGGCATCAGAAGCCAGCTCACGGGCTGGGCGCTGGACTTGTAGTCGGCGTAGGGCACGCCGAAGCAGCTCAAAAACACGATCATAAAAATGCTGCCCATCAAAAGGGGATTGAACAGCGCCTTGCCGGTCTTGCGGTTGATCCAGACGCCCGCGGCGTAGGCCGCCAGCGTGGCCAGCACGCCCCAGCTGCCGCATTGCTGCAAAAATTCAGCCATTTTTGTGCTCCTTTCCGCCCGCGCATTTCTGCGCGACCATGCCCGTGACCGCCATGACCAGTGCTGTGATCGGCACAATCGCCAGCACGGCGGGCAGTAAAAGATTCATCAGCTGGCTGCCCAGCTCCATGACGCCCGCCGCCGCGGGCACGAACAGCAGCGGGAAGATGCCGGTCAGAAACAGCCCGGTCTCCCGCACCTGATCGAGCTTGAGCACGCCGAACTTGAGCGCCGCGGCCAGCAGCAGCAGGCCGTATACGCTGGCCGGGATTGGCAGCGGCAGCACCGCCGCCAGCACCTCGCCCGCCAGGCAGAACGCCGTGATGCGGGCAAACTGGAAAATATACTTCACACAATAACCCTCTTTTTTACAAAATTCGTGTACCATCATACCACGCCGCCCGGCTTTCGGCAAGTTGTACATTGTATGAAAACCATCCACATTTTCCTATCGGCATTGTGGGAATCGGCACTTGTATTTTGGGGGTGAGTGTGGTATACTAACCGAAAATAAATGATTTTCACTTGAAAAGAGGTTTTGACTATGTCTTTACTGAAAAAGCTGGCCGGTCTGGCCGTGGGTGCCGCTGCTGTGGGCGCTGTCGCTTATGTTTTACAGAACCGTGAGCATCACGACGACGAGTACGAGCATATTTGGGGCCCGGAGGACGAGGTCGAACCTGAGACCGATTCCGCCGAGCCCGCCGCTGACGATGCGTCCGCCGAGGCTGAACCCGCCCCCGCTGCCGCACCTGAGGAACCTGCCGCCCCTGCCGAGGAGCCGAAGCCCGAAAAACCCGCGGACGCTGCTAAAACGCCCGCCGCTAAGACTCCCGACTTTGACGCCCCCAACGTGAACCCCGTGGAGCTGGGTCATGTTGAGGCATCCCGCACGCCGGACGGCAAGATCGACCCCACCAAGATCGTTGACCCCGCTGTGGCCGGCGATTGGGAGGAGCAGGGCTGCAAGGGCTGATACACCAAACGCGCAAGGCGCATCTTTGTTTTAGGGCAAAGGTGCGCCTTTTTGTTTTTTGCGTTACCGTGCGGGCGGGCACGCTCCTCCCGCAGCTGTAGGGGGCGGCGTCCCCGACGCCCCGCGGGCGGATATGGAATCCGCCCCTACGGTTTTCACCGCCCTGTAGGGGCCGCACATGTGCGGCCCGCGGCCTTCCCGCATACGGCCTTTTGTGGGAAACCTCCGGGCCGGGCATACCCGACCCCTACACCGCGCCTATGGATTTCCGCGCACAAATGTCCGTGAAATTGCTACAAGCCCACTTTACAACTTTACTGCACTAAAGTATAATAGAATTTGTATCGGATCAGAGAGGTAGGAATGTTATGGAGATCGAACTCAATCGCTTTACCCCCGCCGAACAGGCGACCTTCCGCCTGCGTGCCCTGTATGAGCAGGCCGGCTACCGCAAATACCGCGCGTCCCGCTTTGAGGAATACGCCCTGTATCAGGAGTATCAGCGCTTTCTGCCGGACGCACAGGTCATCACCTTCACCGACCTGGACGGCAAGCTGCGGGCCATCAAGCCCGACGTAACGCTGTCCATCGCCAAGACGGCCCAGCCCGCGGCAGGGGAGTGCAAGCGCTTTTATTATAATGAGGAGGTCTGCCGCCCCAGCCGCGAGAGCCACACCTTCCAGACCATCCACCAGATGGGATTGGAGAGCATGGGCGCGGTGGACGCCGACGAGCAGGCCGCCGTGGTGCGGCTGGCCCTGCAAAGCCTGGCCGCGCTGGATGTGCCCACCGTGCTGGAAATCAGCCACATGGGCTACCTGACCGGCCTGCTGGACGCGCTGCATGTCCCCGCCGAGGCACGCGCGAAGCTGCTCGATTTCCTGCGCGCCAAGAACGCCCACGAGCTGCGCACCGCCGCGCTGGCCGCGGGGTTGGACGAATCCGCCGCTGCCGCGTTGACCGGACTGCTCGACCTGCACGGCCCGCTGGGTGCAACGCTGACCGCCGCCCGCGCCGCCTGCCGGTGCGAGACCCAGCGCGCGGCGCTGGAGGAATTGCAGGCTTTGCAGAATGCGCTGGGCGAGGCGGGCCGCGGCATCCGGCTGGACCTGAGCATGGCCGACGAAATGGAGTATTACAACGGCCTTGTGTTCACCGGCTACGTCGCGGGCATCCCGTGCGCGGTGCTCAAGGGCGGGCGGTATGACTACCTGATGCAGCGGTTCACGCCGGGGGCCAACGCCATCGGCTTTGCCATCTACTTAGACGAGCTGGAACGCCTGGCCGCGCCGCTGCCCCCCGTGCAGCAGCAGGGCCGCGAGAAAAGCTGGCTGAACATTGCCCTGCCGAAGGGCCGCCTCGGCGACAAGGCGTACAAGCTGCTGGCGGGCGCGGGCTACAGCGCCACCGAGGACTACAACGACACCCGCAAGCTCGTGGTCGAGAACCCCGACGCCTGTGTGCGGTACTTCCTCGTCAAGCCCAGCGACGTTGCGATTTACGTCGAGCACGGCGCGGCGGACATCGGCATCGTCGGCAAGGACATTCTGACCGAGTCCGGCGCAGACGTGTATGAGCTGCTGGATACCGGCATGGGCAAGTGCCGGATGTGCGTGGCCGGGCCTGCGGGCTTCACCGACGACGAGAGCCGCGCCTTGCGCGTAGCCACAAAATTTGTCAACATTGCCCGCGACCACTACGAGCGCCGCGGACGCGACATCGACATTGTCAAGCTGAACGGCTCCATTGAGCTGGCCCCGATTTTGGGCCTGTCCGACGTCATAGTCGATATTGTCGAGACCGGCACGACCTTAAAAGAAAACGACCTGACCGTGATCGAGGAGTTTATGCCGATCTCGGCGCGGTTCATTGCCAACAAGGCAAGCTACAAGTTCAAATACGCCCAGCTGACCGAGCTGCTGAATAAGATGAAGGAGGCCCTTGCAAAATGATCCGTCTGTATGACTTTGATGAGGTACGCCCCGAGGAAATTCTGAACCGTGACATCCGCGCCGAGGCCGACGTGGAGGCCACCGTCGATGCGATTATTGCGGACGTCCGCGCCCGCGGCGACGCCGCCCTGATCGAGTACGCCGCCAAATTCGACCACGCCGAGCTGACCGACGTGCGGGTCAGCCAGGCCGAAATTGAGGAAGCCTTTGCCGAGCTGGAAAAGACCGATCCCGAGTTCATCACGACGCTGAAGATGGCCGCCGAGAACATCCGCCGCTTCCATGAACAGCAGCTGCACAAAAACTTTGTGGTCAACGACAAGCCCGGCATCGTGCTGGGGCAGAAGTACACCCCCATCCAGCGCGCGGGCGTCTACGTGCCGGGCGGCACGGCGGCGTACCCGTCCACCGTGCTGATGGACGTCATTCCCGCCAAAGTCGCGGGCGTCGGGCAGATCGTCATGACGACCCCCGCGGGACGGGACGGCAAGGTGAACCCCGCGATTCTGGCCGCCGCCGTCATTGCGGGCATTGATTTGATTTTTAAAACGGGCGGCGCACAGGCCGTGGCAGCCCTTGCCTACGGCACCGAAAGCGTCCCCGCCGTGGATAAGATCGTCGGCCCCGGCAATATCTACGTGGCCACGGCAAAGCGGAAGGTGTTCGGTAAGGTCGGCATTGATATGATCGCAGGCCCGTCGGAAATTCTCGTGCTGGCAGACGGCACCTGCAACCCCGCGTGGGTCGCCGCAGACCTGCTCAGCCAGGCCGAGCACGACAAGCTGGCCAGCCCGGTGCTCGTCACCGACAGCTGGGATTTAGCCAAGGCCGTGCAGGCGGAGCTGGAGGTGCAGATCCCGCAGCTGCCCCGCGCCGCCATCGCCCGCGCCAGCGTGGACACAAACGGCAAAATTATTGTCACCGACGATATGAACAAGGCCATTGAGGCCGTGAACATCATTGCGCCGGAGCACCTGGAGATCTGCGTCGATGACCCGTTCGCGGTGCTGAACTCGGTACAGAACGCGGGCAGCATCTTCCTGGGCAAAAACGTGCCCGAGGCACTGGGCGACTACTTTGCCGGCCCGAACCACACGCTGCCCACCAGCGGCACGGCGCGGTTCTCGAGCCCGCTGGGCGTCGATGATTTTGTGAAGAAGTCGAGCTTTATTTATTACACCCGCGAAGCCCTCGGCGAGGTGCAGGGACGCATCGCCAATTTTGCCGAGCACGAGGGGTTACATGCCCATGCCAAGAGTGTGACGATCCGGTTTGAGGAATGAGCTTGCCAAAAAGGAAGCCCAATCGTTTGCCGCGGTTTGATTACGGAACGGTTGGTGCGTATTTCATCACGATTTGTGCCCGGGAAAAGAAGAAAGTTTTTGGCCGCGTTGTAGAGGTGCGTGCCAACCAAACCATTCCGGCATTCGTTTCCACGCTCAAGCGCATGACAAACCGCACCGCAGGCGTGCAATTATGGCAGCGCAGCTACTACGACCACATCATCCGCGACCAGCTCGACTATGACACCATCTGGCAATATATCGACGAAAATCCCGCCAAATGGCCCCACGACCAATTCTACACTTCGGACGGGGAGGAACACCCATGAGCCGTTATTTTACCAAAACCCTCGCTTCGCTGGAGCCGTACACCCCCGGCGAACAGCTTAAAATCGCTGACATTGTCAAACTCAACGCCAACGAAAACCCGTACCCGCCCGCGCCCGGCGTGGCGGCGGCGGTGGCCGCGGCGGTGCCGGGGCTGCGGCTGTACTCTGATTTGACCAACGGCGATCTCAACGCCGCCATTGCGCGCCACTGGGGCGTGCGCCCGGGGAATATCCTCTGCGGCAACGGCAGCGACGAGAACCTGCTGCTGGCCCTGCGCGCGTTCTGCGACGAAAGCACGCCGCTGGCCTTCGCCGATGTGACCTACAGCTTTTACACGGTGCTGTGTGATTTACTGCACATCCCGCAGCACATCATCCCGCTGGAGGCTGACCTGACCATCGACCTGAAAAAATACTGCGGCCTGCACGAGACGATTGTCATTGCCAACCCGAACGCGCCCACCAGCCTGCTGGCCCCGCTGGACGCCATCGAGGAGGTGCTGCAAACGAACCCCGACAACATCGTGATCGTGGACGAGACCTACGTCGAGTTCGCGCCTGCCGGGTCGTCCTGTCTGCCGCTTTTGGAAAAATATGACAACCTCGTCATCACCCATACCTTCTCCAAAACGCACAATCTGGCGGGTGCACGGCTGGGCTTCTGCATTGCGCGGCCCGCGCTGATTGCCGACATGAACCGCGTCAAGTTCAGCTACAGCCCCTACAACGTCAACGCCATGACCCAGGCCGCGGGCGCGGCGGCGATCTCCGACGAGGCCTATTTTGCCGATGTAACGGCAAAGGTCATTGCCGAGCGCACCCACACCACCGACGAGCTGCGCCGCCGCGGGTTCACGGTGTTTGACTCGGCCACAAATTTTTTGTTCGCGACCACGGACCGTATGCCCTGTGTGGAAATTTTTGAAAAGCTGCGCGCCCGCGGCATTTTAATCCGCCACTTCAACGCGCCGCGCATCTCGGACTATCTGCGCATCACGATTGGCACACCCGAGCAGATGCAGCGGTTCTTTGCGGCGCTGGATGAGATCCTGGGTGAATAAATGCCGCTCCCGCAGCGCAAGACACCGCGCCTGAAGGGCTATGATTCCATTCTCACCAACCCGGCCCGCTGGGCCATGGATAAGTTTTATACAGAGGGGGAGAACCATACATGATCGCAATCGTTGACTACGGCGTGGGCAACCTATTCAGCCTGTCGTCCAGCGTCAGAAGCCTGGGCGCAGAGGTGCGGGTGACCCGCGGCGCCGCAGACCTGCGGGCGGCGGATCATATCCTGCTGCCGGGCGTCGGGGCGTTCGCCGACGCAATGGCCAAGCTCGAAGCCACGGGCCTTGTGCCCGTTCTGCGCGAGGAAACGCAGAAAAAGCCGCTGCTGGGCATCTGCTTAGGCATGCAGCTGCTGTTTGAAAAAAGCTGCGAGTACGGCGAGCACCGCGGCCTCGGCCTGATTCCCGGCGAGGTCTGCCCGCTGGCGGACGACCTGACCGACCCGGCGCTCAAGGTGCCGCACATCGGCTGGAATGCCATGGACATTGTGCCCGGGCGCGAGGCCGACCCGCTGTTCAAGTACGTCAAAAACGGCGAGTACGTCTATTACGTACACAGCTATTACGCCAAAAACTGCGCTGCATCGACACTGGCGACGAGCGACTACAGCATCCCCGTCACGGGCGCGGTGCGGCAGGGGCTGGTGTACGGCACCCAGTTCCACCCCGAAAAATCCGGTGATACCGGCCTGCGGCTGTTAAAGGCCTTTGCCGAGCTGTAAGCGAGAGGGAGGAAGTACCATGAAGCTATACCCCGCCATTGACCTGCGCGGCGGCCAGGCCGTGCGGCTTTATCAGGGCGACTACGACCGGATGACCGTCTACAACGCAGACCCCGTCGCCCAGGCGCAGCAATTTATCGACGCAGGTGCGAAGTATTTACATGTCGTCGATCTGGACGGCGCCAAGGACGACACCACGGCCAATTTGCAGACGATTGCCGCCATTGCCAAGCTGGGCGGCCTCAAAATCGAGGTCGGCGGCGGCATCCGCGACGAGGCGCGCATCCAACGGTATCTTGACCTCGGCGCGGACCGCTGCATTCTGGGCACGGTGGCCGTAAAAAACTTCGATTTCACGGCAGAAATGGCACAAAAATACGGCGCACAGATTGCCGTCGGCGTTGACATGAAGGACGGCGCTGTCGCTGTCAACGGCTGGAAGGAGGTCACCCCCGAGCCGGGCGTGGCATTCTGCCGCCGCTGCGCCAATGCGGGCGTCAAGGCTATTATTGCCACCGATATTTCCCGGGACGGCACGATGCAGGGCACCAATATGGCGCTGTACCGTGAGCTTTTGACGATTCCCGGCATCGAAGTCACGGCCAGCGGCGGCATTGCCGCCATGTCCGAGCTGGCCGAGCTTTCCGCCATGCACTGCCACGCAGCCATTTTGGGGAAGTCGATTTATACGGGAGCGATTGATCTGGCCGAGGCCGTGAGGCTGTACGAGGGGGAATGAGGACATGATTACCAAACGCATAATTCCTTGTCTGGACGTCAAAAACGGGCGCGTGGTCAAGGGTGTCAACTTTGAAGGATTGCAGGACATGGCCGATCCCGTCGAGATGGCGCGGTACTACAACGCCTCCGGCGCGGACGAGCTGGTGTTCTACGATATTACCGCCAGCGTCGATGGGCGCGGGCTGTTCACCGATATTTTACGCCGGGTCGCAAGCCAGATTTTTATCCCGCTGACCGTCGGCGGCGGCATCAACACGCTGGACGACTTTGACCGCGTGCTGAAATGCGGCGCGGACAAGGTCAGCGTCAACTCGGGGGCCATCCGCAACCCCGGCATCATCCCGGCTGCCGCGCAGAAATACGGCAACCAGTGCGTGGTGCTCTCCGCCGATATTAAGCGTGTGGACGGCAAATTCATGCTGTTCGCCAAGGGTGGGCGCGAGAACACAGGCATCAACGCGCTGGACTGGCTGGAGCAGGGCGTTAAAAACGGCGCAGGCGAGCTGGTCGTGAACTCCATCGACACCGACGGCGTGAAGAGCGGCTTTGATCTGGAGCTGCTGGACGCCGTGGCCGCACGCTGCGCCGTGCCCATCATCGCTTCCGGCGGCGCAGGCAAAAAGGAGGATTTCCTTGAGCTGTTCCGCAATCACCCGGCAGTAGATGCCGGTCTGGCCGCGTCGATCTTCCACACAAAGCAGGTGGAAATCAACGATTTGAAGCGGTATTTGCGGGAGAACGGGGTAGAGATGCGGGTGTGATCGCCCCTTCGCCATGCAGCCACCCGGTAGGGGCCGCACATGTGCGGCCCGCAACATTCCCAAAAGTGTCCTCTTGCGGGAAAGCCGCGGGCCGGGCATGCCCGGCCCCTGCTGCGTAATAATAGCAAACCTACACTTTACCTCTTGCCAAAACTCACAAAAAGAGGTACACTAAACTATATGACTTTAGGAGTGTCCACCATGGAAATCACCGAAAATTCCAAGACTCTCAAATTTGACGCAAACGGCCTGATCCCGGCCATCGTGCAGGACCACTATACCAAAGAGGTGCTGACCCTCGCCTACATGAATGCCGAGACGCTGGCCCTGACGATTGCCGAGGGCCGCACCGTATTCTGGTCCCGCAGCCGCCAGGAGATCTGGCGCAAGGGCGAGACCTCCGGCAACGTGCAGCGGGTCGTCTCCATCACCGCCGACTGCGACAAGGACGCGCTCGTCATCGACGTCGTCAAATCCGGCCCCGCCTGCCACACCGGCGCGGAGAGCTGCTTCTTCAACCCGGTCTATGTCTCCGATGAGCTGAAGCAGTTCACCTGGCAGGGCCTGTACGCACTCATCGAGGGCCGCAAGACCGACCCGAAGGAGGGCAGCTACACCACCTATCTGTTCGACAAGGGCCTGGAAAAAATCCTCAAAAAGGTCGGTGAGGAATCCACCGAGGTCATCATTGCAGGCTCCAAGCGCGACAGGGAGGAGACCATCTACGAGATCAGCGACCTGGCTTACCACGTCATGGTGCTGATGATCGAGCTGGGCATTTCCGTAGAGGACATCACGAAGGAACTCGAAAAACGACACGTAATTGACCATAAGGTCAAGCAGGAAAGGATGCAGTAACTATGGCAGGCGAATACCTGAAAAGCTCTGTACACGTTCATTCCAAATTGTGCGACGGTAAGAACACGCTGGACGAGATTGCGGTCACGGCATGGCGGAACGGTCTGCAAACGCTGGGCTTCAGCGGGCACAGCCACACCCCCTGTGATCTGGAATATTGTATGACCCAGAGCCGTACCGCCCTGTACAAGGCGCAGGTCGCCAAGCTGAAGGAGCGCTACGCCGGCAAGCTGGACATTCTGTGCGGCTTGGAATGGGATCTGTTCAGCGACGATGACCCGACCCAGTACGACTACTGGATCGGCAGCACGCACTATGTCAAGGGGCCCAAGACCGGCAAGTATTATGAGATCGACTGGCGCGAGGAGGATCTGCGCGCCTGCATCGACGACGATTTTGACGGCGACGGTCTGGCCGTGGCCGAGGCATACTTTGCCAACGTAGCCAAGGTCGCCGAGAAAAAGCCGACGATTCTGGGTCATTTTGACCTTATCAAGAAGATCAACGGCGGCAACAAGTTCTTTGACGAGAATGACCCCCGCTACACTGCCGCTGCAAACTCTGCCCTGATGGCCGCCGCCCGCAATCGCTGCGTGCTCGAGGTCAACACCTCGGCGGCGTACCGCGGCTTCCGCAAGGATTATTTCCCGTCCGACGCGATTTTAAAAGACTGGCTCGTGCTGTCCGGTAATGTCGTGCTGACCGCCGACGTCCACGACGTCAAGGCGCTGACCTACGGCTTTGAAGATGCCGCCGCCAAGCTGAAGGAGCTGGGCTACACGAAGGTCCAGGTGCTGGGCAAGGACGGCTTTACCCCCTGTGCGCTGTAAAATAATCCCCGAAAATTTTCCCGCCGCGGTGTAACACTGCGGCGGTTTTTGCGTTTCTTATCCAAAACAAAGACCACTCGAACAAAGCGCAGGAGAAAATCCACCGTGAGATTCACACGCGAAATAATTTTCAAAAAAGTTTGCGTGGAGGGGTTGACAACCCCTCCACATTTTTGTATAATAATACCTGCATTCTGGCGGCAGCCACTGTGGAGAGGTGTCCGAGTGGTTTATGGAACTGGTCTTGAAAACCAGCGATTCGCGCGAGCGGACCATGGGTTCGAATCCCATCCTCTCCGCCATTTTGTGATAACAAGTGAATATATAGAATCACTTTGACTTGTGGAGTAATACTCAAGAGGTCGAAGAGGCGCCCCTGCTAAGGGCGTAGGGTGGGAAACCGCCGCGAGAGTTCAAATCTCTCTTACTCCGCCAATGTAAAAACCGCGATACAACCTGCAAAGGTTGGTGTATCGCGGTTTTTCATTTATCAGATAGTGCTAGATACTGTTAAATACTGTCTGATAATGTTTCGTAAATGGTTCGTAATCGGTCAAAAGTTCGTAAAAAGTTCGTAGTGATCCGCCCCAAAAATCACCGTAAAAAAGCGGCAGGCTACCCACATTGAGCAGCCTGCCGCTTGTTTACTTCCTACCGTTCGGCACCTTCACCGGCTCTGCACTGATCTGCGCAATTAAATCCGCACGCTTCGCGCCGTCCTGCACAGTCAGCCCCATGTCGATTGCCAACTGCTCCAAATCTTCCATTTTCAATTCATCCAGTTGTGTTGCCTCCAGATGCCCAATAGGGGAGCCGTCCGCATTTTTACCGGTTCCCACGGTAATACCGCCCGCGCTCTTGTCCGCTGCGCTTTTCCCCGCGGCAAGCAGCTTCAGCAGCCACTCCGGCACGTTCGCGCCCATTTCGGCGGCGTTTTCGGCAATGCTGCCCAACTCGGTAAAAATGTACCACACCAGCACCACCGGCAAAATCAGGCTCGAGTACGTCAGCCCCAGCCCCGGCAGGTTTGCCACGGCAATGCTCAATACTGCGTCCGTCAGCGCGGCCACTACGACCACCACCAGCATCCCCGCTTTGTGCCAAATTCCCGCGCGTGCTACGGCACTCGACCACTCGCCGCGGCTTGCCGCCGCTGCACTGCCGCTGAGCCAATCCAGCACCATGCAGACGGCCCAGGCCATCACCAGCCACCCCAGCCAGCCAAACGCCGCCGTGAACGCCCCACAGACCGCCGCAATGGCCGCTTTCGCCGCCAAAAAGGTATTGTTGCTGTTTTCCATATCTTTGCCCTCCATCAGCCCACATACCGGGCCAAATATTTGTTGTCTTTCGTCCAGCCCTCGGCCTCGGCCAGCTGGTAGAAGCTCACCGCGTCGCCGTTGCTGACAGCGCCGACGCATTTCACCTTGCACGCATCGGCCCCAGGCAGCGTCGCATACCTGCCTACACTGGCAAGCGCCAGCCTGTCCGCCAGCGCGTCGCACTTGGCAGCTGCCGCGCTGTCCAGCGGTCCGATCATCAGGCACTGCATCGTTTTCCCGGTCGGCGTCTCGCTGATTTGCTCGGTCTGGCCGTCGCCCGCCGTGCCGTAAACGCCCACTGCGTTTGAAATACCCGCGTAGGCGGTAGGGTCAACGCCTGTGCCGGTCGCCGTGGCCCGCACCTCAAAGTGGCAGTGTTTGTAGCCGCCCGCCGCGTTGCCGGTGTTGCCCATAATGCCCAGCGCGTCGCCGCTGCTGATCTTCTGGCCCACAGATACCAGCAGCTTGGCGCAGTGGCAGAAATACAGGAAGTTGACGGTATCCGGCGTCTGGCCGGCGTCCAGCTGCACGCAGACGTACCAGCCCCACTCCCACGTTTTATCGGCGCGGTTCGTCACGATGCGTGCCCGCGTGACCGTGCCGGTGATTTTCTTGCCGTCGTAGTACGGCATTCGGATTTTATCGCTGTCCAGGCCGACGATATCAATGCCGCCGTGCCAGGTCTTGCCATAGTTCCGCGTCCAGCCGAAGCGGCCATAGTTGTACAGCACTTCCGCGTGGCCCTCAAAGATTCCAGTTTGTTTCACTTTTTCGTCCTTCCATTTTAATAAGTTGTGTAATTAGCGATGATGAACCATGTTCCGGCATGTAAGTTAGTTGGTGCGCGAACGCTTCCGCCGTTTACCCATCCGTAACCTTTAAGCTCACCACTAAAACTAGTAAATGTTGCCAGAGTATAGGTAGCAACCGGCAGTGGTACAGCAGTTATTATTGGTGTCCCGTTAAATGCTGCGGTCGTGGTTATCCCAATATAAACATCCACATTTTTCCTGGTAGTATAAACCGAATCAATGTCAATACTAACATTGCTAACAGCCGATAAATTTTTGAGCTTGTGATGGGTTTGCGTTTCTGCCACCGCTGCCGGGCTTGCAGCCCAGCCGTCCGCAGCAGTCTTGCTGGCATCCGCCGTATCGCTCACACGCACGTCGCCTGGCAGGTCAGCCCCACCGGGCAGCTGGTAATAGGGGTTGCGGGTTGCACTCATACCGCCGCCCACTTCGGGGTCAGCCGGTGCGCTTCCACATATAACATGCCGTGTACTTGTTCACGATGGGCATTTGCTGGTTGCCGCCAGTGCTTGAAGTTTCCGTACTCGGATACAGAAAAACGGGCGAACGCCACGAGAATCGGAAGCTCCATAATGGTCCGCATCGCCGCCGATACCTGACTGTCGGGGTTTGCGCAGATCATGCCACGCACCCCATCTCGGGAATCAAGCTGTCCGACGCCAGATATGAACCGAACGGTAGGGGGGCAGGTTGTTGTGGGGCTGACCTCCACCCGCTGGATGGGTCGTAAGTGCTGTGTTGTCGTACCTGTCGTAGGGATGTGTTGGTGCATATTGCGTTGATGCGCTGGTTGCCATGCTGATTGCCCATCCGTGGAGCTGATGCTGATGGGACGGAATCTCTTGCACAGTGAGCGTATGCTGTGCTTCGCCGCCCTCGCTGCCCACGGGGTAGGTATCGCTGGCCCCCATCAGCATGCGGTCCTGCACCTGCACCCAGCTTGTGCCGGGCCAGCTGAGGGCAGGGTTCGTGGGGTTCTCTGTCTGCAAGTAATCGCCGATCCTGTACGGGCATAGAGCGGCCATATTTTGCACGATCATGTTCCACACCGCGTACGGATTATTCGCTGCTCCACTCATTGGCTTACCTCCAAAACAAACACCGCCGCGCTCGTCGGCGCACTGTTCGCATAAAACTTAACCACCCCGGCTCCGGGTTCCAGCGCGGCTACCATCCGCACTGCATCCGTAACTCGGGTTCGGTCACTTACAGCAACCCGGCTGTCTGCCGTTACCCCGGCCACCGTGACAGTGGCGCAGGTGGTGTAGCTGCTCGTGCTGCCATCGTCCCAGGACACCGTGTAATCACCGGTAGTCCAGGCGCTGGCTGCCACCGTAACCGTCACCGGCTTGGGCAGTTTTGCGTCGATTTTGGTCTTGTCGTAGAAATTTGCGTCAATTTGAGTCTTGCCGTAGAAATTTGCGTCGATTTGGGTCTTGTCGTAATAATTCGCAAACTTACTGCTTTCACCAGTGTCCTTCCAGACACCCGTGTCGCTGTCCCACACCCAGATGGTATCGGTATCGCCTATAATGGCCCAGTTGCCGTCGTAGCCGGTATCGTGGGCCGCGTACAGCGCCTCGTAGTTCGGGTACCAGCCTACCGCGCCCTGGCTGACCTGCTGGGCCAGCGCGGCGTAGTATTTGGCGTTGTCCATACCCTCGCCTGGGCGGGATGCTGTATCGCCCACGGCCCAGCTGCGGGCCTCCTTGGCACTGGCCGCAGCGGCCGTGGCGTTGGCAGGCGCGGCCTTGATGGCCTCGATGTTCTCGTGCACATCCTGGATGCCCGCCTCATTATCCCGCACGATTTTGGCGTTGGCGGCCACCTCAGCGGCCAGCACCTGCACGGTCTTATATTCATCCGTACTTTCAAGCATCCCATCCTGCACCGGGTTCCTGTCGATGTCCAGCCGCAGGGCGGCCATACCGGCCACACCACCGCCCGCCAGCACCTCTACCACTGGGGCGAACGTGCCGCAGCCGGTCGTCATCTGGGCAGTCACGGCCATATAAACTGTGCTGCGGTCGCTGCTCACGCCCAGCGCGGGGTTGTAGACATAGTGCCCGTCTTTTTTATCCATCCGCAGGTTGACATCCGCGCCAGTGGGCAGTGTCCAGGGCTGCCCGCCCTTGTACAGGGCCACGGCCAGCACCGGGAGCGTATCGTCGTACTGTACAAGATGCACCGGCAGCACAACGTCACGCCGGTCAAAATCCGCCCGCGTCGCCTTGATAAGCGCTTCTGCGGGTGGGCTGTAATTGGCTACCGCCATTTAAAAACACCTCACTGTATCATTCTGCCATTGACCAGCACATAGCCGTTGCCCGCGCCGTCCACGCCCAGCTGCACCTTCACGTTGCCGCCTGCGTCGCTGATCGCGATAGCGCCGCCCTCATACTGGCCAGCCATTGTGACGTTAGCGATCATATTGTTGGGGTTGCTGGCCGCCGGGCCGTACAGCACCAAGCGGCCCACGGCGTTGTTGCTGCCCCATGTAGACATAAACGCGCCCATGTGCCAGTTTCCGTCGTTAGTCTTGCGGTACATTTCAATTTTGGCGTTGTCGATGACGCACTTGCTCTCCGACACCGTCGAAGTGAATTTTCCGGTGATGTCCACAGACCCGTCCGAGCCGATTTTAAAGTTGTCGCTATTCACAACCAGCCCGCCGTTAAAAGTCGTGACGCCCGTGTCCAAATTGGACACAAACTTTCCGTTGGTGGACTGCAGAACGCCGCCCCGGATAAGATTCGCACTCATAGTTCCGGTCGTGATGAAATCGGCGTTGATTGCACCGTCCATCGTGGCGGCCAGGCGGTACGGCCCGCCGTAGCCGCTGCTGCTGTAACCCCAACCGGCCAGATTCCACCGCCAGACCTTGGTAGCCTTTTCAATTTCCGGCTTATCCATCACAAGGATCTCGTCCGGCTCATCCGCGCCGGTGGAGCTGTGCAGCACCACATAGCCTCCCAGATTGCCGGTGATAAGCTGTGTGGCGCGGTCAATGGCCCGTTCCAGGTCGCTGCGCGTCTTGTTCACGGTGCTCTGTACGGTCTTGCCCATGTCGGCCACGGTGTTGGCCAGGCTGCTGCGGACGTCCCCCAGCTCCACGCTGTCGTAACGTTCCAGCAGCACGTCATAGACCGTTTTGATACAACTTGCATCAGCGCTCACGCCCAACTTTGCAAACTGCACATGTACGGTATCACACAGGCACACCCGCTCCAGCAGGGCCTTGTCGGCATATTCGGCGGTCTGTTCCAGCTGGGCAAAGCTCAATGTCAGGCTTACCTTCGGCACGCCCACTTTGTTTGCGGCGATATAATCCAGCGCGGCCTGCCGTAGCTGCGCGGCGGTGGGCTGCTCTTTTATGTCCTGGCTCACGTCCAGCGTCAGCACCCGCACAAAGTTATACTGGCCGTCCGGCACGTTGACAACCGGGTTGCCGGTGATCTGGGTCACGTTGCCGTCGCTGTCCACCCAGTAGGGGTAGACGCCGGTGTAGACCTCGGCGCAGCTTTCCTCCTGGGTCAAGTCGGTCAGGTTCTTTCCGTAGCGGATCGTCACACCGCGGTCGGTGCCGCGCTGGCTGTGCAGCTTCACGGTGGTGTTGTCCCACTCGTATTCACCGCCGTACACATCCAGCACGCTGCCCTCCACGCCGCCCAGCAGGCTGCGCAGGCTGCCCGGCACGGCAACGGCAAAGTCTGCCACCGTCTGGATGTCCGTCCAGAATTGGTAGTCACAGCTTACCGCCGCATGGCTTTTGAGCTGCTGCAAGGCGTCGACTGCGTTCAACGCCTTACAAGGCCCCACCGGAATGCCGCTCAAATCGTAGCTGATGTGCTGCGCGTTGACCGTCACCTGGCCGTTGATGGGGCGGCTGATTTTATAAATGCGGAAATACTGCGCCTCACCGTAGGGGTTCGGCTTTGCCAGAATCAGCCCGCGCAGCGCCAGGCTGCTGTAATGCTGCCCGGTGATGGGATAGACCATTTCCAGTTCAAACGCTCCGTTTCGCTCCTCGGTCACGGTGCAGCTTACAGCATCCCGCAGCACCCCCACACCGTTGCCCTGCAGACCGATCGTTCCGTCGTAATATCTCGGATAACTTATTTTCCCTCACATCCTTTCCGCTCCGCAGGGCCGGATGAGGGGCGGCCTTGCTTTAACTGCTCTTTCCCCCTCACAGCCTCCACCACCGCGGCACGACCTCGCACTTGTCGATCCCGCCGCTCCAGCTTACCTGCGTTGCCCCTGCCCCCAGCACCGGGAACTCCGGCGCGGTCAGGTACTTGTTCAGATTCGTGTTGTTGTAGTAGGCGTCCTGCAGATCGCAGTCGATCCACATCGGCCCCGTGTGCCCGGCAACGCTCATCTGCACGCCGCCCACGTTGAGCTTGGCGTCGCCGGTCAGCGTCAACCGTATCAGCGGCAGCGCCGCGCAGCCGGTAGGGTTGTACAGCTTCCCGCCGCTTACCACCGTCAGCACGTCCTCGCCGGACTTCAAAAATCGCTGTGGTTTGCAGCCAAAATCCAGCGCAAACGTCCCTGCGCGGTTGTAGGGGATGGTCTCCGGCTCCAACGGCCCCGCCAGGTAGGCCAGGCGGTATTCATCGGGGTGCAGCGTGTCCTCCAGGCGCTTGTAGCCACCCTCGGCCAGCAACGCCTGCTTGAACGCCGCAAACCGCCCCTCAAACTCCCGGGCGATAGTGCAGGGGTAGCTCACGGTGGTATTTTTCCAGCGCCCCGCGTCCACAAGCAGGTCCCCGCTGCGGCCCGGTATCGTCACGGTCATCACGTCCCGCTCGGGGGCAGTGGTCGTGCCGCTGCCGTCCAGCAGTACGCCGTAGTCCAGGCTGTTGACACCGCCAAAAATAAAAAAGTCTTTTCTCATGCAAAGCTCTCCTTGCGGCGCTCCATCTTCCAGCTCAACCGCGCTTCAATGACGTCAGCCAGCTTGTTGATGTCCTGCCCGGGCGCACCGTACACGTTGATGGTAATGGTCTGCCCCTGCGCAGGGGACACCGCTGCCGTATCGGCCAGCACTGGGGCGGCGGCACCCGCCGCAAGGTTGGCCTGTATCGGCGCGGCGACTGCCCCGGCTAAGGACTGCACAGCATCCTCCACCTGCCACAGGTTGCCCCGGATGCCGTCGGCCAGCCCGCCCATAAAGTCGGGCATCCACTGCTCATAGTTGCGCAGCGGCCCTTCATCCGGGCGGCTGAAATGAATAATAGAGGCGATTTTGTCGGCCACACTGCCGATGGCACCGGCCACATTGCCGATCATGCCGGTGATGCCGTCGATCAGGCCCTGGATCATGTCTTTGCCCCAGCCCATGAACTGCTGCGGCAACCCCTTGATAAAGGCGATAGGCTGCTCCATCAATCCCTTGACGCTGGACGCCACAAACCCCGCCATGTTCTTGATACCGTTGCCGAAAAACGTGATGATTTTTCCGCCCAGGTTGATCCAGTTGAACGCCGTGATGACGTCCACAATGGCCTGGATGATCTGCGGCAGGTTGGCGACCAGCGCCGGGATCGCGTTGATAAGCCCCTTGCCCAGCGTGATAATCAGCTGGACGCCCGCCATCAGCAGTTTCGGCGCATTGTCGTTGATGATGCCCGCAATGTCGGACACGATGCCCGGGATGTACTCGATCATCGTCGGCAGCCCATCCATCAGGCCCTGCGCCATGTTTAAAATAAACTGGATGCCACTGTCCACCAGTTGCCCCGCGTTCTCACGCAGCCCGCTGGCCAGGTCGGCCACCATCGGCAGCGCAGTGCTGAGCAGGTTGGGGATGCCGGTCACAAGGCCCTGGCCCAGCTGGTCGATCATCTCGATGCCGCTCTGTAAAAGCTGCGGCCCCACGTTGGTGGCAAGGTCCATAAAGATACTGCCCAGCCCCTCGGCCAGGCCCGCCAGCCCGCCGCTCTGGAAGCTGTCGGTCAGTGTTTGCAGGTAGCCGCTCGCCAGGTCTACGGCGCTGCCCAGCTGCCCGCTGACCGAATCAAACAGCGCAATGCCCAGGTTCTGGGCGCTGGTCTGCAGCAGGTCCATACTGTGCTGCATGGTGTCGGTCATCGTGGCGTAGGCCGTCTCGGTCAGGTTGCTGTCCGCCTGCATCTGGCCCAGCACGTCGTTGAACTTTTCCGCGCCGGCATTCGCAAGCGACAGTGCGCCGGTGCCCGCCTCCACGCTGCTCCACAGCCCCGCAAAAGCGGTGCTGTCGCCATCCACGCTGTTGTACAGGGTTTGCAGCACATCCCCCAGGGATGCGCCGCTGTCCATCAGCTGGGCAAAGCTCTGGCCGGTCTCGCTCTGCAAAATTTTGCTGACCGCCGACCCGGTGTCGCCCAGCTCGTTCAGCATCGACTTGGTGTAGGTCGTTGCCTCCGCCGTGGCAATGCCGTTGGCCGTCATGATTGCCAGCCCGCTGGACAGGTTCTCCAGACTGACATTGTAGGCCGACGCCAGCGGGATGACCTTGCCCATGCTGCTGGACAGCTCGTCCACGCTGGTTTTGCCAAGATTCTGCGTAGTCAGCAGCACGTCGGACACGTGCCCGGCCTCGTCAGCGCCCAGGCCGTAGGCGTTCAGCGCCGTGGTCAGGATATCCACCGCCGATGCGCTCGACGTAAAGCCCGCCGCTGCCAGCATGGACGCCTGCCCCGCAAATGCTACCGCGTCCCCGGTGGACTGGCCCGCACTGATGGCCTGGTAGGTTGCCTCGGCAATGTCGGCGGCCCCCACGCCCATCGTGTTGGATACCTCCATGATCTGGCTTTGCAGCGTATCCAGCGGTACCGCCGCCGTGTCGGCGATCGTGCCTACCTTGGCAAGCGCCGTCTCAAACTCGGTGCCGCCGGTAAAGGCGCTTTTCAGCATCGCACCGATGCCCGCCGCTGCCAAAAAGCCTTTGAGCGAGCTTACCAGGCTTGCGCCCAGGCTTGCACCGCTGCTTTTGCCTGCGGTGGCCGCCTCGCCGCCCAGTGCCTCGGCCAGGCTGCCGCTGATGCCGTCCGCCGACGGTATGATCTGCACATACGCACTCGCCAGCGATTGCTTCGCCATTTTACTACACCTCCCTCGCTCTTTGCCTTCCCCCTCGGGGGAAGGTGCCGCCGCAGCGGCGGATGAGGGGCGGCCTTGCCGCAGCCGCCCCCTTACCCTTATACGCTCCTCAAAATCCTTGCCCGCGCAGCCTCATACGCGGCGCCGTCCGCAAAGCCTGCCGTCTCACACTCCTGCACCCGCCCCAACAGGGTGGGCACAAGGGGCGCGGGGCGGTTCCGGCCATGCTGGGCGTCCTTGGTTTTCGTCCACAGCAGCAGTTGCAGCGCATCTGCCGCCTGGCCCAGCAGCAGCGTCTCGGTGGGCACTTTCGCCCCGGCCAGCGCCATGCGGGTGCGGCTGTTCTCCCGCAGGCCCGCCGCCAGCGTGGCCGCCAGCGGCAGGCCCAGGGCACGCCAGTCCAGCACATGGTAGGTCTCGGCCATGTCGCAGGTCAGTTCCTCCGGGTATTGTGCCGCCATGTGGGCAAGGATCAAGAGTTTTTTTCCTGCACGCCGCCGCTCAGAATCTCCCGCACCGCAGCGCTCACCGCCGCAACCGGCACGTTGCCCGCCTTGGTGCGCAGGTGGTCATACAGCGCCTTTTTCTGCCCGGCACCCAGCAGCAGGGTCACAGCGTTGGATACCGCCAGCACATTGCCGTTGTCGGCCTCGGCCAGCGCATCCAGCAGCTCCATGTTGTCCAGCCGCTCTCTCGGGATCGTAAAGGCAAACCCGGTGGACGTCTTTCCATCGATCATATTCATCAGGCCCCCTTGATGTACTCGTAGTGGGTCACGCCGCTGTCATCCGGCGTCGCACCCAGGGTCACGCCGTAGCCCAGCGGCTCGTCATCCTTGTAAACGATATCCTCGATCTCGGTGATGTGGGCGCAGGGGATCACGATGCGCTTGACCGCGCCGCCGCGCAAAATCGTCTCCACGACCCACACGCTGTCGGCGGCCTCGACGGCAGTTGCCTTGACGGTCAGACCGTCGGCCAGCGTGCCGGTGACGTTCTTGTCGCCGTACACGGTCTTGAGCACGTCCTCGTTCATCGCCTCGATCAGCATAAAGCCAAAGGTGTCGTCTTTGGCGGTCTGGTAATACAGCACCTTGTCGCCGCCCCACGCGGGGATGCTGTCACTCTCGGGGGAGTTCGAGTTGGTCAGGCCGTCCTCGCTGATATAGCCCAGCGATTTAAACGCCTTGTCCAGCGCGGTCGTGGCGTCGGTGGGCGGGGTAGTCCCCAGCGGGGCGCGGTACACAGCTCCGCCAACCTTGGGCTTGCTGACGGTTACTTTCTTTGCATCAGACATAATAAACTCCTTTTCCGTGTCCAACCTGGACACAAAATCAGTAATAAGTAATTTCAAACACCGCCTGATACCGATAGCGCCTGCTCTCGGTGTCGGTAAAGTTGTAGTCGCGCACCAGGCGGCACGCGCCCACGCTGTCCAGCTCTGCCAGGGCTTCCATGGCCTCAATTGCCCGGTCATCCAGCTGGGCGGCCTGCAGCAGCGTCGGCGCACAGCTCTGCACAGCCAGCGTGCATCGCTTGATGCCGGTGCTGTGCTCGCCGTCGGTGCGCTCCAAAACAACAAAGGTGCCAGGGGGTCTCTCCGGCACCTCAGTCTTGATGGGCACACCAAGGCGGGCGGTTAAAAAATCCTTGACGATTTGCTCGATCATCGCAGCGCCCTCTCCAGTGTGTTGTTTTTGTGGTTATCGCGGCGGGCCGCAGCGTCGGCAGGGTAGACCGTCGCAATGGCGCGGGTCTCTGCTGTGCCTACGCGGGTCTCGTAGCCGTCGCCGCACCGCCCGGCAATCGCCTGGGCCTGCTCGGCCAGTATCTCCCGCATTTCGGGGCTTTTCATCAGCGCCCGCACGGCGGCCCGGTTCAGCTTGATGCGCACGCGCTTACTCATACCGCTCCACCTTGACCTTCTTGTTCCAGCGCAGCGGGATCATGGCCTCCATACCCTGGGTCACGCTGCCGTAGGCCCGGAACTTCTGGCCGAAGAACGCGACCGCCGCGCCCTCCCAGTCATGGGTATCGCCCTTGGGGATTGCCAACACATAGGCCAGCCGCTTGCCGTACAGCTGCAGCTCGTTGACAAGATCCGCCGTTTCCGGCTCTCCCACAAGTACATTGTGGACCGTCACCGGCGTTTCGCTGTACACAGCCGCCCCAAAGTCGTCCTCGCCGGTCTGCGTCCGCTCGTACAGCGTCACATCGATGCCCTTGATCATGTTATAGCCTCCAGCGGGCTGTGCGCCCCAATGCGGTTGCCCGCGCCCAGCAGCCTGCGCTCGGTGCGGGAGATATACAGCTCTCCCGATGTGCCGCCGCTCATCGTCCAGCTCTGGGTGTAGCCCAGCGCCGTGGCCGACCCCTGGGACGCGCCCATCGGGTACAGCGGCATATCGCCGCCGGTGCCGTCACCCAGCACCCGGCGCACCATGCGGCAGCTGACCACCCACTTGGCGTCCTCCTTAGCGTCGGCGGCCACCGCGTCGATAAGCACGGCGGCCTCCTCCAGCAGGGCGTCCGCGCGGGCCTGTTCTTCATCGGTCAGCGTGCGGAATCCGGCGGCCACCGCCGCCGCATCTGCGTATCGCATGGGTCAGCCCCCTTTATCAGCCCACAGCCGCCTCAACGCGCTTGATGTACAGCGTCTGGGGCTTCGACACCTTGATGCCGTACACCTTGCGGCCCTGCACAGCGCTTGCGCCGATGAACTTGCCGCTGCCGTTCAGGTCCTGCAAATGCACGCCGACCTGCCACTCCATGACACGGTGGCACCAGTTCGGGTGCCCGGCAATGAACTCGGTGGTGGTCTTTTTGCTGGCCACGCGGGTGGTGCTCTCAAAATCCATGTTGTTGGACTCGAACACGTTAAAGCCCGCAATGCGGCCCACCACGCCGGACTGCACCAGCTCCTGCGCCAGGTCGCCCTGCTTGATGAAGTGGTCGTCCAGCATCAGCACCTCCAGATACTCGGGGGAGGCGATCAGCCAGCGGCCATCGGTGGGGACACCCTTGCGGCTCAGCACACGCTTGGCCTCCAGCGCCAGCTTGTAGGCGTTGGATTCGGTCGCGGCGGTCTTGGTGGCGCTGATGGTAGCGCCGGTCGCGCCCTCCAGCGCATTGATGCTCTTCTTATCCACGGACAAGCCCATGCTGTAACCGGCGCTGTCCAGGCGCTCGGCCACAATGCCGTCGGGCACGCTGGCGGCGTCGTAGCCGTCGATCAGCTCGTTCACGGCCTCGTCCTGGTCGATCGCCAGGTCAATATAGGCCGTGCTGCCCGCGTCCAGGTCAACGCCGGTGGCCTTGTTGTAGGTCTTTACGGCAACCTCGGTGTCACGCACCGGGATTTTAACTTTGCCTGCCTTGGGGTCGCCCTCGTAGCGGTTGTTGAAAATCATATTGTCGCGGGTCACAAGCACATTGCGCAGCTTGGCGTCCACCAGCTTGCTCCAGCGTTCCTGATTCAGATGTGCCATATAAAATTACCTCTCTTTCCTGTGTCGGTTTTCGTGTTTTAAATTTTCATCCCGGGGTTCAGCATCCCAAACGCAGCCTCCACGCCGTCTGCCGCCGTACCGGCCCCGGCACCTGCGCCTGCCGTGCCGCCATCCGGCACAGTGGGGTAGTGGGTGCCAACATCAAACGCCCACGCCTTGTCCTTTACCAGGGCGTCCAGCGCGGTCTTGATATCGCTGTCACGATTCGTGCTGCTTTTCAGCTTTTCCAAATCCAGCATACTGCGGATGGCTTTCACGTCGCGGCCCTTTGCATCGCGGATCGCGCCGTCCAGGGCTGCATCAAAGGCGAAACCCGCCGCCTGGTCGGTCAGCTGGCCCTGCAGCTTGGTGATCTGGCCTTTCAGGTCGTTCACGTCCACACCCTCAAAGGCTTTCAGCTGGGTGGTCAGCTCGTTTACCTGGGTCTGCAGGCTGGCGGCTTTGGTCTTTTCGGCGGTGACGTCCCTGCCGTTTTCGCCCATAAGCCAGTCCAGCTGCTCATCGGTAATGCCGGGGATTTTGTTCTTGACTTCTTCACGTTTCATGGCTGCGTTCCTTTCCGCCTACGCTTTGTTCACGCGGGTCGCATCCGCACTGGCTGTACAGTTTTACGCCGTGCCGGGCCTATTTTTGTAATAAAATCGCCCGCCCCGGCCTCATGCAGCCCGGGTGGGCATAAAAAAACCACGGTGCGTTCGCATCGTGGTTTACATATTCAGATAAACGGCGTCATGGCCTTTACATCTTTCAACAGCTCTTTTGCTTTGGCAAGCAGGTTATTTTCAAACAGGTAGGCAATGCCGTCCGGCGTGATTTGGCATCGTTCCAGATTTGATATGCTCCTTGCTCCGCCCCATGCCGCAACAACGGTCAAGCCTGTAATATACCCCTGCGCTTGCAGGTTTTCCATAATATAGGCCCAGTAAGGTTCATTTACCCCCAACAGTGTGCTGTCATATTGAAGCATCTTTGCATCAGGGGAGCGCCCCTCCTTCAAAACCGTGTACAGATAGGCAAGGATTTTGTAGACCAAAACAAAGTAATCATCTTTTGCCATAATGTTCTCCCAAAAATTGGCATAAAGAAACCACGGTGCGGTTTGCATCGTGGTTCATAGGGCTTCAACTTCAAGAAAGCTGGATATTTAAACTGTCACACAAGTCGTTCAGCGTTTTTCCATTGAAAAACGGAGTAGTCATCACATCCGATGTTGTGGTGAAATCTTTTACAGCGGCTCCGCACCAGGCGTGGTATGTCTTTTGGTAGTTTATTACCTCTGGCATGATACCGGACGCCTTTCCGTCTACTAAAAAAGCAAAATCGTGGCAGCAATCGTCCAGTAAAGCCATCAATTCATTCTGCTTCATAGAAAATCACCGCACCGTAAATTAATTTGATTTTGGTTTGGAACCGAGAACCTCATCGAACCATTGAGACATTTCCTCGGGGGTCGGGTCTTTTCCATCCAACATATTCTCAATCCCTCCTTATACCGTAAGTATATCCGGATTTGAGGAATTTGTCAATCGTTTCATCAGCATCTTTTCCACACTCTACGTAAAATTTTGCCAAACCACTTATAGCAGTATCCCGTTCAAATTTGTCTGTCTTTGAGATGGACCATACTTTGCCTTGATTTGTAACGATTGACAGTGCACCAACTGATTCTTCTATCAGGAAAAAACGGATGTCATTCATAGAATAATAGCTTTGCCCCGGGTGATTATGGCACAGCATAACGCTTTTTTCCGGCTTGCTCCGCAGCCAATGATAAGAAGCTGCATCTGCTTCGACATTGACAGAAATCTGGTCGCCCTTCACAAATTCCAGCTTTTCCCGGGTCGTCAAATCAATCAGGCAGGCAGCCTCGTTACTGTCGTTCCACTTTTGGGCAAACCGCAGCAGTTCCTTGTGGGTTTCCTGTATAAAAAATGCCGTTTGGTCATTTGCTCCATTCGGGGCGACCAACGGCACTTTCTGTATGGCAATGTCTGTAATGGCAACTTTCTTTCCGCGGTTCTTCTGCCGCAGCGCATACGCCGCCCGCTTCTGGGCATTGATGCGCTCTTTATTCTTGGCGTAATTCACCCGGCGCATCCTGTTTATATCGCCGCCAGCGGCGTTATACTGCGCCAGATAAGCCTCCGGGTCGTACCCGGCCACGCTTGTGCGCCCGTCAAACCGGACAGCGTACTCGCAGTCACAGTTGGCGTGGATGTGCTCTGCGTGGCCGCCCTTGATGGCCGCCTGGCTGGCTCTCTGCCAGCCGCGGCTTGCCAGCGTCAGGCAAAAGGCGCAGCTGTCGCCGTGCGGCACCCAGGCAAACTCCGCGCCATCCCGCTGCGCGTTTTTCAGCGTTGTGTCGGCCCCGGCACGCTTTACCAGTCTGCTCACGCCCCTCTGCATCTGCGGCGGGCTCTCCCGGGTGGCCAGCACCATTCGGGCCACCTCGCGGCGGCTTGCAGGTGCCGCAGGCTCGGCAGGGGACACCCTGGCATTCTGCAGCGCCGCCATGGCATCATACATCTGGCAGGCCAGCTCGGCGCTGCCCTCACCGTATTTCTGCACAAGCGCCGCGGCATAGTCGATCAGCGCCTCCGTGTCGGCGGTGCCGTGGGCGGCCAGGTACTCCGCCATAAGCTGCGCGGCCTTTTCATTCAGCTTCGCCAGCCTGCGGATGTACGTCTCCCACGCCTGCGTCGTTATCTTCATCTTCCATCTCCATCAGCACCTGCTGCCCCCGCACCCGCTGCTCCTGCGCACGGATGCGGCGGATGTCCGCCTGATCAAAGCCGATCATCTCTAAAAACGTGTCCGTGCTGGCGAACTCCTCCCGGGCCGTGGCGATCTTGATGGCGGCGTCCGCCGTCACGGCCACGCTGGGCATGGCCGGATTCTTAAAGTGCGGCATCACGTTCCGCTCCTCCTCGGTCAGCGCACCGGGCGGCACATTGCGCAGGATGGCCTGCGCCATCTGGGCAATCGTGCGCAGCGCGTCGCCGTTTCCGGTGTTCAGCTGCTGCGCCAGCAGCACCAGCGTCTGGCTCTGGGCCAGAATCGCGTCGCTGCTCGTGGGGTTTGCATCGTTCACAACGCCCACGTCCGTCACCGTCAGGCCGGTGGCCGCGGCAAACTGGGTCGCCGTCATCCGCATCTTCTCGGTGTGCGGGCTCAAGCTGCCCTGCGCCAGCTGCCCGAACACCGGGTTTTCGCCGGTCTCGGGGTTGCTCGTCGCCGCCAGCAGACTGCCCACGTAGGATTTGAACTTGTCGGAGATCAGCACATCGTACTGTTCATCCGTGACGCCCAGAATATACTTCTGCGGTGTCGTGTCAAACTCAAGCGCAATCGTGGCATTCGCCACGGTGCGGATGTAATCGTCTATCAGCGTGCGGATGGAGCGCTTCAGGCGGCTGCGGCCAAACGGCTTGCCGCTCGTGGCATTCCAGATCAGCGGCTCCATCAGCGGGCGGCCCATGCGGTGGGGCAGTCGCTGGACATTCCAGCCGTCCGGCCTCCGGCGCAGCACCGTCACGGCATTGTCCATGTACAAATTCACTACGCGCGGCTGCCACACGCCGGTCAGATGCTCATCCGGCACGGTGTCAATGATCGCCAGCCCGCAGGCAATGCGCCCCTTCTCACCGCTCCACAGCGCTGCCGCCGTGGCAGGGGAGTGGAATCGTATCTTGCAGCCGATGGCCGCATCCGCAGACAGCGTCGCGAACGCACAGCCGTACTTCAGCTCATCCCGGCAGGCCTTGCCGTACTCGGCGATCAGCCGGTTGTCCGCGATCAGCCGGTTCAGCACAGCATTGTCGCCGCCGCTGCTCACAAAGCCGTCAAACATGCTGCGGGCGGCCAGCACGTCCACGGCCTTCTGTCCCCAGCTGCACCCGACCTCAAGGTTGCGGATGCCCTGCGGCAGTGCGATTCCGAGGTTCACGTCCTTCAGCGCAACGTGGCCCTCGTAGTATTTTTCCTTCTCGGCGTTGCCGGCCTGATGCAGGCTGTAGACCCGGACAAGCTCGTCCAGGGCCTTTTGCTCCGGCCCCGTCAGTCCGGCCACCGTGCCGAAATTCAGTGCGATCATCACGTTCTCCTCTTAGCCGATCCGCATCTTCTGGGTCGGGTCGCGTCTGCTGGTCTTTGCGCCCCATAACGCCAAGGCGCATGCCTCCACCGGCAGACTGTTGTCGCCGCCAAAGCCGTACCCGCCGCCGATGGGCCGCTTGATGCTGGTCACGGCACTCTCACGCAACGCCTGCTGCGGGCGGTACCATGTCAGCTGTCCCTCGTTCACGGCATCGGTCAGGGCACTGACCGATGCGATCACATCCTTGGCCGACGGACGGATCACGGAGTTCCTGGCCCGCCAGCTTCCCCTGATACGGTCCACAAGCACATCCACGCCGTTGCGCCCGTCAATGACAACGCAGCTCGCGCGGTCATAGCGGACATTCAGCCAGTCGGCCAGCCAGCCGAAGCCGCGCCCCGTGGGCTGCATCTCGATCAGCGATACCCTCGCCGGGCCGTCCTTCGGGATGACCGCACCGCACAGGCACACCGCCGAGCCGTCCGCCGCGAACTTCACGCCGTAGGCTGTCTTTCCCTCTGGCTTCTCGTCATCACTGGCGCAGCGGTCCCAGGCATTCTTGTCCAGCGCGTAGTCCAGCTTTTCCGTTACCACGGGGCTCCACCAGCCCAGCCGCTCCCGGGCGAACGTATCCGGGGCCATGTTCTCCGCCTCGCCCTCGATGGTGGATTGCTGGATGCGCCGCCCCAGCGCCGGGTTGGCGGCAGCCCAGCGCGCCGGGTCGTGGATGTCTCCGATCTCCTTGACGGAGTATTCAAACCATGCCGTGCGCTTGGCGCTGCCGTCCAGCGCACCGGTGCGGATGCGGCGGAAAACCGTGCCGTCGGCGTTCTCATCCGGCGGCGTGCCCAGATACAGCGTCTGCGGGTTCAGGCTTGCCGAGATTGCGGGCAGGAACGATGCCTGCTGCGTCTCGTCCAGCTCCTGCGCCTCGTCAAAGATCAGCAGGTCGCCGTGCTGGCCGCGTCCGCCGTTGCGGGTTCGCGCCAGAAATTTGATGCGCGCGCCGGACTTCAGGATGATCTGCTCGCGCCCGATGGCCGTCTTGATCTCGGCCACATGGCGGCGCAGCTTCGGCCCCTCAAAGAAGTCGCGCATCTCCTCAAATGTCTCGGTGGCGGTTTTCTGCAGGTGCGCCGTGTAGACGACCTGCTCGTTGTACAAAAGCATTCCCGCCTCGCTGCGCGCCTGGATCAGCAGGCTTTTTCCGTTCTGGCGCGGCACGCTGCCGCCTGCGGAGGGCGCGGCCCACTTGCCGGAGGGCGTGCGCCCTAGCCAGTCGTCCAAAATATCGCTCTGCCATGGGTCCAGCACCGTCCCGCCGATGCGCACCAGCTTGGCCGCATCCAGCCCGTCGCTGGCGGTATAGTCAGGTGCGACTCTTTCGGACGGCTCCTGACTTCCCATCAGCGGCGCGCTCTCCAAGGATTTCACAGATCTCGTCCTCACTGTTCGCCGCTCCCTCTATCTCCTCGATCTCCCGTACCGTTTCCCGGTACTGCTTTGCCAGCTGCGGCAGCGCCTTGGGGTCACTGTACCCGTCGATTGCCGCCGCCAGCACCAGCTTCAGGTTTTTCAGCTCCTCAAGCCTTCCGCCCTTCACATTTCTCAGCTTCATAACTCCCCCGTGTGTAAATCGGCGCTGGACAGCAGCAGGGTCGCCGCGGGCGGGGGAGGGGGACCCTCCCCACCTACCAGCTGCCGTCCGTAACCTTGGGAATTTTCGTCATTTTTGCACCGAAATCAAGCGAAAAACTCGCTGTTTTGTCTCGTTTTTGCGCATTGCAAAAGTAATGCGCAGCTTGCAGATTGTCCCAATCCTCTGCCGCCGCGCGTGCCGAACTATATCCAAATTGCCGCCACTTGGAAACAGGGCGTATCTCATCTACCACAAAGCTCAACGGATGTGCCGCGTCGCTGGGTTCGTCGTAGTGGATCGGCCCGAACCGCCCATGGCAGATACCGCACTCGCACCCCATAGCCCGCAGCCTTGCCCGGTGCTTGCGCCGCAGACTGCCGTTGGCATAGCGGGGGTTGTTTTTGGGTGGGTTGTTTTTCATGTGTACCCCCCCCTCCCGGTTGTTACAATAAAACACACCCCGGCAACGCGCAGACAGAGACAAGAATAAAGGATGTGTGATTCTCTCCGGCACAGCTGGGATGGGTCAGTGCCGCGCCCACCCTCATGCAGATGGGTGGCGGCATAAAAATAGCCCGGGTTCTCACCGGGCAGTGGGTGCTTCTCGCGGCCCGCACTGATGCAGCAGTGCAGCACCCGTGCCGCTGTTTTGAGAAGGAAATACTATGCGCAACACAAAAGCCGCAAGGAGTTTTACGTTCCTTACGGCTTTTGACAGTATCATTATACCACTTTTACAGGGGGCTTTCGAGGGTCAAAAAAAGAGGCAACCACGGATGGTTGCCTCTTCCACCTGGTCGGCGTACTTACAGTACGCTTAATACAGAGTATCAACTTACAGGTGTATACAGTACAGCATTGTCTGTACTTATAGTATATGCCACTTTCACGGAAATGTCAAGAACATATGATTGTTAATTTTTCGTAAATCCGGGTTTCCAACTCGATAGGATGTCCAAATTCTGTTGGCAAGAATATCAGCTGCTTGAATTAAGTAATATTTGGAAGAATCACAATAATGGATATGGACAGAAACATCTTGACTAAAGACATTCTGATGAACCATCCCATAGTCCCAGTTTGCGATGCCATGTTTAAGCTCTTCCCAAATGGAATCTTCTAAACTGTAGTATCCGTTTGTGGCAGTTAATTGTTCATCAATACAAATTTCAATGATAATATCTTCATCACTTTTGATAATTCCCCTGGAAATAAGCTCTTGTAATTTTCTCTTAACGCAAAGTTTAAGGATATAATCCTTGTAACGACAACGCGACTTCTTTTTCTCTAGGATATGGTCATAAATTCTGCTAAGATTAACAGCAGCCGACACGCTTTCATATGATCTTGTACTGTTGAAAAGAGCCCTCTTGTACTTTGCCTCTAAAACAGATGCTTTTAGCTCACCTGTTTTGCCTGTCGCTTGGCGAATCTTTTTATTGGCGTTAATATATTTGCGTTTTGCAATGTCTCTATCATTGACATTGCAAAACACATAGCCCGCATATAAAAAATACCCACTCGGTTCATTTTTATGAAAAGTTCCAGAGTCATCAAAATAGAAATAGACTGTCTGCATTTTTGCCTCACAAGAAATTTATGTTTATAACATAATACCATATATTTCATCATAAATCAACTTATTTCTGGTAAGACTGCGACGAATACATTTGCGATGCAACAATTTACAATATCGACAAGGAAGCGACAGTTTTCTTATGCAGCCGCCTTACCCAGCGATACTCCAGGTTCATTTCTACGGCAATCTCCTCAAACCGCTGCCCCAGCACATACCTCCGGTACAAAATCGTATGATCCCGCTCGTCCTGCACCTGGTCGATTGCCGCCACGACCTCACGCCGCACGGCCCCGCAGACATTGATCTGCGCCTGCAGCTTCTGCTGGGCTTCCACAATGCTCTCGACTGCCCGGGCCAGTGTCTGGCCGTCACCGCCTCCGCCCGGCATCCCGGTCAACGCTGCGGTCGTCTTGACGGCTCGGGATTCCTGCTCCTGCAGATCAGCACGCAGCGCCTTTTCTTTTTCCAGGCTCCCCCGGTACCGCCACAGCCAGCGCTTCTTCTCATCGTCGGTCATGGGCTTCCTCCTCTTGCAGTGAAGACAAAATTTTAACAGCTCGTTTTATTGCCTCAACCCCTTCCACATCCCACGATATATTTGGTATAATAGATAGTAATTCGTCACACAAATTCTCGTACATAAAATTCTCCTTGAGGTTGTGTTTAAAATGGAAAATCCGCGCGAAATAATTGATGATAAATATCAAGCGTTTATTGACAATGATTCAATCCATATGAACTACACAAAGCTCGAATATGTTTATAAAAGCTATATTGGGCTTTTAGACAAAGTTGACGCCGTTTCAATGCTGATGAAAGAGCGGCAATTTCTGACCGAGTTACATTTAATGGGGCCGCTTTTTCCGTTGACCGCGCATGAAAAATATCACGATGTCAGCGACAAGCTTCAAATTGAAGCCTCCGATTTTTTCAAGAACTCCAAAATATTTCTAAACGATTTTACAAGATTTTATATTGGAGAGATTGGAAAAGATGACAAGCGTGGTATTACGCCCAAAAGTTTTGGAAGCTGCTTGCATTCGGTCATAAAGAACATTTCCTCCTTACCAGAGCATGCCACATTTTTATATAAGCCTTTTATCCGATACGGCAGGCAAATTGACGCCAGTGTTTGTGATTACCGTGATAAGTTTATAGAACACAGTGATTCTTTATCTACGCCTATGCTTAACACAGGGCCGTGTTCATTAAGGCTTGTACACATGGAAAGTAACGCATTTGGCAGACCCCGATCAACTGAGGAACAGCTAAAGGCCAACAACCTATTTCTGACCTCGCAGGATATGTTCCTGCTGCGAACAGAACATGGGACACATTGTTATGTTCATGTATCCCCCTACTATACAACTGGGGCAGATGTTTTTTCTGGTGACGAAATTGGCGGAATCTATGACGGGACAAAGTTGCATTTCAAAAAATACGGTGCCCACACGCATTACTTTCCGCCACTAAATGATGACCTTGAAAATGAATTTTCGATGCCTGTACACATTCATCAAATAGGTGAATCGCCGGATATTCTACATTCAATCGACCTAATTACGATTTTCACGTTCACAGCCCTTGATTCTTTCATGACATACAAAACCAATCAGTAAAACTCAGTTCCTCCCCACAATCGTTTTATCCCCGGTGGCGGCCTGCACGATCTGGCAGGCAAGCGCCAGCATCTCCTTGGCAACCCGCAGCGCCAGCGTCCGCACATCGGACGGCAGGCCGCGCTTGCTCTGGTTGTACATGCACTTCACTTCTTCTCACTCCTCTCGATGTCCTCGGCAATGTAGCCCTCAATACCCGCGCCGGTGCTGTACCAGCGCTTGTACCATTCCAGCGCATTGATGTCTCCGTCCCGGCCTGCGCGCTCGCCGTTCGGCCCGAAGCGCACCGCGAAGCACTCGCGGTATTGGAAGCCGTCCACATGGCCTGAAAAGCGCGTCAGATCATCCACGGCAATGATAAGCCGCCCGCCGTCTGCCATCTTCCGCTCACGGATCGTCAGGCCCAGCTCCTTCAGCCGCGTCACAAGCGGCCAGCTGTCGAACGCCTCCAGCTCCTGCCGGGCCAGCGCCTGCCACTTTCCGGCCTCCTCCTGCCGGGCACGCTCCTGATCACGCTTGCCCTTCACCTCGGCCTTGTACGCCGCCAGATCGTCTCTGTTGATGTACAGACGCTTAGCGGCATCGAACAAATCTCGCGTAGTGAGTGAGCTTTCGGCAATAACCTCATTTGAATCCGCCGGGTCCAGCATCCTGACGCGAAAGTTGTAACAACCAGAAGGCTCAATGCGCAGCAGCGCATCCGTCTCGCTCTCGGTCAGATCCAGCGTCACCGGCTCCAGCTTGCGGGCATCCAGCCCGCGGTCAGCGTAGTTCCATTCTCTATTGCGAACGTAGTCGAGCTTCTTCAGCTGGTCGGCCAGGCCGCACTCGACCAGATACTTGATGGCCGCCCGCCGGGCCATATCGGTGATGGGCGGCATACTGGCGTACTTGATTTTGGCGTATTCGACCTGCTGCACCTTGTACAGCTTGCTGCACTCATAGGCCCGCGTCATGGTGATCTCGCCGCGCTCCACCATCGCCAGAACCTCCGGCACGCAGTTGTTGGCGATGGCATTCAGCCTCCCCAGTGTGCCGGTGCCATCGCCGGTGATGCGGCTCATCTCATCACGGATGCGGCCATCGAGCGCGCCCGCTGCCTTTTTGCGTTCCAGCGCCTGCTTGAGTGCCCGGTACTGGCGCAGCCGCTCACCATCGGTCAGCTCGCGCGCCGTGGCGTTGGAGGTGATCAGCGCGATGAGGTCGTCATCCTCGCCCTGGCTCTGGCGGATAACACAGGGCAGGACCTCAAACCCGGCCACGCCCTCGGCAGTCAGTGCCCGGCAGGCCGTCCAGCGGCGGTGCCCGGCCAGCAGCATATATTTGCCGTTCTGGGCGGGCAGGACCTCCAGCGGGCTGCGCAATCCTCGCTCGGCAATGTCGGCTTTCAGCATGGAGACATCGCCGATCTCGTAGATGCTGTTTTCCGGGTTCGGTTCAATATCGGCTTCCGGCAGCATGACGACTTGCATTTTCTGACCCGCCGGGGCGTTAGCTTTTGTGTTGCCGAGAATGTCGTTGATAGAAAATCCCTTGCTCATCGCTTAGCCCTCCTTTGTGTCCACATTGGACACGATCCGCTCAACTTCTTCCGTCAGCTCCCTGTAATCCACCGCTGCCGTGCAGTCCGGGCAGTATTCCAACAGCGGCATGCCTGCATGCGCGGCCTCGCTGACCTTGACGGTGTAGCGTATGACAGTCTCCAGCACGCTGATTCCCGACGCGCACAGTTGAACGATGATGTCCTCCGCGTACCGGGTGCGGCGGTACTTCGTCATCAGCGAACCCATGATCTTCAGGCGCGGGTTGTAGTAGGCCTGCACCTGCTCGATCTGCTCTACTATCTCCTGCATCCCGTCGCAGGCCCACTTGTCACAGTCCACCGGGATGATGACCCAGTCAGCCGCGCACAGGGCGTTGATACTGCCCATATCCAAGTCCGGCGGGCAGTCCATGATGCAGTAGTCGTAGTCCCCGGCCACACATTTCAGCGCGTCCCTCAGATGGAACTGCCGCGGGCCGTTGTCCATCAGTATCGTGCGGTTGGCCTTTAGCATTCGCATGTCGCAGGGCAGCAGATGTACGCCCCAAACATCGACGCCCTTCACAATGGCCGCCATGATGTCGTCCTCGCCCAGCATCACCTCGGCCACGCTGGGACTGTCGTAGTCCAACACGCCAAAGAACTTGCTCGTGTTGCCCTGCTTGTCGAGGTCCACCACCAGAACGCTCTTGCTCTTGGCGGCCAGCTCGGCGGCAAGGTTGCAGGCGGTGACGGATTTCCCGACGCCGCCCTTCAAGTTGATAATTGCAATGCTGATCATAGTAATCCTCCTGTCCCGCCGGGGCGGCGGGTGTTATTGCGGCCAGTTCATCTGGTCGATTTCTTCGTATTCCTCTTTCGGGGTAGGCTGCCATTGATGGTATTGGGGCTGCCATCGCATGGACACAACGCCCGTCGGCCCCTCGCGGTTCTTGGCGTACATGACGGCGGTATCCTGATAGGCGTCCTCGCCGCGCAGCTCCTTGCTGTCCTCGGTGCGCCTGTTCTCCACAAAGATCGCGCTGTTGGCGTCCTGCTCAATCGTGCCGGAGCCGCGCAGGTCCTCCAGATTGCAGAAGCGGCCCTCGTTGCCCTTCACGCCGGCGCGGTTGATCTGGCACAGCTCCACAACCACGATGCCCATCTTCATGGCGGCCACCTTCAGCCGCCGGGTGATCTCGCTGACGCGCTGGTACTCGGTCTGGCGGGGGTCGGTGGGACTTAGCAGACCGATGTGGTCGATGAACGCGATGTCCGGCTTGTACTGCATGATCTTGGCCTCCAACCCGTCAATCGTCAGGTTGCTGTCGGCATCCAGCATCATGTTGTGGTGGCGGCGCAGGATGCCCGCCGTGTTGTCGATGATCTCCCGCTCACGCGGTGTCAGGGTCTTGTTGGTCAGCTTGCCGCTGTCGATGCGGCTGACCTTGGAGAGGATGCGGTCCATCAGCGCCTCTGCCGTCTCCTCCAGCGTCAGGTAGTAGACGCGGTACTTTTTGCTTAGTCGGCTTGCCAGATTGATGCTGAAATCCGTCTTGCCGCAGCCGGGCCGCCCGGCCACCACGCAGGTGCGGCCGCGGTGGAATACACCGTACCGGTCAAGCTCAGGCCAACCCAGCTTCAGGCTGGTGTCCGGCTCATCCAGCCGGGCCAGCGCGGAATCCAGCACCGCGTCAAAGTCCCGGGCCGTGCTGTCGGTCTGGGTGCTGCGGATGGCATCCTGCACCGCCAGCGTGCGGCGCAGCTGGCGGCAGACGCCGTCGCTGTCCATGGCATCCTTGGCCATGCACTTCATCAGGTCGCCCTGCAAAAGCGAGTAGCGGTAGTCCTCCAGTATTTGCGCCGCATAGCTGCCGATGTTGGAGACGCTGGGGCAGGTCTCGGCCATTGCCACAACGCCGGGCCTGATCTCATCCGCCGGGCGGCCCGCCGATGCCCGGTTGATGACCGTGATGACGTCCACCGGCTCCCCGGCCATGGTGAGCTGCTGCACCGCGCTGAACACCGCGCGGCTCACGCCCTCGTCGAACATCCCGGGCACCAGCTTGATGATGTACTCCCGTGCGCGGGCCGGGTCCATGAGCGCCGCGCCCAGGAACGCCCGCTGCGTCTGCTGCTGCCGGCTTATAGTTGCACGTTCCATTCAGAAGCCTCACAAAAAATCAAGTATGTCGGTGTCCGGCCCGATCTCCCGCGGGCGATCCTCCGTGCTGGCGGGGCGCTGGGTGGGGACGGCATCCACAAAATCGTCCTTCAGGGCGAACAGCCCCTCCCATCCGCGCAGGATGCTCTGCTCGAGCACTGCGGCCATGTAGCCGTAGCGGTCACGCACGCCCGCCTCGTCGGCCAGCTGGTTGAGCTTGTTGCAGGCCAGCGACGCGGCGTTGACGGTCAGCGGATGCTTGCCCGCGGCCCGGGACTCCTCAAATGCGAGCAGGGCCTCCGTCAGCCGTTCATTTCCCGGGAAGGATTCCCGGAGAACATCCCGGACGTTCTCTCGCGCGCCCGCCCGCGTATTGTTCTCTCTTGTATTGTTATTCTTGTATTGTTCTAGGCGACATTTTTGTCGGGGGGTAGGCGACATTTTTGTCGGGGTGGGTGCGACATTTTTGTCGCCCGCCGACACTGGGTGTCGCTCACCGACATTTTTGTCGGGGTGGTTTTCGGCGCAGACATCCGGCACGCTGCCGACCAGCGGGGAAATGTACCGCCGATTAGCTGCGCCGTCCCGGGCGTAGCTAACGGCCACATAGCCCAGCTCCTGCAGGTGCTTCACCCAGCGCTGGACTGTGCGCTCCGTTGTGTCGTACAGCGGGCAGAAGTAGGCGTTGCTCGCGTAGCAGCAGCCCGTCTTGTCGGCCAGAGAGGTGATTTCTGCGTAAAAAATCTTTTCGGCGGGCTTCAGCCGCCGATCATACCGCACCGAGGCGGGGAGAATGGCGAAAAATCCAGGATTGTCCATAGGTTCTGCCTTTCTAAAAATGGCTGACCTTAACACAGGGGTGCGCCGCGCTCTTTTCGGCGCATCCCTGCAAGGTCATTTTTCAATTCTTCAACGTTTAAAAGGGGAGGTCGCCCTCATCCTCGATCATGGCGAAGTCGTCACCCGGCCCGCGGCTGTACTCCGGTGCGGGCGCGCCCACTCTGGGCCCCTCAGCGGGAGCTGAAAGAGCCCCTGCGTTGTCCGCTTTGCTGCCGCAGAAGTTGATGTTGTTGGCGACGACCTCCAGCACGGTGCGGTTGGTGCCGTCCTTTGCCGTGTAGGTGCGGCTCTGCAGCCGTCCATCCACCGCTACCATCTGGCCCTTAGTGAGCCATTTATAGGCAAACTCGGCAGCGCGCTCCCATGCAATGACGGGAATCCAGTCCGCCACGCTCTTGCCGTTGGCGTCCCTGCGCCCGCGGTCAACGGCCAGGGTGAACGTCGCCACCTGCTTGCCCGTGTTGGTCTGCCGCAGCTCCGGGTCCCGGGCCAGGCGGCCCTGCAATGCAACTACGTTCAGCATCAGATCATCACCACCACACTGCCGCACTCCACCAGATCGGCCAGCTGCTCGCCCAGATAGGCGGCGATGTTGCGCTTGGCCTCCAACTTCCACGCCCCGCCGTCAGCCTCGTACAGTGCCGGGCGGCCCTCTTTGTCAAGGCGCAGCAGGAAATCGCTGGCAGGCTGTTCGACCTCAAGGAAAGTGCGGTAGGGCTGCAAGTGGACGATGGGCTGCACCGTCTGCTGCTCTTTCAGCACCGCGCCGGTGCGGACGCTGACCTCCTGGCTGATCCCGTTGTCCACACTGGACACGCCCTGATTAACGTCAATGCGGCTCAGCAGGGCCAGCAGGTAGTCACGGTCATCGGTGACAGCGTACAGGCTTTGCAGTTCGATAACGGCGTGTTCCTGGCTCATGTATTGGTTGACAGAAATGCTCGGCACATCGCTCACGGCCTCATACAGCGGCAGGCGGCTGTAGATCGCGTAGTCGCGGCCCGTATAGGTGCTGTCCACTACGACCCGCCGGGCGCTGTCCACACGCACATACAGCTGCGGTGCCTGGGCGACGCCCTCGGTGCGGATCAGCTTGACCAGCGCCTCCAGAGTATCCACCGAGTACCGTGCCGGGAGTTCAACCTCCGGCTTGACCTCGCGCAGATCGGCGGAACAGAACTGATGCCCGTTGCGCGTTTCCAGGGTAAAGGGGGTCGCCAGCTCCACAATGCGGTTAATAGCGTCTTTTAAAAAGCTGTTTTCCATTGTCTTTGTCCTTTCTGTATGTTAATACCCGGCACGGCCCACGCGGGCCATTGCGGGCATCGGTGTCTCATCGCCGTCCATGTCCACCTGTCCGGGGACCTGCGGCGTCATCTCGGCCAGCAGCAGGCTGCCGTCCCGCGCCTTGGTGATGCACAGGGATGTGCGCACCGGCTGGATCGGCGCGAGGGTGGTCTTTGCCTGCGCGTCCATGCCGATCTGCTGGCGGTAGTCGTCCGGGGCAAACGTCAGCGTGATGGTGATCTTGCGCTTGGCCGTTGCCGCGGTGTTGGGGTCCATGATGTTCGCCACGACCCTCTCAACCTCATAGTCTGTGATCTCGGCAATCGCGCCCATCGCCATCTCCAGCACGCTCTTTTTGTTTACGATCTGGGGCATTACTCATCACCTCCAACTTTTTTGGCCTCACCCTTATAATGCCGCTTCATCATGATATAAGCGGCCTTCTCGGCCTCAAGGTCGTCAGGGTGTTCTCTGCGCATCCTCTCGATCAGTTCATCGCGCCAGAAATGCAGAGCCGCGCACAAAAAAGGGATATCCGGGCCAGACATTCCCGCCTCGCCGTTCAGCGCCGCGAGGACGACATCCAACGCCTCTTCTTGGACGGCATCAATCTGTTTGGGGCTTACTTCTCCGCCCAGAACTTGCGTCTTAATAATGTTATCGACGCTTTGCAGCCTGGGCTTATACCATACATTCATCCGCTGGGCCTCCAGGCGATACGCACCGTCAATCGTCAGCCCGTCCATGTCGTTGACTAAGGGCTGGCCCGTTGGGATGTACCAGGCGGCCACATGGGCGATCAGCTGGCTTGCCATGTGATCACGCTCCCATCACGCTTGCGCACCCTCAGCGATGCCACGCTGCCGTCACCGTTGTAGGTGATGTCGTCCAGGGTGAGGGCATCGTCCAGAACGTAGCGCTCAATGATGTTAGTGCCGGGCTTGCCCTGGGGGACGATGTGGACCTTGCTGGCCGGGATGCGCAGCGGCGGCAGATTCAGCACGCCCGCGCCGATGCTCCAGGCGGCAGCAGCGGCCAAAAAGCTGCCGTCTGCCTCGTTGGTGGGCGCGTCGCTGCTCACGCGGTAGGTGCTGGGGCAGGGGGCGTCCTTTGTGATGTCGGCCAGGGCCACGGCGCAGTACAGATACCGCCCACAAACGTAGTGCCGTACACTGTAGCCAGCCAGCCCGCCGGGCATACGCTTACAGCACTCCTCCAGATGGGCGCGCACGGCGTTGACATCCGGCCACAGCTTGATGCGCACGCCCTCGGCGTCCACCTCCAGGATGCTGAGCGTGACCTCGTCAGCTGTCAGCAGGGCGAGGTTTTTGGGGGTCTCATTCTTCTCCATGTTTATCCTCCGTTTCCGGGCCGGTGTAGAAACCGGCCTCATTATAATTGCTAGGATCTGAGTAGGGTGTGCCCCAACCGCACATCGCGCCATTGTACATAGCGGCGGCTTGGGCACGGCTAACACCAGCAGCGGTGTTCAGTTCGTCTATACATGTCTGGCTGTTCATGCCAAACAGGGCACGCTCCCCGCGCACGATACGAACCACGGCACCGGTGTAGGGGCTTTTGGCGTAGGCATAGGCGGGCAGCCCTGCTTCATCATAGGTCATTTTCATGGCTTCGGTCTCCTTTTTCGGTTTTGGCCGCTTGCGCGGCATACCGGCGGCAAGCGCCGGGTGTTTCTTCTTCCAGCTGCACACTCTATGTCGGATTGCCTCCGGCGTCACGGTCTGAGTGTAGCCCATCATCCTGCACACGCTGCTGATCCGCGCGCCGCCGTAGTAGTATAGGATGCTCTCCATCATCATCTCCGGCGGCACAGGGTTGCAGATGCGCTCAACAGGCGGTCCGACGGGTTGCTTGTTTTGAGGGTGCGCCGCGCGGAATGTGTCAAGGCTTGTATAGCCCAGGCGCTCCAGCAGCGTGTCCTCGGCCACGCTCAGACACTCGGCGCAGATTCTCAACTGGCGGCGGGCGTTGGTGCAGTTCCTAAGCCTGGATTGCACCCAGGCCAGATCATCCGTTGTCATCAGCAGATCTGTCTTGCCAGCGCGGTGGCCGGGATGCGCTTGTCGCGCCCGGCCCCGATCCAGCCCTCAAAGTTGCGGCAGACCTTGCGCGCGGCGTAGGGGTCTGTGCCGTAAACGATGTGTGCGGCCTCGGGCACTGTCACCAGCTCGCCCGCAGCCTCATGCCGGATGCGCTCCAGCGCATCACGGTAGCCTTGCTTTTCGCGTGCCATACTTACCTCCTTGTAGCTTGTATCCCCGCTGTGCTATAATCACGGCAGAAAGGACGTGTATAAAAATGGATTGGTTATCATTGCTTCTTACTGCGGTCAGCGGCACCCTCGGTGTCATCGGCGTCTTTGTCGGTGCTTACATGGCACGCAAAACAGCGGTAGAGCAGCAGCGGCATATAGAATTGCACAGTGCCTGCTCGCTGGTGTTGTCCACCTATGCGCGCTGGGTTGAAGACCCGCAGGAATACCGCTTTGCTTTGTTGGCATCAATAGCATCGGCGCAGCTTTTATGTACGCCTGACAGCGATATAGACAAAAGCATTCAAGAGCTTGAAAAGCTGGTGATGATTACAGCCCATCCCTCACAGCAATGCGGCAACTGCCTGAATGATTTCCGGCAGAAAGCGCAGCAGGAACTCATAAAGCGATATGGCGATCAGCGTCTCCCCGACGTGAAGAAAGACGTGGGCAAGTAGTCCGCAGCTGTGCGGAGCGTCTTTTTTCGGAGCTGGTGACGGTTTATCGTACAGGCCATCGCCAAACCACGCAAGCAGACTGTCCTGCTCACGCTGTTCATCTTGCAGCATAGCGTTCACCTCCTTGTTGGCGTGTCCAAGGTGGACACACGATGTTTTCTCGCATTAATGCGAGAACTAGCCCAAAAAAATATCCTTTGCTTCCTTGCCAGTCAGCTTTAAGGCGTCCACAAGGTTGTGCATCTCACCAACAGTGAATGCGTCCACGCCACTTTTTGTCTTCCGGTAAAATGTGCTAGGGTTCATACCAATCTGAACTGCGAGTTCATCCACAGTCAAATTTGCGGCACTGATTTTCTGTTTTAACATCTGCATCTTATCTGCCATCTAAAATCTCACCTCCGAACTCGCATTTATGCGGGTTGACATTATAATAACACTCGCAATAATGCAAGTCAAGCATTTTATTGCACTTTTGCAAGATTTTTTGAATTATTTACTTGCAAAAGTGCAAGTATTAGTGTATTCTTATGTCATAGGAGGCGCATCATGACTACAGGCGAACGCATAAAACTTCAGCGCAAAAAGTTGAGCATGTCAGCTGAACAACTTGCCGAAAAAGTAAACCTTTCACCGGCAACAATTTACAGATACGAAAAAGGCGATATTGAAAAAGTTCCCGCCGACATACTGAAAAAAATAGCTCGGGCGCTTAATTCTTCGCCCGCATACCTCATGGGCTGGGAACCAGACAGCAAGCCCCCCATCCCCGCCGGGTTCCAGCCGCTGCCGAAGCGGGACCGCATCCCGCGTGTGGGGCAGATTGCCTGCGGCACACCCATCCTCGCGGAGGAGAATGTTGAGGCCTACGATGAAGTCCCCAGCGATTGGCATGCCGACTTTACGCTGCTATGCCAGGGCGACAGCATGGAGCCTAAAATCAAAGACCGCGACATTGTGGCCATCCACTGCCAGCCGATGGTCGAGAACGGCGAGGTCGCTGCCGTCCTGATCGATGGCGAAGCCACCCTCAAGCGCGTGTTTCTGTTCGATGACCACATCGAGCTCCGCGCCGAAAACCCCACATTTCCGACTATCCTGCGCATCGGCGAGGATATGAACACCATCACCATCGAAGGCAAGGCCGTTGGTCTCTGCCGCAAACTGTAAGGAGGTCTCCTATGGCATCAAATGTTACAGAAAAGGACAAAAAGCAGATTAAAGTTCTGGGCATCATCGTTGCTGCGCTTCTGGTTGTGTTGGTCGTTGTTCTGGCGATACCCGCTCCGAAGAAGCAGTACACGCAAGAGCAGATGGCTGCACTGGCCGTGAAGTATGTGGCGGAAAACAATTATATTGCCGGGGATGCCAAATGGCCCGATCTGGACGATTGGCAGGTTAGATCCGAAAATAACAGCTATGCGGCCTCTTGCACGGTTCAGGTTGCGAACGATAGCGGCATCTACGCAGACCACTCTGTTGAAGGTCTGGCCGTGTACGACAGCGATGCCGAACAGTGGCATGTATCTAATCTTTTAATCGATGGCGTTGAGGTCATTCGTAAATAAATTAAATAAAAATGCCCGCAGTGTTGGCGCACCGCAGCCAGCTCAAAGTAGAAGACGGTGAGATCGCCGCGGTTCGCATCGGGGAAGAGGCCACCCTCAAGCGCGTATATTATGACGGCAGCACCATCACATTAGTCCCCGCCAACAGTGCCTACCGGCCAAAGATGTACAGTGGGCCTGCGCTTGATGACATCCAAATCGAAGGGCTTGTCACAGGCTACACCCATTGGTTTTAGGCAAAGCCGTCGGCCTGTGCAGGAAGTTGTAACAAACCGCAGCAGCGGTATAAAATAGGAGGTACTTATTATGGGCATTTTTGACACGCTTCAGGAGGAATCCACATTTTCCAGGGCATCCGGCAATAACTACAACTACGTTGTGCTACAAGTCGTCCTGAAAGAAAAATTCATCGGGACCGGCTCCGGCAATCTGACGGAATTGGAGAAAGTCATCAATGAGCAGGCCGCAAAGGGGTATCGCCTGCACACGATTTCTACTACCAGCAGCGGCAGCAAAGGCCTGATGGGTGGCGACCGTATCCAGGCAACTATGGTATTTGAAAAACTGGAGTGACAGTTGCAAACCGAGGTCGGAAAACCCCACATTTCCGACTATCCTGCGCATCGGCGAGGATATGAACACCATCACCATCGAGGGCAAGGCCGTTGGCCTCTGCAGGGGACTGTAAAAATAGCCCTTCTCTACTGAACGAAACTCAAAGGAACAGAATTTAGACTATGGAACAGTAAGGAGAAAGCATTGGAAAACACAGTGAACCGTCTTATTGATAAATCAATCGAGTCCTTTTTGATGGCGATTGAAGTGTATAACAAGCCAACGATTCATTACCGCATCGAAGGATTCTCTATGTTCATTTGTAATGCTTGGGAGCTATTGCTTAAGGCACATATGATGAACACGCAGGGGGAAAGGTCAATCTATTACAAGGATAATCCGAACCGAACATTATCCCTTGAGAATTGTATCGAAAAGGTCTTTACGAACAGAAAAGCGCCCCTGCGGCTGAACCTTGAAAAGATTATCGAATTGCGGAATACCAGCACACATTTCATCACAGAAGAATACGAGATGGTCTATGTGCCGCTGTTTCAGTCCTGTGTATTTAACTATACAGAAAAACTGCATGACTTTTTTGGCATTGAAGCAAACAAGTATGTTCCGCAGAATTTTCTCACATTGACGGTAAGTATGCGTCCGCTGGACGTGGAAGAGATCCGTGCAAAATATCCGCCGGAATTGGCAAACCGCCTTTTACAGGCAAGCGCAGACATACAAAGCCTATCGGCAGAAGAAAATAACGCAGCATTTGCCATTCGCATTGAACACTATCACTACATCACAAAAGACAAAGACAAGGCAACCTCGACCATACATATTGACAAGAATGCAGAGACGAGTGGTGTTATCATCAAGGAAATACAGGACCCGAATAATGTCTACCCATTCAATGAAAAACGCTGTATTACCAGAATAAACAAACGCTTGGCAAGTGATGGCGTTGCGGTTACAATCAACAGCTACCATTTTCGACTTTTTGTGCAGCATTATGGAATAAAGAGTAATCCAAAATTGTGTTACAGCTATAATGTTCCTTCGCATCCTATGTATAGTTACTCTATGGCAACTATTGATTTGATTGTTATGGAAATAGAAAAAGACCCGGAGAACATTCTCCAGGTCTTAAAAGAAAGGTCAAAAAAAGAGGAGACCCCAGGGGCAAAGGATTCTAAGCATTAAGCCTACTCCCATTCGGGAACCCAGCCTTTTTCCTTCACGAGTCTTCCTTTATCTATATTATACACAGTTCGGATCCATTATGCAAGCGGTACGAACACTTTTGTAGGAATTACCAAAAAAGCAAAAAACGCCCCACGGCTGCAACCGTGAGACATTTTAGTGGCTCGGCGTGTCCAAGGTGGACACAATACGAAACCCTTCCAACTCGTATTGTACCACCTCCGGACACGCTTGTCAAAGTGTATCGTAAGGAGGTTTTTACATGGCGAAAACGAAAAAACGCGCGGACGGCCTGATCGAGCGCTGCCGCGTCATTGATGGCAAGACCCGCCACTTCTATGGCCGCACCGCAAAGGAGGTGCAGGCCAAGCTCGACGCGGCCCTCATAGAGGCCAGCACCCGCCGGGACAGGGGAGACCCCTTCTGCGAGGTCGCAGAGGCGTTCTGGCGCGCCAAGGAGCCGTGCATCAAGTATGGCTCCCGCCGGGGCTACCGCCACAAGGTGGAGCTTGCCAAGGGCTGGTTTGAGGGGCAGGGCATGCGCGAGATCAGCAGCACCGACATCAACCGCGAGCTGATGCACATGGCCGCGCAGGGCTACGCCTACAAAAGCATTGCCGGGCAGAAGTCGGTGCTCTCCCTTATCTGGCAGTATTGGTGCGCCGAGATGAACGGCGACACCAATCCCTGCACACTGCTCAAGCTGCCCCAGGGGCTGCCCCAGAAAAAGCGCCGCGCCCCCACAGAGCAGGAGATCGCCGATGTTAAGGCCCACCCCGAGGGCTTCGGCCTCTGCCCGGCCATCATGATGTACGCCGGCCTGCGTCTGGGCGAGGTGATGGCGCTGCAGAAGAAGGACCTCGCTGACGGCGCGATCCGCGTGCGCAAGGCCGTGGTCTGGCACAACAACTACCCCGAGCTGGAGGAGCCGAAAACCGACAGCGCCTACCGCACCGTGCCGATCCTCAAGCCCCTGCAGGATGCGCTCGGCAGCCGACTGGACGATCTGGCCGATGATGATTTCATCTTTGGCGGCAAAAAGCCCATGACGAAGAGCCGATACCAAAACGCCTGGCTGCAATACTGTATCAGCATCGGCCACGCTCACGACAGCGGTAAGCGCTATAAAACCGGCAAGACCAGCGTCACCGGCGAGGCACTCTACAAGGCCGTGCTGGAGGCCGACTTCACCGCCCACCAGCTCCGGCACGAGTTCGCCAGCGTGTTGGTCGAATGCCAGATTAGCCCGCAGGTCGCCAAGGAGCTGATGGGCCACGCAGACATCCTGACAACCCAGCGCTGGTACGCCGAGGCCAAGGCCAGCGCCGTCGATGAAGCCACACGGATCCTTAACGCGCACTTCACCGCATAAACCGCATTGGTTCGTATATTTTTCGTAAACAATCAATTTTCCACACCATAGCGCACATTGTAACAAATTCAAATCTCTCTTACTCCGCCAAATACCGCATATTTAACGCTATTGCGTTGAATATGCGGTATTCTTTTTATACTTTTATCACCCTTTGCACACTGCATATACCGCCACAAAACGCCAGCTACCGTGTGGGGTGTGTACCTTACTGTGTACAAACCGCCGCGCGCCACCAACAACGCAGCATCGTATATTTTTTCATTCTTGTCTGTTGTGCTGCATCCAACCCGCCATTTTCGTTACCTCACAAAAACGCTTCCGTTCCAACCCCTCTCCGCATTTTTCAAACACTTTCCCCGATAAACGTAAAAATTTGCCAGGGAAGTGTTGCTATTCTTAAGGCAATACCGCATAATTCCCGCCTTACGGCTTAAGCACCGCTCCGGCGGCTGCGGCACGGCATCTGCGTTGCCAAAATGCTCGATAATACACAAAGTATTATCTGCGCTTT
>OJRN01000010.1_pt1 | contig 105084 bp, 100 predicted proteins | sample 1599211 | NCBI WGS metagenome assembly OJRN01 (sample SAMN03922532, study PRJEB24848) | human gut metagenome | isolation source: stool sample | host: Homo sapiens | place: Germany | collected 2010-05
TCGAGGTGAAGTCAGATTACGGGAATGCGTAGCATGTAGTAATCTGATTAATCATAAATAAGGGGCAAAATACCTTTTGACCCTCATATCATAATATATACAGGATATCCCTCTACAGTCCCTGTGTCATCTTGTAATCTATAAGTGTCATGAGTGATTCTGACTCGATGGCGAGCTGCTCACACTCCTCAATCCACTTGTCATAGGCTTCACTCGCCTCATCCTCCGGCTCCTTTGCTTCGAGCGCCTCCATCATGGCATTGACCTCGGCAAATTCTGCCTTAATATCCTCTAAGAGAGAGCCTTTTGTTGATTTCATAGTATCCTCCCAATTTGATTTAACGTAAAATATATTTTTATGTTCTCATGATAGCTCGAATAGAGCCACCGCCTCACGATTTCACAAAAATTTCATTCTACAAAGTGTGGCTCAAGCATCTCAAGCTCCGCCACATCTATGCAGTTTGGAATCGTGCCTTCTATCACGTCCTGCTTACACTCTGCGTAGTCAAACCACTTTACAGAGTCGATTTCCTCCTTCTGCACTGTGATGTCCGCTTCGTCCACATCGAGCCACAGAAGAAACACCTTGCTTATCTGGTTGTCCAGGAATCTCTCTCCGTGAAACACCTCGTCTGCATGGTGTCTGTGCAGTCCACAGTCGATAAGCTGTTTGGGCTCTATTGTCAGCCCCAGCTCTTCCCTAAGCTCTCTGAGCGCAGACGGTATATAGTCCACACCGGCCGGTATGTGTCCCGCGCTTGATATGTCATAACAGCCCGGAAATGAGTCTTTTTCCATGCACCTTTTCTGCAAAAGTATCTGTATGGAATTTCCACGGCGTCTGACTATCCAGACATGCGCAGTCCTATGAAGTATATTGTTTCTGTGCGCCTGCTTGCGCTCTACGGTCTGTCCTGTTGGATTTCCCTGCTCGTCCACTATATCAAAATATTCCATATGAGACTCCTTTCCCTGCTCAATAAAGTGCATTTTTTGAGATATATTATAGCTTATTTCTGATAGAAGTACCTATCCCGGAAATCAAGGATTTCCGGGATGGTTCGGCGGTCGCCGAACTTCGATTTAGCCAAATATGAAATTATGCAAGCACAATTTCATATTCGCCTTAAATCTTGTACTTCTCGTCGCTTACGTCCTATTCGATAGGTGCTCCTGCCGGCATTGGTTTCTCCGGTGTCAGGAGTGCGAGATTGCCCTCTGCATCCTCTGCGCACAGCAGCATTCCCTCTGATAAAACACCTGCGAGCTTAGCCGGTTTTAAGTTTACGAGAACCATTACCTTCTTGCCTACCATCTCCTCAGGAGAATAGTACTTTCTGATGCCTGATACTATCTGCTTTGTCTGGTTTCCAATCTTTACCTGTGAGCAGAGAAGCTTCTTTGACTTTGCAACTGCCTCACATTTTACGATTTCACCAACCTGGAACTGAAGCTTTTCGAAATCATCAAATGTGATTTCTTCCTTTGCTTCCACATCCATAGGCTCAAGATCTGCACCATCTGCGGCATTTTCACCTGCACCACAGCCACATGCTGCCTTACCCTCAACTGCAGCAAGCTTAGCCTGCTCAGCCTCAAACTCTGCTTTCTGTACCGCCTGGATTTTCTCTACCTCAGGCATCACATCCTCTGCCTTTAATCTGCCGAAGAGAATCTCAGGTTTGTCTGTAACCTTTGTGCCGCTCTCATAAAGACCGAATTGGTCAAGGTCATCGAAATCACGGAGTGTTGTGTTAAGCTGTGCCACAATCTTTTCTGCTGTCTCCGGCAGGAATGAATGAAGCAGGCTTGCTCCGATTGTGATAGACTCTGTGAGGTTGTACAGCACCTCAGCAAGACGATCCTGCTGTGCCTCGTCCTTTGCAAGCACCCAAGGTGTTGTCTCGTCGATGTATTTGTTGCAGCGGCGGAAAAGTGCGAATACCTCTGTGATGGCATCTGCCACACGAAGTCCTTCCATTTTCTTTGCCACTTTATCTCTTGTGCCGGTAACAACAGCCTTAAGATCTGCGTCAATGGCAGTCTGATCTGCATCGCCTGTTGCGCCTGTGCTCTTTACGATACCGTCAAAATATTTATTGCTCATGGAAACTGTTCTGTTTACAAGGTTTCCAAGTATGTTTGCAAGGTCTGAGTTGAATCTCTCGATTACAAGATCCCATGTGATAATTCCGTCGTTCTCGAATGGCATCTCATGAAGCACAAAGTAACGTGTGGCATCTACGCCGAAAAGTCTGACCATATCGTCTGCGTAGATAACGTTTCCTTTTGACTTACTCATCTTGTCACCGCCCTGAAGCAGCCATGGATGTCCGAATACCTGCTTTGGAAGCGGAAGGTCAAGTGCCATAAGGAAAATAGGCCAGTAAATAGTGTGGAAACGCACGATATCTTTTCCGATAAGGTGCAGATCTGCAGGCCAGTTTTTCTTGAAAAGCTCTGATGATCCGTCAGGATCGTAACCGATTTTTGTGATATAGTTTGTGAGGGCATCAAGCCATACATACACTACATGCTTTGGATCGAAATCTACCGGAATTCCCCAGCTGAATGATGTCCTCGATACGCAAAGATCCTGAAGTCCCGGAAGCAGGAAGTTGTTCATCATCTCGTTTTTCCTTGAAACCGGCTGGATGAAATCAGGGTGTGTGTTGATGTAGTCGATGAGTCTGTCTGCATATTTGCTCATCTTGAAGAAGTATGCCTCCTCCTTCGCAGGCTGTACCTCACGTCCGCAGTCCGGGCATTTTCCATCCACGAGCTGTGACTCTGTCCAGAAGGACTCACATGGTGTACAGTAAAGTCCCTCGTATGAGCCTTTGTAGATATCGCCCTGATCGTAAAGCTTCTTGAAAATTTTCTTTACACATTTCTCATGGTCCTCATCTGTTGTGCGGACAAAATTGTCATATGATGAATTTACCAGATCCCAGATTCTCTTTACCTCACCTGAAATCTGATCTACATACTCCTTCGGTGAAATTCCGGCTGCCTCAGCCTTTTCCTGGATTTTCTGTCCGTGCTCATCTGTTCCTGTCTGGAAATATACGTCGTATCCCTCTGCTCTCTTGTATCTGGCGATTGCGTCTGCAAGGATGATCTCATATGTGTTTCCGATATGAGGCTTGCCTGATGTGTACGCAATGGCTGTTGTCATGTAATATTTACCTTTGTTTGCCAATTTAGTTTCCTCCTGATTTTAAAATGCGTATAAATACATAACTCCACCCTCAAATTCGCCTTTTCAAGGCTTCTCCGCTGCTTCGCAGCTACAATTTTCGGTCTCCGTTATGCCGTCTGATTTCGCATAAAGCACTTCTGCAAACAAGTTTGCGCGTTCTTTATGCTCATCATACTTCTTTTATACGCTAAAAAACGCCTCCTCAGGAGAAAACTCCCAAGAAGACGATTATATCGTGGTACCACTTCTCTTCACGCAGCTATCAAAATCATCCGGCATCTTTTGCCGGCACTGCTGCGCCTCTTTCCGCTATAACAGGCGGTTCCTGTCAATATCTAGCCAATGGTTCGATACTGCTGCTCCAAAGCCATGTTCCTCCTACTTTAGGTCATCCCCTCTCAGCCTGTGTGGGATTTCTCTGTAAATCTGCCATAAAAGTACTCTCTTTTTCGTCGCTTTTATCTCATACATTTCTAGAGTAGCATGTGGCTTTTAAATTGTCAACTGTTGTAAGTCAACTAGAATAAGTTTATCTGTATTTTTGATTCCTCAATAACATTAATGTTTATATCATTTGATTATAATACAAAGTGCACAGACTTTAACCATCTGTGCACCTGTTTTTATCTATTTTACCCTATCGTATAATAATATACGCTGTATATGCCGCATACATTAGCAGCATGACGATACCCTCGCCTCTTTTTATCTCACGCTTTGTCCATGCCATAATCCACACGATGAGTGAAAATACCACAAGCACTATAATATCTATGATATTTTCCTGTATGAATGCTATCGGGCTGATGGCTGATGCAATTCCAAGCACCATTAGTATGTTGAAAATACATGAGCCGACGGCATTTCCGAGCGCCATATCGACCTCATTTTTTCTGGCTGCGACTATTGATGTCACAAGCTCCGGAAGCGATGTTCCGATAGATACGATGGTCAGTCCGACGAGTGTCTGGCTCATTCCAAGGTCAATCGCTATGCGGCTTGCACTGTCTACTACGACATCTCCACCTACTGCGATGCCGACAGCTCCGATTAGAATGAAAATCACTGCTTTTGGCATTGAGATGAGAGGTATCTCATCGACCTCCTCATCTGATGACTGCCTGTTCTGCTTTAATGTGTGTCTGATAAGGTAGAAAATATATCCTGCAAAGCAGCCGAGCAGTATTATTCCGTCCACTCTGCCGAGTGTCATGCCGATTGTTCCCATGACAAGAAGTAAAATGGCACATATCATCGAGAACGGGAAGTCCCTTTTTAAGGATGCTCCGTCCACCACGACCGGTGTCATCAAAGCGCACACACCGATTACTACCATGAGGTTAAATATGTTTGAGCCTGTCACGTTGCTGACTGCAAGCGTATTATTGTGTGCTATGGATGCTGCCACACTGACCGCTGTTTCAGGAAGTGAGGTTCCCATCGCAACAATTGTCAGTCCAATGATAAGTGACGGCACCTTGAAGCGCTTTGCCACGCTTGAGCTGCCCTCCACGAACAAGTCTGCGCCCTTTACCAGAAACACAAAGCCCACTATCAGGCAGAGCAGCACCACTATAAACGGTGCATTATTGATGAAATTTTCCATGTTGATTCCTCCATTTTTTTATTTTTGTATTCTATATTATTTCATTTCTTATAGTATCTGAAATGTATTCCCAGCCACAGTTTATGTCATATCATAACACGCTCATTAAAAGCTTATAATTCCCAGGTGCTCAAGCAATATCTTCACACCTATGAGTATGAGAATGATTCCTCCGGCTATCTCTGATTTCTTTTTATATTTATTGCCGAAAAAGTTTCCGACTATGACTCCGATGATTGAGAGCACAAAGGTTGTAAGTCCGATGATTGCAATAGCCCAGTAGATGTTTAAGCTGTCATAGGTAAATGCAAACATAATTCCGACTGCAAGCGCATCGATGCTTGTCGCAATTGCAAGCAGAAGCATCTCTCCCTGATTGAGCGCCAGGTCTTTTTCCACGACCGCGTCATCATCCTTTTCCTTTACTGCCTCATAAACCATCTTTCCACCGATAAATCCTAACAGGATGAATGCTATCCAGTGGTCAATGCTTGTGATGTACTTCTCAAAGCGGATGCCCAGCATATATCCGATAAACGGCATGAGCGCCTGAAATCCTCCGAAATACAGACCGATTGTCAGCGCCTGCTTTCTGTTTACATTTGTCATTCCAAGTCCCTTGCAGATGGATACTGCGAAGGCGTCCATTGACAAACCTACTCCTATGAGCAGGATTTCAATAAATAATACCATATTTTTCTCCCTTTTGCCTAATGTGCTGCGATTAAATTTTCGTTTGTACCGGGCTGTCTCTGATTTTGTAATTAATTCTGCAATATGCATATGAAAAAATGAGACCCTCGCATGCAGGCACGAAACCTTATAAAGCTATAATTTATGGCTTATATAGCTTTATTGTGTGCTGCATACTTGAGTCTCATTCTTTAATGTTTGCCAGGTCTATTGACCGGTCTGTTGACAAACCACGTATATGTAATGATACGCGAACTACTCCCTCAGAGGTAGTGTGTATTTAATTAATCGCCTTTGCTTCTAAAAAATATATCAAATGACATGGGCTGTGTCAATGTATTTTACCGCTAATCTTTGTACTGAATGGCTAACTTTTTAAAATCATGGTTGACACGAAAAACAACATGTGATATGTTTACTACGACAGACATAGTATGACACTCGTAGTATGTTACTCGTAGTATTGAATAATTTTAAGATGAAATTAAACACTTTATACAGGAGGTGAATAATGCTCAATATAAGCAGCGATGTCATCCGCGGATACAACGATACCATCATACTCTACCTGCTCCTAGACAGACCATCCTATGGCTACGAGATTTCAAAGCAGATAAGGCTAATATCCGAGGAAAAATACGTCATAAAAGAAACAACTCTCTACTCTGCATTTACCCGCCTTGAGAAAAACGGCTATATCACATCATTCTCTTCGAGCGACAATGCAAGCGGCAAAAGGCGGACCTACTATCAGATTACCGATGCCGGCAGAGAATATTACAGGATGAAATGCGAGGAATGGAAGCTGACACTTGATGTAGTAAGCAAATTTATACGATTTTAAAGGAGACATTTTATGGAAACTATAAAGAATTATCTGGAAAATATGTTTTCGCACCTCCCGAATACCCCCGAGGTGCAAAAAGCCAAATATGAGCTCTATCAGATGATGGAGGATAAATACAACGAATTAATATCCGAGGGCAAATCTGACAATGAAGCCATAGGCATAGTCATATCAGAGTTTGGAAATCTTGACGAGCTCGCCGACTCACTCGGCATCAAAAGCTTCGTGGATCCCAGTCAGGCAATGCCTGCTGCCAAAACACTCTCCCCGAGACTGCTGCCGCATTCCTCAGGGATTCGGCAAAACAAGCATATCTCACAGCGTTTGGAGTGCTGCTTTGCATCCTCGCAAGCCTTGGACCGATATTCAGCGAATGCATTCCGCGTTCACTCGCTTCACCTGACGCATCTGATGCAATCGGCATTACCTTCCTGTTCCTGTGTGTCGCTGTGGCAGTCGGCTTCTTTATCTTCTCAGGTTCTCTCTCATCTAAATGGAGCTACCTGAAAAAAGAGCCTTACTGCATAGACTTTGAAACAGCAAACTGGGTCATCGAGCGAAAGGAAAGCTACCGCTCCACACATGCGATGCTTTTAACAGTGGGTATCATGCTCTGCATACTCTGCGCAGTGCCGGCAATCATAATCAGCTCACTGAACACCAAAAGCACCTTCGCAGACTCACTTTCAGGCGGACTCGTGCTCGTGTTTATAGCAATCGGTGTATTCATGATAGTATTCACAAACATGAAGAAATCTAGCTTTGACAAGCTTCTTTCCCTGAACGGAGCCCAGACTATGGGCGGTAATTTTGCCAATTCACACGATGGCAAGGTGCACTATGAAAACCCTGTTGTGGCTGCAATCATGTCAGTTTACTGGTCAACAGTCACATGCATCTATCTATGCTGGAGCTTTATTACCTTTGACTGGGGTATCACATGGATTATCTGGCCAATAGCCGCAATCATCAATTCGCTGGTGGAAAATCTGCTCGGCGATAAACATGGAAATTAATGAAAACCAAGACAGTCAAAAATGTGTGTAGCATATTTTGAATAATCACAAAACAAATTATGCAACAAGATAATTCAGAAATGGAGACAAGTCATGAAAAAGAATATATATCTAATAATAATTACAATAATTACCGTGGTCTGCATCATCGCCGGGAGTCTCTACCATATCGGAGGCTTTGCCCTAGACCTGTTTGACAATCTGATTCCGCGCTCAGACAAGTCTCTCGGAAACGTATGCACAGAGGAGCTTTCCGTCGATGAATTTTCAAACCTGGTATTTGATACAACCATATCGAACATCAACGTAAAAACCGGTGACAGCTACATGGTCTCATACAAATGCAACAAGCGACTGGTTCCAAAGATTAAGAGCTCCGGCGATACCCTCACAATATCACAAAGCAAAGGAACCAACTACAGAAGAAGCACCACGAGTGAAATCACTGTTACCATTCCTGAGGGCGCAGCATTGAACAAGCTCTCCTTTGATACCGGCGTAGGCGAGGTAAACCTTAATTCCCTGACCGCAGCTGATGCTGAATTTGACACCGGCATAGGCGATTTATATGTCACAGACTGCAGCTTCACCACATGTGATGTGGATGGCGGAACCGGCAACCTTAGCTTTGAAAACTGTGCCTTTGACGAGATGGATATCGACGGCGGTACAGGTAACATCACTGTGACATCCTCACAGTCACTTGACGGTTACATGATGGACCTGGACTCAGGTACAGGCGATATCACAATCAACGGCAATGACTATGATGATGAGTATGAGGTAAATGAGCATGCCAAAAAGCACCTGGTTATCGACTCAGGGCTTGGGGATATTGAGGTGAGGTATTAAATTAAATTTTTCACTTTTTATTGTCCATAAACTGCGGCTCCATATATCCGGTTCCTGACATGGACTTGTAGTAGCGGCTTGCGGCCTGCGTGCCGACACGCACCTCGCGGGCCTGCTTCTTTATGGACGCAAATTTCAGAGTCATGAGATCCTTGTTGCGGGCCTCCTGACTCTGTATTTTTACGCTCTTGTTGATATCATCCACTCTTTTTAAGTATAAAGAGATTTTGAAAAATCCCGGCCCACATCAGGATACTTAGCTTTATCCTATGACGTGAGCCGGGATGGCTTGTCTCTTTATGCTCTTTGCAATTTAATTTAATTTTAATGCTCCAGATTTGCAAACTTCGTGTACTCAGGAAGCCATGCAAGGTTTACGGTGCCGATTGGACCGTTACGCTGTTTAGCGATGATGATCTCTGAGATACCCTTGAGCTCGGTGTCCTTGTTGTAGTAGTCGTCACGATAGATGAACATAACGACGTCGGCATCCTGCTCGATAGCTCCTGACTCTCGAAGGTCAGAAAGCATCGGTCTGTGTTCCGGTCGCTGCTCTACGGCTCGTGATAGCTGGGAGAGTGCCACTACAGGGACTGAAAGCTCTCTGGCGAGCGCCTTAAGTGAACGTGATATGTCTGAGATTTCCTGCTGACGCGATTCTGAGCCTCGTCCTGAGCCTGTCATGAGCTGCAGGTAATCGATGATGACGAGCTTTAAGTCGTGTTCGAGCTTGTATTTACGGCACTTGCTTCGAAGCTCTGATATGCTGATACCCGGAGTGTCGTCTATGATGAGTTCGGAGTCTCCGATGATTCCGGCTCCCTCGACCAGCTTTTCCCAGTCGGCATCAGACAGATTTCCTGTACGCAGTGCCTGCGCATCTACCTTTGATTCGAGTGAGAACAGACGGTTTACGAGCTGCTCCTTTGACATCTCGAGTGAGAATATGGCTGTACACAAATGTTCGTGAAATGCCACATGCTGTGCTATGTTGAGCACGAAGGCCGTCTTTCCCATTGACGGACGGGCTGCCACGAGCACGAGATCTGACGGCTGAAGTCCCGCTGTCCTGTAGTCAAGGTCTATGAAGCCTGTCGGGATTCCTGTTACTGTGCCCTCCTGCTGTGCTGCTTTTTCGATTTTCTCGAGGGCATTCATGACTACAGTACGGATTGGCACGTAGTCACCTGTCTGCCTTGTGGAAAGCAGCTCAAATACATCGTGCTCTGTCTTGTCGAGTACGCTCTCGAGTGATTCCTTGCCGGCGTAGCACTCGTTCTCTATGTCCTCTGTCACATGGATGAGCTTTCGCTTTATGGCATTCTCTTTTACGATATTGGCATAGTACTTGATGTTGGCAGAGGTCGGCACACTGGTGACAAGAGTTCTCACAAAGTCAAGGCTTTGTATTTCCTGCGGCACATCCTTTTCCTTTAAACGGTTCTGGAGTGTGACGAGATCTACAGGCTGCCCCTCTGTAAAGAGCTCAACCATTGTCTCAAATATGATGCCGTACTGCTGATGATAAAAATCCTCCCTAAGGAGCATCTCGCTGGCGGTCACTATGGCATCCTTGCTCATAATCATGGAGCCGACCACGGACTGCTCTGCCTCAAGGCTGTTTGGCATTATTCGTTTGATTAATGCTTCTTCCAAGGGGATTCCTCCTATCCTTCAACTACTGATACTGTGAGGTTTGCTGTTACCTTTGGATGAAGCTTGACAGGCACCTCATAGTTTCCGAGTGCCTTGATCGACTCGTTAAGCTGCATCTTTTTCTTATCGAGCTCTAAGCCATGCTGCTCCTTTGCTGCAGCCGATATCTCCTTGGTGGAGATGGAGCCGAAGGTTCTGCCTCCCTCACCTGAGCGCAACTTTACTACTACCTTTGTGTTCTCTACTACCTTTGCGAGTGCAAGTGCACTCTCGTAGTTTTCCTGTGCCACCTTGTCAGCGTGCTGGTTCTGAAGCTTTAAGTCATTTAAGTTCTTTGGAGTAGCCTCTACTCCGAGCTTTTTAGGTATGATATTGTTTCTGGCGTAGCCGTCACTTACGTTTACTATCTCGCCTTTTTTGCCTAATGGTTTTACGTCCTGTAATAAGATTACTTTCATTCTTCTATGTCTCCTTCTTTTAGCATTTCGTCCAGTGTATCCTGTATCATGCGCTTTGCCTGCACGATAGTGACGCCTTCAAGCTGTGCTCCTGCCACATTTAAGTGTCCGCCACCGCCCAGCTTCTCCATGATTATCTGGACATTTATCTCGTCGATTGAACGAGAGCTGATATAAATCTTGTCATTGTACTCTGTGAGCACAAATGATGCCTTGATTCCTATTATGTTGAGCAGCTCATTTGCCGCCTGTGCACCGACGATTGTCGGGCTCTCCACATTCTCGCTAGGGCATACCGATATGGCAAACGAGCCCCTGTATACCTCTGCATGGCGCACGGCCTCGGCTCTTGCCTTGTAGCATGCCATGTCGTTTCTAAGCATCTTTCTGACACGTGTTACCTCTGCGCCAGAGCGCTTCAAAAAGGCTGCAGCCTCAAATGTACGCACGCCTGTCTTCGTCATAAAGTTGTTGGTGTCGATGAGGATTCCTGCGTAGATGCAGTCGGCCTCTGTCGCATTGATCTTGACTCCGTCGTTGAAGTACTGCAATACCTCTGCGACCATCTCACACGCACTTGATGCATACGGCTCGATGTATGAGAGTATAGGATTCTCTATTATCTCGCTGCTTTGTCTGTGGTGGTCAAATACGACTATCTTTCCTGTCTTTCTGAGGAGCTCAGGGCACTCTGTGTAGCTTGGCCTGTTGGTGTCCACCACCATGACAAGCGTATCCTTGCTCACCATCTCGAGGCCCTCCTCACTATTTATAAACATGTCTGTTGGATAGCCCTTTGCCTCTGAAAATGTCTCCATGAGAGGTCTGACTGAGCTTGTCGGGTCATTTATTACTATCTGTGCCTTTTTGTCGAGATTCTTGGCTGCACAGTATATGCCTATGCCCGCTCCGAGCGAATCTACATCTGTGATGCTGTGGCCCATGATAAGCACATTCTCACAGGTCTCAATGATTTCCTGAAGCGCCTGTGCCTTGACTCTCGCCTTTACCCTTGTCTTGCTCTCCACCTGCTTTGACTTGCCGCCAAAATACAGGATATCATTGTGATCCTTTATAACAACCTGATCACCGCCTCGTCCGAGGGCCAGGTCTATGGCATTTCGCGCATATACGTAGTTTTCATTATACTTATCGCTCTTTATACCGATTCCGATACTGAGTGTGACCGCCATCTCGTTGCCGACCTTTATAGCCTTGACCTCGTCGAGCACCTTGAACTTGTCCTCCTTCATGCTGTCAAGGTACTTGTACTTAAACACCACGAAGTATTTGTCGTTTTCTATCTTTCTGACAAGTCCGTCATACTTGGCAAAGTACTGGTTTACACGCCTGTCGATAAGTGCAACGAGCAGTGACCTCTTTACATCCTCTATGCTGTCGAGCGCCTCATCATAGTTGTCGATATACACAAGCGCTGATACCTGCTTCTGCTCTGTGATTTCCTTCTTGCAGCGATAAAGCTCCGACTCATCAAATACGTACAGCGCCGTCAAAAACTCGTCTGCTTCATTTGTGTCGATTATCTCATTTTCCTCTGCGATAGAGTTGAAATATATTCTTTTGACGGACAGTCTGACTATGCTGTCCTCTTCCTCGTTTACTATCTTGAAATCTGTCGGCGCATCACTCTTGGTGAGAAGCTCCCTGGTCACTGTCGGGAAAAGTGTCGTGATGGATTTGTGATAGTTTTTATCCACACCCATGAGCTCTGCGAATTTATCATTTACCCATAGTATCTTACCTGAGTACTCAAGCAGGGCATACGGCACCTCAAACTCATTAAGCAGCCTCTTCTGCACCGATGAATACTGGGTCGCAAAGCTAATCAGCTCATTGGCAACAACTGACTTGCTTCTGACATACAAAAGCAGCACGAACGCAAAGTAAAACACTGTAAAGCCTACCATGCCATAGCCAAGCTTTCTGTCATAGCGCAGTGCTATTCCGTCAGCACATATCCACACAAACGTCAGATATAGCGGCCAGCACATGTAGCTTTTCAGCCTGCCCTTGAATTTTATTTTTTTCTTCATTTTACTCTCCTTATCCCCGGTGCGCTGCGCTGATACTGCCGGTGCAACGGTTGCGGTTTCGAGAATGTACTACAAATTAATAGTTACCGACCACACCTTTGTGCAGCCCGCATCGATTGATATACCTATTAGAGAGTATACCACTTTGTGGGGATTATTCCTAGTACTATATTTATCAGTTTGGAATTACAGGAGTTCAGGGCAATCCTGTGTAATCTAAGCACAATTCTATGCAATCTAAAAAGCACCGCATATATCTGATATTGATATGATACATGCGATGCTTTCTGTGTGCTCTCATCTTCCGGTATTCATTTTGATTAAATATAATTACTTCTCAGTCTTATCCGCAGCTATCTCTGCAATTGACTTTGTAAGACCTGCAATCCCCTGAATCTCTGAAGGGATGATTATCTTTGTAGCCTTGCCGTCTGCTGCCTTGGCAAATGCCTCCAAGCTCTTTATCTGCAGCACTGCGTTGTCTGGATTTGCCTCCTTCAACATGCGCAGTCCGTCTGCATTGGCCTGCTGTATCTTGAGGATAGCCTCTGCCTGACCTGCTGCCTCCTGGATTGTTGCCTCCTTCTTTGCCTCTGCGCGAAGGATGGCTGCCTGCTTTTCAGCCTCGGCGTCGAGGATGACTGACTCTTTATTTCCCTCTGCAACAAGGATTGTTGATTTTTTCTCACCCTCTGCACGAAGAATTGCCTCTCGTCTCTCACGCTCTGCCTTCATCTGCTTCTCCATGGCATCCTGGATGGCCTTTGGAGGTATGATGTTCTTGAGCTCGACACGGTTTACCTTGATGCCCCATGGATCTGTTGCCACATCGAGTGTTGCGCGCATCTTGGTGTTGATTGTCTCACGGCTGGTGAGTGTCTCATCAAGCTCTAAGTCTCCGATGATGTTACGAAGTGTTGTGGCTGTGAGGTTCTCAATTGCCATAATTGGATTCTCTACTCCGTATGCGTAGAGCTTTGGATCTGTAATCTGGAAATATACTACAGTGTCTATCTGCATTGTTACATTATCCTTTGTGATTACAGGCTGTGGTGGGAAATCTACCACCTGCTCCTTTAAGATGACTTTCTTTGCTATTCTGTCGATAAATGGCACCTTGAGGTGAAGTCCTACGCTCCATGTAGTGAGATATCCTCCCAAACGCTCAATTACCATCGCATGTGCCTGTGGCACGATTTTGATGCAGTTTACCAGTACTATAAGTACTATTACGAGTAACACTGCAAGTGCTATTAATCCTTCCATTTCCGGTTAAGCCTCCTTTACCCTTTTTACAATTAATTTTACTCCGCTTATCTTTACTACCTCGATAAGCTCGCCTTTTCTTATGACCTGTGTCTCGTCCTGCGGTCTGACTGTCCACTCCTGACCGTTTACAACGGCTTTTCCCGTCTGCTTCATGCTGTCAGCATCCTCGGTGAGCACAGCTCTTTCTCCTACCAGACTGTCCACGTTTGTCTTCACTGTCCTGGAATTGATGTACTTCCCGGCCCATGGCTTTGTGAGAGCTAAAAGCACGACTGAAACGAGTATAAATGCAATTCCCTGAACCACGACATTGCCGCCAAGCAGTGCGATTATAAACGCTACAAATGAGCCTGCCGCAAACCATATGGATGTGAGCCCGACTGTCATAAGCTCAACTAAAACAAAAACTACGGTAGCTGCCAACCAGAAAACAATGTATGTATCCATTTGAACCCTCCCTTTTTATTAGTATTTGTTTTATATTCATTTTATACTATGTAATTTGATTATGCAACAAATATTAATTTTTTAAACATAAAACATTTTTAACCTAAAAAATCCCGACCACCATCCGGTAGTCGGGATTTATCATACATTTATCTTATTCGCAAACGTATGGCATAAGAGCAAGATGACGTGCTCTCTTGATTGCTACTGTAAGAGCTCTCTGGTGCTTTGCACAGTTTCCTGTGATACGGCGTGGAAGGATTTTTCCTCTCTCAGAGATGTATCTCTTTAATTTGTTTGTATCTTTGTAATCAATGACATTGTCTTTTCCACAGAATACGCAGACTTTTTTTCTTCTACGCATTGGTCTTCTCTTCATTGATGAACCATCAGCTGATTTATTGTAAGCCATTTTTGTTACCTCCTTGAATATTTGTCCTCGTGGACACTACTAATTGAATGGAAGCTCCTCGTCGATTCCGTCCGGAATGTTCATGAAGCCATCCCCAGCAGCCTGGCTAGGTGCAGGTCTGTCTGCCGGTGCAAATCCGCCTGCATTTCCTGATGCGGCTGATTTGGACTCTGCAAACTCTGCATTCTCAACCACGACGTCAGTGGTGTATACCTTCTGTCCGTCCTTGTTTGTATAGCTGCCGGTCTGGATTCGGCCCTCAACAACAAATTTTGTTCCTTTACGGCCAAATCTCTCAAAAAATTCTGCTATCTTTCCAAAAGCTACGCAGTTGATGAAATCCGTTGACTGCTCCTCTGCATTCTTGCTGTAGCGTCTGTCTACTGCAAGTGAAAATCTTGCTATTGCAAGTGAGTTGTCCCCCTGGGCATAGCGGATTTCTGCGTCTCTGGTTAATCTACCCATAAGTATTACTTTGTTCATAATACAATCTCCTATTTTCTTATACTATGCCTCGTCTTTTCTAACGCATAAGAAACGAAGAACATTGTCCATGATACGAACGTCCTGCTCGATTTCTGCTGGGACTGTTCCCTCAGCATCGAACTGGATGAAGTAATAAAAGGCCTCAGTCATGTGCTGAATCTCGTAAGCTAATCTCTTCTTACCAGCCTCCTCAACTTCTGTAACAGTACCGCCGGCACGTGTGATGTACTCTTTTGCCTTCTCGACTACTGCTGTTCTCGCATCATCCTCGATCTTTGCACTAACGACGAGTGCTAATTCATATTTGTTCATGCGAATGTTACCTCCTTTTGGTCTCTGGCTCATAAATCTGATTATGAGCAAGGAATTTTATATCACGAGTCTAGATAATAACATGAATCGTGGTACTTTTCAAGGGGTTTTTGCAATTTTTCTTTAATTTGAAATGTCAAGCATTAATTGCAAATTTTTTTCAAAAATTTTTAGTGCGTATTTTACCACAAATATGCACTTTCATATACACCATATTTGTTTTTTTCCCACGACTCCTAATCCGCCTGTAACAGCCGGATTTTTTTTATGATATTTAATTCTCCATGGTTAAATGATAAGTCTCATTTCTTCCTCATACAGCTCCTGTGATGACCTTCCACCAAACATTGGTCTCGGATAATTATTAAGCCAGTCCTCTACCTTCTGTATGTCTTTTTTTGTCTTTCTGTCAAAGTTCGTTCCCTTTGGTATGTGCCTCCTTATCATCCTGTTCTGATTCTCATTTGAACCTCGCTCAGAACTGCAGTAAGGATGGCAATAATAAACTTCTGTACGTTTCTTTCCTTTTTTATCTTTTTTCTCAATTCCCTCACAGTCGGCAAATTCAGTTCCATTGTCTACTGTTATTGTTTTAAATATATCAGAGAAAAGCCTGCCCCACTTGCGTTCAAGGCTGTTTATACACTTCACCACTGATGCAGCTGTGTGATCCTTTACCTTGAAAATCTTTTCGTACCTCGTTTTACGCTCAGTCAAAACAACAAGTGCATTCTTAGACTTCCCCTGCTGTCCCATAACAGAGTCCATCTCCCAGTGCCCGAATTCCTCACGCGTATCAATATCAGCCGGTCTGTGTTCAATGCTTGTTCCTGCAGCGGCTCTCTTTGCTTTTCTATGTATCTTATGATAGCTTTTTCTTTTCCTCTTTATTGCCAGATTGTCTGCTGTCACCCTCATGAATATGCCGTCATATATGTACTTGTACAAAGTCTGCTTGGTTAAAGTTACGCTAAAATTAAGGTTTTTCCTTTTTATGTCTAAAAGGGCAGCTTCCGGACTGTATCCATCATCTGCTATTTTCTCTTCGATATAATTGGCAAGTTCAATGTCTTTGCCTATCTTAAGGACAGGTCCTTTTGCCTTAAGGTTTTCCTGGTATTTTTCTTCTGCTATGTCTGCACTGTATTTTTCTGTCTCTGTCCAGTCAGAATTCCTGTGTATGTATCTTCCACGCTTCAGCTCCCTGTATATCGTGCTGACATTGACCCTCAGCGTATCAGCCATATCCTTCGCCTTTTCCCCACTGAGATACATCTTTTCGATTTTACGGCGGTCGGTTATTGTCAGCTGTCTGAATATTCTTCCCATAGTTTTGATGCCTCCTTTGCATTTTTGTGTTAGAAGTATACCTTAAACCTCATAGTATTCCTATATGCATACTACACAATATTATCTGTTTGGTATATTTCATAATTTACAAAAATAAAATATCATCATAATTCCACGGCATCCGGTAAATGTTACACTCTAATGGATGTATGCAGATTACACAGTCATGTTCCCATCATGCACTGTGATCACAAACATATAAAGAGTAATTACTGTATATTTTGCACAAAAATAAGGTGCAGGACTGTTTCATCCTGCACCTTATAAATTCTAAAGCCTCGGTTTATTCTGTTTTACATCCTGTTTATTTTCCATAGTTTTTGCCCTTTGGAATATCTCTGCAGTTGTCTGGCCCGTCAGATCCGTCCACCAGCCCTTGCACTCATTATAATGTTCAATCGCCTCTGTCACATTATCAGATTTATAAGATGCATACAGATATGGTGGCTGTGGAACTCCGTCCTTGAATACCTGCATGACTATCTGCTGACGGATAAGCAGAGGACCGGTTCTCATGTGCTCCATGCCGTTCAGCTCGTTCTGAAAACGTGCAAATACCTTGTCGTTTCCATTTTCAACCGTAAAACACTGCGCCCTTATATATTTACCGACTATAATGGGATTATCAATATTCAGTTTTGTGTTTTTAATTGCAAAACGTACACCATCCCTGTTTTTCTCAGCAAAGAAATTAGGCATCAATGTAATAACGTCCGCACTGCTATAAATGGGTTCTTCATCTTCCTGTATTTCAGCAGCATCTTCCGCTCCATCAATGCCTTTGTTTTCATCATTGCTTGTTTTGGGCATACGTATCTGACCTACATATGTAATTGCCTTGTCAAGATATGACATTTTAATTTCATCCGGATCATTTTTAACGTAATCTTCACGGAGGCTCTTCAGGTACTGTAAATACTCTTCCCTGTCTTCAGTTCCTGAATATATCCCATCCAGGCGTTTTCTGTCAGCAGCAACTCCTGCCAATTCTAAAGTCTGCATTACATCATCTTCAGTCGGACTTAAAACCAGGCTTTCAGGATACGCTTCAATAAGTTTTTCAATTGCCGCCTTTACAGTCTCATTATCCCTCATGTCTGGATAAGCATTCAGTGATGGCACATCTATTATTTTTCCCATTACAATATCTGCCTGCTCATCTTCAATACTGTCCGTTCCCTCAACATGGTAATTAATTCCGATTGCTGGGATTCCGTGAAGTCTTGCCGGGTCAATCTGATTAAATTTTTCTATTGCTTCCTCAACAGTGGAAATATTGTCAATGTAAGTGCCCATGCTGTGGAACTCGCTGCTTTCAGCAACAGTAAATGTAATAACCGCATTGACAGTCTTTTTTTCATTCTCTTCGTCTTTCTTCTGTTCTTCCTGAATAGCCTGCGTATTCCCTGCTGTCTGTTGTTCCCCTGAAATTTCTGCATAACGGGCGGCAATGGTGGATTCACTTATAGGCACTCTGCCGGTGTCATTTTCTTTATACCAAGGTTTTGCAACGGCTGCATTCATTTCATCATACCATTTTGTCATACGGTCATTTTCTGGAATATTGTTTGCAACCTCATAATCATGGATTGAATTTATCTGCTCCCTGTATTCATCTGTCAGCTCTATCTCCTGATTAATCTTAGTCTCCTGCACTTCCTGCATATTCACCTCTTCCTGTGCCCTAATGATTTTATCATATTCCAATAATACCCTTTCCTCTATTTTCCGCTGTATCGCAGCTGTAACACCATACACGGTATCCCTGTACTGTCCCTGTGTCTGATACTGTGGCATTTGTACAAACCGTCCCTTTCTGCCTTCCTTTATTACTATGCCGTTAACCGTCATTCCATACATTTTGACCGATGCAATGCCTAGTTTCTGCACTACAGAGTCTGTTTTCTGGTTAAGCGGGGTAATTCTCACATCATCTATATTTACATCCGGTACACTTTCTGCAAAAAGCTTTTCTTTTGTGACATCAAGTACCACTCTGTCTATCTCATTCCTGACCTCCCTGTCATGCGGATATACCACCCCTGAATACCTGTCTCCATCTTTTCTCTGAGGATAGGATACAAACATCATTTCTTTACCAGACTTATCGTCAAACCATTTTCTGACTGAGACCGGAAATTTAAAAATCCCTTCTATTTCTACCCATCCGGTAGCAACGGTAGATGTGTTCTTAATTGAATCAAAATCCACCCTCATATTAGCCTTTATGTTCATTATCTGTCATCTCCATTCCTTTTATTATCAATTACATAAGCCCTTCTTAAATTGTCCATGTCATCTGTAGGTGCAAGAAAAATATTTATCATCTGCTCTTCATTCAGGCCGTCATCCATCGCATTTGAAATTATTTCTTTTTCTATTTCCTTCAGTTTGTCCCAGTATCTGCCACACAGGTCTGCAAATGTATCTCCTGTCCATCCCGTCTTGTCTGTTTCTTCATCCTTCTTAATAAGCTCTTCCGTATCAACATCATGAAGAAGTGCAAGACCTTTTATCTGCTCCACTTCCTCGTCTGACTCTTTGACGGCCTGTCTGTATAGCTCTGCTATCTCATCCACAGACCTTTTTCTGGCTGAATCAAATGACAGGTATAAAAGGTCACGCTCATCAACCTCGCATGAATATATGGTTCTGTCAGTCTTGGCCATGACCTTCAGCCGTTCAATTTCTTCCCTGTCTGTAACGAAATCCAGACATTTATCCCTGGAAAGGGTAATATACCTGAAATTCTTTGCATCATATATGGTGCGCACCGGATGTTCGTAGTCACCAAGTGCCAGCGCTGCGCTGTATCTGTCTTTCAGCCAGTCAGCTGCCGTAAAACCGTATTCCGGCTTATCAAAAGGTATTGCCTTGGTATCATATATCGGCGGTCTCGACTCAAAAAACACTATACATTCAGTCGGTGGCATTCTCTTAACCTGTCCCGGAGTCATAAGTTTCATTTCTACTTTTGAATACGATAGATCCGATGACTGGTTCATTCCATAAGACAGACGATCATCCCTTTTATCTGCCGTTGCAGACTGAAGCATTTCTGATATAAATTCATGTGTGCTTTTTGCAAATGGTCCTGAGCCGAGATATACTGCCGTTGCAAGGTTATCCATTAAAATTTCCCATTTTTCATTAGGGAAAATTGCCTTTGCCTGTGCTATTGATTGCAGCATTATTACAGCACTGATATTACGGCTTCGTATTACTCCAAGCAGTTTTTCAGTATCAGCCGGACGGGCACCGGCATAAAACTCATCCATCCAGACCTGTACTTCAAATGGCAGTGGTGCTTTTATCTCATCATCTGATACCCTGACAAGCACATCAAAAAGCTGTGTGTAAAACATGGAAATTATCCATGTGTATGTATTAACGTTATCCGGCATGACAAGAAACAGTACTACCGGAGTTTTTCTATCATAGTTTGCTCCCAGTCCAATCTCACGGATATCAATATCATTGCCGGAAAAGATACGTTTAACCTCTGCTGTCTCACAGATATTTAACATTGCAGAGATCATAAGTGACACAGAGCCTTCCGTTTCAGCCGCTTTGCCCTGAAATTTCCGGTACGCACGCACAGGTGGATAATCAGCTCCTTTTTCCCTCTCTTTTGCTCTCATGAGCAGTGACAGCCTGTTTGTCTCTTCTCCGGTCATTTCATCGATAACCACCTCATTTTCAAGAGCCAGTAAACTCATGACATCATTAAATGTAGCTGTTCTGCCATGGTCTTTCGCATCAAGCCATGCATAATAAAATACTGACTGCATCTTAAGGTCAACAGCATCATCCCAGAAAGGATCTGCAGCTGTATTGCCCTCAATTGGTCGAACTGCATCATGCCAGCTTTTTATAATTCTTAACATATCTGACTCTGTCTGAATCCATGTAAACGGATTAAACCGGTCTGACTTTTCAGGATTTTTGAAATTCAAAGACAATATTTTGTATCCGGCTTTTTCATAAGCTCTTCCCAGTTTTCGTTGTGTATCTCCTTTAACATCCAGAATGACATGGTTAGCTCCAAACTGAAGCATATTCTGGTGCATTATGGATGTTGTCTTAAACGAACCTGAAGCACCGACAACAAGCATGTTATTGTTTGAAAGTCTGCCTTTCATGCTCACCTTTACATTTTCCGATACTATCCTGTTGTTCTTATCATCATCTTTATCTGCCAGCTCCCTGCTCGCTGCTTCCGGGTCAAGCCAGTCTTCGTCACCATGCTCCATCTCGCTGTGGAAGTTCCTGTAATGAATCATGTAATAATTTACAAAGAAAAACCAGCCTATAAAGCCAATACCTACCCATGCCGGAGTCTTTGAGTTTGCAATCTTAAAAAAATGTGTGACCGCCCACAGCATCTGTGCATTATAGTCTCCTTTAAGGCTTGCAGGCGCCACATAAAGACCCGATATTATATATCCAAGCAGTAGGAAAAACAAAAGCAGGAAAGCAAATGCTGCCCATGGTGTTTTCTTCTTTACATATCTTGTTCCGTAATTTGCCATATTTCCTCCAATAAATCCAAGGTGCCGGATTCCGGTACCTTGGATTAAAATATTATACCTTCGGGTTTAATACCTTACTGTTATTCACACTCGGAGCTTTCGGTCTGAGATTCTTTGCATATGCCATGTTCCTTGTGACATTCTCATACTGCCTATGAATATTCTCATAGCTTGCAGTTTTTACATTTCCATTCTCTGCAACCATCGAGGGCTTGTTTTTGGGAATAAATCCCACATAGGTTCTGCCCTCATCTGCCACAAATACATTTTCAGCCGGAAGTATGAGATGCTTTTCGTTTTCTCCGTATGTGCCCGGGATACGTGATACAAAATACCCTTTTTCACGCATCTTTTTTGATACAGACGTGAAAGCCATATTATCAACCAGCGTCTCCCTGTTTATCGTGACCATTTCATAGTTGCCGTCTTTCTTAAGTCTTGCGAACTCCTCACTGTCGTCCTTCTGCATTACATTTACTTTAGGTCCGGGCACTTCATGCTCCTCAAATTCACTGTTTACTTTCTGATATTCCAAAGAAGCATTGTTTATATATTCATCTTCATTTACCGCTGCCGTGTCCATATATGATTCATTATCCATTTCATATATGTTTCCGGGCTGTTTTTCCTGTTTCAGCATGTCCTCCCGGTACATTTTTATCCATATTTCAAACTTGTTTCTGTCTGCGTTTGCAACTGCTATCTGGCTGTTGTCATTTCCTACCTTAAGGTCGGGAAGAATCGAATAATTCATTTTCAGTGCATTAAAGTCACGACAGGCATCCTCAAGTTCTTTTCCCTCAAACGGAAGATTAAAAATTGTATAATTTCCTTCCGTGAAATTTTTTAGATCAGTAATTTCCTTTTTTCCACCGGACATCTGTACCCTTATATGAGATGCAAACCATGACTTGAATATCTGGTCATCCTTATTCATTACTGCAATCTGTATTGTTCCGCTCTCACCATCTACCTTGGGCAGTACACAGCATTTCTTTAGTCCTTTTTCATTAAGCTGTTCAACAGGCGAATCTGCATCTATGCGCTCTTTTAGAATACTGATGTCATTCTGTATCCGCTTCTTTTCGCTTTTTTCCGATACGTTCTGCAGCTCAAGTTTAAGGGCTTCGAGCTGTTTTAAATCATTTACATGCTCTGTGGAAACCGGTATGCTGTATATCGTGTATTTTCCTTCTGACAGCTTTGCGAACGCAGCCAGGTCATCCCTGGATTTTACTGAAAGATAGCCTTTATATGCCAGCCTTGCCACAAACTGAACCAGTTTAATCTGCAGCATGTTTGCTGCATATACCATCTGCGTAATACTGCCGGAACTGTTTCTGACACTCATCATCATATGTTCAAATTCTCTGTCCGTATCCATTTAGCTTTCCTCCACGTCCTTGTTTCTGTTCTTTTTCTTCATGCGCCTTATTTTTTCCATCATATCGACGGAAATACCCGGGTGTATGAATTCCTCCATCTCTGCCGGTGTAACCCCCTCCTCAGCCAGGCTTAGCACATAGCTTATCTGCTCTGACTTATATCCTTCTTCTTTAAGCAGACTTATATATTCCGCTATGTCATTTTTCTGTCTGCGTTTCAGTCTCCTACGTTTAAATGATGCTGTTTTTTCTTCTTCATGCTTTACGTCAGCTGCGGCCGTTTGCTGTACTCCTGCATACGGCATGGTCATAGCTCCCTGTGGCGGCTTTATGTCGACAAACATGTCGCTGAGCTCACCTGTTTTCTTTTCTACTGTCATAATGCTCTCACCCAGCGTATTAATCTTTGCCTGTACTGCATCCGCAAGCTTTGACATATCCTTAAGTGTATTGTTACCTTTGCCTATAATCACACCGCATGCTTTCTGATATCTTATTTTCCTCAGATAGCCTGCAACATCAGTTTTTCTGTTATCAATTACCTCCTGAACATCCTTGACGGATATCTTGTCACATGCACACAGGTAAATTTCCCTTAACACATTTAAATTGGTTCCATTCTGTAGTGCAATATTCGTATAATCTGCACTCATGAAGTTTTCACCCTTTAAGAGCTCCATCAGGCAGTTAATTGCCTTGTCATTTTCCATTTTTATCACCTCTCCTTCAGGTACCGGAATCCGGCACCTTTAAACGCAAATGAATTATTTTCCATATGCCTTTCACCTCTCATATTTTTATTTGGTGTAATTTCAGCGGTTTTCTTATTTCATTGGTCTCTGCCATGTCACTTCTTAGATTAATATCAGCGACTCTGTCCGCATATTTAAGCTGTGACTGGGGCATTGAGCCTTTCTCGTAAAAAGAATAAATCTCATCACTTCCTGCCGCTGCAATTATGTGGTCATACAGTGGAATTCCAAGAAGCTCACCTGCCTTTGACATAACATCTGTCACATGTATATCCTCAAGCGAAGGCTGTGATGAGCCGCCTGGATGGTTGTGAAGAATTATAAAGCCATTGGCATTTGACAGTATTACCGTCTTCATTATTTCCCTGGGTGATGCAATAGCTTTGTCGACTGCACCCATTGAGCATATGCACATATTTACCGGATTAAGCTTTGCATTAAGACATATGACACACATTACTTCACGGTCGTATTCCCTTAATATGTCTGATACAAATCCTACAACCTGTTCCGGTCTTTTAAGCTGTGTATCAGATATAAGTGTTTTTTCCTTCACCAGACGTATGCCAACCTGGTCTAATACATATACTGTATCACTCATTTTTCTCCTTTCCTGCCAGTCCTATCTGCATTATAAAATCTTCATTCTCATCCATTTGTTCAAGTTCCTTTAGTATTTTTCTCTTTAACATAAACATTTCAAGGCTTTCCTGTTTGATTTCTTCCATTTTTTCCTCCTGCGTGCCGGATTCCGGCACCCTCATCATATGTTTATATATTTCTCTTTAATATCATTTCTCTGCGCCTGTGTGTTTTGTGGGGCATTCTGTGGTGTTTCTTTTCTGTCTGCATCAAGCTGGGCATTTAAAAAAGACAGTCTTTTCAGTTTTTCTGAAAGAATGTCTTCTTTGTCAAATTTCTTTGTAACCTCTTTTTCTGCCGTTTCAAGCTCTATCCGTGTTTCATCCAGTGCATCCTGCGCATCCGAAAGACGTTTTTCAAACCCTGCCATGCAGTTGTTAAGCCTTGTAATCATTCCGGCAGGATCTGATGACATTTCAATAGTATGTTCACACCTGCCCTGCATATGTATGTAATATAAATTGAAAAACGCGTCAAACCTTGAATACAGCTTAAACCCCTTATAATCCCCAATCATGGTCCTCTCAGGTGTCTTTGACTCCTTGGCCGCTGCTATGAGTGCTGCACCGCCTTCCTTTTTATCATCATATGGCACACCGTTAATCCTGATTTCAAAACCATCCGATAGGATTTCCTCGGGACCGCGTGTAATTATATCCTGCCTCAGTCCTTCAATTTTTTCTTCAAGCTTTGCTATCCTGACCGGGTACTCCTTATTGATTGCATCTTCAAGCCTGTATTTCTGGCTTTTGAAATTTGCTTTCAGAAGCTTCAGCTTTGCAACTTCTGTATCGAGTGTCATTTTTTCCTTAATGTATGGATTTCCAGTTGCAAGTGCCTTTACCTCTGCATATGACAGTGCAGCTTCATCCACATCGTCGCAGGAACGTACCGGAGACTTGCTTGTCATTATCTGGCCAATAAACTTCTGCTTGTTCTCGATAAGCTGCCACGAATACGAATCAAATGTATTTTCCGTTACATACCTGAATATTTTCACCCGCTCATTCCTGTTGCCCTGGCGGAGTATTCTTCCCTCCTGCTGTAGGCTAAGTACCCAGCGCCTTGCCATATTGCTATGGTAGGTTTCCAAATACTCGCCCCCGAACCGTACTTACAACTCTCACTGTATACGGCTCTCCATTTATAAACTCAATTTAACTGTCCACAGTGTAATTTCTTATGACATTCTCTACACAAAGCTATTGTTTTGCGATTTCTCGCTATCATAAGAGCTTCCCAAAAAGTTTTACCTTGTAAATCTTTAAGCCGATGAACATGATGAATTTCTATGGGAGTATTAGTTTTTCCGCATAGCTCACATTCTCTGGCTTTTATTCTGTCGATTAGCTTTGTACTGCTGAAATATTTGATTGTATTTGGAACTAAGTCTGCATTAGATTGGAATGCTTTTTTCTGCCGTTTAAAACCCTCGTTATAAAACACTCGCATTTTCTCAACTCCTTTGGAATTACGGAACTTTACAGCAAAATCTTTTCCTGCTCTGAATTTTCCGATTACTTTTGAAATTGATGTTCTGTATTTTGTGCCGTAGGTTTTGTACATACTGTATTCCATAATATACTTGTAGCTGTTGATGATTGAGCTGTTATTGGCTATACAGTAATAATTGTAAAAACCTCGTATCATACTGTTGTAGTAGTCGAGTATTTCCAGATCATCACAGTTTTTCAATCTGTATATTGCCTTGGGTTTCCAAATTTCTTTTCCATTATGGTAGATTAACTTCATAGCACCTGTATCAATCAAGTGTTTCCTGATTGTATCACTTGAAACTTCCAGTACAATTCTGCCCGTGTAATTACGAACGAGCTTGCCTGTTTTATCTCTCTTGGTTAGATTGCTATGCCGTACTCTGATTTCATAACTGAGAAATTTCGCACTTTTTTGGGCATTGGTAATCAGCGTTTTCTCTTCTGATAGCTCCAACTGTAATTGTTCTTTGAGAAAATTCTTAAAATCTTCTTTTATTTTCTTACAATCCTCTTTCGAACCGATAACTCCGCACAGCCAATCATCAGCATATCTGACATAGACCAGCCTTGCATAATTGTTATCCATAGGGTCACTTGGGGGAATATTCACCCGTTCTTTTTCCAACTGCCTTATGCGTGCAATCGCATTTTCTCTTTCACAGTCGTCGTTTGCATTTTTCAATGCGATTCTGGCTTTGCTTAATTCGACTTCGTTCCTGCGGTACTCTTTTGTACGCATACGCTTTTTACCTTTTTTAAATTTTCGGACATACTCATTTACATACTTATCAAATTTATCCAAATAAATGTTTGCAAGAATAGGACTGATAATGCCACCCTGCGGTGTTCCCGAATAGGTGTTATGAAAAGTCCAATTCTCAATATAGCCTGCATTCAGAAATTTTCTTACCAGTCGAAGAAATCTCTCGTCATTGATACGTTCTCGTAAAATTCCAATCAACGTAGCATGGTTGATGTTATCAAAAAAACCTTTAATGTCTCCTTCGATAAACCTTTTCACTCCCGTGAAAGTTTTTTGAATTTCATTGAGTGCCGTATGACAGCTTCTATTAGGTCTGAACCCATGAGAAGTATTTTCAAAATGCCCCTCATAGATAGCTTCTAAAATCATTCTGATAACCTCTTGAAGCAATTTATCCTCAAAGGACGGTATTCCGAGTGGACGCATTTTTCCGTTCTTCTTTGGAATATAGGTTCTTCTTGCAGGTTTTGGCTGATAGCTTTCATCTTTGAGCGAAACTATGATTTTCCGTATTCTTTCGATACTCATACCGTCAACCGTTTGCTTGTCAGTACCTTTTGTCATACTTCCGTCATTGGAATAAATGTTTTGATAAGCGGTTAAGTACAGTTCCTCATTGTAGAGCAAACGGTATAAACGCTCGTACTTGTAATCTTTTTGGTTACTGTGTTTCGTTAAGCTGATTAACACATTTTCAGGATTTCTCATAATGTATCACACATTATCCTTTCTATATTGTTAATGTTATAAACTGCCTTCCTTCGCCATGTAAGTGCCATTAACACTCTCGGACTACTATGAAGGCTCCGTTACCATATCGAATATTCATAAGCCTACACTTAATAGCTTATTTTTAAGCGTTTCGACTTAGGTAATCCCCGTTTAGCATCATACTAACGATTTGGCTTGTTAGGTTGTCGGATACGACTTCCATCCTTTTATGCTTATTGCATATACGTCTCAGCCTATCTTTGCTTACGCTCCTGAACAGCGGAACATAAGTGCTGAGATATAGCGAATAATAATTACCTTACGCCATAGTCCCGACATTGACCGTTTGGACTATCGTTCAACCAGTATGGGCTTTATCCTCATACCTAACTTTTCATCTCCCCATTCAGTCGCAGCTTGGTAATTAGCTGACTTATGGCTTTACCGACGTGCTATTTTCCCTGATATTTAGTTTCCCTCACAGGTAAATCGGTTGATGATAGGACTGTAAGATACTATCCTAATACCTTGCCAAAGGTATATTTATTATGATGCCTTTACGGGCGCACGTTCTATGTCAGATGGTCTCCACGGCACATCTATGTGGTGGAGTGCTATGAGCCTTGTCTGAACATTGGTGCCGGCTCCCATCTTTGCTGTTGAACCTAACAGAAAACGTACCTGGCCGCTTCTTACCTTTGAAAACAGCTCAGCTTTCTGTTTTTTTGTGTTGGCATCATGTATAAAGGCAATTTCCTTATCCGGCACTCCCTTGGCAATCAGCTTGTCCTTAATGGCATGGTACACATCAAAACCTCCGTCACTGCGCGGTGTTGAAGCATCACAGAAAATAAGCTGCGTTGATTTGTCTTCCGCTGTCTCCTTCCATATGTCATATGCCCTGGCAGCACATGCATTCACTTTCGAATTCTCATTGTCAGGCAGATCCGGATTTATGAGCCGCTGGTCAATGGCACATTTGCGTCCATCGCTCGTTACCTTGAGCATATTGTCGATGCTTGAATCAACCCCTCCTTTTCTTATGTTCTCTGCCCTGTCCCCAAGCGATTTGACTATATCCTGCTGAAACACACTCGGCTTTAAAACCACATTCTCGTAATCACATTCAGGCACAGGAAGTTTAAGCATGTCAGCTGCCTGTATATCTGCACTCTCTTTAAAAAGGGATATAAGCTCTGGCAAATTAAAAAACTTTGCAAATCTTGTCTTTGCACGGTATCCTGTGCCCTCGGGAGCAAGTTCTATTGCTGTCTGTGTCTCTCCGAATGTTGAAGCCCAGGCATCAAAGTTTTCAAATCCAAGCTCCTTTAACCGGCCCGCCTGCAGATAACGCATATTGGTATAAAGCTCAGTCATGGAGTTTGATATAGGTGTTCCGGTAGCAAATGTTATGCCGCGGCCGCCTGTTATCTCATCAATATATCTGCATTTCCCGTACATGTCCGATGCCTTCTGCGAATCATTCTGTGATATTCCTGCAACATTTCTCATTTTTGTAAACAGAAACAGGTTCTTAAATTCCTGGCTCTCATCAACAAACAGCCTGTCAACTCCAAGCTGTTCAAATGTAACTGCATTATCCTTTCTGCCTGCATCATTAAGTTTAGCAAGCCTTACCTCCAGATTTTTCTTTGTCTTTTCCATCTGTTTTATAGTAAAATGCTCGCCGTTTGATGCCTTAGCCTCACTTATCGACTCTGTAATCTCATCTATCTGTTCCTGCATGAGTCTCTTCTGTCTTTCATCTGACAATGGTATTTTAGCAAACTGGGTGTGTCCTATGATAACTGCATCATAATCACCTGTTGCAATCCGTGCACAGAAACGTTTTCTGCGTGCCGGTTCAAAATCCTTTTCAGTTGCAGCAAGAATATTTGCCCCCGGATACAGACGCAGAAAATCCCCTGCCCACTGTTCTGTCAGATGGTTGGGAACAACAAAAAGCGACTTGTGGCACAGGCCAAGCCTCTTCGATTCCATCGCAGAAGCAATCATCTCGAAGGTCTTTCCCGCTCCCACACAGTGTGCAAGCAGCGTATTGTCTCCATACATGACATGTGCTACTGCATTCAGCTGGTGAGGCTTCAGCTCCACATCAGGTGTCATTCCCGGAAACTTGAGATGTGATCCGTCATACGTTCTCGGTCTTGAGGAGTTGAATAGCTCATTGTATTTTTTTACAAGTACCTCTCTTCTTTCCGGATCCCTGAATATCCAGTCCTTGAACGCCTCCTTTAATGCATCCTGTTTCTGCGACGCAAGCATTGTCTGCTCCCTGTTGACTACACGCTTTTCGCTGCCGTCAGGCTGAGGTATCCTGTCATAGACTTTTACATCCTTAAGGTTCAGCGTATTTTCAAGTATCTGATAAGCGTTAATTCTGCCGGTTCCATATGTGCCTGTGACAAGGGGATTGAAGGAATCCGCATTCTTTCCTTTTATGTTCCATTCACAGTTTATTGGTGCAAACTTTACCGCCACCCACTCCCTTGAAAACAGTCTCTGCGGTGTATGCAGCACATCCTTCATGAACTGCTCTATATACTCTGCGTTAATCCATGTGGCCCCAAGCCTCACTTCTATCTCTGATGCTGTAAGAGGTTTTGGCATTGCCTTCTTAAGATATTCCACGTTATCGGAATATGATGCATCCCCCTGTAATGCTTTTTCTGCGGAAATCAGTTTCTTTCTTATGTTTCCGGAAAGATATTCCTCTGAAGTCTGCCAGGTACCGGATTCCGGCACCTTAAAAATAATGCCCTTAAGGTCACTTATTATTTTCTCCCGGCTTTTCCCAGTAAGCCCTTCCATATATTCAAGGTCAACAGCTGCTTTTTCTCCCATCGAAACTGACAGTGCCTCAACAGATGTATCCACATGTGTAACAGGGACAGCCTTTCTGATGGTTCTTTTGGTAAACATGTCCGCTTTGCCAGCAACCTTTCCGTCATCATCAGTCTCCTCTAGTGATGATATAAGGCTGTAGCCTGCGTCTTCCCTGAATGCGGTCTGGTTTGTTCTGGAATTTAAGTACCCGAACTTTTTAACGAAGCTGTCGTAAACACTGTTGAGCCTTGCCTGTGATGCCCTGATTTCTTCATCGGACGCATCATCAAGCTGTAATTCAATAAGCTCTGACACGCTGTCCCGTACATCAATTAGGCCTTTCATGCGCTCAGCTGTTTTTTCCGGAATGTCCTGTGGTCGCATGATTGAGTTTTCCCTGTAATATATCTTTCCATTTAATGAACAGTAGGAGAAATTTTTAATTCCTGCCTCTGCAGGTATGCTTTCATCCTCAAGCTCTTCATCAGATATTTCAGTATCATCAATGGAAATTTCGCCGCGTATCATCTGTACAGCCTGTCTGAGCCGGTCTGCCAGTGAAGTGCCGGATTCCGGTACGCAGGCACTCTCCATTCCATGAGGACCGCTTACCATTTCCATTTTGCCAAGCACCATGTGCGGATTGTTAACGAAATAGCTGTTCATCTCTATTCCGTTTTCATCTGTGCCGAGATGTATCCAGTCTTCATCCGTATCTATGTACATATCCCTCTTCTTCAGAAAAATAATGTCTGATGTAACAGATGTTCCGGCATTTTTAAACGCATTGTTGGGAAGTCTTATTGCTCCAAGCAGCTGCGTCCTCTGGGCCATATACCTTCTGACTGAAGGATTAGCCTTGTCCAAGGTGCCCTTGCTTGTAATAAAAGCTATCACTCCGCCCGGACGCACCTTGTCGATTGTCTTAGCAAAGAAATAATCGTGGATATAGAAATTGTGTTTGTCGTAGGCTTTATCCAGTACCTTGTACTGACCGAACGGCACGTTTCCTATTGCCACATCAAAAAAATCATTCTGAAAATCTGTCTTTTCATATCCATTCACTTCAATGTGTGCATCAGGATATATAAGCTGCGCCATCCTTCCTGTAACAGGATCAAGCTCAACTCCGTATAGTTTAGATGCACTCATATCTGCCGGTAGCCCTGAGAAGAAATTACCTATTCCCATGGATGGTTCTAGTATATTTCCCTTTGTAAAGCCAAGGTTGTGGAGTACATCATACATTGCATTTATGACTGCTGTATCAGTAAAATGTGCATTAAGTGTGCTCGCCCTTGCACTGTCATATTCAGTGGTTGTCAGCAGGCTTTTCAATATGCCGTATTCTTCTGACCATGAAGCATTTTCAGCATCAAATATTTCCGGTATTCCTCCCCATCCAAGATATGCGGACATGATAGTCCTCTCATCGGCTGTTGCAGGACGTTTTTCATTTTCTATCTGCTTGAGAATTTTGAGTGCTGAAATGTTACGCTGTGCTTTCTGCCTCTTGGTAAGTGTGGATGCATCCGCTTCTGCCAAAACTAAAAGAGCAGTGTAATCAGCTGCTCTTTCGGTAAAATCTTCATTATTCTGTTGTTCTGCATTATCCTTTTGTTCAGCCTCTGTTTCATCTAATGCCTCAGGCTTAGTATCATTTTCCGTCTTATCAGGCTCTATATTTGTTAAGTCTGTAAAGCTGAGCTGCTCTGGTACCTCGGATTTATGTTTATCCGTGGACTGCTCCTGCATTTCTGTTGTTTGAGAAATATTATCTGATTCCTCAGCTTCCGGAATAATATCATTATTCTGTCTGTCACGGCTTTTGTACTCACCGGTTAGTATAAGGGTTCCGATTTCCTGTTCAACGCTGCTCCATGACAGTGTGCCTTCTGCTTCGCCCTGCTCATCACGCCACTGGAAACGTATGCCCCGAGAACCATATGTGTCATATCCATGAAGCCCCATGCCGTCAACCGGCCAGCTCGCCCCGCCAAGTCCGTATTCCTTTTTGATAAGTGCTGTTCTTTTACCAGCCTCCATCTCATTCTGGAAAATCTGTACGACTCTGTCAAAGCCTCCTTCAAAGCCGGTTCCACGGAGCATGACCTGTCTTATATAGTCATGAGGTATATAATCAGCTTTCCGCGGATTCAGATAGCCGTATTTATCTACCTTTATGCGCTGCTCATCCTCTGTCGGCAGCTCTGGCATGAAATACAGTCCGGTGCCGGATTCCGGTACATACTCATCCTCATCGGTACCAGATTCCGGTACAATTTCATTTTCTACAAAGTGTAGATCACTGTATCCCTCACTATTTCCTCTGCCCTGTTCTGGATGCTGTTCATCATTCGTATCCATTTCAGCTGGTCCTGCATCTTCAGCTGCTCTGTCACTCCTTCCTGTTTTTTCATCTGTGGCACGATTCTGTCCATCTCGTCCTGTGCTCTCTTCTGTACCTTTAGGCAGTGTTCCTGAAGTTCCCCGAACATTAGCATCGTATCGAACTTCGCCCTGTAATTCTTTTTGAGCCATGTCCTGTGCATAAGTCCGAATTTCGTCAGCGGCTCCTGTGGTTCCTTGTTCGGTATAAGGTTCGGTATCTCGTAATCCCCTGCTTTGATGTATTCGAGTTCCATATGTTTTATCCTCCCTCTCTGTACTTTTACGCTTTAAAGCATTATAGTCCACACTGGGGTCCCTGTCAATACCATGCACCCTGTCATAGGTTAAAACTGCAATTCCAACTTCACGCAGTGCCTGCTGTGCTGCATCCGTCATGCGTGAGGAAAGCTCACAGAAATCACTTTCAGACATGTCTTTTATAAATGACATATCATAATCAGGAAAATCGCCTGTCGATAAGCCCATTCTTTCCTTTATCATCCGGTTAAGGCCGTACCTGAAAAAAATCCTGACGTTTCTGCGGTACTCATCCATCTTGTATTTTTCTTCATCAAGTTCACTTAAAGGACTGTTTTCAGACGAATACTTTTCTTGTGCAATATCAGCTGCATACTCATCAGCCAGATATTCCACAAGATAATCCATTGTATGTTCTATAGATGGCTCCTTTGTGTCATATTTATCAGTCTGCGGCTGTAATCCATATACTTTTAACAGACGATTCTGTATCGTTTCCGTGTGATATGGTTTTCGTATCCACAGTCTCGGCAGATGTCCTCCCATTTTGGGTACAACACTGGTTACATCCCATACATACTTAAGTTTTCTGCTGTTGCTTTCATCAATAAGGGCAATGCCGCGGTTGCCTTTCTTAATCCAGCAGCCCATTTTAGAGTTCCATATGTTCATTGTAGCGCATGCAACAGCATCAGGCCGCTGTGCATATATGAGAATCTGATCCATGAAACGGTACCTGTACACACGTGATGCATGTTCAAGAAAATCGTTCCAGGCATTTAAGTCTTGTCTGATGCGCGACTGTGTTTCATGAGCCAGCGCCTTAACTTCATATAGCTTCATTGGCTTTCACCTCGGATAAATGCTAGATTTCAGGTTTTATATTTTTTTCATAAGAAATATTTCTTGATTCCTGTGGAATAATATCAAGCTTATTACGCGTTACCATTTCTATTGAGTTCTCTTTCCTGTCGTACATATACACCTGGTTTGAGAGCCTTTCAGACGGACTGACAACATCCATGTTTGTCTGCTGTACGAAAGCCGAAAGGTCATCACAGTCTGGCACCAGCCTTGCATCCATGGCAAGCACTTCATGCGTGCTTGAAGGAATGATAATCAGATTTCCTTCCACCTGGTCGGACAGTTCCTTAAATACCTCTGTGTTAAGCAATACTGTTGCACCATTATTTGAAGTATTCTGAACGATCCACGGATATCCGTCAGACAGTCTGCTTGCATCCCCTCCTAACAAGTCTGAAATCTGCTCATCGCTCATTCCTCTGGCTTTAAGTTGACCATACACATAATCAAACAGGTTGGTTACGTTCACTTCAAACAGTCTGGCCATATTTTTTTCAGCCGTATCAAAAAGTTCCTGCTCTGACATTCCAAGCGCAGCTGCAATTTCATTATTTACCATAATAGTTTTTGACAGGCCGTCATGATCCGACAGACATATATTGTATGAAACAGTCAGGTCGTTCAGCTGTCTTGTCGGGCACCCTGCCAGTCTTTGTGCATTAGCTTTCGCATTTGAAATTTCATAAACGATATTTTGTCTGAATCCCTCATCCAGTACATCCTGATATTCATTCTCCGGTGCTACATCATATGCCATCAGTACAATGTCTGCAGCATTTTTTGTAACAAGTTCAATATCCTCTGACAACTTGTAGTCCTCATACAGCTGTGTCAGATTAATGACTGGACACACATTTGTATCCTCTTTTCTTACTACAAGTCCGTCGTAATCCATGCCGTTTACTTTTTTCACACGCTTCAAATGAAGTTCTGAATTCTGATACTCCGGAGGCAGGTAGTCAAGTACTGCATTTTCCACAACATCCTTAAAAATTTCATATTTCATCATTATTTTTCATCCTCCTTTATCTCAGTCTCTGCAGTCTTTTTCAGATATGCAATCAGCCTGTCAGTCTCATGTTCATCAGTCCTGTGCTGCATCTCCATCAGATAAATTTTTTCGTTCATGTTCCATTCTCCTTTATATTTTTATATATTTTTGTTAAACGTGCCGGATTCCGGTACGCGGCTAACCTGTTTTGTTTTTCTGCCGGTAAACTCCTGTTCAGTCTTTTTAATTCTCCTTAACATGCGCAGTTCTTTTCCAAGTTCCTTTATCTCTTGTGAAAGTCTTTCCATATCTTTTTTTGAAATATCATCATCCGGCAGCTGTTCCTTTAACTGTTCATATTCATCCTGAAGGGCTTCAAAAGCTTCATCACTGATATCAGGATTCTTCAATTCGTTTTCTATCTGCTCTTTTCTTTCAAGCTGTTTTTTCTGTCCACTGTCCAATGCCTCTGAAGCATCCTTTTTATTCCACTTTTCCCTTTTAAGTGAATTTATCATTTCTTCAAGCCTGCTTTCCCGATCCTGTATGTTATTCATGGTTTTTAAGCTGTTCTTTTTTATGTATGCGCACTCATCAAGAAGCCTGTCTATGGCCATAATGTCTCTTCTGACCCCTTTCTTTACTGCATACGGATTAGGCAGCCTGTAAAAGCTTACAGCCTGATAAAGCCTTCGGTATGTGCCTGTGTTTTTGTATATTTCATCAATGGATGCAAGCTTCTCTTTTTTCTCAAGATTTTCAGCAATTTCTTCATACATCCTGCTTCCGCTTTTCTGCTTTATGCGTTTTGCTATTTTCTCCGGAGAATATCCGGATGGCATGTTATAGCTTCTTCTTCTGTGTTTTTTTCCGGCATCGTCCGTGTATGTGTATGTAAAATAAGTCGCGTTCTTCTTCTTTGACTTTCCGGCTCTTACTGAATATCCTGCCATCTTCATATGCTCCATGAACTCCGGCAGTGTATCAGAATGTTTTAATGCCAGGTCAATGTCTGCTCTTATCACATGTGTCCAGTTCATTCTGCCGTTTTTCTTTTCATTCCATTCTGCATATGAGAGCCCTTTCTTTTTGTTTTCTTCAAATTTCAGCGGCTTAAGGCCATGCTCCATGCATATTTCATCCGTTACCGGCTGTATATATCTTTCCCAGTCACCATTTTCATATCTGTATTTGTAGCCATCAGTTCTGCTGACAGAATTGAATATAAGGTGCGAATGGATATGATTTTTGTCAGTGTGCGTTGCAAAAACATAGTCATAGTTTTCGCCAAGATACTTTTTGGCAAACTCTTTTGTAATTTTATAAGCTTCATCCGCATTCGTTTCCCCCGGCTCAAATGAAATTACAAAATGATATCCCTGCCTGCCATGCATCTTTCCATACAGTTCTTTTGTGTCCAGGAATGTCTTTATGATATCTTCACTGTCATATCCTGCATTGCCGCCGACATATAAACCGTCACACGTTTTTGCTTCGTTATTTTTTTCATCAAGAATATATTTCACAGCATTGGCCAGATGTCTGTGCGGCACCGCTGGTGCCTCCTTCATGTGCATAAGCTTTGTAACCGCCAAGTCTGTTTGCCTCCCATCTATGTACAAAAAGAACGTACCGGATTCCGGTACGTTCAATAAAAAAAGAATCTAAGATGCTTTATCTTAAATTCTTTTTGCTACAACGTAAATGTCAACTGTTCATTCCTCTATTTTTTCCGTGAGCTTTTCCAGCCTGACGTTTAATTCTTTCATGAGCTCAACAACATATTCTGCATCACGCATATCGCCGATATTACTGTTAAGCCTGTGTGCTATCTGATTGATGTTCACTCCGATTTTTCTGACCTGATAGTTAAGGTCTTTTAATTCCATGTCTACACGAACGTCTTTTTTTCCGGTCTGTGACAGAACAAGGTTCCTTATATAGGCAGACATATCCCATCTGCCTCCATATGTGAACCTTGTTTCAGTTTTTTTCATTTCATCAATAAGAGTGTACTCCTCCTGTGTCACCCTGAAGGTTATCTTGCGGTCTTTCATTTTCACTATCCTCTAATCCTGTCAGAAGCTGGATCTTCTCCCTGAAGCTTTCAATATTCTCTGCATCAACTTCACCAAGCAGGTCTCTCACTATGTCTCCAATCAGTGAATCATTTTCGCGCTTCAGCCGTTCCTCTTCTTTTTTCAGTTCGTCTCTTAATCCCTTGATTTTTTCTTTGTATTTCTGTTCTGATTTCTTTTGTGCCTCTGTCGTTTTTGCAATCTCAAGCTGAAGCTTTTTTATTTTTTCGTTAGTCATTTTTCCTCCAATAAAAATGAACAGGCGGTGTTGAATCTGCCTGTCCGTTTCTTTTACAATTATATTCTACAACATGCAATTATTAATATCTACCACCACTTACTACCACCATTTTAAGTTGGCAGGTCAGGCAGGTCATCATTCATGTACTCTGCCTGTTTCTGGTATTCCCTGTGACGCCTGTACAGAGTGGCTTTTGAAACACCAAGTGACTCGGCAGCCTGTGTTACGGTCATGCCTGAGTCTATCATCCTGTAGACCTTTTCCATATCTATCCAGGTGCGGCTTTTCTTTTTTCCAAGATTCTTTCTTACTGTCATGTTATCCATCTGCACTTTCCTTCTTTCTCCTTAAGTGCTTTCGTTCCTCCTCCATCCTCCTGTATAGGGTGCGCGGTGATACCTTCAGTCTTGACGCTATCTGCCTGTTGGGCAGTCCCTGTCTATACAGTATAAGATACTGATCCATGTCAATTTCTTTTCTTGGTCTGTGCGGATATTCCTTTTGTTTTTTTTCGTTCACAAAAACCACCTCCGGCTCACGATTTTTTTCCAGTCTGTTCATATTTTTTTACTTGATTTGCCCCTTGATTTTTTCTTGTCCGGCTGTTGAGGTAAACCTCTGTTTCTGTTATGTGTCAGCATTGTCTCACTGTGTTTCAGCATCATTTCACTGACATATCACAGGTGTCTCTTTTATGTTTCAAATGCGTTGAAAATGTATTCCAAATGCGTATAATTACGTTTCTTTTTTATCTCACATGTTGCATATATGTCTCTCATTTGTTTCAAAATACGTCGTTTATATGCATTTTAAGTCATTTTTCGAGCCAAAACGCACTTTATTACATTCTCAACGTAGACTAATTATTTGCAAGATACGCATTCTGTCCGACAGAATACATTTCTTGTCAAGGGCGCCGCCCCTGATACCCCGGTAAAATATTTTTTTATATCATGACATCACGCTTTTCATCCAGCCATTTAAAAAATCCTGACATGAAATATCATCATCAGCTGAATAAAAATCGCTCCTGTACCTGTAGACAGATTCAATCAGGCTGCTCTGCACTGAAAGTATTTCTTTTTGCTCTTCATTCAGTGTGCCAATGAATTCATAGAGTTCATTTTTTATCTGCTTTCTTACTTCAATTTCATCAGAGTGTGCAAAAATATTTTCCTTGCTTGTTGCCACCATTGAAAGAAAATATCTCTGAAATTCGTTTGCAATTTTTTCTTCTAACATCATATCTTTTCTCCTGTACTTTACTGTCCGGCTGTTGCATCCTGCGTCTGCCCGGCCTGTGGCTGCGATGTGTCCTGTGTCTGTTCCGCCGACTGTCCGGCCGCTGCATCAGTTGTTTCCGGAAAGACCGCATTGGGATCATCTTCCGGTGAAACATCACGTACATCAGGTGCATTGTCCTGTTCATTCTCCGTGTTACTGCCTGAGCCGTCAGCTTTGATTTTTTTCACTTTAAGATATCCGTCTTCATCAAAATAATATTCTGTATCCGCCTCAGTTTCTTTTATTTTTTCTGTTGCATTTTCTGTCCCTGCCGTGGTTTCCCTGACTTTATTTTTTTCTGCATTATGAGTATGTTTTATAAGCATGACACCCATTACGCATGCAGCTGACACGAGCAGGATAAAAAGCAGGATAAAAAGTGTCCTGCGGATTTTTTCATATGGATTTTTTCTCATTATCATCACTTCTTTCTTAGTGTAACCGGTGTGATGTATTCTTCAAGCTCGTCTGCATCAAATGCAAGCTCCTTGGTTTTTTTCTCATAGCCAAGTTCACTTATGAACCTTGTAATTGACATTCCATACCATTCCTTGAAGCCTAAAAATATAACCGGGAATGCAAGCGGTATTCCGAAATAACATCCGACATTCAGTGCTATGTTGAACTTGAAATATACAAGTGCTGTTACACCTGCAATGATTAAAAGTGCAGCCGCAACACACAGCACTTCTTTTAATGTATAACCGAACATGAATTCATTTTTATATTCAGTGTCGGGGTCCTTGTTGATTGGTATTGTCATAAAATTATTCCTCCCTAAAAAATCCAGCGTGCCGGATTCCGGTACGCTGTCAGTTATTTTCCTGTCCTGCCGCATCAGCCGCTGTATCATCCTGCGGATACTGCGGAGTTCCATAGCCAGCTATCTTTGAATATGTGATTGAATATGTATGCTCTTTTACATGGCTTCCTTTATGGTAAGGTGTGGTGCTGCTTCTTCCGCTGTTGCCTTCTATTGTTGTAAGCTTTTTTGTTTCAGGATTATATCCTGTCACAATTCCTGTATGGCTCATTCCGTTTCCGAAAATAATAATGTCACCTGCCTTTGGCACATATCCGCTTGCTGCATCATGATACAGGTTATTGTTAATATACCACTGCTTTGAAGCTGCGACACTTGCAGTCTTTGGCATGATACCCTTTTCAATGAAGCCACACTTGTCTGCACAGTATGACACGAACATGGCACACCAGTTCGCATCCATCCCATACCAGTTTTTGTACCTGTATCCTCCGACTGTCTTGTCCGCATCATTAAGTTCATTCTGTGCTGCCTCTACTATCTGTGTGCAGACAGTTCCATTGTTATCACCCTGTCCTCCTGATGCATCGACAGCTGCCTGCATTGTTACCGTCAGGCTTGTAAGCATAACTGTAATACATATTATGGCTGCCACGAGAAGCATAATTGAATTGTTATTTTCTCCGGCCTGCGAAACACTGTAATCACTGACAGCCGCTGCAGTCTCATGTTTTGCCTGCTGTGTCTGTTCAGCCTGTGTCTGTACTGTCTGCTGTTGCATTTTCTGTGAAACCTTTACTGCAGCCTGCGCAGCATTTTTTGCTGCATCAACAGCAGCTGTCACCGCAGCTGTCACCCCAAATGTTGCTGTACCGGTCAACGCTCCTGACGTTGTTCTTACAGCCGTACCGGCAGACTTTGCTGCAGTGCCGGCAGCTGTCTGCACATTCTTATTTACCATGGACTTTGAGTTAACAGTCAATATATTTTCTTTTTCTGTTTTATTACCACGGAGATTCCTGTTTCTTTTAATGATATCAGATGACCACTGTTTCTTAGACAGTTCCTTCTGGTACATTTTGTTATATCTTTTCTTCTGCCTTCTGCTCAGGGTGCCATATAATGCTCTGCTCTCTTCTGCCAAAACGCTCTGAAGCTCAGGCATTTTTTCTTCTGAAGCATTATTATTTCTGTTTTCTTCATCATACCCGCCGTTAAACTGTACATCAAAATTTTTTACAGCATTCCCTGTTTTTTTCGCGGCCGATGCAGTAAATCCGCTCACATGTCTTATGACTGTTCCACCTGTTTTTATTGTACGCTCCGTGGTTCTTATTTTTGATTCCTGTGCCGTTATTACACGCATGTCATTTCCCTCGGTTTAAATCACAGATAAAAAGTTTCCTTTGAAATGTCAGCCTCTTCCTGTTTCTTTTTCTTTTCTGCCTGCTTATGGAAATTTGTATCAAATGATGCAAACAGCGGATTGCTCTCACTCATTCTCGCATCCATCAGATATACATTTCCACGCCATACAAGCACTCCGCAGCCTTCAGTATTTTCTTCAAGTGCCTTAAACTCTGTTGGTGAAAATTCCTGAATCTTGGCAAGATTTGCTGCATCAAGCCCGCCCTGGTCAAAGAACACCTTGAAGGGACAGTTTGAGAACATGTCTCTCAGCGAAGGATTTTCAAGCACGTGTGTAATATTCTGGGCGGCAAGCGTAACTATGGCTCCAACCTTACGGTATGTCTCAATTGCATACAGAAGCTGTGCTGCCGTAGTTTCTTTCTCACACAGCACCTGCGCCTCATCCACAATCAGGTGGAGTGCCTGCTTTGTTTCCTGGTTTGTATCAATTCTCATTGAGAGAAAATGCATTATTGTCAGCATGCACGGCTCCCATATTTCCTTGTCAATATTTTTAAGACCGAAGCCTATAAGCCTGCTGTTCATGTCAAGGTTCGTTTCATGCGCAAACATATCGTATACACCTGTGGTGTAATCCTCAAGTGAGTCGACTATCTCCATAATTATTCTCTTGTCTTCAGTAAACTCAACAGTATCAATCTGTGCTTTAATTTTTTCCCTGAGCAGCGGCAGCGTCGGGTATTTTTTCTTCTTTGCATGTTTTGAGGTCTCGGTAAAATATTCCTCATACATAGTCCTTACTGCACGTCCGACATAGTTCATGTGGATTCTGGTTACAACAATATTTGTCATGACTGATGCACAGAACGAATTAGAAAAGTTTGTCATCCTTGCAATAAATTTATTCCGAACATTGCTGTCACCATTCTCCACATAGTCAGGAATCTCATACGGATTCATATAAATTTTGCTCTGAGGTGTAAAATCAAAATACATTCCGCCTCTCAATGAGCGTATGAATTCCATCTGTTCATTATTCGGGTCAAGTATAATCACATCATCATCTGTAAACAACAAAGGCTGTGCTATCTCTGTTTCCTTAATGAAAAATGATTTGCCGCTTCCTGTATGTCCTACCATAAAGCCATGAGGTGCAGGAAGAAGTTTTCTGTTACCGTATATGAGATGCTTAGTCGTTTTATTGAGGCCGTATACGGTTCCGTTTCTATCATGCACATCTCCTGCATAGAACGGCTGGAAAGCTATAGCTGACGAGGTATATAAAAACCTCATATGATTTACCTGACGTCCACCTATCGGAAGGACAGTGTTTAAGGCCTTAAGCTGCCTATGATAATATGGTTCAAGCTCATAAGAGCTTCCCTTTGCCTTCTGTTTCAAAATATCCACCCTCTGTGTCAGCTCCTCAAGTGAATCTGCATACACCAGCACCAGAAGCCCGAGAAATACTCCCTCCTCATCATTCTCATCAAGCTGATCCATGTCATCTTCCAGGCTCGTCTTCTTTTTGGTCAGGCTGTAGCTTGTAGTTGCTCCAAACTGCTTATTATTGTAATTTCTTGTACGTTCCTGGGCTATTACCCTTTCGTTATTTGCATGCGCATTTTCGAGTCTGTCATGAATTACATTCTTTGGAACACGCTGCATGTCTATCGTAATGTATGTTGGAAAAAGTACATCACTTAAGCTGTGTATTACCTTGTCCTCTGAAAGAGACTGCCCAAACGCGGTTCCCACAAGCACTGATATGTATTGTTTATTGTTTATAACCATGTAGTCGGTATCTGACTGTATTGATGCCGGAAGTATCTGGTTTTTCCATCCGCTGTCATGTGGTGATATTCTTGCAGGAGGCAGGCACTCTTCCCCTGCCCGTAACATTCTCGACAGCAGTACCATTCTCTCTTCTGCAGACATTTTGTATATCCTGCTCCTTAAGTTACGGAAAATGTTTGACAGGGTAGTGTCAATCGTTGCAAAGTATGCCTCAGCTTCTTCCAGAGAGTGCGCACGGCATGTCACAGTAAGAATCATTGTCTTTCTGATGTCCCTTGTTCCTTCATCTATCTTCTGGTTAATCCACTTTCCTATTCCTTTTTCTATCACAGGGTATTCCTGTCCGTTAATTGGATTGAATATCTCATTCACAAATGAATCCAGGTCTCTCTGTTCGTTTGCAAGTGTTATCTTAAAAGGTCCATCCAGAGATTTAAGCAGTGTCATTATCTCCAGCAGTGTACTGTCCTTTTTAGCGGTATCCTTATTTACATAATTGATATCCTCGAACATATAGCTCTGATCATACATTGCTTCACCTGTCATTGGCTCAATCTTAAAGTTGCCGTTTTCATATGCCCTGTCAATGCAAAGCCATTCCTTGACGCTCCGAGGCACCTTTACTACCGGCACGCTTAAAGCTCTTCCCTTTTCAAATTCACTATTTGCATCTAATTTTGCCATTATGTTTCCTTTCCTTTAAATCCCAAAAGTCTGTTTCAGGAATAAGTCTGCACCTTTTACTCCTGCAGCTGTCAGCATCATCATGAACATATTTTCAATGCATCCAGTCGGCAGGATTATGTCAGTAAGAATGTTGTCTCCCAAGAAATCATGCAGGTTCAGCTTCGAGACCAGTACCACAAACATCACTATGACAACTATTGAAAATGATTTACTGAGTAATGTTTTAATCCATGCTCCTGCAGCATTCTGTATTCCCGGTCCTCCGGGAATACACGAAACCGCAAGTGGTCCCGTTGCTGCAAGCATGTATAACTGTATAGTTCTGCCAACCATTGTGATAAATATGGTAGCTGCACATACAATCGCTATTATCAGGAAGATTATGCCAATAACCATCAGTACCATAAGCTGTACTTCATTGACCGATGAATCTTCCAGTCCTCTAAAATCACTTTCACCTATTATAACCCCTCCAGTTACTTTGGTTACTGAAAATACCCATTTGCTGAACCATAGTACCGAATTTATTGCAAGGTTGCCGAGCAGTACCTTAATCAGCACATTGACTCCGGTTTCAATCGTCATGCTCTCCCTAAGGTTTCCAACCTGCCTGCATATGCCTATGTAAAAGAAAAGATTCAGCATTGTGGCTGCTATTGCCTGAAAGAACGGAAAAAGAGTACCACTGACATATGCCCATGCTGTAGACGATGCACCTTGAGGTGTATTTAATCCAAAACCAAGGCTGAATCCCAACATATAATTGTATAGCTTAACTCCAAGAGTATATAAAGGTGCAAGGCCGCTTGTAATCCAGTCCATTAAACCACTCCCTTACATTATTGCTGCCAGTATCTGCGGTGCCATTGCCATTACAAAACCGCCTCCAATACGTTTGAATGCGTTTGCCTGCATTGTACCCTCAGATCCCTGAAAGGCGATGCCCCACTCTGAAATTCCCCAGAGTGTAATTATTGAACCGATGGATGAAACAATTCCACTTACAAGATTCTGCAGCGATGTAAATTTTGCTGTCACAACATTTGCTGCCTCCGCTGCGTATACCGGTGACACTTCACCTGACATGATTACTGTAGTAATAAGCACTGCAAGCATAACCTGGAAGAAACGTACCGCATCCACGTTCTGTATTCTGTACTTTACCATTTTTATATGCCTCCCTATTTTTTCTTTTTTGCAAGTGCCACAATGCCTACTCCGATAAAGCTCAGCAGGAGCCATGAACCGAAGAATATCATTCCCATAAACTGTGCCATATCCGGCTTAAATTTAGCAAGCAGCGCCGTCAGCGATACTGCAAGAATAAATGCTGCTACAAATGTAACAATAAAACCAACTGGTATTTTCTTCTTTCTATGCATAATAATTTTCTCCTTTTAAAAAACGCAGAGCCTCACAGCCCTGCGTTAATCATTGTTTGTAGGTAATTGGGTAACCCCCTAGTGTTTCTTCTTTGATACTGCTTTCTTCCTGAAGAATGAACAGATAACTGCCATTACTCCTGCTATTCCTGCAAGCACATACATAACCACTGACATGTAATCACCGGTCTTTGGCTTTGGCGGAGCAATCATTGTAATGGTTTGGGCTGCATCGTTGATGTCATTGTGTGATGCAATGGCATAAGCGCCATCTGCAGTCACAACATCAAGCTGCTCAAATACTACAAGCTGCTTTCCTGTCATGCCTTTTCCATTAAATCTGAATGTTACGTCAACTACGCCCTCGGTACCTGCCGCTGTAAACTCAGTTACTGCAGTTACTTCCTTTCCGTCAATCACAAGTGCTTTTCCTGTAGCTTTGTCCATGAGCTTTCCTGTCACTCTGTAGGTCTGTCCCTGTACCAGATTCTGGTACGCAACTGAATCTACAATAGTAACGCTGCTGTCAGCTGTTGAGTTGTGATCCTTTCGCTCACCATCGATTGCTGTAGTTCCAATCTTCGGCACATAAAGTGTCTGTGCCTCGTCTGTAATGTCTGCATGTGTCGCAATGAGATTATTCTCATAGTAGACATCCTCAAACATCACAATCGTTCTTCCTGCAAGAAGGCTCGCATCAAATGTAAATACCACATCCACTTTGCCTGTTGCTTCCTTAGCAACGAACTCTGCCTCTGCTGTGACATTGTTTCCATTTGCAATAACCGGTGCTCCGTTTGACTTGTCTACTGCAGTTCCGACTACCTTATACTTCTTTCCTGGTACCAGATTTCGGTACGATACAGTATCGACTATCTTTGCACTCTTCTCAGCATAAAACATGCTTGTGCCTGACTTTGCATCCTTTGCTGTGGTCTTAATCTGCGGCACGCAGATGGTCTGGTTCTCATCACTGTAATCTTCATGTACCGCAATGAGCACCTCTTTAACTTCACTGTTGTCGGCTGGATTGTTATTTTCATTATCTACCTCGACCTTGTTTGATGTGTTATCTGTTTTATTCTGTGTGTTTTCTGACTCAGATGCCTTCTGTGTATCATCAGGTGTCTTGTCCTTGCTTGATGTATCATCAGGGTTTGCATCAGCATTATCCGCATTTTTCACGAGATAAAGCTTCTCAAACAGCACCATTGTCTTTCCGGCAAATTCCTTTGCACTGAATGTAAACTCAACATCCACAGTGCCGTCTGCTGTTTCAGGTGTGAATTCAGCCTCGGCTGTGATATCCCTGCCGTCATTCTGCAGTGGTTTTTTGCTGTCCTTATCCATTACTGTTCCTGCTACCCTGTATGTAAGGCCCGGGATAAGGTTTTTGTATGTTACTGTATCTTTTACTTTTACATCATCCCCTGCATTTGACAGATGAATGCCTGTCACCTCATCAAGAGCCTCTGTTGCAATGGCTGGCACGTAAATGGTCTGTGCCTCGTCATTTATGTCAGTATGTACTCCTACAAGCCTGTTCTCATAACGGATTTCCTCAAACATTACAATGGTCTTTCCGGCTAAATTACTTCCGTCAAAGATGAAATCAACATCCACTTTTCCGTCTGCTGTCTCAGGTGTTATCTCAGCTTCTGAAGTTACTGCTTTTCCGTCTGCATCCTTAATCACCTTTCCGGTTTTCTTATCCATCGCTGTTCCTGTTACCTTATATGTCTTTCCAGGAATGAGATTTGTGTACTCGACAGTATCCGTGATTTTGATATCCTTCTCAGCATATGTGAGCTTTGTCTCTGTCTTTGTGTCTGTTGCTGCTGTCTTTACTGATGGAACATAGATAATCTGTGCTTCATCGGAAATATCAGCATGCACGCCAACGAGCTTATTGTTGTAGTAGATGTTTTCATACATTACAACTGTCTTTCCGGCAAGTGAGCTTCCGTCAAATACAAACTCAACATCGACTGTACCATTTGCTTTTTCTGCCTTAAACGATGCCTTTGCGGTTACATCTTTTCCTGCATCGTCCTTTAATGTCTCGCCTGTTGTCTTGTCTATTGCAGTTCCTGTGACTGTGTATTTCTCACCCGGTACCAGATTCCGGTACGCTACTGTATCAGTGATGTGTATGTCCTTCTCTGCAAGTGTGAGCTTTGTTGCTGTCTTATCATCAATGGCTGTTGTCTTTACAGATGGGATATAAATTGTCTGTCCCTTGTCATTGATATCCTCATGGGCTGCAATCTCTGCTTTTCCATAGAACATCTTTTCAAACACAACCACAGTTGTATCATCAAGACCATTTGTATTGAAATGGAAATCTACTGTTGTTTCTCCGTCAGCTGTATCCGGTGTGAAATCGGCTGATGATGTAACGGCCTTGCCGTTTACTGTCACAGCCTTGCCGGTACGCTGATCCATGAGTGTTCCGGAAATGGTGTATGTCTTTCCCGGTACCAGATTCCGGTACGCTACTGTATCAGTAAGAGTCACATCACTGCCTGCCAGTGACATGTGCGAGTCAGTGTCCTTATCCTTAACACTTGTAAAAATGAGTGGAATGTGGACTGTCTGTGCCTCATCATCAATGTCTGCATGTACTGCAATAAGCTTGTCCGTATAGTAGACATTCTCGAAGAATACCACTGAACGTCCGGCCATGGCTGTTCCATCAAATGTAAACTTCACATCCACACTGCCGTCTGCTGATGCTGCAGTAAACTTAGCTGTCGATACAAGCTCGTTTCCGTCTGCGTCTGTAAGAGGCTCTCCTGTTTCCTTGTCTACGGCTGTTCCCCTGACTGTGTACTCCTTGCCCGGTACCAGATTCCGGTACGCTACTGTATCTGTGACAGAGACTTCCTTCTTTGCCTCGCTCACGTTAATCTTTGAGCTGTCATCTGTTGCAGTAGTCTGTGCTGCCGGAATGTGGATTGTCTGGTCCTCATCATTAATGTCCTTATGCTCTGCAACCTCCACATCCTCAAGTGTAAGTGTTTCATAAACTACAAAGCTCTTTCCTGCGAGTCCGGTTGTATCAAACTCAAACTTGAGCTTCTTTGTGCCTGATGCACGTCCTGCCGTGAATGCCATCTCCTGTGTGACAGGCTCTCCGTCAACAAGCAGCTCTTTTCCTGTTTCTTTGTCCATGAGCACACCGCTTAATGTGTATGTCTCACCCTTTAAGAGGTTAGTGTATGTGACTGTATCGGTTATAACAGCCCTGCTGTCTGCAAGTGTAAGGTGATCAGCTGTCTCACGGTCTGTGGCTGTGGTGTGGATTTCAGGGAAATAAATAGTCTGGTCTTTATTCTCCATATCCTCCTCTGTAGCTGCCACGTAATCGCCATATGTGAGCTTCTCGCATACAACTACTGTCTTTCCGCCAAGTGCAGATGAATCAAAGTTAAAGTGCATATCGAGCACCTTCTTTGTTCCATCAGATGTAAATGTCTGTGAAGCTGTCACCGGATTACCGTTTACCATGACTGCTTCGCCTGTGTCCTTGTCCATGAGTGTGCCGGTAATTGTGTAATCCCTGCCTGCCATGGTGTCCGTGATGGTTACTTTGTCAATGATGTCTGTATCTGCCGATGGCTTGATAATCTGGTACTGCGTCTTTGCATCAGATGCCTGTGTTGTGATAACAGGTGTTGGCTCTGAATGGTTCTCGATTGTACCTATATCAACTGTAACCGTGTCTCTTCTGATAGAGAACTCGCCCTTATAGAGGATTTTGCCCCTGTTGTTGTCACAGGAAAGCTCCTCAAGTGTGTAATCACCATAAGGCATAGCTCCAACCGAGTCATCGACCTTTGCACTGCCATCTGCTGAAGAAAACCACAGTCCGTCATACGCACCGCCGCCGTTTGTGTTCTTTGAGTGTGCGTTCCAGCTGCTCTCTGAGCTGAAATAACCGTTCTCATCAGTTTTGATGATGTGGCTCTCTCCGGTGCCTTTGCAGGTAACCCTGAAAGGAATGTCGCTCATTCTGTTCTGATTGTCTGTATCAATCTTAGTAAGCTTGAAGTCACCACGCTTGATTTTATCGCTTACCTTAAAGGTGTTGCCGCCTTTTAACGAAGCAAGATTGCCGTCCTGTGTAATCTGTGCCACATATTTGCCTGTAATTTTTGTTCCTGTTCCGCCAACCTGAAGATATGCCCCTTCAAGGTTGTAGCCTTCAGGAGCTTTTGTCTCTTCGATTGAGATTGTGCCGAGTGGTAAAGTATTAATTCCTGAAGCACTATATAAAGCATCTCCAGCTACAAAATAATCATTAGATAAAACTGCTCTATATACCTTATTTCCACCTTTTGTCGTTATCTCCTTTGTCTGAATTATCCAACTTCTAGTAGGATTTGCAGGTAAATTAGAATTGTTATAATAACCATCATAATAATTTACTGTAAACTGTGCACCTGCTAAACTTGCACCACCCTGAACCATATCTCCAGTCTCGCTATCCACCTTGTTAAGTGTTATCATTGCTGGATCGTTTGTAGGTGTATCTGATACACTGAGAGCTGTATTCTGTCCGGCTGTTACAGTAAATGACTGTACCGAACTATCAAGTGCATATCCTGCCGGAGCTGTAAGCTCCTTGTAGTAGTATGTTCCGGCATTCAGTGAAACAGCAGCTGCATTGCCGCCTGCATCCGTTGTCAATGTAGTAACCTGAGCTGAACAGCCTGCATCAGAATAAATTCCGTATACAGCACCTGCAAGTGAATAACATGAGTTTCCTGATGTGATTCCTGTGTTAGCTGACGTCTTGCTTAATGAAACTGTACCTGTCGGTGTGTATTCATAACCGAGAATGTTCTGGGTTTTTCCTGTTGCAAGAACAAAGATTTTAAATGAATCCGGAACCGGCTGCCATGTAAGTTTAAATCTTGGAGCGTTTTCATTAATAAGTTCTCCGGCCGTATTAAACCCAAGTACATTCTGATATGCCCAGTTTTTAAATGAAGAATTACAACCATGCATAGCTTCGCCACCTTCATAAGAAGCTGCATCTGCAAGGATAATGTGACTTAATGCAATGTACTTGTCATCATCCATTGCACTGCCGTCATACCATGTGGCAGGAAAATTGCCTGCATTAAAGCCCGGTGCTCCCCAGCAGTAATAAGCTATATGTCTTAAATTTTCCGCTGCTGACTCATCGCCAGGAGTCTTCATATAAGTTGCTACATCGTAATGCTTTGTATACGTTCCTGCAGCTGGAGTTTTCTTGGATGGTGTTATACAATATGCATAATTGCCTCCTGCTGACATTTTTCGTGTCTCATAACCTGCATATTTAGCTGACTCATTTGATACCACAAGCTCAATTGAATCATCCGCCGCTTTTACAGGTATGGAACCTGTCCCGGTTGATAATGTTGGCACCGATAATATAACTGCCATGGCCAGTGCCAGCACTCTTTTAAGTTTTTTCATGCTTATTTTCTCCTTTATTTTGTGCATTAAAAAAGGACCGGCCGTTATGGTCAATCCCTGTACTCTAATGCTTATGGAGGCGCCCGCTGCATGATGTTTGGACGTGATATAAGTTTTTTCATCCTGCCCTCCTGTTAAGCTGTGTTAAATTTTTGGCTTACAATTTGTAACAAAAAAGGAACTGCACGAGACCTCTGTACAATTCCTTTATCATCAATTATATATTACACTACCATGAAAAAGATATCTACTACCACTTACTACCACCCTATTTTGTGGCACCGCATCCGCTGCATTTCTCGCCATACACATACTCTGTGTATGCCGGCTTGTCCACTACCCATACTTGGGTTGTTTCTGCATCATGATGAATTTTTCCTACTTCTACACTTTTTACACTATATCCCAAAATGCAATCATCATCTATTTGATGATCAGCCCACTCTTCCACTGTATCAAAAGCTTTTCCGCAACCGCATACTACCTTTGCAGAATACTGCGGCTCATCATATGCAGCCTTTACCACCTTTGTCTCATAATGTCCCTCTTCCTTGTGCTGAATGGTATTGGCCACATACTTTACCCATTTATGGGTACACTCCGATTTGCCCTGTGATGTGGTATTTGATGCTGCAGTACTGCTATCAGCTGCCTTATTTGTTTTGGTGCCTGCATTTGATGCACCTGTACTCTGTGTGCTGTTGTGCTTTACGGCTGTCGAGGTACTATTCTTTGTACTGCTCTTACTGTCTGAACTGTTCTTCTTTACTGTACTGTCAGCGTCTTTACTGTCAGCAGACGAAGATGCAGTAGTATCTGATGTATCTGATTTTGATGTACCGGAACCAGATACCTTTTCATCGTCCTTTACTGTTGCAGCCGTTTCTTCAGACTGTGTATCCCCTGCAGTTTCAGTTGTTCTTTCCGTGCTGTTTTGCGTATCGGATACTGTTGCTTCCTGTGTATCTGATTGTATATTGCTGCTCTTACTTCCGGCTGTTCCGCACGAAGCTGCCGAAAATACAACCGTTATCGCAAGTATTGCTGTTATGATTTTTCTCTTCATGCTGTTACCTTCCTTTCTATAAACGTGGGGCTTTTACTGCCTTCTGCGGCTTTTTTACAAGTGTTGTGCCCTGTAAGCAGTTATCCGCTATCCATTCCTTAAGTTTTACGTTATCGTTGCTCTCATAATAATCAACAAGCATCTGCTTAAATGCACCATCATATTTGACCGGGACATTGAATATGCCTCTGCCGTTTTCTATAAGTATCTTATTGGCTGCAAACGAACCGACTCTCTTATTTCCGTCCTTGAACATCTGTGTACGCATAATGTAAAGACCGATAGACAAAGCTCTGTCCGTAATGCACTCTATCCTGTTTAGTTCCTGCAGATCCCGGTATATGGTTTCTACATCCGGTATCTCCGGTCTCCAGTCTGTGCCTGATATCATGACATCATCAACACGGAGCTTTCCAAGATACTGGTAAGGCACGTCAAATCTGGCTGTCAGTTCATGTATTGATTCAAGAAACACCAAATCTACAGGTTCATCCAGATGATCAAACAGATAATGCCATCCGTCCCTGAGGCAGCATACCTTGCTCATATCGGTCGGTGTTACTTTATCTACATTTACATTATTAAGAATATCCTGTGTCTCTGCAAAGGTCACTCCTATTCCCTCAAGATTTGCCTGCTTATAGATTGAGTCTACGAGCACTCTCTTTGCACAGAATATATTTTCTTCTTTTGTCATGTTGTATATGTCTTTAATTTCTTTCATCATTTTACCTCTTTTACTGGTTATTAGTGCTTTTATCAGTGAAGTCGAAATACAGTTCATCATCTTCACTTTCAGTATTACCTCCCCAGTGATAACCTCTGTCAAAGGCTTCTTTAAAGATTTTCTGCTGGTCCTCCTGTATTATCTTTGCAGCCTCCTGTCTCATGTGCCATTTAACAACCGGTATAACTATCACAAGTGCTAATCCGATAACTAATGCTGTTGCCTTGATAATCTTATAAAATCTGCCATTATTCCCCATCTTCATCCCTTTTTGCCTCCAGTCTTTTTAATTCTACCATATATGCAAGCATTCTTTTAGTGTATACAGGACACTCACGGTCACCGGATATCCAGTGCCTTAAGGTTCCCATTGGAATACCAAATGTCTCCGAAAATTCTTTCTGTGTCATTCCCAGGGATTTTATCAGTTCCTTGAAGGATACTTTTTCTTCCTGTGCAGACATAACACTCATTTCCCGGTCTGAATATATCATCCAGTCAGTCTTTTCATTTCCCATATATATCCTCCCTTCACTTATAAAGTAATCCAATGGGGTGTTTTTGTCAAGTAGAAACGTCCCATTGGATTGTTTTTGTGAGAGTTGCACAACAAAATGCTGCTCTTTAATCGTGATCACAAAGTTGTATTTGTGCAATATTTACCTTTTTTCACAATTATATAATACCACTTAACAGATATGCTATCTACCTCCATTTACCTCCACTTACTACCGGTCTTTTGTCGGCCGGAATATCTCTGAACTCCCCATAAATGAGACATTTTATGATGATTTTGTAACTTTTAATGCACATCTGCCAAGCAACTAACTCTTAAAATTTTATTTAATGTGATTTTGCAAAATCCATATTTATATATGAAATTCACAAAATATTTCACTTAAAAAGAGAAATAAAAATCATACTCTCTTTGAACACAAAAGAAGGAGGATATTCCCAATGATTAAAACAATGCTAAAACTTCTGTTCAAATTAACAGCAAACTTTTTAATTCGCTGTCTGGTCAAAAAATACATGTCTCGTATTGTCTGGCCGCATATGAACATTCTGTTAACATACCAGAATAAACATGTACATATCATCATTTACATTTTTTCTTAGCACCAGGCTTAGATATTGAAAAACTGTAATGCAGGTACTGGCTGCCTTGTCTAATAAGGCTTGTCTTTTCCCTTTTAATTTTTATTTTTCATTAATGGGACTTGTAAGAGTTTCAGCCGGTTATACGATAACATGCATCATTTAATCCGGAGCGCAGCTCCCGCAAGTCCCATATATGGGAAAAGATAAGAATTAATTCCAGTAAAAGAAAAGGTAAGATATAAGAATGTATATAAAAGCGTTTAAATATATGCCCTTTATGCCTTAAACACTGCATTTGAGCTTACCGGATGCCGGCACTCTTTTGGACTGGTATATGCCATATATATCTGCATTTATGGACTGGTTTTCCGGCATATGACATATATGTCACTTTTTTTAGACTGCTATAAAAATATATCCGTATTTTTGGACTGATATGTGCAGGGCTGCAGTGCCATGCATGTCATCCGGTCTTTCCGGAAATGTTTTTTATTCATTTTTGAAGTATTTTTTGGGTTTTATGCTTTTTGAAATGCAAATGTGCATGTTTTTGTGAACGTTTACGAAGCCTGCGTCGTCCGACCCAGGCTGTTTTCCATTTATATTGTTGAATTGAGAAGCAGGCTCTCCAGCTCTCCATAATCATTGTCACGCTGGCTGAAGCTGTTGAATCTGTTCTCCTTTGATTTGCTGTTTGATTTCACAGACTGTGTTTCCGGCACATCCTTTAAGCCTTCCAGAATGGCTTTTAAATGATGATGTACTGTCGGGGCAGACAGAGACCTGTCTCTCCATTTATGTCCGCTTATACTGTTATGTATTGCTGCTGAAAGGTATGTTTTTACATCGGCATGTTTTTTTGCAAATGCTGAAGCATACTGATACATAAGAAAAACTGTATCATCAAAGCCTGTTTTGTCATACTTGATGTTATCTCTGTTTAAATCCATTCTGACTGACTGCTCATTATACATGTCCTGGTCATATCTGTGGCCTTCCTGGCCTTTAGCGGGCTTTTTAAAACATATCCTTGATGTTATGCGGTAAAAACCATCCTTGATTCCTATGCTGAAAAATCCGCATACCTTGGACAGTGAATGTATATAGCCTCTGACTGTTCTGTCAGTTACCCCAAGCGTTTTATCCCATGCTTCATAAAATGCCCTGACGCCATGCTTGTAGCCTTTTCCCGTCTCAAAGCTTCTCTTCCTAAACTCAAGGGCCAGATACTTCTCTTTTGCTTTCAAAGCCTTGAACTCTCCTGAACGGAACACCGGGCTTGCCAGGTCAACATATCCCTCATTCCGGTATGTAGCCTCGCTGCTTCCTTTCCATGGATATGCATTATCGTTTACAGTAATATCATAATCACTTGTAGTGCCTGCGTCATTCTGGTTGCGTCTAAAAGTCACAATTCCCTTATCAGCAAGTCCATACAGCGCATTATAAAAAGACTGCTTACATCTGTCATACTCATCGCAGTAGTCTTTGTAGTATGCCCCATACATGGTTCCACTTTCCTCATCAGAATGCTGCACTGCCCAAACCAGCAGATCCATTTCACTGTTGCTTACATTATGAAGTTTTTCAAGTATTCTGTACTTAAGCTTCATCGGTTCCTCTTTGTTACTTCATTTTCTAACTGTTTTTTATGATTCCATTCAGACCTTTTCAGTCTTTCATTATCTGTTACGATTCTTATGTTATTTACGGCATCAGGATATTTTTTGAGCTGTGTACATACCTGCACCCATTCAGTCCATATCCGGTTAGGTATCACTCTTACATTCACTTCTTTTTCTCCTCTGAAAGCTGATGTATCCATTTAAGCTGCTCTGCATCATCCTTCTCACGGTCTGTGGAAGCTGCCATACAGCATAACATCATTGCAGTGCCAACCAATATCCCTAAAATAATAAGAATAATAAAACTCTCAATTATGTAGTGCATTGCTTATCTCCTCCTTTACATGCCGCACAGCTCATCACAGTTTTTACTGTAATTCCAGTCTTCAGACTCATCGTCAAACCAGTGGAATGAGCATCCTAATCTGCCATCTACATCCACTGCTCCGTAAAACATGCATCCGCTGCATAGTCCTTCTGCTTCATAATCCTGTAATGTTAATTTTTCCGTATTATCTCTGTCCATATTGCCGCTCCTTATTTTGATATTATTTTAGTTTATGCATTTAACCCCATCTCACAAAATGGGATTTAAACAGTCTGTCTGAAAGAACTAATTTTATTCTGCTGTCTGTCAGTGTTGTCCTTTCTCTTCCGCTTTCAACTGCATACTATAATGTTCCCTTATGCACAAGCATGCTCCCACACCCACTGTACGCAGGCGGCTTTATCTCAAAAGTCTTTGTGCATTCATACATTTTCATGCTCCCACCTTCCTTCTAACGCAATTTTAATTTCCTGCCTGCTTTAATATTGACACTCTTGAGCAATCCCTTTAATGGCCTATATTTACACAAATGTGAGTATATATAGTGTGAAAGTTGTTCAATATCATTTTTGGCGGCAAGCTGCTCTATGATATCAGATACATCATCATAACAGCTTGCATAGCCGTCTGACTTCATGTCGTCTGCCATTCCACATTTTCTCACAAATGCATCAAACCTTTTCTGCAGTTCTTTTTTCAGTTTTTTTTCATTAATCATTCACTTTTCCCTTTCCTGCCGGTTGTTTTTTCTTTATGCGCCATGAATATACTCATTCCGAGTCCTAATAAGGAAACCTAGGTTTTATGTGCGCACAACCATTTCCTTTATTTGTCATGTTTACCTCGTTTCTTATTTCTCCACGTTACTATTAATACAATTTCCATAGGCTGTTAATCCCTACATCAATTCATATGATTTAGTTAAAAGAATTGTCAGTCGAACCACGTTCTTCTATAATACATCGATCAGGTTCTGCATACTTATTGAATGTATAATATGTTACAAAATATAATTTACTTTTTTTATACTCAGTTATATATACATAATTAACCGTGTCTACATAAGGGAGAAGCTTCTCACCTGATAGTTTAAGTATATTCTCCAAATGCCTCCTCTTCCCACCTCTTACAGGTTCACCATAACTTAGTATTCCTGCTACACTCATCGTATGTATAGCCCAAATAGACAGAGCTATCATTCCTGCCGGTTTACTTATGGGTAATAGCTTATATACTATCGGCACTACTGCCACCACCGCTATTAAAAAATAAATTGCTATTATCCAATTTACATAATCATATAATTCCGAGGTCTTTATTGAAAATCTAAAATTTTTGACTAACCTTAAATCTTTTTTTACATTAGCTAAATTATAATTAGTATCATTTAAAAAATTATCTTTGATATCTGATATTATGTCTGCTCTTTTACCTGTCTTATTTTTACCCATTGTCGCTACCTCCGTGTACCGGATTCAGGTACGTTTAATATATCACTAATACTAATTTGTCCCGGCATTTCAGATAACCGGCTGCTTTTTTGCCTTTTTTCACGTATATCTTTACCTGACATACTCATTAATTCATCAACTGTAAACGTGCTTTCTACAGCATCTACTCCTTATAACTATCTGCTTTGGACTTGTCCTATTCATTGATGAAGTCCTCTCTTTCCTTTACCCACTTCTTAATTAGTTCGATTTCCTCGTCCATGTTCGGCTCTTTCTTTGGTTTCCAGTCCGCTCTCATGTCTTTCAGTTCTTCCAGTGCTTCTTCTAAGTCTGCCTTATAGCTTTCTAAATCTTCTTTTTCGCTTGCTATATATTCATCAACACTATTGTAACAAGGCACACACTCATAGCTTGTTCTATCATCATTGTACTTGTGGTACACAATGTCTTTCCATTCATCACTTGGCTCTGCTATGTTCTGTTTAGTAATTTCAATGTCGGATTTTATTGTCTCTACGTTCTCCAACATATCCAGATAATGCTCTGGTTCATAACCCAAATTCAATAAGTGATTCAGCAGTGTAGGCTCTGGGAACATTCCGAACCAACAACGCTCGAACCACTGGTCAGCATAATCTCTTTCATCACTTCCATTGGAGTAAGTACCGCCCACCAAATCTCCGACAAAATTCTCTATCAGCTCTCCGATTGTCAGACCATGCTCCCCACACTTTCTCGCCAGTCGGTCACAATCTGCATCCGACAATTTCACTGTGATTTTTCTCTCTCTGATTGTCTCAATTTCTTTCTGCAGTTCTTTTTTCAGTTTTTTTTCATTAATCATTCCCTTTTCCCTTTCCTGTCGGTTGTTTTTTTCTTTATGCGCCATGAATATTTTAATCATTCCGAGCCCTACTACTGCTATAATTACAAATATCATCAATTCATATGATTTAGTTAAAAGCATTGTCAACAGCGGCAGAAAAAGCTCCATAAACAATGAAAAAAATAAGTCTTCAAAATCTATGCGTTTTGTTATTACTCCAACAACAAAACTAATAAGAAATATTGAAATTGCTATTGTTCCTGATAGTGCAGATACAGACATATTTATTGCATTATACCCTATATGATATGTAAAATCTGAAGCACAGATAAAAGCTGTCCCTATAAGCAGATACTTATTTTCCAGTTTCTTTGGTACCTGTGACATGAACACATAAGCGATCTCAATTATCATTGCCAAATAAAATATCACTTCTCTCATTCAAAATCTCCTCGCCTCATCATCCGGTACAACGTGGCTTTTGATGGATACTGTTCATCTGTCTTTATCCCTGATTTCTTAAGCTCATCCAATGCAGTCTGTGGACTGACACATTCATCAATGAGTTTCTGCCTTAAGAATTTATACATTTCGCCATTTTTATCGAATATTCTTTCCTTGCGCCCCCTGTTATTCATTGATATTTCATACTGCTTCTGCGCATATTGGGCATCATAAACACCATCCTCATTTGTTCCACGTCGTATTTCCCGGTAAATTGTTGAATACTCAAAATTCATTCTCTCTGCGACTTCCATAATTGTAATGCTTTTATTAGTTTTAAGCATTTCCTGTATCTGACAGCGGTTTTCATATGTTACTGTCTTATATTTCCTGCTTATGTACATGTTTTACCTCCTTTTCATTCCCGGTACCGGAATCCGGTACCTCAAGAAAATCCATCATGTCAATCTGTCCTTCAATGCTGTCTGACGGCACTTTTCCTGCAGGAGCCCGGTTCTGTGGTTTATGAATTTTTCCAGAACTTCCTGTTATTAGCTCCCCAACAGACAAAGGGCTGTTTGTGTATTCTATAATCAGATGCAGCGCCTTTTTCCTGTAACGCTCAAATGTGGTCGGTGACATGTCAAACTGTATTCTTACGTTCTCATACAAATCATTTTCAACATATAACTGACTCAGCAGAGTATAATAAGGGTCGTCCAGCGCCAGATAACAGGCCCATACACGATTAACCATATCCTCCTGATTCGACAGCTCTGTGAGCATCGTTAAAAGCTCTTTACGTCTTATTTCTCTGTCTTTTTCAAGTTTAATTATAAGGTCAGACAGGTCTTTCTTTTTTCCACCTTTAGGGCCGGGCAACAGGCTGTTATGTGCAGCTGAGATGCTTTTTTCAGCTATAAGCTCATCCATAAACACCCCCATGTCACTCCGGCTTACCTCGCGGAAAAGAAGAACCATCTTTTTATTAATGTCATTAAGCATTTTTTCGCGGTTAGACAGTATTTTTTTAATTCTGTCTTCTGTAATTATTACACTCATTTATTCACCCTTTTTCCATATGCGCGGCAGATATAAAAATCTGCCGCAAAGGTTTTATGATGGCTGCCATTTCTGGCAGCAAAGATACTTTCTTCATTTGATGCCACGCACAGCCGTGCCGGTTATGGCACGGCCTGCGGAAAGTACCATTATTCTTCCATATCTTCAGTATTCCCAACATCCGGACCTTCTCCGTACTCTCTTGCACATCTTTTTGAATCAGGATAGAGATACATACATGCTCCTCCCGATATCGAACATTCAAATCCGTGATATTCATCTGTTTTTATTGCACACAAACATCCCATATTATTTTTCCTCCTTAGCCAATTTTTCTAATCCTTGTACTATATACTCCTGCCTTCTTAAAACTTTAACCGGAACATCTGCACCGGCCTCTGCACGCTGTCTAATCATTTTAAGCCGCTCTCTTTGTTCTGTAAGGTAAAAAGCCAGGTCATACATAACTTCAAGACTCTTTTTGAATTCATCTTCATCATCATCGAATACATTTTCCTCATCCTCTTCTGACATGATTTCCTCGTCTATGTCCATATCAATGTTGTTAAATGCATACTGGCCGGTCATGCCCTCTTCTTCCTCCTGCATCCTTTCATATCTGTCTGAGCCTGTAACACCATCCACAAGGTCAAGGAACTCTGTCCATGACAGTCTGTCTGAGTTACACACTATGATGCCTTTTGGTGAGCAGTCATATGATATTCCTGCCTCACATCCGCCTCTGTATGATTTTGCAAAATGAGACATAAGGTATTCTCTCAGCTCTTTAGATGAATTAAACTGCCGGTCTGCGTCCTTTAAAAACAGATCATAAAAAATTCTGACCTGTCTTGGTTCCGGCTCTCTTTTAGGTTTGGAAGCTTCCTTATGAGCTTCTATCTCCCTCATGGTTGTCTTTCCGTCCATTATCAATTCTTCCTGCTTTTCTTCAGGAAGTGAGGCCAGTGCCAGCGCAGCGCTTTTATTTATATGTCCCTTTTCCAGAGCCTCTCTTCCTTTATCACCAAGATTTTTTGAAATATTTACGTAATCGCCAACTGTCGTTTTTCCCATATTCAGAATGCGAGCTATTTTTTCAACTGTCTTACCTCCATGCACATGCTTAAACTCGTCAGGATATTTATCAAGCAGATATTTGATGCGTTCTATTTCATGCAGCTTTTCTGCATCTGTCTTTGGAATGAAACCATTAGTTGCATAAAGCTGGAACTCTGCCTGCACATCATCAACATGCTCTACCTTGCATGGAAGAAACTCAAACTCCTTAAGTCCTTCATGCTCTACCAGATACCTGCAGGCAAGTCTTCTGTGATGACCTGCAATGATTTCATATGTGTCAGTTCCGCTTTTTCGGACTAGTAAATCCTGAAGAACCCTGCCAGCCGATTTAATTAGTTCTGCAAAAGCAGCTATATCATCCTCTGTTGCACTTTTACGATACTGGTCTGTATTGTCAATGAGCTTGGTGTAATGTATCCATCTGGTCTCACTTCGTGGTCTGTTGTCAGTTTTCTTTACGTCACTGTTAAATACAGCTCCGAATTTAGCCATGGAACTCACCTGCTTTCTCGCTTAAAATCTCATTTGCAAGCTCCAGATAATCATCTGCTACCGGATTACTTTTTCTATGTCTTGCAACAGGCTTGTAGAGCAACAGGGCATTATCGACTGCTGACGAAGCACTTACACATGTTGTAAGAAATGGATAATCATGTCTGCCAACAAGGTCCTCATAAATCTCTCTCTGTGCCCTTCTGTTTGAATTCACCATAGTTGCAAACACCTTCCATACCGGTGAACAGACAGGCTCCATTAACTCACCATCCATAACCGGATATATATATCTAAGTCCATTTATCTTTTCATCTACAACTGATAAATTATCACGACAGAATTTATTCAGGCATACAGGAGTAAGCACCAAATCAGCTGCACAAATACATGTAATGGTCAGCTGCTCAAAGGCAGGTCTTGTATCAATAAGGCATATATCATATCTGTCCGCCACGGTATCCAGTGCCTTTTTTATTACATCAATCTGTGATGCATCATCCTCCTCGAGTTCTGTACTTCCCGGTATGACATCAATATTGCCATACCTGGTTCTATAAATGCTTCTCTTTACGTGTGCCGGATTCCGGTACACATCTTTGATTGACCGTTCTGTCTTTCTTGGTAAAAAGAATGGCGTTGCATTTGCCTGTGGATCAGCATCCACAACAAGAATCTTCTTTCCAAGCTGCATAAAAGAATATGCAAGATTTACTGTTGTAGTTGTCTTTCCTACTCCACCTTTTAAGTTGCTGATAGTTATTTTGTACATCATAAAACCTCTTTTCTGCTATTTTTACAGCTATAAAACCTTTTAATAAACAGTTCTGATCCCCTTGAGTTCATCCGGTAATTGCTCAGGCAGATTATCCAAATCAAGTTCCATCAAAATTTTAAGTCGTTCACTTGACTTGTTGTCTGCTTTCACTGCTATATTTTTTCCATTCACATAATGTCTAGAGAAATTTCCTTCTCCATCGTACCCACACAGAATTTCTTCTTCATGTTCTCTACGATTCTGTATAAGTATCCATGTTCCACAAGCCTGTGACCTTATTGTTATCTTTTCGTTTTCAAGCCACTCGCAGCCTTCATATTTTGAATAAACCAGTTCTTTTATTTTTGGCAGTTCAATATAACTTACATTCTGCGCACGTCTGAAAAGTTCTTTTTTGCCAATATACTCGTAAATATTCTTTGCCATAGTGGCTCCTTTCTCTGAAAATCGTAACTGATTTACAGTTTTACTTATTTTTTCTGATTAACTTACTGTCATCAAACCATTTAATACTGCTTCCGGCAAACTCCGTCTTTGGAATATACACACTAGCTGTTGAGGTGAATAATTTGTCGCTTTTTCTGAAGTATGCTGTTGATGTTGTGTTCATTTTGCGTCCTCACTTTCTTATAAATGTTAGTAAATCAACTTTTGGCACATAACACCGTGTTTTATTGCATACCCACTGTGTTTTTTGTTACAATGTGTGTGCGGTGAATGTGTGTGTTTTAACATAGTGCCTATAGCGAATGCCACTTTGTATTACACCCATTCTTTACAACTAAAAAACGCGGTAGAGTTAATTTCTTAACTCTACCGCGAGCGGTGTAGAATGCATAAGGATTAACTCTTTATGCATTTAATATAATACTTTACGAATTTTTCTTTAATTTTTATCAGGTCGGGACATGCGCTGTTTCTATTACTCAAGCCTGCTTCTTCGTGAGACCGCGGTCATTTTTCTCGACCAGCTTTCTTGGCACCATAACCTGGTGTCCGCAGCCCATGCATTTCAGACGGAAGTCTGCTCCGACACGCATGATTTCCCACTCGCTACAGCCGCACGGATGCGTTTTTTTCAGTTTTACGATATCTCCTACTGCGTATTTATCCATTCTATATTCCTCTTCTACCTATGCCTGCCATTTAATATGCTGTGTATTATCCTCTGTTTGCACCTCTATTTGCTCAAATACAGAGCCCAGTCCCTGCTGTATCAGAAGGTCTGCTCTTGCGTCCATCGGTGTGGTGGACTTGTTGATAAGCACGAGCTTGTTTCCGTTGTAATAGTCTATGAGGCCTGCCGCCGGATATACCGCAAGTGATGTACCGCCCACTATGAGCACATCGGCGTGACTGATGTAGTAGATTGCATCCTCAAGCGTTTTCTGATTTAAGCCCTCCTCGTACAATACGACATCCGGCTTTACCGGGCCGCCGCACTTTGGGCATTTTGGCACGTCTGTCGAGTTGAGGATTTCCTCTGCGCTTACAAACTGCAAGCACCTCTCACAGTAATTTCTCAGCACACTGCCGTGCAGTTCCATCACATTTTTGCTGCCGGCCTTCTGGTGCAGTCCATCTATGTTCTGCGTCACAACGCCCTTAAGCTTTCCGGCTTTTTCAAGCTCTGCCAGCTTGTAATGCGTGATGTTTGGCTCTGCATCAAGGCAGAGCATCTTGTCACGGTAGAATCGGTAAAACTCCTGCGGATGCTTCCTGTAAAATGTATGGCTCAGGATGGTCTCTGGCGGGTAGTCATACTTCTGATTGTAAAGTCCGTCCACGCTTCTGAAATCAGGTATGCCGCTCTCTGTTGATACACCTGCTCCGCCGAAAAATACAATATTGTCCGAAGCCTTTATCCACTGCAAAAATGTTTCTACACTGCTGTCATTGTTACCCATATGTATCCATCCTTTCTTCTTTTCTTCAATTGCTGCCTATTATTTTTTGAGCCACACTTTTATAGCTTTCGCACCAGCTTGTCCACATCTGCATTCAGTCCAAGCACCATCACTGCATCGTCTGCCTTGAACACATAATCCGGCAGCGGAAGCACGCGATTCTTTCCGGCTTCCTTTACTGTAACGATATTTACATTGTATTTCTGACGCACATTATTTTCCCTGATGCTCTTTCCTACCCAGCTTTCAGGTGGATTTATCTCGTAGATTGAGTAATCATCGTTTAATGCCACATAATCAAGCACATGGTTGGCGCTGTATTTCTTTGCCACTCGTTCTGCCATGTCGCGGTCAGGATAGATAACCTCATCCGCACCGTTTCGAAGCAGGAATTTGGCATGCACATCCCTGTTTGCCTTGCTGATGACGTATTTTCCGCCCATCTCCTTAACGAGACTTGTTATCTCAAGCGAGCTTTGGAAATTGGTGCCGATGCATACAAAAATCAAATCGAAATTGTTAATTCCGAGTGCTTTTACTACCTGTGGGTCGGTACAGTCACCTATCTGCACCTTGGTCACGTCATAGATTAAATCCCTGACCTTGGCCTCGTCCTTGTCCATCACCATAATGTCGTTTCCATTTTTTATCAAATCCGCACACAGATGGTGTCCGAATTTACCCATTCCAATAATTAAAATTGATTTCATTGCGTTTCTCCTTATCCTTATCCAATGATAACTTTTTCCTCCGGAAGCTCTATATTGGCTTTATCCGGTCTATGTACAAACGAAAGCACAAATGTCATGCTTCCGATTCTTCCACAATACATCATAATTATGATAATTATGCGTCCTACTGTATTTAAATCTCTTGTGATGCCTGTTGTCATGCCGACCGTACTGATTGCAGAGTATACCTCAAACAGTACATCGTCCATCTCCATATTGGATGTGGCAAGTATAGCTATCACCGCTGTAAGTCCAAGCACCAGATTGATGATAAGCACCATTCCGGCCTTTTTGATTACCTCACTGCTTATTTTCCTGCCAAACACATTGCAGCCGTTGCATCCTCTCAGATACGAAACAATATAGATTATCATGACCGCCATGGTTGTGGTTTTGATTCCACCGGCTGTCGAGCCCGGGCTTCCTCCTATGAACATGAGCACTATGGTCAAAAGCTTGCTCTCCGGTGTCAGTGCTGCTGTGTCTACTGTATTAAAGCCTGCCGTTCTCGCCGTAACCGAGCCGAATAACGATGCAAATACGGCACCCGGTGTATCCATGCCTGCTATGGTATTACTTTTTTCAAAAATATACATAAACAGTCCGCCGCCGAATACAAGTATCAGTGTGGTTGATATTACTATCTTGGCGTGGAGCGAGTATCTGCTAAGCTTAAACTTTTTGATTCTGACCTCATTCCATATGGTAAAACCGATACCGCCTATGATGATAAGCAGCATAATTGTGATATTTACCAATGGGTCTGCGGCATATTTTGTAAACGATGAGTACTCCTCGTTTATGCCCATCAGGTCAAAGCCCGCATTGCAAAATGCAGATATCGAGTGGAACACCGAGAAATATATGCCTCTTAATATGCCAAAATCCGGTATGAAGCGGATTGCTAAAAGCACCGCTCCTATGCCTTCGATAAGGAAGGTTCCCTTTATTATCACGCTGAAAAGCCTAACTATTCCACCAATCTCGAGTGCATTGACGCTCTCCTGCATCAGATCCCTCTGTCTAAGTCCGATTTTTTTGTGCAGGAGCATGGAAAATGCCACACCGATTGAGATGAAGCCCATGCCTCCTATCTGAATCAGCACCAGAATTACAAGCTGCCCTATGATACTCCAGTGTCTGAAGGTGTCAAACACAACAAGACCTGTCACACATGTTGCGCTTGTTGCCGTAAAAAGTGAGTCCAAAAAATTGGTCCATTGTCCGTCTCTCGAAGAAAACGGAAGGCTCAGCATTATTGCCCCTGATAATATTGTCAGAAAAAAGCCAACTGCGATGTATCTGAACTCTGACAGGTTCTTATGTCGTTTTTTTATGTCATGTTTTATATCGTTCATATCCAATCCTAACTATTTGCTGCAGAATGTATTATTGTCAGCTTACAGAAGCTGTTTGTATATATCCCTCTTGCTGACACCTCTGTCCTTTGCCACGAGCTTCATGGCTTCCTTCCTGTCGATGCCCTGTGACTCATAGTGTGCCATATGCGCTTCAAGCGGCATGGCTTCCCAGCTTTCCTGCTGCTCCTTTGCTATTTCAGCCACATTTCTGCCACAGATTACAAGCACATATTCACCTCTTGGCTCCTGTGTCCTTGAACGCTCCAAAAGCTCAGAAAATGTAGTCTGCACCTTTTCCTCGTGCTTTTTCGTAAGCTCCCTGCACACGGTAAGCTCTCTGTCTCCGAGCGCATTGTAAAGCTCTGTGACCGTCTTTATAAGATGATGAGGCGCCTCGTAGATGATGATTGTTCGAGTCTCGTTTTTAAGCTCCTCAATGACGCGCGCGCGTTCCTTTTTATCCCTCGGCAAAAATGCCTCAAACGCAAACCTCCTGGTCGGCCTGCCCGACATGGTGAGCGCTGTAATGCACGCTGCTGCCCCGGGAAGCGAGGTAACAGGCACGCCCTCCTCGTAGCAGATGCGCACAATGTCCTCACCCGGGTCAGAAATGCCGGGTGTTCCGGCATCAGTGATGAGGGCTATATTTTTGCCCTCCTTAAGCTTTGCCACAAGCTGGTAGGCTTTATCTATCTTGTTGAACTCATGATAGCTCGTCATGGGTGTCTTTATCTCAAAATGATTGAGCAGCTTTATGGAGTTTCTCGTATCCTCCGCTGCGATGAGGTCTACCTCCTTAAGTGTGCGCAGCACACGGAATGTGATGTCCTCCAGATTTCCTATCGGAGTTGCGCACAGATACAGTGTTCCTGTCATATGATTCTCCTGTTATTTTCCGTTATTCCGGGGCTTATCGCCGTATATCTCATATATCTCATCCGTGTATACATTAGGCTCCTTGTATACAACTAACGGTTTTTCGATGGTTATACGGCTTTTGCCGCCCTTTAACCCCTCTATGAGCACCATGTTCGGCTCCCTGTCCGCGTAGGGATGCACAAGGCGCATTCGCTTTGGCTCGATATGATATTTCATCATCGTGCTAAAGATCTCTGCCAGCCTGAATGGTCTGTGAACCATGTAAAAACGCCCATTGAATTTGAGCATTTTTGCGCTCTCCCTGACTATGTCATCCAGTGTACACCTTACCTCGTGGCGCGCTATAGTCATGGCATCGTCTGCATTTTTGATACCATGCTGGCCTATCATATACGGCGGATTTACCGTCACCACCTCCACGGACTCTCGACCGAAAATCTCCGATGCATTACACACATCTCCCTCTTCTATGGTCACTTTGTCCTCAAGATGGTTATATTTCACACTTCTTCTCGCCAGGTCTGCACACTGAGGCTGAAGCTCAAGCCCGCTGTAATGCTCTCCGTTATTTTTTGCCTCAAGAAGTATCGGAATCACACCGTTTCCGGTGCACAAATCCACAGCTCTCTCGCCGCGCTTTACCTTTGCATAGTCAGATAAGAGCACGGCGTCTATGCCGAAGCAGAACAGCTTTGGATCCTGTATGAGCCTGTAGCCCTTGCGGCACAAATCGTCTAGTCGCTCATTACTGTGTATCAGTGCTTCCATTGTCTTTGTCCCTGTTGTAATCTTTATTATACTCTTTATTATAGTTTTTGTTCTTGTAATCCTTGTTGCGGTTGTATTTCTGCTTGTTTGGTCTGTTTTTGCCGCCCTTGTACGGCTTTTTGTAACCATCCTTATTTTCTCTGCCGGCATTTGCAGCATTTACTTCATTTGTCTCATTTGCAGAAGCTTCCGCTGCCTCTATGTCCGCCCTGTACGGACGTCTTTCTCTGTTGTCACGCTTATCACGGCGCTCGCGATATTCATTTTTGTTGTCACGGTGTCCACGGTTTCTCTGCGGTTTCTCCTGTGACTTATCCTCCATCGTCTCGTCGCCGCTATCCTCGAGATCCTTGAGCTCGCGAAGCTCCTCCTCGGTGAGCTTTACATCCTTTTTCTGGCGCGGCTTTAAGCGCAGATCATCTACAGTGTACTCACGAAGCTCCTTCTCCTCGCCGTTGTCAATGACAACACGCACGAGCTGCCTGAGCACGCTGACTGACTTGACCTCTCCGATGATTCCATCAGGTGTCTTGACCTTTTCTCCTACCGACGGCATTCTGCTGTTCAGATACTCATATGTATCCTGCTCATACTTGAGACAGCACATAAGCCTTCCGCATACCCCTGATATCTTGGTCGGATTGAGCGAGAGATTCTGCTCCTTTGCCATCTTGATGGAAACCGGCACAAAATCTGCCATATAAGAATGACAGCAGAGCGGTCTGCCGCAGATTCCGATGCCGCCCATCATCTTGGTCTCATCCCTGACACCGATCTGACGAAGCTCTATTCTCGTGCGGAATACCGCTGCCAGATCCTTTACAAGCTCTCTAAAATCAATTCTGCCGTCCGCTGTAAAGGAAAACAGCAGCTTGTTTCCGTCAAAGGTATACTCTGCATCCACCAGCTTCATCTCAAGTCCGTGCTTGATGATTTTCTCCTTGCAGATGGCAAATGCCTCTTTTTCCTTTTCCTTATTTCTTTCAACCGTTTTCTCATCCTCGTCGGTTGCCACTCTGATGACAGGCTTAAGCGGTGAAACCACCTTATCATCATCCACCTCCTTCGGCGGAATGAGGACAGTTCCCATCTCTATGCCTCTTGCTGTCTCCACAATAACATGCATTGCCATGTCGAGGTCGAAATCAGCCGGGTCAAAGTAATATATTTTGCCTGCTGTCCTGAATCTGATACCAACTATTTTTGTCATGTGATTAGTTCTCCTTTATGGTCATAAGCAGCAGCTCAATTACCAGGTCAAAATTGACGTTTGCGTTAATTCTTATCTTCGCCTTCTCAAGTGCCTCAAGTATTGCCTCGATTCCCTGATAGGAATGCTTTGCTGCCTGTTTCTTTATATCATAGACCTCATCCTTGAATATGAGTCCGTTAACATCGTTTGTCGCCTTCATATACAGCACATCTCTGTACCATACCATAATCAGGTCAAAATAATCCTGCACCTTAAGCTTGTACTCAGCTATCTGCTTTACCGCTGCGCCCAGCTCGTACAAATCTATGTCATCGAGGCGCTTTATAAGCGACAGTGCTGACTCCTTTAGCTCGTTGAACTCGTCTGATGAGGCGAGCTTAACAGCCTTTCCGACGATGCCCTGTGCAAATGCGGCACTGATATCTGCCTGATAATCCGGAATATGCTTTTCGTTCATCAGGTATGCCTTTATCACCTCGTCCTTTACCGACTTCATATTGAGTGTGATGCAGCGCGACCTGATGGTCTGCAGAAAGCTGTCTGCATTGGTGGTGAGAAGCATGATGACCGCATATGCCGGTGGCTCCTCAATGGTCTTTAAAAGCGCATTCTGCGCCTGCTGGTTCATTTTTTCTGCCTCATCCACTATGTAAATCTTGTATTTACTGCTGTACGGCTTTATCACTATATCGTTGTTGAGCTGTGTCCTGATGTCGTCAACCGATATGTTGTTGGGCTTTTCATGACTGACATATATGATATCAGGATGATTGTGGTCATCTGCCTGATGGCACGATTTGCACTCTCCACAACCGTCTGTGCCCTCCTTCTCACACTGCAGTGCCCTGGCAAATGCCTCGGCTATCATCATTTTGCCGGACAGCTGTGGTCCGTTTATTATATATGCATGTGAGACCTTTCCCATTGATATGGCATTTTGCAGATGCTCTATTATCTGCTCATTTCCTACTATATCCTTAAATCCTGCCATAGCTGCTGCCTCCTTATTCGTTTCCGGTTACATTTATGTTCAGGCCGTAACCATTTTCCTGCTCTGCAATTAAGAGCTCTGTCGTATGTATTCTGAAATCTCGGCAAGCACAGTGTCCATATCATCATTTACGAAACGGTGTGTAATACCCGCCTCATGCAACTTCTCCTCAGAGAAATCTGATGCGTCTGCCAGAAAACGACGGCACATCTCCTCATATTTAGGCACCTGCTGCCCCTTTTCCCGGTGAATGGCGCGTATCAGACGGTCGCCGTCCTCCACCTCCACATAGATTGGCAGTACCTTGTCACTGCCAAAATAATCGCGTATCTTTGTGTAAGACTCCAGTGTTCCGACTGTCAGATAGCTTTTGCAGCGAAGGTCTATATCATCATCGTTTACCGTGAAATATTTCCACACGCCGTACACCGTATTGTACTCGCGAAGCTCTATGATGCGCCCCTGTTCACTAAGCCTTTTTACATCCTCTTCATTGCAGAAATGATAATCCTTATCCTGTGTCTCTCCGTCCCTTATCGGCCGCGTGGTATACGGGATAATCCTGCTAAGCATTAGGGAATCATCCTGCAGTATTTTGTTGTATATAGTGTCCTTGCCTGATGCGCTTTTTCCCATCACGCAGAAAATCTTACCCATCTGTAAACCTCTTAATATTGTAATTAGTATAAATACGATTGTTTGCTATGTCAAACTGTTGCTTGCTACAGCACAGCAACAAACTTCCACATATGAGCATCCGGATCAAAGTACAGGCCATCCACTTCAAGAGCTGAATTTACAGCCTTTATTACATCATCTATGAGCTTGTCGTTCATTATCTCTCCCGGCACCACAAGCGGTATCCCCGGCGGATATATATTTATAAAGGCACCGCTCACCTTCCCGCTTGCCTTAAAGGCATAGACCGCCTGATGGTCTGCATCATATGCGTCATACATTTCCATTGCGGCAGGCAGCTTTTGATATATATCTGTGTCCATTTTGACAGGCTGGTAAAATTTATGTACTACGCCCTCCTGCTTTAATATATCATAAAACTCTTCAAAATCAGACTTATATTTTTCGAGCTGGCTGTCTATTTCAATCAAAGCATCCGCAAGCCTGTCAAAGCCCTCATCCGTATCCATGACAGACGCCAGCGCCAGTACATAATTGCCCGCCGCCATCTCAAGCTGCAGCTCATATTTTTTGAGCAGAAGCTCAAGCAGCGTATGTCCATTCATAGCCTCTTTCGTAAATATAATAATCTTTGACTCGTCAAAATCATATGCCTCGTCAGCAGAAAAATCACTTTTTCTGACCACGTTCAGATGCGAAAGTCCGCTGACCTTCTGATAAAATCTGTCAAGTCTGCTCCTAAGCTGTGCAAAGGCTGTCTCTTTATTATCGCGCACATAGTGTATGCAGCGCTCTATGCCTGTCATAAGCACATATGACGGTGAGCTTGTCTCATAAATGCTGAGAAACTTCTCCACTGCAGCTTCACGCATCCCACCAAGCAGCAGAAGCGCTGTCTGTGTAAATGCCGGAAGCGTCTTGTGCAGGCTCACTATGACCGCATCGGCCCCGAGTGCTATGGCATTTTGAGGGAAGCCGCCTCCAAAGCCAAAGTGCGCGCCATGTGCCTCGTCAACTATGAGTATAGCTCCATGTGCATGTGCCACAGATGCGATTGCCGCCACATCGGAAACCACGCCATCGTATGTAGGCGAGGTTATCACGACCGCCTTTATGTCGGGATTTTCATCAAATGCTGCCCTTATCTGCGCCTCGGTTATCTGTCCCTGCAGTCCTGTCCGTGTAATTTCAGGGTATGTAAACACCGGGTGAAGCTGCCTTAAGTAAAGCGCATGATACACTGCCTTGTGACAGTTCCTTGCTACAAGCACCTTGTCCCCCCTTTTGGTGGCCGCAGATATTGCTGCCAGTATACCGCAGGTGCTTCCGTTTATGAGAAAATATGCACGCTTTGCACCGTAAAGTGCCGCTGCCTCAGCCTGCGCCTCCTTTATAATGCCCTCAGCGTGGTGTAGATTGTCAAAATTGTCTATCTCTGTGATATCAATAGCATACGGGTCCAGCCCTGCACCTATATCACTGCCACGGCGCTTATGCCCCGGCATGTGAAACGGATAAATATTTGATTGTGAATTATTTATCAGTTCTTTTTCCATTTAAGTACCTTGCTTATCGGCTAAAAGCCTCTCAGCATCACGTAATCCAAGCTGATACAGGCTCTCAAGCTTATTAGGATCCTTTTCTACCTTGCTTATTTTAATGTGCTCCGACGGTCTTAACACCTCGGCAATACCCTGCTTTTCAAGCTCCTTAAGATGCTCAATCTGATAATTGTACATGATATGCCTGTTTGAAAATGCTTCATAAAACCTCGGAAAACGCTTTTTGTATACCGATGTAAAAACCCTTGGCATAGGCTTTTTTATATAATCTGCAGGCTTTGTCAGCACGACAACCACTCTGTCATAGCCCATATCAAGCATATGCTCATATGGGATACTGTCCGTCACCGCACCATCCAGATACCACTCATGCCCCAGCTTCACAGGCTTTGACACTACAGGCATGGAGCCCGATGCCCTGAGCACATCCATCTGGTCAAAGACACTCTTTATCTGCACATATTCAGGCTTACCTGTCCTGATATTCGTCACAACCGCATAAAATGGGATATCCGACTTCTTATATTCCTCATCATCAAACGGGTCAAGCTCTCTTGGTACGGTATCATAGGCATATTTCGTGCTCACTATGTTTTTCTCCCTAAGAAGCGGCCTGATACCCATATAATTTTTGTCACTGTTAAACCTCTTATTGTATCGTATAACCCTGCCGCGCTGCTTTGACAGCAGGTTCACTCCAAAAAGTGCTCCCGCCGAAACACCGATAACAGCATCAAAGCTAATATCATGGTCCATAAAACAGTCGAGTACTCCGGCTGTATACATACCTCTCATGGCTCCACCCTCAAGCACGAGGGCGCATCTTTCATCACTCATTTCTGCCTCCATCTATAATGTCATAATAAAAAATGTATTAATATTTATGTCTGCCGCTGAACTTCAGATTGTCTCTCCTTCTGCGCCGTTTTCTTTCAAGCTTGTGCTCTCTGAAGCGCTCGCGCTGCTCCTTCTTAATGCTCCATTTGTGTTTCAACACATATATATTGTCTGATATTCTTCTAAACATGAAAATACTCAGAATAATCACTGCGATAAGTACGAGCACCCAGAGAAAATATACCGGCTTTATCCTTATTATATCACTTTCCAAATTCTGTCTGCTGTTCTCATCAAAGTACGACAGATCGACCTTTGCTCCTGATTTCAGCAGATCCACACAGCCTACCACATGATCACAATACTTGTATCTGACCGTAGCAAGAGCATCCTTGTTGTCGGACTTCATGTCAGCAGCTTCCCTTTTAACGCTTGAAAAATCCGCGTTGTTTGGCAAAACAACATAGTTTTCCGACACCTTTGCATACATGCCGTGCTCATTCATCACGCCCAGATCCGGCGTATTGTCAGTAGCTACGCTGTTTTCATTTTCAGCTATGCTTAGTGCCTTGAAGTTACTGAAATAGTAATTGAGCAGCGTGTTTGTGTCTGCATACTGGTCAGGCGACTGTGCATTCATAATAACCACGCACAGCGTCAAGCCATCCTTCTCCGCATAAGTGACAAGCGTGCTGTTAGCCACTGAAGTGTAGCCGGTCTTACCGCCGGTACAATCCTGATTTACAAACTGTGAATACGACTTAAATGGATGCAGCATCGCATGATGATTGTACAGCGGGGTATCCTCGGTATGCTTGTTTGTAGGTGGTATGATATAGGTCTTTGTGCCTGTAATCTTTCGAAACTCGTCATTCCTGTATGCCGCACACGAGATAAGCCCCATATCGTATGCGCTTGTCCAGTGATTTTCATCGGGCAGACCATTTGCATTGTTGAAATGTGTATCTGTACAACCTAATTCTTTGGCTTCCTTGTTCATCAGATCAATAAATGTGCTGTAATCTCCCCCAAGCTTTTTGCCTGTATGCTCTGCTGCAGCATATGCGCACTCGTTTGCCGACTCAAGCATAACTCCATATAGTGTCTGCTCCATGGTCATCTCCTCGCCCACATCCCTCTTGATGCTCGACGAACCATCACTGCTCTCCTTCACCGCCTCTTTTGAGAATGTAACCTTCTCATCCATCTTGCAGTTGAGTATAGCCAGATATGTGGTGAGAATCTTTGTGATACTTGCAGGATAATGCTTTTCGTGTGAATTTTTCTCATATAGCACCGTACCTGTATTGACCTCCATCACCACGGCGCACGGTGAATTTATCTGCGGTCCCTCCGGCCAGTACGTGTCATCACCATCCGCAAATGCCATAAGCGGTCTCGCACAAAGCGTCGTGACCATAGCAAACACTGCCATTATTAGTATTCCTGATTTTTTTAAATTTATAATTTTATGCTTCATATCTGTTCCTATTAATTCTAAAATTTGGTAGCTGTTCAGTACTATAACCAAAAATGTACTATTTCTAATTATAATGTATGAAAAACATGTTATCAAGGGCATGTGCAGTGTATTTTGCCATTTTATTTTGACACTAACACAATTGTAGGGTATTATCTATATGAAATTTTACGTTTTTATAAGGAGATTTACATGAGACTTAGAAATATCCCGGGCGCCGGTGAAGTCATCGACAACAGCCCTTATTGCATAAAGGAGCCTGTTGAATTAAAAGGAAAATGGCATGATTTTTTAGGAAACAATAATCCGATTCATATAGAGGTTGGTATGGGAAAGGGCAGATTTCTGATGGATCTGGCACGGCTTCATCCCGAGATTAACTATATAGGTATCGAACGATATACCAGTGTGCTTCTTCGTGCCGTACAAAAAATGCAGGAGGACGAGCTGCCAAATGTGCACTTTTTGTGCATTGATGCCGCAACTCTTCCGGATATTTTTGACCGCAATGAGGTTGACCGCATTTACCTGAACTTTTCCGATCCATGGCCGAAGGACAGGCACGCAAGAAGACGTCTCACCTCAAGCGAATTTCTTGCCAGATATGATTTGTTTCTCGCACCTGACGGACGCATAGAGTTCAAGACTGACAACCAGGACCTCTTCACCTTCTCTCTGGAAGAGATCGAAAGCTCTGATAAATGGCACCTCGACGCCAGTACACGCGACCTGCATCATGATGCCGCAATGAATGAGGGCAACATCATGACCGAGTACGAGGAGAAATTCTCTGCTGTCGGAAACCCTATCTGCAAGCTGATTGCTTCAAGATAATGCGACATATCTGTCGTTAATCGCATGATTTATATAGTCAAACATGACCCAGCTTTTATGACATTCTTCAGATTTTTCTGAAGAACTGTCATATTCATCTCTGGCATCGTTGAAAAATCTCTGCGCTTCCTTATCTCTTCCCATCTTGCTATAGCTTGAACCGATATTACTGTAAACCATAGCCTTAAGATCTCTCGAGCGGATAATTTCTGCCGTGGCAAGGCTCTCCAAGCGCGCAAGTGCTTTCTTTATACGTACAACCGCACTGTCATAGTCCTTCTTTACCACGTCATCTACTGCAATTATCATTTCATTATCCGCTATAATGTCTGTTGAATATTTGTCTACCGCGTTCATCATATTATACTCCGACCAAAGCATCTTTCTAAATGTTACTTTTTTCCTATTCAACAGTATAAACCGCAGGCCTATCATATGCGTAAGCATATGATATAATGAGTGCAAGTGAGAAGAATGCATTTATGCATTCGGCGAACGACGAATGTTGATCATGAAGCAAGGCTTCATGATATAATAAAAAAGCACCAACCCTATGGCTCATACGTCCATAAAACCGGTACCTTTGAGTGCGCCTCCAGGGGCTCGAACCCTGCACACCCTGATTAAGAGTCAGGTGCTCTACCAAATGAGCTAGAAGCGCGTTTATTAATTTGTTTGCGTTTTCCTTAACGCGAAATTTATTATATAGTATAGTTTATAGAAATGCAACACTTTTTTTTAATTTTTTTAAATTTTTTTTAGATTTTTTGTAAAACAGTTGATTTTACACCGTTTTAAGCTATATTATTTTCTATATACAGAGACTTTTTATTCTAGATTTCCCATCCAAAGTCTCTCAGAAAGGAATTACTGATAATGAAAGTAGAAGAAAGATTATTAAAATATGTGGGCTATCACACCACATCTGATGAAGCAAGTGATAAAATACCAAGCAGTGACAGGGAATTTGCACTCGCAAGAGAGCTTGAGTCAGAGCTTAAGGAGCTTGGCTTATCCAAGGTTGTGCTCACTGACCATTGTTACGTGTATGGTCTGCTGCCTGCCACTGCCGGCATGGAGCACAAAAAAGCGGTCGGATTTATTGCACATATGGATACTGCACCTGATTTTTCCGGGGAAAATGTCAAGCCACAGCTGCTGCGTCACTATGATGGAAGCGATGTGCTGCTTAGAGGCAGTGGCGAATACCTGAGAGTAAGCGATTTTCCTGAGCTTAAAGCCCTCTCCGGACGCACTCTCATTACCACAGATGGCACTACCCTGCTTGGTGCCGATGACAAGGCCGGTGTGGCTGAGATTATGACCGCCTTAGAGCAGATTATCGCAGAGGGCACTCCTCACGGCGATATCTGGGTTGGATTTACCCCTGATGAGGAGGTCGGAAAGGGTGCTGATTTGTTTGATCTGGACTATTTCGAGGCAGATTTTGCCTACACCCTGGATGGTGATTACGAGGGCGAGGTGGCCTATGAAAACTTTAATGCCGCAAGCGCTGAATTTACCATAAAGGGTGTCAACGTGCATCCGGGCGAGGCAAAGGACATTATGGTCAATGCTGCTTTGGTTGGCTGCGAGATTGCCGCAGCTCTGCCTGCAAACGAGACTCCTGCCACAACTGAGGGCAGAGAGGGCTTTTACCATCTGTGTGATATGAGCGGTGATGTAGCATCAGCCCATCTGTCATATATTGTGCGCGACCACGACAAAGCTCTTTTTGCTAAAAGACTTGATACTCTCCGCTCTCTTGAGATAGAGATGAATAAAAAATATGGTGAGGGCACTGTTTCTTTGACTATCACCCACTCCTACGAGAATATGCTTTCAATCATAATGGACAACATGTACATTATCGACCTGGCTAAGGCTGCTATAGAGGAAAATGGTCTAAAGCCGCTATCACGCCCGGTTCGCGGCGGTACAGACGGCGCACGTTTATCCTTCATGGGACTTCCTTGTCCAAACCTCGGTACCGGCGGCTACGGCTTCCACGGCCCATTTGAGCACATATCAGTGGAAGGCATGGAGACTGCGGTTAATATAATCAAATCAATTGTGAAGCATGTGCTGATGCTGGCTGACGCATAATTTCGTGCCGGTCAATTACTGTTCACAACTAACAGTGTGACTAGCCACGGCCACGTTACTGTTCACAACTAACAATGTAACCAGTAATCCGGCTGCGCTTTAGTGTAAACAATAGCTGATTTGTGTATTGACTTATCTGACAATTCTGCTATAATGATGGCAACCAATTGTTTTTCGTTTATTTTCGAACGAATAATTACAGCTTTTTTTGAAACTGACAGATGTTTCAGAAGGGAGACCATATGGTAGTACTTGCAGCACTTATCATTTTTGCAGTTGTTGGTGGAATATTTGTAAATTATCTTCGCAGAAATCAGAATGATATCGGCGGAGGAATGGGAAAGGATTACATGAAAGAGCATTGGGGAATCGATGACGACAAGTAATCAAAAATACCGGGCAACACATTTTGTGTCCCGGTATTTTTTATACAACCATCGTAACTATTCAGAACCACTGAGAACAAGAAAAGCTGATGCGTCATCAGAAAAGCCTGCCTTTGCTATCGTGAATTTGCAGGCTCCATGTTCACAGAGCGGCCCTTTATCTTTGCATTCTTCATGGCATTGAGCACTTCCTTGCCATACTCAGCCGGCACCTCAACAAATGTATACTTGTCGTACATGTCGATTGCACCGACAAGCCTGCCGGGCATGCCTGACTCGCCCGCAATGGCACCTAAAATGTCACCCGGCTTTATCTTGTCCTTCTTTCCGACGTTGATAAACAGGCGTACCATGCCATCCTCTGCTCCTGTATTGTGGAAATCATAGTCGTCCTTTGATTCAGCTGTGGATATCTCTGAAGCACCCATAGCCTGGTATAAAAATGCCGCCGCTATATCCATTGCTGTGTAATCTGACTCATTTATCTGATTCTCTATAATATCAATGACACTTGTGAGATTTTCCTCATCTATAATAGTGGAAATCTGGTCCATAATCTTTTCTGCCCTGATTTTGGCAACATCATCAGATGATGGAATTGGCTGTGCATAGATTTTTGTCTTGCAGTAGCGCTGTATGTCCTTGAGCTTATATACCTCCTTGCCCTTTACAAAGGAGAATGCCTTTCCACAGCGGCCTGCTCTTCCTGTACGACCGATTCTATGTACATAATACTCGTCATCCTGAGGCAGATCATAATTGAAAACAGCCTCCACATCATCTACATCAATTCCGCGCGCTGCGACATCAGTGGCAATAAGAATATCTGTCTTTCCGTTTCTGAAGTTCTTCATGACACGATCTCTCTGCACCTGCTTCATATCGCCATGAAGTCCCTCTGCACTGTAGCCGCGTCCGCAAAGCTCATATGCCAGCTCGTCGACCATCTTCTTGGTGTTGCAGAATACAAGTGAGAGCTTTGGATTATAGTAATCCAACAGTCTTGTGAGTACATCTATCTTGTCCTTGCGCTTCACATCATAGTAATACTGGTCGATATTTGCGACTGTCAGCTCTTTTTTCACAATCTTGATATTGATAGCATCATGCTGATATTTTCTTGTAATTTCCAAAATAGGCTTTGGCATTGTTGCCGAGAAGAGTACTGTCTGATGCTCCTGTGGCAGGTATTCGAGCACTGTCTCGATGTCCTCCCTAAAGCCCATGTTGAGCATCTCATCTGCCTCGTCGAGCACTATTGTCTTTACATGGTCAGGCCTGATTGTCTTTCTCCTGAGATGATCCATAAGACGCCCCGGAGTTCCGATAATAATCTGCACACCGCCCTTAAGTGCCTTAATCTGGCGGCTGATATCCTGTCCTCCGTATACCGGAAGCACCTTCACGCCATGCATATATTTTGCAAGCTTCCTGATTTCATCTGCCACCTGGATGGCAAGCTCCCTTGTAGGAGAGAGGATTATAACCTGTGTCTTGTGACTTGATGCATCAACGCTCTCAAGCACCGGAATACCAAAGGCTGCTGTCTTTCCTGTTCCGGTCTGCGCCTGTCCGATTACATCCCTGCCCGAAAGCACTGCCGGGATTCCCTGAGCCTGTATTGGAGTTGCCTCCTCAAAGCCCATATCCTTGATGCCTCGCAAAATCTTAGGATTTAGTTCTAATTCGTCAAATCTGATTGTTTCCATATATTTTTTATATTTCCTTTCAAAAAAATAAAGTGTGCATATTTTTATAACATGCACACTTTAACATATTTGTGAGATAATTACAAAATATTATTTCTTCTGCAGCATCTCAATCTTTTCCTCTATCTCATCAAAGTACTTCCTAAGCATGATGTAAGATGCCTTTTCCGACTTAAAAAATACTGTCTTACTGTTACTCCCTTGATAATTGTAAACCTTTATTGCAGTTACGGTTGACAATTGACATCTTTTCATGTTAATGTGTTAACCGTACAAAAATTACTATGAAATTTACAAAAAGGAGATTTTATCATGAACCAGACAGAAACTATAGACTACAAGCATGGAACGACCTATGCCATAACGGTAACAGCGCTCATGACAGCTGTCACATGTATTCTTGCACCATTATCTATCCCGATTGGGCCGGTACCTATTTCACTGACAAACCTGGCCATATATATTTCATTATATCTGCTCGGATGGAAACGCGGAACTATAAGCTACCTGATTTACCTGCTTATCGGACTTGTCGGAATCCCTGTATTTTCAGGCTTCACCGGTGGCCCAGCTAAGCTTGCCGGCCCTACAGGCGGATACATCATCGGTTTTATTGCCATGGCAATTATTGCAGGACTTGTAATCGATCATTTCCACCAGCCTTGGCTCCAGCTCATTGGTATGATTGTCGGAACTATCATATGCTATGTGCTCGGTACAGCATGGTTCTGCTTTGAGGCAAAAAGCACAGTCAGCGGTGCGCTCTCAATATGTGTGCTCCCATTTATCCCGGGCGATCTGATAAAAATGATAATTGCCATGCTTATCGGACCGGCTATTAAAAAAAGACTTCGCTAAACATCAACTCCAAGCTTTCTAAGCTCCTGATACAGGCGCGCTACCGGAAGCCCTACCACATTATTGTAATCACCATGTATTCCCTTAATGTGGATGGCAAAGCGTCCCTGTATCCCGTAGCTTCCTGCTTTATCCATCGGATCCCCGCTTGAAATATAGCGGTCAATTTCCTCTTCCGTCAGTGTATACATGCTGACATCCGTCTTCTCATAAAAGCAGTGTTCTCCGGTTCTTCCGTCTTTGTCAATAAAAACAAACGTTACCCCTGTATAGACACTGTGCGTTTTTCCCGAAAGCATCGAAAGCATACGCCTGGCATCTTCTTCGTCCTTCGGCTTTCCAAGAATCTGATTCTCATAAGCCACTACCGTATCCGCTCCGATTACAAGAATATCCTGCGGTGTCACAAGCTCTGCATGCTGTTCATTGTAGGTAAGCACACCTGACGCTACCTCCTCTGCCTTTTGACGGGATAGCTCCATGACAACCGCAGATGGCTCCTCCTCTGTGATTATCTCTTCTCCCTTTGCAGGACAGACAACAAACTCTGCCCCAATCTGCTCTAATAATTCCTTCCGGCGCGGTGATGCCGATGCCAATATTATCTGACTCATATTTGTTTTAACCTTTTCCTTCACTTTGGATTTTGGGGCTGTTTCATCTGAAGAATACAATTCCCTATGACTGATTACACGTTTCCACTTGTATTATACAGCTTTCTCTTTCACCGATACTTTCACTGACATAATTCTATAAAATACAGCACAAAATACCAACGCAAAAACGACTCCAAACACATTCTGAATAACCCTGAGGCAGACTGCTCCTTTTAACCCATAGCTCTCTGCAGCTATAGCCAGAGCACCAAATGTATTAAAAACAGCCTGCCAGCCGTATTGTGCCGATAATCCCACGCCGATTCCACCTATGATTCCTATGTACGCATAGATTGATGGCGGAAGCAGGAAGTATAATGCCGTGAAGCATATAACACCGGCGATATTACCGACAATCCTTTTTTTGACCCTGTACTGCATATCCTCCATAAACGGCAGGATGGCAGACATGGCTGCAATACCTGCCCACATTGCACGCGGCATATTGCAAAGCTGTGCAATACAAAGAACTAACGGTACACATAGTATCTGGCACAGCTGCCATTTCGTTCGTGATGAAAAAAGATCAAACTCCTGAATTACGGCTTTCATATTTCTTTTAAAGACTCTGTTTTTATGATTTCTGTAAAATACCAGGCATGTGAGGACAGCACCTGCAGCCATCCCTGCTATTCGAAGCATATAGCTCTTTCCTGACACATCATATCCATATAACAATAAATAGCCAAGAACCAGTGTGGATTGATTAAACATAAATGGATTATGGCATCCGAACAAAATCAGCACTGCAAGAGCTGCAATGTTTATAAGCAGCGCCGGAAGCGGTGAAAGCTGATTTGCCAGATGCGGACATACTGTCATAATTACAAAGAACAATGCCAAAAGCCATGTAGAGTGTACGGTATGGATTCCAAGATCAGCATTGCGAAATACCATAACGCATAATAAGACCACTACTCCCACAATGCTGTTATCCTTTCCCAATATGATGCTTGAGGCAGTAACAAAGGCAAAGCAAAAAACCATTGTCACAGCTATCTTCACCATATATACAAACGCATGGTATAGTTTTTCTTTCATTGTTTTACTATTTTTCAGCAGGCTTTTAGAGCCGGCCTGATTTAACTGCAGTTCCTGATAAAATGTCATATGAATTCTCCTATCTTTTATCTTATTATCTTATTATTTTATTATTGTAACTATCATGTTCTAAATAGCTACTCATTATAATTCTTTATTGGCAGTTGTACTACAAATCTGCATCCACCATATTCCCGGTTTTCAGCTTTTATTGTTCCACCGGCGATGTCTACAATTCTTTTCACAAGTGCCAGGCCAAGGCCGTTTCCCTCGGCTTTATGGGAACCATCCACCTGATAAAACTTATCAAATATTCTGGCTTTTGCATCATCCGCGATTCCCGGTCCCTCGTCTTCCAGAATAAACTGCACAGAATCATTTTCATGCCTTAGAAACATGGTGATTGTCCCATTTTCAGGACTAAACTTGATTGCATTATCCAAAAGATTCATCCAGATATGCATAAAAAGCCCTTCATTTCCAACATATCTGACCTCCTCCATCTCCACCTGAAAGCCAATTCCTTTTTCAGTCCATTTATCCTCCAATGAAAGAAATGCCTGACGGATTTGTTCATCCAGACGATATTTGGTTTTTTTCATTGGAATATTCTGATTTTCCAGCCTTGATAACAATAAAATATTTCCAACAAGACCTGAAAGCCTTTGAGTATTAAACAGGATTTTTTCTACATACCCCTCCTGCTCCTGTGACAGCTCATCTCCCTGGAGCAGCATCGTATAGCCTTCAATTGCATTGATTGGTGTCTTGAACTCATGGGAAACATTGGATACAAAATCCATTTGCAGCATCTCTGTTGCACGAAGCTCTTTTGTCATGACATTAAAGCTCTGATAGGATTCTCCAATCTCGTCTATGCGGCTGTTTGTTTCCAGATGCTGTTCAAAATCTCCCTGGGAAACTGCTTTCATTGCTTTACTGAGCCTGGTAATCGGCTCAAGGAGCCTTGCATTGATAAATGATGTGATAAGTCCTGCTATCAATGTATTAAAAATCAAAAGCCAACCAAGGCCCGGTATTTTCCCGGGCAAATCCAAAAAATGATTCAAAAACGCAAATAACAGGGCTGATATCAGCATAGAACATGCAAGTGCCAGCCAGATTGCACCGGTCAGACACGAGCGGATACGCAATTCTTTTTTCTTTTTATGTTCCATTATTTTTTCACCACCTTGTATCCCAGACCACGCATTGTTACAATTTCGAAATCCGGATTTTCTTTAAAACGCTCCCTGATTCTTCCTATATGTACCTCTATCGTATGTGGGTCTGCCTCCGTCTCATATCCCCATACCTCATCCATTAGCTGCTGCTTCGTAAATGTCCTGCCCGGTGAAGCTGCCAGCTTGTATAAAAGCAGGAATTCTTTTTTTGGCAGGACAAGCGTTTCATCACCGGTCACAACTGTCATTGCATCATAATCAAACTCGGTTGAGCCAATCACAATTTTGTGTTCGTTCAGTATCTGTGCACGCCGAAGCAGTGCCCCTACCCTTAAAACCATTTCATTGACATTTACGGGTTTTACCATATAGTCGTCACTTCCCGAAAGAAAGCCCTGACGCATATCATCGAAGCTGCTTTTTGCAGTAATCATAAGCACCGGTATCTGATATCCCGCCGAACGAAGCTCCGACACAAGTTCATATCCATCCATAACCGGCATCATTATATCGGAAATGATTAAATCAATATACTCTCTGTCCAATACCTCCAGTGCCTGTGCTCCATCCGACGCACTTTTGACCTGATATCCGCTCTTTTCAAGCACCTTTTGGAATAACAGACTTAATTCCTTATCATCTTCTACAATTAATATCTTAAACACGCTTTATATTCTCCTTTAATCAAAACAAATCCCTTGCCCATCCAAGCAGATGCTGTACCAGAAACACCTTTCTTTTATGTTTTTCTGTTAATTCAATCGGCTTTACATGATACGGATCATAATATGTTCCATCGTCTAATACCTGTCTGGACACGCTCTCATACTCCATCATGCCATCCTCCAGCTGTTTATTAACCTCTTTACTGCGTATTACAAGCATCAGCTCTGTATCCAGATAAGTACTTCTCATGTCCATATTGAATGAACCTATTACTGACAGATCATCGTCAATCAGAATACTTTTTCCATGATACGAATAACCGCCTTCATATTCCCAGATATCAATTCCTGTTTCTAAAATTCTGTTTCTGTTTTTGGCATAATCAGCAGCTCCAAATGGATTTCCGTTATTTGCAACAGAATTTGTCATAATAGAAAAGTCCGGAACCTTCTGTGCAATTTCCTCCCATGTATTATACATCATATCATTGCAAATAATATATGGTGTATGAATTTTTACGCGTTCCTTTGCATTTTTCATTAATTCTCCCAGCTGATACCATACCACCGGTTCCTTAGCTTGGGTGTGGATTGGGTTTGATAACAATGTAATCTTTTCTGTTTCAAAGGTTTCATCCGCATAATCTTTATCACAAATTTTTTCCTTATTAACTTCAAAATATTGCTGATACCCTTCCTGCAGCTCTAAAACTGCTTTCTTTACAGACTGTCTGTCAGCTAATTTTTTACTGTTATGAAAATACCGACAGTCCTCCTGTTCCCATATTGTTTCAAAATAATTCCAAAGCTGATTGACCGAATTATCTTTCTGTGGCTCATCGCAGACAACTAACACATCCCGGTCAAAATTTTTATGCCCCGGAAAATCACCCAAAAAATAATTATATGTGTTTCTTCCGCCAAGAATATATATTTTACCATCTGCAATCAGATATTTATCATGCATTCTTCCCATTGTCTTCCATGGCTTAAGCGGATTTGCTTTATTGTACAGCTTAATCTCAACATTCTCATGCGAAGATAATCCATAAAAATATGGATTACCCTCCATATCAATCCAGCTCTCCATTCCATCTACCAATATGCGGACATGTACGCCTCTGTCTGCCGCATCATGCAGTGCTCCTAAAATCAATTTTCCGCTTTCGTCTGATTTAAATGCAAATGTAGAAAGGATTATTTCATCCTTTGCATTTTGGATTAATCTAACTCTTTCTAAAAGAGCCTGCGAATTTTTTTCAATGATTACTGCTCTTTCCGTATTCTCTCTCCCCGCCACACTCATAATATTTTGTGTTTCCTTTATAGTAGCATCAGACACCGCCGGCTGTTTTTTATATGTGACGCAGATTCCGATTAACTCATAAAAAGCCACACATAAAAAAACTGCCAGTATAGCAAAAATAATTTTACATATCTTATGCCTTTTCATTGTACATCACCTGATTCCTTGTATTTTATACTCATACAATACAATGTCAATCTCAATTTTACCTCAACAGAATTGATTTTATGCAAAAAAACAGGAAAAAGCAGCTGCCTGCAATTTCCTGTCCATAAAAACTCATATAAAATTATTTTACTGCGATTTACCTATTTTTCGTCGCTTCTACCGTCTTTCCGTTTACCTGATGTGCAAAGCTCCATGACTTCTTATAGATAATCCATATAATTTTTAAAGCACAATTACGGCAGCGTCAAGCCCGTCTACTTTTCCGTCAAATGCGCTATCTGTAAGCAGATTATATTTCTTGGCATACTCATTAAATTCCTTTACACTGCTGCCGCAATTGAAAAGCATTGCGATTGTCTCATCGCCGTTTTTTCTGATCATAACAATCGTATCATCATCGTCATTTGTGATTGTCTCAATCATTTCGCCCTCTACGATGCATGCATGTGCTTTTCTAATCTGCATGAGCTTCTTATACCAATTATACATCTCCTTGTCCTGGTATTCCTCATCCCAGTACATGCCTCGTCTGCAGTCCGGATCGTTTGCTCCCGGCATGGCATACTCATCGCCATAGTAAACCATAGGCATTCCCGGCAGTAACAGCTGAAAGGCTGCTGCGAGATGCTGTTTTTTCTTATTATCGTTGCACAGATGTAGAAATCTTGCTGTATCATGGCTGTCAATCAGGTTCCACATCAGAGGATAGCACTTTTTGTTTAAGCGCCCCTTCAGATATCCCAGATTCTGTACAAACTGACTGACATTTATCTTTTCGTCTGCAAGCAGGTCTATCAGATTCAGGTAGAATGGATAATTCATGACAGTATCCCACTCATCTCCCTCGAGGAAGTCGCCTGCGTAGTGCCATATCTCACCAATTATCAGCATATCCTTCTTTACAGCCTTGATTGCCTTTCTGAAATTCTTCCAGAAGAAATGACTGATTTCGTCTCCTACATCCAGTCTCCATCCGTCAATATCACATTCCTTAATCCAGTAGCAGGCAACATCAGTGATGTATTTCTCCACCTCAGGATTTTTCAGATTAAGCTTTGGCATTCCACCGTAGTAGCCGAAGCATTTGAAGTTTGGAATCTCTCCCCATTCACCCCTAGGTGGCAGCTCGTCGATAAAATACCAGTCGAGATATTTTGACTTTTCGCCCTTTTCAAGTATATCCTGAAATGCAAAAAATTCTCTTCCTGTGTGATTGTATACCGCATCCAGCACTACCTTCATGCCACGCTCGTGAGATTTTTGTACAAGCTCCTTTAAGTCCTCTGTTGTTCCAAACGATGGGTCAACCTGATAATAATCAATGGTATCATACTTATGGCATGAATTTGATTTAAAGATTGGTGTCAGATACACCACATCGATTCCCAGATCTTTAATATAATCCAGATGCTCTATGATTCCCCTGAGATTGCCATGCAAATCATCCATAGGCGTAATCGGCGCTTTATACCACAGCTTTTTGTCCACCGGCTGTGTTGTGGCAAAGCGCGATGGAAAAATCTGATACACTACCTTGTTGGCTGCCCACTGTGGCACCTCAAACATCTCTTCCTCTCTGAGATTCTGCGGGCAGTCAAACATTCTGTCCCTGTTTGTGATGCACTCCTTATCGAACTCATAATTGCCGTAATATACCTTTTCACCCTGCATGTCCGTAAATTCAAAAAAGTATCTCAGACATATCAGATGCATCTGAAGCTGCGCCTCATAATAATCGTGAAACTGCGAGGTGGCTACCTTCTTCATAGGAAGTGTCATTCGCGTATCCTTGCGCTCGATTGGTATATACTTGTCCTCATAGTGAAGGATTACCTCCTTCATATCATCCTTTTTTACCTGCACGCGTATCACAAACAAATCCTTATCTATCGCATAGCAGAATCTTTTATCCATATCATGAAAAATTGCTGAATATTCCATAAAATGCCCCTTTACTTACGTATTTCGTTATTTTGTATTTTAACGCACTATTTCAAACAATTCTATCATTATATCCATGACATTTTTTCACTATTTCTACTTTATGTGTAACTTTAACTTAATTACATTTTATTTTTTTGACTTTATTCTCCAAAGCACTGCGTTCATTATATTACTGCACACTCAGATAGCTTGTCACACAATAAAGTGTCTGTCCATTATATTCCACGCGTGACCAGCCAAACTCCTCATTGATTCCGGTTCTGGTGACGGTTTCCCCATTTTTTATCGTTGCAACAACTGTAGCATCCGGATTTGTGACACTTGGAAGTGCACGCAGATTAACCTCTATTTTTGCAGTGACAGTATCATTACACTCCTTGAACTTTGTCTTCAGTCCGTCTCCGCTGCCACTTCCGTCCTGTCCGGGAACTACATAGTTCATATCTGTTGTGAGGTAGCTTGAAATGGCATAGTATGTCTGTCCATTATATTCGATACGTGACCATCCACTGTCACTGACACCTGTTCTTGCTGCCGTATCACCGTTATTGAGCGTTGCCTTAATTGTGCTGTCATTGCCCTGACTTGGAATATCCCTCAGGTTAACGCTCTCCTTGGCAGTTACAGTCTCATTTACATCCGAAAACTTCATATTTGCTTCCGGATCAGCTGTTGCATTGTCAGCCGCATCCCCATTTTTTGCAGACTCTGTTTCATCAAAACCAAAGTATGCCACATTCAAATCTACCGGCTTATCAATCCCTGACACCTTTCCCTTATTGGTATACTGCCACATGGCATGTGTGCCCTCATAAGATGACTGTGGTGTTTCCGGGTAAGCTGTGTCCGGATATTGTGACACCCAGATTTTGTACCTGCTCTCAAGTGTTTTAGTATCCCACTGGCTGTTTGCCGACAACTCATTCATTGCAGCGTAAAACATAGGTGTATATCCTTTATTATATATTTCCTGCAAAAATGCCTCAGCTACTTTGGTGCGTGCCTCTGATGACATGCCATACTGTCTGCTGGCTGAGTCTGTGAAGCCCTCGCAGTCAAATGCCACCGGATATGTAATCTGATATTTTGAGATGTAGTCTGCTACCCAGTCTGCCTCCTCAATGGCTTCTGTTTCATTTACTGCTGATGAAAAGAAATATACCCCGACCTTTATGCCATTTTTCTGCGCCTCCTGCATGTTGTATCTTGCATTTGTATCAACACACATCTCGCCTGTTTTCTGGGTTCTGTAGCCCACACGTATCATCGCAAAATCAATTCCGCCTGCGGCAACCTTGTCCCACTTTATGGTGCCCTGATATTTAGATACATCAATTCCGAAGGTCAGATTACTATTTTCCGCAACAGTGCTTGCAGACAATATCTGTGTCTCATCCGCAGAAGCTCCCTCATCAGTTGTAACACTCATTGAGCCGGCATTGTCGCCCGTATGCTGCGGGTCTTCCTTGTCTGAACTATCCTCTGTGGCTGTTTCCGTCATCTGTGACGAGCCTTTAGCCTCGTTTTTTGCTGACTTAATCACAAAAAATGTGGCAACTGCAGCAAACGCAGCTACTATTGCAACAATTATAAATATTGCTATTATCTTTCTTTTATCGTTCATAGATTTTCCTCTTCATTATTTATATATGTCACCATGTACAGGCAATCTGCTTTTATGCAACAAAATATATCATATAATCCGGTATTTTTCAAATATTTCTCCCTTTTTCATAACTTTTCAAAGTCCTTTTTCAGAGAAAAAATTCCGCTATACTCACCTATCGTATAGCGGATTAATAAAACATTATTCAATTTTCATCTTATTTTTTATTGCTCTAAGCTATTGTGCCATTTGCAATGTCGTTCTTTGCCAATAAATATGTAATAGCCGGCATAAGAATAGCTGAAATAATTGCTTTGACAATATTACCGGCACTAAGCTGTGCTGCAATAGCATATGTAACCATACTTACAATGAATCCCAGGGCTGCAAGTGCAAAAATAAGCACCAAACCAATCTTTTTGTGTGCGAAAAGCAAAATACCGATAGAAACAGTTATGATAATCTGTAGTATAACGCTAATGAAACACAGTACGACATATATCGAACCTAATCCTAAAGTAGCTCCTACGACTGAAGCACCCAGTGCAACGACAATCCCGACAATTGTTGCAAGAATATTCAGCACAAAAATAATCCATAACCATACGTTTAAACCTGTTGAAAGCTTATTGTTTTCCATAATTATCCTCCTTTAGTAATCCCAATTTTTTCAACATATTCATTATAATGTACCTGAAAAATATTTCAATAGTTAAAATGTTTTATTTTGTACTTTTTCATCCCGGCCGCAAAAAATTGTCATTGATTTAAATAACAGATGCATTTACAATATAGCTATTATGAAAAAATTATTTGTAAAATATGTCTCACAAAACATACTTGGCATGGTGGGTATGTCATTATATATACTTGCCGACACCTTCTTTATATCAAAGGCGGTCGGCTCAAACGGTATCACCGCGCTCAATCTGGTGCTGCCTGTATACAATTTGATTTTTGCCATAGGCGCGATGATCGGAGTCGGCTCCGCCATCAGATATGTCGTAGAGAAAAATAATGGCGATACATCCAGCGAGAGCTATTTTTTTCATGCCCTGCTGTGGTGTATTATAATAAGCGTTATATTCATATTGATTGGTATTTTCATCCCGGACAAGCTCGTAGGGCTGCTCGGCGGAGATTCGGCAATTATAAATACCGGTAAAAACTATACACGTATTTTCATGCTTTTTACACCGTTTTTCATGTGCAACTATGTGTGCAACGCTTTCGTAAGAAATGATGGCGCACCATCCATTGCCATGTGCGCCACACTTTTCAGCAGCCTTTTTAATATTGTTTTTGATTACATACTCATGTTCCCGCTTGGACTTGGTATGGAGGGAGCCGCTTTAGCTACCGCTATTTCACCGATTATAGGCATCCTGATATGCTGTATTCATTTCTGCTCAGACAAATGCTCCGTAAAGCTTAAGCCGACGGTTCCATCTGTCAAGAGACTCTTTTACTCCTGCCAGGTTGGTGTTTCTTCCTTTGTTGCTGAGATATCATCAGGTGTCATAACTATTGTCTTCAATATGATTATCCTGAGGCTTGCAGGAAATATCGGCGTGGCAGCATACGGTGTGGTTGCCAATACATCACTGGTCGCTGTAGCTTTGTTCAACGGAATAGCACAGGGTTCACAGCCTCTTATCAGCGACTATTACGGCAGAGGACTTAGAAAAAATGTAGGCTCGATACTCAGGATGGCTGTCGTTTCGTCTCTCTTAATTGCTGCACTGCTCATTTTGTTCATATGCACCTTTGCACCTTTTGTGACATCTGTTTTCAACAGCGAGCACGATGCCCGGCTTGCTTCGTATGCCGAGAGCGGACTGCGCCTTTACTTTACAGGCTTTATTTTTGCCGGAATCAATATAGTAGGTTCTGCTATCCTAAGCGCCGTTGAGTCCGTAAAATATGCGTTCGCGGCATCTATCATGCGTGGTTTTATCGCTATAAGCATTTTCGCATTCGCACTTTCAGCCGCCTTCGGAATGACAGGTGTTTGGCTTGCTTTTCCGGCAGCTGAATTTGTGACTATGTTTATTATTGTTAAAGGATTAAGGCAGCTTAAGCTGTAGATGCAGGCTATAGGTGTAGGTGAACTATTTTCGTGCATACTTATTTTCCATGTGATATACTAATGATCAAGAAAACCTATCACAATTATGATATATGATGAAAGAGGAGGGCTTGTATATGGCAAAAATAGAAAGAGTTATCAATAGGGATTTTGACCAGTTACTTTCCACGATTGAAGACGGAATAATAAATGGCAGTGTGTCAGCATCTCTGGAGGATGCCAGTGACTTTCGAAGCCAAGATGCGCGTTGCAGCGTCAGGGTATTTGAACGCTTCAGCTATACCGGTGGTAACAGGGTAAGTCTCAATGTTACACTTTTTCAAAATGGCGAGGAGCCTGTTCACCTTTCCGCAATTACGGCAGGTGGAAGCCAGGCTGTGTTTTTCAAGCTTAATACTTTTGGGGAAGAGGCATTTCTTGATAAATTGATTGAATTGCTTGATTAAAATAGACAAATTTTTTCAAAAGTATTCTTTATGTTGGAAATCAAACATACAAGTTGTTTTTATAACGCTATTATTCTATCAGAAACATAAAAAAACTACTGATGGAGGAAAAAAAGATGTTTTGTTTTCAATGTGAACAAACGGCCGGATGCACCGGCTGTACCGGAAATATAGGTGTCTGCGGAAAAAAGGCAGATACTGCACAGTTACAGGATGAATTGACAGGCGCACTGATTGGTCTGGCTAGAGCTGTCGATGACACATCAGCTGTTTCAAAAAAGACTTGGCAGACCATTATCGAGGGCTTATTTACCACAATTACAAATGTAAGCTTTGATAATGCAGCAATTGAAGATATGATACAAAAGGTCAGAGCAGAAAAAGCCTCTCTGGCTGGCGGCTGTAATAAATGTCAGTCTCCTTGTGGACGAACTGACGAATATGATATGCAACAGCTATGGAATGCTGATGAAGATATCCGTTCCCTGAAGTCACTTATTCTCTTTGGTATTCGCGGAATGGCTGCATATGCCTATCATGCATATGTCCTGAATTTTGAAGATCCCGAGGTAAATCAGTTTTTCTGTGAAGCCTTGTTCAAGATTGGTTACGCAGAAAGTATGGATGAACTGCTTCCAACAGTTCTCAAGGTAGGTGAAATCAATCTAAAGTGCATGGCACTTCTAGACAAGGCAAATACACAAACCTATGGAACACCGGAGCCAACAGATGTTACGCTTACGGTGGAAAAGGGACCTTTTATCGTAGTAACCGGACACGATTTAAAGGACCTGCAGCTTTTGCTTGAACAGACAAATGGAAAGGGAATCAATATCTACACTCATGGTGAAATGCTCCCTGCCCATGCATATCCACTCTTAAAGAAATTCCCTCACTTGAAAGGAAATTTCGGAACAGCATGGCAGAATCAGCAAAAAGAATTTGATCATATTCCTGCTCCTATTCTCTACACCACAAATTGTCTGATGCCTCCAAAAAGCAGCTACATCGACAGAGTGTTCACAACAGAAGTGGTTGCCTTCCCTGGTACTGTTCATATCGATGAACAGAAGGATTTCACTCCTGTTATTGAAAAAGCACTTGAGCTCGATGGTTACAAGGAGGATCAGACCTTCACAGGCATAAATGGCGGCACACAGGTAACAACCGGTTTTGGTCATTCAGCAATCCTGTCCCATGCGGATACGGTAATAGAGGCCGTAAAATCAGGAGCTATCCGTCATTTCTTCCTGGTTGCCGGCTGTGATGGTGCCAAACCGGGCAGAAATTACTATACAGAATTTGTAAAACAGACGCCTCCTGACAGTATCGTCCTGACTCTGGCATGTGGAAAATTTCGTTTCAACGATCTAAATCTCGGAGAAATTGGTGGTCTTCCGCGACTGATGGATATGGGACAGTGTAATGACGCTTATGGCGCGATACAGGTTGCAATAGCACTTGCGGATGCATTTGGATGTTCAGTAAACGAGCTTCCGCTTTCCTTTGTACTCTCCTGGTATGAACAGAAAGCAGTCTGCATCCTCTTAACACTGTTACATCTTGGTATAAAAAATATCCGTCTCGGTCCTTCTCTACCGGCGTTCCTTTCTCCTAACATTCTGAACTTTCTGGTAGAAAACTATGGGATTGCACCTATTACCACACCGGAGGAAGACATCAAGGTGCTGTTGAAACAATAATATGTATATTTCCAAAAGAACATACAGAAACAAGCCACTTAACCGGTCACAGGCTTACAGAATCGTAAAAGCTGCCGCCGGTAAAAAAACACAGGATATAGCGCCTTTGCTATATCCTGTGTTTTAAATTAACTTTAAATTAATTTGCAATCATTAGGGTAATCTAAACTAATTCTCCCCATACATCTCCGGCCGCCTGTCCCTGAACAGTCCCCAGCTCTTTCTCTCACTCTCCAGCTCATCCAGATCAAAACTGTGGAGTATGAAGCCCTCCGATACTCTGTCCATCTGCTCAACAACCTCTCCGGTCGCATCTGTGATAAACGAAGAACCATAAAATGTCAGTGCAGAGCTCTGGTTTCCGTTTTCTGCACACGGTACAACCTCCTCTGTGCCTATCCTGTTTGCCGCCACAACCGGCATCAGATTGCAGGCTGCGTGTCCGGTCATACACCTTCTCCAGTGTGGCATGCTGTCACATTCCAATATCGGCTCGCTGCCTATGGCTGTAGGGTAAAAAAGTATCTCCGCGCCCTTTAAAGCCATGCCTCTTGCCGTTTCCGGGAACCACTGATCCCAGCATATGCCGACTCCAATTGTTGCATATCTTGTCTTAAAAGCTTTAAAGCCTGTATTTCCCGGTGTGAAGTAAAACTTCTCCTGATAATAATGATCGTCCGGGATATGTGTCTTTCGGTATATTCCAAGCACCTCTCCATCGGCATCTATCACCGCCACTGAGTTGAAAAGCTGTCTGCCCTCTCCCGCCTCATAAAAGCTCACGGGAATCACCACGCCAAGCTCCTTTGCAAGTGCCTTCATGCTCTGCACCGCATCATTTTCAGAAAGTGGCTTTGCATAGTCATAATAATCGTACCGCCTCTCCTGACAGAAATACTGTCTCTCAAAAAGCTCCGAAGGAAGTATTATCTGTGCTCCTGCCTCTGCCGCAGCTCTTATAAGCTTTGCTGCTTTTTCAATATTTTCTTTTACGTCACGGCTGCAGCTCATTTGGATTGCAGCAATTGTAACCTCTCTCATACTATTCACCTTTCTAATCCTGTCGTCTCACAATGGGCTTTTCCCAAGCCTCTGTGAGACCGAAAACGATTACAACCAATTAAATTACTGTGGTATCTGCTGTGTGATACAGTGTATATTTCCCCCGCCAACAATTATGTCGCGCGCATATATCGGATACACTTTTCTTCCCTCAAAAAGGCTTCCGATTGCCTTAAGTGCAGGCTCATCCATCACATCACCAAACTGTGGAATGAGCACACCGCCGTTTGTGATGTAAAAATTCACATAGCTTGCCGCTAAGCGTTCTCCTGCCTCGCGCTCATCCTCACCCTCCTCAAAGGTGAAGCCCGAAAGCTCATATTCTGTGATACACACCGGATTCTTTGGAATGTAAACCTTGTGAACCTCAATTTTTCTACCCTTTGCATCAGTTTCATTTTCCAATATTTCAAGGTTCGCTAAGGACATCTGATACTGTGGATCATCCATGTCATCAGTCCACGCAAGCACCACATGCCCCGGGCTTGTAAATGCACATACGTTGTCCACATGCTCGTTGGTTTCATCATTGTATATTCCATAAGGAATCCAGATAATTTTTTCGGCACCGAGATAATTCTTTAATTTCTGTTCTATTTCAGACTTCGACAATTCCGGATTTCTGCCCTTGCTGAGCAGACAGCTTTCCGTCACTATCACAGTTTTCTCTCCGTCTGTGTGGATGGCTCCACCCTCTAAGACAAACGGATGTGCATCATACATGTCGTATCCGGCTTTGTTGCAAAATAAAGCCGCTACTCTGTCATCCTTTGTCCAGTCTGCGTACAGTCCGTCCACCTTGCCGCCCCAGGCATTAAAACACCAGTCGATTCCTCTGACAGCACCATCCTCATTTTTCACGAAGGTCGGCCCCACATCTCTGGCCCAGGCATCATCTGACTCCATTTGTATAAATTTCACCGGGAAATTTTCCTGATAATTTTTCTGCTTTCTGACAGCTTCCACAACAGACCTTGCATTGTCTATCACATCTGCCTCAGCGAGCACATATGCCTGCTCAGACTCTGCTATTGCACATATCACCTCCGCAAAAGCCTCTCTTGCCCGCCCGGCACCGTAAATCCATGAGCCCGGGCGCTTTGGCCAGATAATGATGGTACCATTGTGGGGAGCATACTCTGCCGGCATATAAAAGCCGTCTGCTCTAGGACAGCCTGCATTTAAAATCTTCATATTCGAATCTCCTGATAACCTTACAATCGTTATTTTCATCCATTACTGCAATGTCCGGAAGTGGCATGCCGTTAAAGGTATTATTTTTGACCATCGAGTAGATTGCCATATCGCAAAAGCACAGCCTGTCACCGGTTTTTATCTCTCTGTCAAATGAATAATCCCCTATCACATCACCTGCCAGACAGGTACATGAGGACAATCTGTAGGTATACTTCTTCTCACCCGGCTCGCCACTGTCCATAAGCGGCGGACGGTACGGCATCTCAAGCACATCCGGCATATGGCAGGCTGCGGAGGTATCCAGAATGAGTATCTTTATGCCATTGTTTTCAACTATATCAAGCACCGTTGTCTCCAGATATCCTGCATCAAGCGCAACCGCCTCTCCCGGCTCCAGATAGATTTCCAGCTCGTATTTGTCACGCATATGCGTAATGCATTTTTCAAGCCTTTCAATGTCATAGTCTGCCCTTGTGATGTGGTGTCCGCCTCCCATATTGAGCCACTTAAGTCCATACAGCAAATCTCCGAATTTCTCCTCTACCGCTGCAAGAGTCGTTTCGAGCGCATCCGAATCCTGTTCACAGAGCGTGTGAAAATGAAAACCCTCAATACGTGATAAATCAAGCCCGTTTTTAATAGCCTTATCGAGTGCCTCTCTCGTTATCCCAAGCCTTGAGCCCGGCGCACATGGGTCATATATCTCATGCCCCTCCTGTGTGGAGCACTCAGGGTTTATTCTGAGCCCGACACTTATTTTTTTATCAGCCTTTTCTATTTTATCCCTGTGAAGCAGATACTGCGATACGGAATTAAATACAATATGGTCACATATTTCTACCAGCTCATCCATCTCCTGCGGTAAAAAAGCGGGACAGAATACATGGTTTTCCTTTCCCATTTCTTCATGTGCAAGGCGGGCTTCAAAAAGCCCGCTTGCAGTTGTCCCGCTTAGATATCTGCCGATAAGAGGATATTCATAAAATGCGCTGAATGCCTTCTGTGCGAGAAGAATCCTTGCACCTGTCCTTTGCATAACACCGTTTAATATTTTTCAGTTAATTTTCCCTCGTCTATCACATAACAGGGAGTTCTGAGTTCTTAATTCATCTATCTTCATACCGGCCTCCGGACTAATCCATATGTACTGACTCATCCTCAGTCTTGTAGCAATCCACAGGAACCGGATTCTCCACTACCTGCCAAGGCAGTCCGAACTTATTAAGAGCCTCCATGTATGGATCCGGATCCATCTCCTCGAGATTGAACACTCCCGGCTTCTTCCAGAGTCCCTTTACCACCATCATGGCTCCAATCATTGCCGGCACACCTGTGGTATAAGAAATTGCCTGCGATTCAACCTCCTTGTAGCACTCCTGATGGTCGCATACATTATAGATGTAGATTGACTTTTCCTTTCCGTCCTTGACACCTGTAAAAATACATCCGATATTTGTCTTTCCGACTGTGCGAGGTCCCAGGGATGCAGGGTCAGGAAGCAGCTCCTTAAGCACCTGTATTGGCACTATTTCTTTTCCGTCCACCATGATCGGGTCTGTTCTTAGCATGCCGACATTCTCAAGACACTTCATGTGTGTGAGATAGCTCTGTCCAAAGGTCATGAAGAATCTGATTCTCTTTATTCCCGGAATGTTTTTGGCCAGTGACTCAATCTCCTCGTGGTGAAGCAGATACATATCCTTTTCTCCGACCTGGTCAAAATTGTACTGCGCTCTCCACTCCATAGGCTTTGTCTCTACCCAGTGGCCGTCTGTCCAGTATGAGCCGTTCGCAGAAACCTCACGCAGATTTATCTCAGGGTTAAAGTTTGTCGCAAACGGATATCCGTGGTCCCCGCCATTGCAGTCGAGAATGTCTATAGTATGTATTTCATCAAAATAATGCTTAAGCGCATATGCAGAATAAACAGAGGTCACACCCGGGTCAAATCCGCTTCCAAGAATAGCTGTAAGCCCTGCCTCCTTAAATTTCTCCTGATATGCCCACTGCCATGAATAATCGAAATATGCTGTAAATCCAAGCTCCTTGCAGCGCTTTTCGTATATTGCTCTCCACTTTGGATCCTCAGTATCCTCACACTCATAGTTGGCAGTATCGATGTAGTCAACACCACACGCAAGACATGCATCCATGATTGTAAGATCCTGATACGGAAGCGCAACATTTAAAACCGCATCCGGCTTGTATGCATTAATCAGCTCTTTTAATTCCTCCACATTGTCGGCATCAACCTTTGCAGTCTCAATTTTTGTGCTTGTCTTTCCCTCAAGCTTTGCCTTTAAGTCATCACATTTTGAGTTGGTTCTGCTTGCAATCATAATCTCGGTAAATACCTCGCTGTTCTGGCAGCATTTTCTGATTGCCACCTGCGCAACTCCACCACATCCGATAATAAGTAATCTGCTCATTTTTGTCCCTCCTGATTCGCTTTGGTTATGATATAGTTTTTCTAATTTATTTTACCTTGTTTCCTCTTCCTCGAGTAAATCCTCCACATATTTCGGAAGCATGAAGGCTCCCCTGTGTAAATGTGTTGTATAATACCAGGTTTTAAGCCCCAGTGCATCCCATCTTTTTGCATCCAGATCATAAAGCGGATGATATTTCTTCGATGCAAACCCAAACAGCCAGTAGCCTGACGGACAGGTTGGAATATGTGCCTGATATACCCTGCTTATAGGAAATGATTTATACACCTTTCTGTGCATTTTCCGGCACTCAAGCTCATCCTCATCATAAAAAGGGCTGCCGTGCTGATAAACCATGATTCCATCATCCTTTAGTGCCTTATAACAGCTTCCGTAAAACTCTTTTGTGAAAAGTCCCTCCGTATGTCCAAGCGGGTCTGTGGAATCGTTGATTATCAGATCATATTCATCATGTTTTCTGCGTAAGAATCGCAGACCATCATCATAAAACATGGAAATTCTTTCATCCTCAAGTCCACATGCTACCTCGGGGAAAAACCGCCTGCATACATCGACAAACATCTTGTCTGTCTCAACCACATCAATATGCTCGACAGACGGATATTTTATGAGCTCCTTTGCCACGCCGCCGTCGCCGCCACCTATTATAAGTATCCTTTTTGCATTCGGGTGGACCGCCATCGGCACATGTGTGACCATCTCATCATATATAAACTCATCTGTGTCCGAAAAAACAATCTCGCCATCCAGCGCGACCATTTTGCCAAACTCATATGATTTAAACACATCTATTTTCTGATAATCACTCTGCCCTGAAAAAAGCTGCTCCTGTATCCTTACATCCAGCTTGACATTGGCAGTATGATATTGTGAAAACCACATTTGCATAGCTTTTCCTCCTGTTTACTGCTCCAATACCTTAAGATATTCTACCGCAGGATCCTCTGTTCCCTGCATTGAACAGCCCTTTTCCTTTGCGTAGACAATGTATTGCGCAATCTCTTTTGTGATAAGCTCTCCCGGTGCAAGAATCGGGATTCCCGGTGGATAACACATGACAAACTCACCACTTACAGCGCCTACCGCGTCCATAATGCGCACTGATTTCTTCTGCGAATAAAACGCCTCCTGCGGCGATACCGCCACCTTTGGATTTATGTACTCTCCCGACAAAAGTCCGGTCTTGTCCTTGCTGTAAAGGCGCTTGATATCCTCCAGCGCACCTACAAGCCTCTCTATATCCTGTATTCTGTCACCGATTGATATATACGCAAGTATATTACAGATATCTCCAAACTCTATCTGGATATCATACTCATCACGCAGCAGATCATATACCTCTATTCCGGCAAGCCCTATATCGAGCGTATAGATGGACAGCTTTGTCACATCATAATCATATATGCTCGTGCCGTTTACAAGGTCACGCCCATACGCATAATAGCCGCCTATTGAATTAATCTCCTGCCTTGCATACTCCGACATCTGTGCCACCTTGGCAAAAGATTCCTCGCCTCTGAGTGCTAGATTTCTTCTTGATATATCAAGGCTTGACAATAGCAGATACGATGCGCTCGTGGTCTGTGTGAGGTTGATAATCTGCCTCACATAATCAGCATTTACATCCCTTCCGGTGAGCAGAATCGAACTCTGTGTCAGGCTTCCTCCCGATTTGTGCATCGATACCGCAGACATGTCTGCCCCGGCTGCCATTCCTGATATCGGAAGCCCCTTTCCAAAATAAAGATGTGTACCATGTGCCTCATCCGTGAGCACCTTGATTCCCTTCGAATGAGCCAGCGCAACTATCGACTTAAGGTCAGAACAGATTCCGTAATACGTAGGATTGTTTACAAGCACAGCCTTTGCATCCGGATTCTCCTCGATAGCCCTCGCCACCTGGTCAATCTCCATTCCAAGCGAAATACCAAGCTTCGCATTCGTCTGCGGATTGACATAAACCGGTATCGCTCCGCAGAGCACGAGTGCATTAAGAGCGCTTTTATGAACATTTCTCGGAAGTATAATCTTGTCTCCTGCCTTGCAGGTAGACAAAATCATAGCCTGCACCGCAGAGGTGGTGCCTCCTACCATAAGAAAAGCATTTGCCGCTCCAAAGGCATCCGCCGCAAGCTCCTCCGCCTCTCTGATTACCGAAACCGGATGGCACAAATTGTCAAGCGGCTTCATTGAATTGACATCAAGCCCTACACACTTTTCCCCGAGCAGATGCACCAGCTCAGGATTTCCCCTGCCTCTCTTGTGTCCCGGCACATCAAACGGCACTACTCTCTTCTTCTTAAACTCCTCAAGAGCCTCATAAATCGGCGCTCTTTCCTGTCTTTTGATATCCATTTACTTCTCCTGTATTTAAAAAGGACGGTGCATGCAAGCATCATCCTTTAGATTCGTCTTAACAACAGTAAAATCGTAACATATACTATGGAGTTATGCAAGAATTTACGTTTTATTTTTATATGAACACTTTTGCTTTTTCCACAACAAAGAGGAAGCCGGTACATGTGGAGTGTGCCGGCTAAAAATATGAAAAAGATTAATATGAGTATTTCTTTTGTTTATGATGTCAGTATACAGGACAATTGTGAAAATGCTGTGTTTACTTTCTTACCCTTTTATAAACAAAATATTACATTTTCTACTATAAAGGAGTATTCAATGGGAACTACACAGCCAATCCGAAACAATGACGAACTCACGGCTTTCAGGATGTACTATAAGGACATCCGTCCAAACAGCCGCAATTACTGTTTAATTGTGATGGGATTAAACACAGCACTAAGAATTAGTAACCTGCTTAGATTAAAGTGGGACAACGTTTACAATTATACCTGCAGATACCAGCCTATAAGCAGGACGCAGGCATATCGTATTGTAAAGACTGCTGCCGGCAAAACAGTGCAGGATGAGAGGGATGAGATTTATCTGAAGCTTGAATTATAGTACCTTCTATTCTGCCGGCCAGGATTTTCTGAGAGCCACATAGGAAATCAGGAAATTGGCAAGCCAGCCGACCGGTACAGCAAGCCAGACAAATGCAATACCGAAACGCGGCGCGCAGATTAAGGCAACCGAGAGACGGATTGCCAGGTTTACCATATTTGCAGCGAGAAACGGACGCATGATGCCAAGTCCACGAAGCACACCATCGGTGGCCATCTTTATACCCATAAAAATGAAAAAGAAGCCAAGCCATCTCATATAATCCCCTGATACCTGATATGCCAGGGCCGTTCCGTCTTTACCCAGGAATAATGAGGAAATCTGAGTACGCAGTGTTTCAATTACTATAAAAGCAAGCACTGCAAAACACAGGTCTAACACCAGCGCAGCGTGATAGCCTTTTTTGATACGTTCTGTCTTCTTTGCTCCGAGATTCTGGGAAACAAACGGAGAAACTGCATTTCCAATGGATACAAATATCAGTGAAAATACATTCTCTACCCTCATCGTTGCCGAATATCCTGCAAGCGCCTGTGTACCGAACGGATTCACAACTGCCTGTACTATCATCATGCCAATTGACACCGTAGACTGCTGGAGAACCGAAGGCACAGCAATCCGAAGCATAGAACGAAGCTCATGCCTGTCAAACCATTCAAAGCGACTTTTATACCGGCGCATCCTGCTAAAGAAAATCAAAAGTGAAAACACTGCAGATATTCCCTGAGCAATTAGAGTTGCAAGTGCAGCACCGAACACACCCAGATCAAGGCCTGCCACCATCCAAAGATCCATAAATATATTTAACACAGAGGAAAATATCAAAAGCCCCAACGGAATCCTTGACTCGCCAATCGATGTAAACATCGTTGAAAGTATGTTATACATAAACAGAAACGGAAATCCCACAAAATAAACCCTAAGATACAGCACTGCCTCATCCAGTATATCTGCAGGTGTCTGTAGCAAGCTCATCATTGAATGTGAAAAGAAAAAGCCAAAGAAACCCAGAAGTACGCTTAAAACCAGAAAACTAATCAGTGATGTTGATACTATTGTTTTCATTTTGCCGTAATCCCTGGCGCCGAAATAGCGGCTCACAAGTACACCGGCTCCTACACCGGCTCCCAGTGCTATACAGATGAACACATTCGTAAGCGCAGCACAGGCTCCAACTGCCGCAAGTGCAGAGGAGCCTACAAACTGACCAACAATGATTGAATCAGCCATATTATATACTTGTTGAAAAAAGCTGCCCAAAATCATAGGCATTGCAAAAACTGTCAGCGCCTTTAACGGGGCATCTGTAATTAAGTATTCATCTTTTGACATTATTTTTCCCTCATTCCGCTATAATTAAGCTATAGTATATCCGATTGAGAGGCAAATTACAATATAGCATTCTTTATCGACATTTTTCCATTTCTTATGCTTTCCCTCTAATGCAAACATCATACTGCTCCTTTGTATTTTAATTTAAAAAGCCGCCCAGGCCATAGGCCTGTGCGACTTCTCATAAGATGATTTAAATTAAGTTTATCCTTCAATAGCAATATGCTTTGTGGTCTCAACTTTCTTTTGCTCCTTCTTCGGAACTGAAAGTTTAAGAATACCATCCTCATACTTTGCCTTGATATCTTCCTGTTTCAGCTCATCACCTACATAGAAAGACCTGCTCATAGCACCGGAATAGCGCTCCTTGCGGATGTACTTACCATCCTTTTCTTCCTTCTCTTCCTTGTCAAGTCCTTTAGCTGCGCTGATAGTTAAGTAACCATTCTCCAGCTTAGCCTCAATCTCATCCTTCTTGAATCCCGGAAGATCTATATCTACTTCGTAGCTATTGTCTGTTTCCTTGACATCAGTCTTCATAACGTTCTTTGCGTGTTTACCATAAAGCGCCTTGTCAACATCAGGAAATGAAAAATCCATCCAATCATCGTTAAATAAGTTTTCTCCAAAAATACTAGGCATCAACATAAGTCATCTCTCCTTCTTAATCTATAAAATCTGTGTCAACCTGTTTCTTTGGAACCGGGATGTTTCAAGAACTCAAAGCCTTTGCTTTTTGTTCCTTTCCTTTGTTCTTGACTATGTTATACACCTATTATCAGCACTCGTCAATAGGGAGTGCTAATAATTTATAAAATGTTTATATTTTCCGAGCAGCTTCAAAGTACTTACCATATGAAACTCCATTATTTTGCAATAAATAACACTCCGAGTGTGCCAGGCCCACAATGTGATGAAATCACACCACCTGCTCTTGTCTCTATAATTTCCTTAAAAATGCCAAGAGAGGCTATGTAATCTCTTACCTCTTCAACTGTCTTAGCATCACATTCCGAATGTGTAATAAATACCCGATCCGGTATTGCGTTTTTCAGGTCCTCTTCCAGATCTTTTGCATAATTCTTTATGACTTTACCGATCTTACCTCTATATTTCCTGCTTGCATCCATTTTACCATCCTTTACAACAATCATGGGATGAAGCGCCAATGCTCCTCCGATAAGCGCAGAAACAGCATTGCATCTGCCACCTCTGTAAAGGTACACAAGTGTATCTACAACAAAGCTTGCTCTTACCTTCGGGATCAATTCATCAATTCCGGCTTTTATCTCCTCACGGGATTTACCATCCGCTGCCATAACTGCCGCCTCAACAACAAGCAGGCCTATTCCTGTGGACAGATTTCTTGAATCTATCACCGTAACTTTATCTTCTGCATCAAGTTCTTCTGCCGCCATTCTGATCACGTTGATTGATGTCGACATCTCACTTGATATGGAAAAGCATATGATTTCCCTGCCTTCATCAATATATGGCCGCATTACATTCATTGCTGTTTCTATAGATGGAGCTGAAGTCTTTGGTGTAGTCTTATTTTTATCAGCCCACTCATACAATGCGTGAATGTCTATCTGCGGTCCATCCTCCAGTTCTTCATCTCCTTTTACAATATGAAGCGGAATAATATCGATATCGTATTTCTTTAAAACTTCCTGTGACAGATCACATGTACTGTCTGATATAATTTTTACCATTTTAACACCTCCAGGCTTTCAAAAATCATTTTGTCCTTCCTTTTTGTTCTATTATACTATCTTATTTTATTATTTCAATTGCGGCATAAATATATTATTTTCATGCCCATATTCAATAGTTACATTTTCTTTTTATTACAGTATCAAAAAACGATATTTTCACCAGGGGGGGTGAAAGCAACGTTCATTTTACTGTTGGCTGGCTCAGCTGGCTTTGTGCTATTGCCTTGTAGTAAACACAAATAGAAATGATTGCTGTAATCGCTTCCGTGATCCAAAACGCATTCCAGACGCCAACTGCTCCGAAAAGCCTGCTGAGAAAAAACGCAGTTGGGATGATAACCACAACATACCGGCAAAGTGAAATCAGTAATGAAGGAATGCCTTTTCCAAGTCCCTCCAATGCGCCGGAAGATGTAACGGAAACCGCCGAGACAATAAAACCGGCGCCGATGATACGCAGGGCTGTTTTCCCGGTCTGGATTGTCGCTTCTGTGTGGGTAAACAGCCCCATAAGCTGGCCGGGGATTAGCAGACATATCACTGTTCCAAGCACCATAATGATACCGCTCATGCACAAGACGATTTTATAAATCTGGCTGACTCTTTTGTTCTCCCCCGCACCGTAGTTATAGCCGATCAAGGGGCGCATCCCCTGAACAATGCCATTAGCCGGAAGATAGATGAATGTCTGCAATTTGTAATATATTCCCAAAACCAGAATATACACCTCGGAATATGCCGCCAAAATAGCATTGAGCGCCGAAATCAAAAGAGATGGGAGCGCAAGATTCAAGGTTGCGGGAATGCCGATGGAGTATAGCTTTATTACCATCTTTTTGCTGAGCAAAATGTACTGCCTGCAGATATGCACGCGAATTGGCCGCACAAAATAAACGACCAGATAAATCGCAAGCGTCAAGGTCTGCCCGATGCCGGTTGCCAGCGCGGCGCCTTCGATTCCCATTTTAGGGAATGGACCATAGCCAAAAATCAGAACGGGGTCTAAGACAATGTTTATTATACACCCACACATCAGGCTGATCATAGTTGTTTTCATGTTTCCTACAGCTTGGAATATTTTCTCGAATGTAACACCAACAACTATAATCAATGTAAAAGAGAACGCAATAACAGAATAGTGGACGCCAAGTTCAATCACTGTCTTGGATGAAGTGAACATTCCTAAAAAAGCCGGCATCATTGTAATACCGCAGACTGTCAAAACAACGCCGTGAATCATGGCAAGCACAAGTCCCTGCGTGGCAGCTTGATCTGCTTTTTTGTTATCTCCAGCGCCTAGATAGAAGGCGATCACTGCGTTGATTCCAACGCCAAATCCAATTCCAACAGCATTGATAAAATTTTGAACCGGGTAAACCAGTGATAATGCCGTCATAGCTTCCTCGCTGATCTGCGCGACGAAAAAGCTGTCGATAATGTTGTATAGAGAATTAACCAGCATTGATAAAACCATAGGCATGGCCATGGATAAAATCAGCGGCAATACCGGTTTTTCTTTCATAAAAGTATCGTTCATCATTTCTCCTCCTTGGAACATGTTATAAGATATTTTTGTGGCGATACCATGCCATTATTATGAGAGCAATGAGCATAGTGGCGGTTTCCGCAACAGGAAATGCAAACCAGATTCCGTTCAGTTGGAATAATTTGTCCAGACACCATAAGGCCGGAACAAGGAAAAGCTGTTGTCTGCATAATTGAATCGCAATGCTGGAACCTACTTTTTCTGTCGCCTGAAAATAGGTGGAAATCATGGTAGAGAGACCGCAAAACAGATAGCTTGCCGCCATAATTCGCATGGCGGATATGCCAAAGGAGCGCATGGCTTTTGACGCTGTAAATAATTCCAAAAGCTGCGCCGGAAAGAAGTTGACGGTCAATGTTCCCAGTATCATCATACCGGAGACCAAAGCGGTTCCGTATCGGAAAGCGGAGTGCAGCCTATCTCTGTTTCCCGCACCGTAGTTAAACCGCATAATAGGCAAACAGCCCTGAATCAAGCCGTTTACTGTCATAACGACCAGCTGCTGCACCTTAAAATACGCACCGAAGAATGCAATCGCCGTATCGGAATACGCCACCAGAAACAGATTGACGAATGTCACCATAAACGAACTGAGGGCATTCATAATGAAAGATGGTAAGCCAAGGGCGAATATACGGGCAATCATCCACTTTTGTATATGAAATTCTTTGATCTTTATCCGCACTTTCTGCTTTTTGCCCAGCAGCAAGGCAAATGCCAAAATCATGGATAACAAATAGCCCGCAACAGTAGCCACCGCAGCGCCACGGATTCCCATAGCTGGAAAAACACCAATACCAAAAATTAGGAGTGGGTCAAATACAAAATTAACGACCACTCCTGCAATCTGGAACCACATAGGAGCAATCATGTTCCCAGTAGCCTGTATCATCTTCTGGATTGCGATATGCACCATGTTGGGAATTTGCATGAACGAACATACGCTCATATAGGCAAGACTCAACTGATAAATTTCTTCGTTATTGGTGAATGCCCTAAAGTAGGGTTTCATAATCAGTAATGACAGAAGATTGAGCAAAGCACCAATTCCAAAGGCCAGTAACAATCCATGTGTGACGGTAGTATTTGCCTCATTCTGCTTTCCCTGTCCAAGATACCCTGCAATCAGTACATTCACGCCAACGCCGATCCAGATAGATGTCGCATTCATCAAAGTTGTAATGGGAAACGACAGGGAAACCGCCGTCAAAGCATTTTCACTCAGCCGCGCTACAAACGCGCTGTCTATCAGATTATAGGAATATTGCAGAAACATAGAAATCAGCGGCGGTATCGACATTTGCCAGATGAGTTTTCCAACTGGCGCAACCGCCATTTTGTTATTTGTCTGCATGCTTTCCCTCTTCTCCACAAATTGTCCGAACATTATAGTCCTCCATTC
>OJRN01000028.1_pt1 | contig 78366 bp, 70 predicted proteins | sample 1599211 | NCBI WGS metagenome assembly OJRN01 (sample SAMN03922532, study PRJEB24848) | human gut metagenome | isolation source: stool sample | host: Homo sapiens | place: Germany | collected 2010-05
ATGCCCCACTCCACCGCCAGCAGAAAGGAATTGTGCAGAAGCTGGTGGACCTCATAGAGAGTAGTGCCGGAGAGGGTGCGCTTCTGCTGCTTGGGCAGCAAGTCCATCAGGAACTCTGCCACCGTCACGGTGGACGGAGACCGTCAATTGCCACGCCAATCCGCGCATCCTTCTGCCGCAGAACAGGTGCTTGCCGCATTTGCTCACAGCCCCTTTTCCGCATCAGCCGGAACCAAGGTGTAACACACTAGACTTTGCAGGCAAAGTCGTGTGCCAAAGGGGTGCGGGTCGCCACTGGCGACCCGCACCCCTTTGGAAACCCAAGAGAAACGCCCATCAACTGCGCTGCTCGTCCTCGGCCAGTGCGCTGATCCGCTTGTCCATGGCCTTGACCAGAGGAACGACAAGCGCATTCCCCATATGGTGAAATAGCGCAGTCGTTCCGGCATCCCGGCTGTCCAATCATCCGGGATGCCGTTGAGCCGTTCGCATTCGATGGGCGTTAGCGTACGCAGACGTTGCGCCTATGGGACTGAGAAGGTTTTTACAGATGAATATCTTTCGGGTCTACATAGTCCTCAAAGTAATCCAAGCCGTGGGCGGGGACGATACCCAGTATCTGTTCCCGAGCGTTGCGGGCCGCTTCTGCGTCGCCATTGATGATGCTTTGGTAGATTGCCTCATGCGAAGCTTCCGTTATTGCATCCATGCTTCCCAGTGAAAGCCCGGCCGCTTTACGACGATGGACGCGGGTATAAATCAGGTGCCGGATGTGGGAGGAAATGAGCTGCTGCACCATCATGTAAATATCCATATAAAGCTTGTTGTGGCTCATACAGATGATCTCATAATGGAACGCAAAGTCGGCCTGGACCACATCATGGAGCTTCTGTTGGTTTTCAATGTCGTCGTTGTAGATCGCTTCCAGGCGGTTGTATTCATCCAGACGATCTTTCAGCTTCTGGCGGTCCTCTTCTGTGGAAGAGATAATGGCAATGTTGGTGCACTCCCCTTCCAGCAGGTTGCGCAGCTGCTCCACATCCCGGCGGCCTTCCTTGTTGTCGTACAGAGGAGCCAATTCACTGAAAATGGGCTGGACGGAAAAGTGAGCTACAAAGGAGCCTTCGCCCACGCGCGTCTCAATGAGGCCCAGCGTGCTGAGTTTTTGCAAGGCCATCCGCACACTTAGGCGGTTGACGCCATAATATTCCGCAAGTTCTCCTTCGGACGGAAGCTTGTCCCCCTCTTTCCAGACCTGGTCCAGCAGGCTCTGTTTGATAGAGTCGCTGACCTGGTCCACCACGGACAGCCGCCGGATCTTTGGGCTGCGGAGTTTCTGTAATGCCATGATTATTCTCCATTTCCGCTTCGCGTTTTATGTCCCAAAGAATCCAAAACCATATTCCTCAGGCGAAATAATTCCCGAAACTAATTGCCGGATTTTGTGGATGAAACTTTTTCCATTCACAATCTAAGTATAAGTTTTTTGGGGGTGGACGTCAAGCTAAGAACTTAAAGTGAAATTTGTAAAATGAACAGTTTTTTCATAAATAAAAAATGCTGCACAAGGCAACGCCCTGTGCAGCATTTTCCGTTGTTTAGAGGTTATGACCAATGACTGACTTGGTGGATCTGTATTTTATCTTTGCGTTGGGGCGTTGGAGACGGGTTTAGCCTCCAATGACGACCTTGCGGCAGGTTGCCAGGAACTCGTCGGTCATTTCCTGGCCGATACCGGGCAGATCGGGCACGGTGTAGTAACCGTTCTCGGGTTTGTAATAGTACTTGCCGGCCTGGATGAAGATGTTCTTCAGGTTTGCGTTGTGCTCCTCATGGATGGTGAAGTTGGGGATCGCGGCTTCGACCTGCAGAGCAGCGGCGGTAGCGATGGGGCCGCCGCAGACATGGATCTGAACGCCCATATCGTAGACCTGAGCCATATCACAGATCTTCTTGGTTTCGGTGATGCCGCCGGTGTTGCACAGATCGGGCTGGATCACGGACAGGGTGCGGTCCTCGAAGAACTGCCGGAAGCCCCAACGAGTGTAGCTGCGCTCACCCGTTGCCAGAGGCAGGTCGCATTTCTGCTTGATGTGGCGGAAGTTGCTGGGGTTCTCGGGGCTGGTGGGTTCCTCAAAGTACATGATGTGCAGCGGCTCCAAAGCCTTGCCCAGCTCGGCGGCGGTGTTGGCGTCCAGCAGAGAGTGGATCTCAACGATGATGTCCATATCGGGGCCGCCGGCCTCACGGCAGGCTGCAATGCGCTCTACCGAGCGCTGCAGGTCGTGCTGACGATAGCAGCCGCGAATCTGAGTGCCCTGGCTGCCCCAGATCTTTTCGAGCGGGGTGTCGGGATCGGTGGGAGCAAAGACGGGGTCTACCTTGATGGCATCGTAGCCGTCGCGGAGGGCGTTTTTGGTCACTTCGTAGTAATCTTTCGGGTCGAACAGCAGGCCGAGAGCCTCGCCCTTGTTATCTTTCTGGATCAGGTCGCTCCAGCCGAACTGCAGCTGAGAAGCGTATGCGCGGAGCTTCGGATTGGTCTTGCCGCCCAGCAGCTTGTAGACGGGAACGCCGAGGGCTTTGCCTTTGATATCCCAGCAGGCGGTATCGATGGCAGCCATAGCAGAGGTGATGACAACACCGCCGCCCATGCCCCAGAAAGTGTGGCGATGCAGGTGCTCCCAGATCTTCTCCGTATCAAACGGGTCCATGCCGATGATCAGCTTGGCAAAATCCTGGCACTGACCAAATGCTGCTTCAAAGCTGTTGCCGTATGCCAAACCGGCTTCGCCCCAGCCGTAAATGCCTTCGTCAGTGTTGATCTTCATAGTGATGAACTGGCCCAGATAACACTCAACACTCGTGATTTTCATAATAGATGCTCCTTCCCAAATAATGGATTGTGGTGAGAATGAGGAGAAAGGTTATTCGATTACGACCTTCTTTGCGTTGGCAATGTAGAACTCGCTCATTTCCTGACCGATGCCGGGCAGCTCGGGAACGGTGTAGTAGCCGTCCTTGGGAGCGTAGTAATATTTTCCGCCCTTCACAAAGGCACTGGTCAGATTGGCGTTGTGCTCTTCGTGGATGACAAAGTTGGGAATAGTTGCTTCCAGCTGCAGAGCAGCAGCGGTAGCGATGGGGCCGCCGCAGACATGGATCTGGACGCCGATGTCGTAAACCTGCGCCATATCGCAGATCTTCTTGGTCTCGGTGATGCCGCCGGTGTTGGCCAGATCGGGCTGGATGACGTTGAGAGTGCGATCCTCAAAGAACTGACGGAAGCCCCAGCGGGTGTAGCTGCGCTCGCCCGTTGCCAGCGGCAGGCCGGACTTCTCTTTGATATGCTTGAACATATCGGCGTTGCAGGGCATCGTGGGCTCTTCGTAGTACATGATGCGGTAGGGCTCCAGAGCCTTGCCCAGTTCTGCGGAGGTGTTGGCATCCAGCAGGGAGTGGATCTCAACAATGATGTCCATGTCGGGGCCGCCAGCCTCGCGGGCTGCTGCGATGCGCTCAACAGAACGCTTCAGGTCATGCTCGCGGTAGCAGCCACGGATCTGGGTGCCCTGGGTGGCCATGACATCGCCCATGGGGGCAGGCTCGGTGGGAGCAAAAACCGGGTCGATCTTGACCGCGTCGTAACCCTCGTCAACCGCTTCTTTGACGACACGGTAGTAATCCTTCGGGTCATACAGCAAAGTCAGGCCGTCCTTGGCCTCAATATCCTTTCGCCAGCCGAACTGCAGCTGAGAAGCGTATGCGCGGAGCTTATCGTTGGTCTTGCCGCCCAGCAGCTTGTAAACGGGAACACCGAGAGCCTTACCCTTGATATCCCAGCAGGCGATATCGATCGCAGCCATGGCGGAGGTAATAACGACGCCGCCGCCCATACCCCAGAAGGTGTGGCGATGCAGATGCTCCCAAATCTCCTCTGTGTTGAACGGATCCATACCGAGGATCAGTTTGCCAAAATCCTGGCACTGGCCAAATGCAGCTTCTGCAGACTTGCCGTAAGCCAGGCCCGCCTCGCCCCAGCCATAAATGCCGGAATCGGTGTTGATCTTCATGGTAACAAAGCCGCCGATCGCGCCAGTGCCCAGATAACATTCGACACTCGTGATTTTCATACGTGGAACCTCCATTCTAATGGTGTTGTGATTTAAACTTATTCCGTCGGAGTTTTGGCTCCGAAAGGTTCTGGATTAAAAGCCTCTTCCACCCCTTATCCGCACCCTCTGTTGTTTGGGAGGGTGCGGATAAGATTTAAGGAAGATGGTATGATGGGAAAAAGTGACAAAGTGTAAAAGAGAAGAACTCAGGATTCTGAGGCTTCCTGGTAATCCTCAGCCCATACGGACGTGTGGATCTCGATGTTGCCCGTCTTGGAGCGCCAGAAGCCGATGAGGCCGGCGATGACGATGACCACAACGTTGATGACAGCCAGGCCGATGTTCATGGAGAGCAGGCTCTTCCACAGAACGACCAGGAACAGCGCCAGAGAAACACAGCAGATGGTGTAGTACAAGCCATCGGGCACATGGTAGCGAGACTGCTTCCAGGCATCGGGATATTTTTTGGGCATCTTGATCTCAGCTGTGAAATTCAGGATGGCGAATGCAGAGGTGATCAGCTGGACCATATTGGTGATGGTGGTGATGGACAGACCAAAGACGATGGGGATGATGCCGACGACATACATGAAGGTCAGGATGTAGGGGCGGGCACCGCTCTTGTTTTTCTTGCCGAAGCTCTTGGGCAGCCAGCCATCATCACAGGACTGACCGATGGTGATGGAGTTGTAGGCAAAGCTGGAGTTCAGGGTGGAAAGCAGAGCCATGATGGGGCCGCCGATGATGAAGAAGTAGAACAGCCAAGTGGGGAAGATGCGCTGAGCAGCGAATACCAGGGTAGTGGAGTTGCCGTACTCTTCCACGCTCATTACGCCAACGCCTGCCATGGCAACGCCAACGTACAGGATGCACAGGGTGGGCACGCAGAGCAGCAGGACAAAGGGAATATCCTTGCGGGCATTCTTGGAGTCACGGCCATAAGCAGTGGTCATGTAGTAGCCCTGGGTGGAGTAGACGAACAGCAGGACTGCACCGAGGAAGCCGCCGCTGATCTGGCCGTTGTTGAAAGTGATGCCCCAGCCATTGATGGCAAAGCTGGGGTCGCTGAAATCGAAGATGGGCAGCTTCATCTTGAAGATGCCGACGATCGCAAAGAGGATGAGGGCTGCGATCAGAAGCCAGGTCATCATTTTTTGTGCTTTTGCCATGATGTCAACGCCCATCAGGTTGACGACGTAGAAGAAGGTCAGCAATGTAACGCCGACAATGACCCTTGCCCAATGGGAGTTCAGCGCTGGGATGATGTCGCCCAGGTAAGCGGCAGCGGATGCACCGAACAGGGAGAGCGACAGGCACTGGGTGAGGTACATGTAGGCGAAAACACCGGATGTCCGCGGACTGGACAGATCACACAGCATGGAGTAGTTGCCTCCGCCCAGACGCAGGGTGGAAGAGATGAAAACGAAAGGAAGGATCATGACAAATCCCATCAGGATCGCCACGAAATACGCCAGCCATGCGGAGTAACCAGTCATTTTGATGGCAGGGACGATCAGAGTGATAACGCCTGCACCGATGACCTGACCGATGGCCAGTGCATAGAGTTCGGTTCTACCAAGAGTACCTGGTTTTGGGACGGGTTCTTTTACAACGTGAATCGCCATGGTGACAGCTCCTTTTCTTTTTAGTATGATTGAGCGACCGATTACTCGATCACCTTGTACAGCGTTGCGCGGTCAATGGCTTCCTGCAGGAACTCATTGCCGATGCCGGGCAGATCGGGAACAGTGAAGTAGCCGTTTTCCGGCTGCAGGTTGTACTTGGTCAAGCCCACAGAGGTATCCATGCGGTTGCAGGTATGGTGCTCGTGGATCAGGAAGTTGGGCAGGGTGCACTCAAGATGCAGGGCTGCATTGGTGGTCAGCGGGCTGCCCGCGCAGTGGACCTGGATGCCCACATCGTAAGCATGGGCCATATCGGAGATCTTCTTGACCTCGGTGATGCCGCCGCAGTTGCCGATATCGGGCTGAGCCAGCTGAAGCAGGTTCTTCTTGAAGTACTCTGCATATTGCCAGCGAGAGTACAGACGCTCGCCGTTTGCGATGGGCACGGAGCTGTACTTGGCAATGTATTCAACGGTCTGGGTGGTGGGCGTGTTGGGCTCCTCAAAGGCCATGATGTTATACTTTTCTGCCAGCTTTGCCAGCTGCACAGCTCCCAGCGCATCCGGGTAGGAGTGGTTCTCCATGATGATGTCCACATCGTCGCCGGCGGCTTCACGGGCGGCCTTCATGCGGGATTCTACCATCTTCAGCTGTTTTGGAGTCAGCAGGCCGGTGGTATCCAGGAAGTTGAGGGGCTTGCCTTCTTCATCACGATCAAAGAAATCGATCTTGATCGCGTCAAAGCCTTCGTCCAGTGCCAGCTTGACGTTGTGTGCGTAATCCGCGGGGGTTACAGCCCACAGGTGTTCGGAAACGCCCACCTGGCCCCAGCCAAACTGCAGCTGGCTTGCGTAGGTGCGGAGCTTATCGCGAACCTTGCCGCCCAGCAGCTGGTAGCAGGGAACATTGAAATACTTGCCTTTGATGTCCCACAGAGCTACATCGATGGCTGCGATGCCGGAGAAGACGACCGGGCCGCCGTTCTGGCCCCAGAACGTCCGCTTGTACATGGTCTCCCAGATGAACTCAGTGCGAAGCGGATCCATACCGATGATCAGCTCTGCCAGATCGCAGACCATGCCAAATGCGCCGGAACCACCAACGCCGTAGGCCATGCCGGCTTCACCGTCACCACAGATGCCGACGTCCGTATGGATCCGGCATCCGATGGGGCTGTTTTGCTTGCTGTTTGCAGTCGGCAGGCGGAACACCTCGACCTTTGTGATCTTCATAGAATTGCCTCCTTTTTCTATCGTCAAGGACAGCTTAAGCGCAGCTGCCTCTTCTTACCAATGTTGATGACCAGCAGGAAAATATCAACTCAATTGTTCAGTTGTTCGCTAAGTGAACTATAGCAAAACTCGACAACTTTGTAAAGAGGTTTTGTGCAATTCTACCTTTTGATGGTTTTTGGGGGAGGCTCTTTGTTCAAAATCACAAAACAAGCGTATTGGGGCGGATTTGTAATGAGGTGACGTTCGAAAGAATTCTCTACGGGCTAGAAGAGATGACTGCGTTATGAGTGCGTTGGATATTTTGGATAAAGGCGACCATCGTGTCAAATCACTTGAATCACTGGTCTTTTGTGATACTCTAAAATTAGAGGGCGAGAAAAAGCAGTAAAGCAGGTTGACCATCGACAGTGATAGAACCACGGATGATTTGATATTGGCCACAACCATGACCGAACAAACACTCCGCAAAATGATTGCTGCCGGGGAAAGCACCCGGCAGGAGTTTAAGTCGTGGGTGAAGTGCAAGGACTACCGGCAGCGGAAAGACCTCGCGGTGAAAAGTGCGGTTGCGCAGGCAAAGAGCGGTCATCAGACGGGAAAGAAAATGGAAGGCGTTGCATCGGCAGCTTTGAATAGCCCGAAATACAGCAGCACGACCAAAACTCTTGCGGGCAGCGTTCTCTCGCGGTCTGACAAGAATCGCTAAATAACCTAAAATGGGGCGTACAGTTTACAACTGTGCGCTCCATTTTTTACAACAGAAATCAAATATAAAGTGATATTACGTCGAATTATTTGAGAAATTGCCGGAAAATCCATGTAGATAACATTGGAAAATTGTGGTATAATAATACCAACCAGAAAGGAGGGTTGTGCTATGGACAACAACCAACTACAGTACATCAAAATTCAATCGCAATACGCTGATAAGGTAGAACAATTTGAAAAGTGCGTTGTCAAAGCCGCAAAGCTGACACACGCGATTGCTGACACGGCTGAGAAAAAATGCAAGCAGGCACGGATGGCAATGGAATCTGGCAACATAGATGTCATGCGGAATACGATTCAGCAGTACATCTGCCAGTACGGACGGGATTGGTCGCGTTTCCGGGATGTTCGGATACAGCTTGTAGATGGGAACACCTATGCACAGCTCTCTGCCGTTGATCTTATCCAGCAGCTACATTGTGTTATCACGCTGGTGTACAAGGATACTGCGTTGAAAACGGTGAACAAAGAAGCATTCCGAGAGTGCGTTAAAAGTTTGCTGAAGCAGTCCAAAATGTTTACCGATAAAGAGCTAGATGCAATGTTTGCGTAAAACAGGATACCGCTGATGCTGTCGCTGCTCATCCAATCGTTGTACAACATCGTGGATAGCATTTTTGTGGCACAACTATCTGAGACAGCCCTGACCGCCGCCTCTCTTGTATATGCCATCCAGTTTTTGATGATCGCCATTGGCGTGGGCACCGCCGTGGGTCTGAACGCCCTGCTCTCCCGGAAGCTGGGGCAGAAAAAGCCGGAGGAAGCCTGCCGTGCCGCCACCACCGGGCTGTTTCTGATGCTAGGTACTTCACTGGTGTTTACGCTGCTGGGGCTGTTCTCTGCCAGTGACGAGATGCTGGCTTTCGGTGTGCCCGCTCTGCGCATCATCTCGGTGACCTTCCTGTTTGTGGTCACAACGATTCTGTGCGGCTACTTTGCCTCCGGTCTTGGCAACGGCGTGGTCAATATGATCGGCGGTGCGCTGCGGCAACTGGGTGGTGCTGGTGCCCTGCCTGTGGCTGCTGATCCGCACTATGGGCATCGAAAAAGCGTGGTTTGCGTTCTGGGTGTCCGAGGTGATCGCCTGCACTTACAGTCTGTGGGCAACGAAAAAAGAACTGCGGAACAAGGGAAAATAAGGCAAAACAAAAACAGGGTGCGCCACCCGGACGCACCCTGCCAAGATTCACAGACGATTCGATCAACCCCTTTTCCTGCAGAAGCTTCACGGTCTGTGCCATAAGCTACCGGGACATTGTAGCAGATGCTGATGGAGTATCGGGAATATCAGTGGCACCCGCCCCCGCAGTGGGAGCCGCAGCTGCGGCCCTCGTCGTGGTCGTGGTGGGTGCAGTGGATGTCCGGGTCGAAGACCAGCTTTCCGGCCAGATAGTCGGCCACAGCAGCGTCTGCGGCGCCGGAAAGGCCGCCGAACAGCTGGATGCCTGCCTGCATCAGTGCTACCTGCGCACCGGTGCCGATGCCGCCGCAGAGCACAACATCTGCGCCATGCTGTACGAGAAAGCCCGCCAGTGCGCCGTGGCCCTGACCATTCGTCGGGATGACCTCGGTGCGCAGGAGCTGGCCGTTTTCGGCCTCATAGAACTTGAACTGTGCGGAGCGGCCAAAGTGCTGAAACACCTGACCGTCTTCGAACGGGACTGCGATTTTCATGAGAACGTCTCCTTTACTGCTTGTTTTGTACAGCCTCCCGGATGCTCTTTGCCAGCTTTTTGGCGTCCAGAGGCTTGACGAGACGGCCATTCATACCGACCTGATGGCAGGACTGGGCGCACTCGTCGGAAGCCTGTGCCGTCATGGCGAGGATGGGAACGGTGGCGGCGTCGGGCCGGTCGAGGGCGCGGATGGCCCGGGACGCCTCGAAGCCGTCCATCACCGGCATCATCACATCCATGAGGATGGCCTGATACCCGCCCGGCGCACTGGCAGCAAAGCGCTCCACGGCTTCCCTGCCGTTCCATGCCTTGTCCACTGCTGCGCCCTGACTGGTGAGCTGGAACTCGGCCACTTCCATGTTGATGTCGTTGTCCTCCACCAGCAGGATGTGCATCCCGTCCAGCCGCCCGTTGTCGGTGGGCTTGAGCTGGGGCTTTGCGGCGGCATTCTTGTCCAGCAGGAAGGCCAGCTGGAAGGTGAAGGCAGTCCCCTCCCCCAGCTGGCTCTTGGCAGAGATGCTGCCGCCCATCTGGCTGACCAGCTCCTTGACGATGGACATCCCGAGGCCGGTACCCCTGTACTGGGTGCGGGCGTCGGCGGACTCCTGGGTAAAGGGCTTGAACAGCTGGTTCTCCAGGAAATCCCGGCTCATGCCGATGCCGGTGTCCGTGATGCGGAACTCGTACCACACGGTGGTGCCGTCGCAGGAGAGCTCCCTGGCGTAGGTGTCGATGGACCCGCCGGGCTTATTGTACTTGATGGCGTTGCTGAACAGGTTCACCATGATCTGCCGCAGCTTGAGAGAGCTGCCCACGAGGGCGGTGTGCTGGATATTTTCCCGGTGGCGGCGGTGGGTCAGGCCGTCCTTTTCTATCTGTGCCTCCACCAGCGACGAGACGCTGTGCATCAGCACCTCGATGTCAAAGGGCTCCTGTTCCATCACCATCTGCCCGGCTTCCAGTTTGCTCATGTCCAGCACGTCGTTGACCAGTGCCAGGAGATGGTGAGCGGAGAGGTCTATTTTATCAAGGCAGCTGTCCACCTTCCGGGCATCGTTCCGGTTGGAGCGGAGGATGTCCAGCATACCGAGAATGCCGTTGATGGGGGTGCGGATGTCGTGGCTCATCCGGTTCATGAAGGCGGTCTTGGCTTTGCTGGCCGAGTCGGCTTCTTCAAAAGCTTCTTGCAGGCGCTGATTCTCGGCCTGCTCCTGTGCATGGAAGATGGAGGTATCCCGGAAGAGGATGATCCCGTGGATGACCGGCATCTCCCGCCCGGAGGCCGCATCAAAGACGGTATCCTGCGCCATGAGGACGGTCTTCTGGAGCCAGACCGGCTCGCCGCAGGAGGTCTGTTCCCGGTACTCCACTGTCACGTGCTTGAAGCCCGAGTGGAAGCGCTCCAGCAGTTTTGACGCCGTGTCCACGATGCGGTAGTTTTCCAGCGTCTCAGGAGTGACGAAGTGACGGCGCTGGGCGCAGTAGTCGTCGTAGGAGCAGGGCAGCGTCATCTGCAGATCAAATTGCCGCAGCGCGGTAGTCCGGTAGAAGATCTGCTCGAGCTGGCCGTGGGTCAGGTCCACAGTGAACAGGGCGTCGTTTGCGTCGATGAGGGCATCCACATAGTTGTCGTTTTCCAGCAGGGAGTGCTTCATCTGCTCGTAATACTGGGTCAGGGGCTGGCGCTCGTCGAAGGCGGTGCTCTTGTCCCGGAAATACTCGAAGCCCACGAGGAAGTGGTGCAGCCGCCCATGGAGGTCGGCGTCGCAGAACAGGAGGGTCAGCCGCCCGCGCTGGGTCACGCCGTCGGTCTCAAAATCCAGCTCAAGCTCCTGCTTGGGGTGCTCAGCACTGAGGGCAGCAGACAGCGTGCTCAGCTGCAACGCTTCCCGCATTGTCTTGCGGGTGGCGGAGGCGGCGTACTCGTCCACGATCTGCTCCACTGCACCCGAATAGCTGCCGTTGTCAGCAAGGAAGAAGCCCGATGAGGTGCGCAGGACGCGGTACTGGTCCAGCAGGGCGTCGCAGTAGAGGCAGTTCGAGAACTGATACCCATGGGCGTTGACCCAATGCAGAAGCTGCTGGTTCTGCAGTTTCCGGGCCTCGGCCTCCTCGCGATTTGCACGGTTTTTGTCCACATACATATTCTTGTCGGCGTGGCGGAACAGCTCCCGCAGGGTGCTGCCCTCGAAGTCGCTGGCGATGGCGCAGCCTGCCGCATAGCTCAGGGGCATCTCGGGGTGCTGGCGGGAATACTCTGCCGTTTGTGCCCGGATGCTGCGCAGCACATCCTGTGCGCCGTCCCAGTCCACGCCGTAGAGGATAGCGATGAACTCGTCGCCGCCGTCGCGGCCCACGAAGTGCTGGGATGGCACGGCCAGACGCAGCTGTTCGGCAAAGGAGCGGATGTACTCATCGCCCTTGTCGTGGCCGAGGTTATTGTTGATGGTGCGCAGGTTGTTGAGGTCAAAGACGCAGAGCGCCGTGTTCCCGTCCGGCGGGTCGGGCGCGTCCAGGAGCTCTTCGCACTTGTTCTTGTTGGGCAGGCCGGTGGCCTCATCGAGGTAGACTTTGCACTGCAGAATGCGGTTCATGGCCGCGTACCGCAGGGCCTTGAAGATCTGATAACCGAACAAAAGCAGCAGCCCCACGATGTCCGCGAGGACGACTTTTTCCAGAAAGTCGAGGGCCGTGGCCCGCTTCTGGGAGTAGACCTCGGCCAGGTTGGTGGCCTCGTCGCAGGTCTGGAAGAAATGCTCGCTCTTGGCGATGATGGCTGTCTCGGTGTAGCCGCGCTGACGGACAAGGATGAGTTCGTTTCTCAGGTCGTCGAATTCGCTGGAAAGAGCGGTCATCTTGGCCTGAAAATCCGCGTCGTCCAGCCGCACCAGGTCCAGCTCGCTGCTGCCGAAGCGGAGGCCTTCGATGTAGGAGGCCACATCGCCGAGGAGATCATCTTCCGGCGTGCCGGAAATTTCGAGCTTGACGATGCGCTGGGTCTTGCCGCGAACGAGGCCGGCGTAGTTGACGACGCGGGCCGTACCCTGTATCTTGCCCACCAGCACGAGGGCAGCGAAAAACAGGCTGATCAGGATGGCTGTGAGAAGGACGGTGAAAAGCTGGATGATATGCCCGAACCGGGAAGAATCATTCTTCATGATGCAAACTCCATTCATAGCGCAGGAAATCAGTCGTTTCCCCACTATTATAATGTATTTCAGAGAGCGCTTCAAGTTTGGAAACGGCTGAGAGATCAAGCCGAGTTATGACGGGGCTTATTGATATTTGTCAGATGATATGTTGAAATTTCACAAGTGGTGCGGGTCTGCCGCGGCTCATAGTTCTCCGTCTTCAAGCTTTCTGCGCACCTCGTGGAGCGAAGCACACTCGCAGGTATAGATCCTGCGCATCTCGTCGGTGGCGGGCGAGAGGTCGGGGACCATCACGGTGACAAAGCCCCCTGCCGCGCCGGCCCGGACGCCGTTGTAGCTGTCCTCGAGCACCATCGTCTTTGCAGGCTCGGTGCCGAGTTTCTGCGCCGCCAGCAGGAAGATGTCCGGCGCGGGCTTGGAGCGGGTCAGCTGCTCGCCCGAGATGACGGCCTTGAAGTAATGGCCGAGGCCCCAGTGTTCCAGATGTCCCTCGATGACGGTCATGGGGCTGGAAGACGCCACCGCCATGGGGATGTGATGTTCGTCCAGCCAGGCCAGAAGCTCGTCGAGGCCGGGCATTTTGGGGACAGGCTTGTTGAAGGCTTCATAGGCCAGCCGGTACAGCTCCTCCACGATGCCCATGGCGGGGCAGTCCTCGCCGTAGAAGCGCTGCAGCACATCGCAGCTGCCGGCCTTGGTGGTGCCGCGGGCAGCCTGCGAGAGGCCATCCTTGCAGGGCAGGCCGAATTTTGCCAGTGCCGGCTCCCAGCAGATGTTCCAGATGCGCTCGGTGTCGAACATCAGCCCGTCCATATCAAAAATAACACCCTGTATCATAACGTAAGCTCCTTTTGGCGAAAAATCTACATATATACTTTATTGTACCATGTTTTTCCGCTTTTGAACACCGATAAGGTCATAATTTGTGGCAACTTGACTGCCCCAAAGATGAAACATTTTTCGGTTGCTTGCAAATCCGTTTCACGGCATTATAATAGAAAACAACATTCGGCATATTTGGCGCAGGGCGTGCAGCCCGCGCGGCGCTGTGTGAGATCAGAAAAGAGGGAAATTTATCATGTTGGACATCAAGATCACTCGTACTACCTGCCCGAAGGAAAAGCCGCAGGACGAGTCTAAGCTGGGTTTTGGCAAGAAGTTCACCGACCATATGTTCGTTATGGACTACACCGAGGGCGAGGGCTGGCATGACGCCCGCATCGTCCCCTACGCACCCTTCCAGCTGGACCCTGCTACGGTTGTGTTCCACTATGCACAGGAGATCTTCGAGGGCATGAAGGCTTACCGCACTGCGGATGATACCATTCAGCTGTTCCGCCCCGAGTGCAACGCAAAGCGTATGCAGGACTCTGCTGACCGTCTGTGCATCCCCAAGATCCCTGTTGAGGATTACATCCAGGCCGTCGAGGCTCTGGTGGATGTGGAACGTGACTGGGTGCCTCACTCTGACGGCGCTTCCCTGTATATCCGTCCCTTCGTGTTCGCAAACGATGTAGGTCTGGGCGTTCACGCTTCCAAGCACTACATCTTCTGCATCATCTGCGCTCCGTCGGGCGCTTACTACGCCGAGGGCATCAACCCCGTGCGCATCTACGTCGAAGACGAGTACATCCGTGCCGCTCCCGGTCTGACCGGCTTCACCAAGTGCGGCGGCAACTACGCTGCTTCCATCAAGGCCGGCGAGCTGGCTGAGGAGCAGGGCTACGCTCAGGTGCTGTGGCTGGACGGCGTCGAGAAGAAGTACGTCGAGGAAGTCGGCAGCATGAACATCATGTTCAAGATCGACGGCAAGGTCTACACCGCCGCCACCGTCGGCACCGTCCTGCCCGGCGTCACCCGCCGCAGCTGCATCGAGCTGCTGAAGGACTGGGGCTATGAGGTCGTCGAGGGCAAGCTGGCCATCGCCGACATCATGCAGGCTGCCCGCGACGGCAAGCTGGAAGAGGTCTTCGGCACCGGCACCGCCGCTGTCGTCTCCCCCGTCAAGGAGCTGGTCTGGAAGGGCGAGCACGCTTACATCGGCGACGGCAACATCGGCCCTGTCACCCAGAAGCTCTATGACACCATGACCGGTATGCAGTGGGGCAAGATCCCCGATACCAAGGGCTGGATCGTCCCTGTGGAGAAAAAGTACTAAGAGCTGAAAGGCTTATAAACGCCGCCCGGCTGTACGCCCGGCGGCGTTTGCTGTATCCGGTGCGGATTGCAATTCTCTGCCGCGGGTGATACACTTAAAGTACACCTGAAAAACGAGAGGGAATGAGAAGATGATAAAGAAGTGGAGCATCCGCTACCCCGCTGTGGGCGGCGAAGAAGAGCGTCGGGCCTATGTCTATCTGCCCACCATGTACGAGGCTGACCCGGACCGGCGGTATCCGGTGCTGTATATGTTCGACGGGCAGAACGTGTTTTTCGACGAGGACGCCACCTACGGCAAGAGCTGGGGCGTGGCGGATTATCTGGACTACACCGATACGCCCCTCATCGTGGCGGCGGTGGAGTGCAACGCCGGTGCTAATAATGAGCGTCTGGTGGAGTATTCACCTTACCGCTTCGACGATAAGCAGTACGGCCACTTCGACGGCAAAGGCAAGGACACCCTGAACTGGTTCGTCCACGAGTTCAAGCCCTACATCGACGCCAACTACCGCACAGAGCCCGACCGGGCTCATACCTTCATCGGCGGCAGCTCCATGGGCGGCCTCATGAGCCTGTACGCTCTTTTGCAGTACAGCGATGTGTTTGGCCGTGCGGCGGCGCTCTCGCCCTCGCTGTGGGTGGCTCCGGAGGCGCTGACGGCGCTGGTGGGCCGCTGCAAGCTGGCCCCGGGTACCGTGCTCTACATGGATTACGGCTCCAGAGAGATGGGCAACCACGACGGGATGCGGAAGGGCTTCGGCGAGATGTGCAGCAAGATCTTTGCCCGGGGCATCAACCTGACGGCCCGCGTCGTGCCGGGCGGAAACCACAGCGAGGCCAGCTGGGAAAAGCAGCTGCCCTTTGTGTTCCACACCCTGATGTACGAGCTTGATTGAACCAAACGGAGGAGGAAAGCATATGGAGATGCAGTATTTTAAAGAATACAGCCCGGCGCTGGGCCGGGAGATGGAGTGCAAAGTCTACGGACACGGGGGACGGCCCATGCTGTACATCCCCTGTCAGGACGGACGCTTCTTCGACTTCGAGGACTTCCACATGGCCGATACCCTTGCACCCTGGATCGAGTCGGGCCAGCTCATGGTCATGTCCATCGACACGCTGGACAAGGAGACCTGGTCGGACACCAATGGCGACCCTTACTGGCGCATCCGCCGGTATGAGCAGTGGCTGCATTATATCGTGGACGAGGCTGTCCCCAAGCTGCGCTATCTGTCCAAGGAGCGCAACGGCTGGGATGACCTGCCCGGCGTCATTGCCTTCGGCTGCAGCCTCGGCGCGACCCATGCGGTCAACCTTTACCTCCGCTGGCCCGACATCTTCTGCGGCTGTCTGGCCCTCAGCGGCATCTACACTGCCCACTACGGCTTCGGCGACTACATGGATGAGCTGGTGTATATGAACTCTCCCGTGGACTATATGCACAACTTCCCGGAGGATCACCCCTATATGGAGCTGTACCGGAACCAGAAGGCTGTCATCTGCTGCGGTCAGGGCGCATGGGAGCAGCCCGACACCACCTGGATGCTCAAGCGCATCTTTGAGGCAAAGAACATCCCTGTCTGGGTGGATCTGTGGGGCCACGACGTCAAGCACGACTGGGATTGGTGGTATAAGCAGACGGTTTATTACATGCCGTATATTTTAGGGTGAAAGAAAACCTCTCCGTCACGCCTACGGCGTGCCACCTCCCCTAATGAGGGGAGGCTTTGGCATAGCGGAAAGCTTCCTCTCTTCGCCAGAGGCTCCCCCTCTGGGGGAGCTGTCACCGAAGGTGACTGAGAGGGTTATAGAGGATATTCAAGGAAAGAAGACGCGAAATTATGCAGAATTTTATTTTTATCTCCCCGAACTTCCCGACGAACTACTGGCAGTTCTGCCGGGAGCTGAAGAACGACGGCATGAATGTGCTGGGCATCGGCGACCAGCCCTACGATGAGCTGAAGCCGGAGCTGAAGGACAGCCTGAACGAGTACTACAAGGTCGGCAGCCTCGAGAATTACGACGAAGTCTACCGCGCTGTGGCCTTCTTCATCTTCAAGTATGGCCGTATCGACTGGCTGGAGTCCAACAACGAATACTGGCTGGAGCGGGACGCTGCCCTGCGCACCGACTTCCACATCACCTCCGGCTTCCAGACCGAGGATATGCCCCGCATCAAGTACAAGAGCAAGATGAAGGAGTACTACCAGAAGGCCGGCATCGCCACCGCCCGCTACCACATGGTGGACGATCTCAACGGCTGCAAGGCTTTCATCAAGCAGGTGGGATACCCTGTGGTGGTCAAGCCCGACAACGGCGTGGGCGCTTCCGATACCCACAAGCTGTCCAATGACGAAGAGCTGAAGACCTTCCTCGCCTACAAGGCCGAGAAGCACCCGGACGTCTCCTACATCATGGAGGAGTTCGTCCACGCCGAGGTCAACAGCTACGACGCCATCATCGACGCCTCCGGCAACCCCATCTTTGAGGCCGGCAATGTCAGTCCCGTGTCCATCATGGACATCGTGAACGACAACGACAACTCCATCTATTACATCATCAAGGACCTGCCCGAGGACACTCGCGCCGCAGGCCGTGCCGCCGTCAAGAGCTTCGGCGTCAAGAGCCGCTTCGTCCACTTCGAGTTCTTCCGGATGACCGAGGACCAGGCCAGCATGGGCGAAAAGGGCCAGATCGTGGCCCTCGAAGTCAATATGCGCCCCTGCGGCGGCTTCACCCCCGATATGATAAACTTCGCCCGCTCCACCAACGTCTATAAGATCTGGGCCGACATGATCGCCTTCGGCGGCACCGATATGCCCGTGGGCGAGCACTACTACTGCCCCTTCGCCGGCCGCCGCGACGGTAAGAACTTCGAGTACAGCCATGAGCAGATCATGCAGAAGTACCAGAAGAACATCAAGATGGTGGACCGCATCCCCGACGCCCTCTCCGGCGCGATGGGCAACCAGATGTACGTCGCCACCTTCTCCACCCGCGAGGAGATGGAGCAGTTCTACTCCGATGTTCTGGCCGTCACCGACGGCGATGCTGCCGCCGCACAGGCCGCGCTTTCCCAGGTGCTGGCTCTGGGCGAGCCCACCAAGGCCCTGACCCCGAAGCCCAACCTCAGCCCGGCGGTCAAGCCCACCAGTGCTGTGACCAAGACCCCCACCCGTGCCCTTACCAAGACCAGCCGCAAGAGCCGGAAGTAATTTCCACAAAAACTTTACAAACCGCAGCCGCAGAGAGAAATAAACGCCTCTGCGGCTGTTTTTTGACATGAGGGTAAATGTGATGATTGACAGTGCCCCGGAAAAAGTTGTAAGATAATGCAAATGCAAAAGAGGAAAACGCCTTTGCAAAATGAGCTGAAAGACAGGAGAATTTTCTATGAAGCTGTATCAGAAACTTACTTCTCTGCTGGTGGCTGCAGTGATGGCTGCCGTGCTGATGCCGGTGTGCATGGCTGCTCCCGGCGACTCCGTTGAGACCCGCATCAACAACGCACTCGCACAGCGCACCGGCGCAGAGCTGTATCAGGAGATCGTCACCACTGCCCCCGATGGCACCGCCCAGACCATGATCGCAGCCCGCAGCAACGGCAACGCTTACATCAAGATGGATATGGGCGACGCCGGCAGTCTGGTCTATATCCTGAAAGACGGTCAGGGCTATCTGGTGGACGATGCATCCAGGATGGCCGTCAAGGGCGAAGTACCCACTGTGAGCATAAGCGAGGCAGTCTCCGCTGACAAAGGCGAAGCACAGGAGATCCCCTGCACCGTGACCACCGTGAATGTGAACGGTCAGGACTGCGAGGCCCTGTCCTACACGGCCACCGATGCCAACGGTCAGACGGCCACCGTTTCCTACTGCCTGGTCGGCGATGATCTCAAGTATGTCGTTACCGATGCTGCCGAGGGCCGCACCATCGTGGAGTACCGCGTCACGAGCACCACTGTGGACCAGAATCTCTTCAACATCCCTGCGGATTATCAGATCCTGACGCAGGCAGAGTTTGAAGCGGCACAGGCCAACCACTGAGAAAATTTTCTGTAGAATATGGGAGCTGCTGCGTCATGCGGCGGCTCCTTTTTGTTGTCCGCCGCCCGGGAATGTGCTATACTGTGTGCAATAGAATGCATGAGAGAATGAGGAGAATTCCTATGAAAATACCCGCAAACGGCTTTACCCACGCAGGCAAGTTCCACGCTGACGACGTGTTCGCCACTGCCCTGCTCCAGATCCTCCGCCCGGATATTAAAATAACCCGCGGCTTCGTGGTGCCGGATGACTTCGACGGCATCGTGTATGACATTGGCTTTGGCATGTTCGACCACCATCAGGAGCCCCGCGAGACCCGCCCCAACGGCATCCCTTACGCGGCCTTCGGCCTGCTGTGGCGGGTACTCGGCCCCGGCCTTGTAGGCGAGCGTCAGGCCCGGCTCATTGATGAGAACTTCATCCAGCCCCTCGATCTGAACGACAATACCGGCGAGCAGAACAGCCTCTGTGACGCCATCGGCTTCTTCAACCCCGTGTGGGACTCGAAAGAGGACCAGGACGCCTGCTTCTTCAAGGCGGTGGCCGTGGCAAAGCAGATCCTGGAGAACCAGATCGAGAGCGCCAATGCCGTCAACCGCGCCGACGAGAAGGTCCAGCAGGCGTACAAAAACTCCCGCGACGGCATCGTGGTGCTGCCCTGCTATCTGCCCTGGAAGAACGGGCTGTACAAGACCGACGCCCTTTTCGTCATCTATCCCAGTCAGCGGGGCGGCTGGAGCGCCCAGTGCGTCACCGACCACAAGACCAAAAAGCCCAAGCTCCCCTTCCCCCAGAGCTGGGCCGGCCAGCCGCAGGAGGTCATCGAGCAGAAAAGCGGCATCGAGGGCATCAGCTTCTGCCACGCCAGCCGCTTCCTTATCACGGCCAAGGACAAGGAGACGGCCCTCGCCGCCTGCCGTCAGGTGCTGAAGAACAATGGCCGCATCTGAGAAGCCGGAAAAGACAGCTTACGTCTACATGGTGCGCTGCGCAGGCGGCCAGCTCTATACCGGCTGGACGAACGACCCGGAAGCCCGCCTCAAGGCCCACCAGAGCGGCAAAGGCGCAAAGTATACCCGCACCCATACCGCGCTGGGCTTTGCCTACCTGGAAGCGTGTGCGGACAAGTCCGCCGCCCTCCGGCGGGAGATTGCCCTCAAAAAGCTGACGAAGGCCCAGAAAGAGACCCTCTGCGCCGGGTGGACGGCTGAAAAAGAATAAACAAAAACACGAACGCCGCGCTGTGCCGGAACTGGGCCGTCAACCCCGTGCCGACGGCGGACAGAATGTATAAACCGGACTGTATACGGCCATGCATATACAAACTAAGAATGCATAAAATTTGTATATATTTAGAAAATAATGCATAAACATACAAAATAACAGAAAAGGACCGCCAAATCTGCACAAGGTTTGGCGGTTTTCTGCATTGACGGAAAAACCGCTTGGCGTATAATAAAAGCGTACTCAGAAAGACAAGACGTCGAGCGCCCCGGGAGGGATGCCCGGGCGGAAAACAAAAGTGTAAAACGTGTAATAAACAAAGGAGCGATCATCATGAAAAAGGAAGATATTAAGAAAGTTGTTCTGGCTTACTCTGGCGGTCTGGATACCTCCATCATCATTCCCTGGCTGAAAGAGAATTACAACAACTGCGAAGTCATCGCGGTCTCCGGCGACGTGGGTCAGGGTACTGAGCTGGACGGTCTGGAAGAGAAGGCCAAGGCTACCGGCGCTTCCAAGCTGTACGTCCTCGACCTGAAGAAGGACTTCGTCGAGAACTACATCTTCCCCACCCTGAAGTTCGGCGCAAAGTATGAGGACTACCTGCTGGGTACCAGCTTCGCACGTCCCTGCATCGCAAAGGCTCTGGCCGACATCGCCATCAAGGAAGGCGCAGACGCCATCTGCCACGGCTGCACCGGCAAGGGCAACGACCAGGTGCGTTTCGAGCTGACGCTGAAAGCTCTCTGCCCCGATATGGCCATCATCGCTCCCTGGCGTGAGTGGGACATCGAGAGCCGTGACGAGGAGATCGACTACGCCGAGGCACACAACATCCCCCTGAAGATCAACCGTGAGACCAACTACTCCAAGGATAAGAACCTGTGGCACCTGAGCCACGAGGGTCTCGACCTCGAGAACCCCGCCAACGAGCCGCAGTACAATAAGCCCGGCTTCCTCGAGCTGGGCGTTTCCCCCGAGCAGGCACCCGACACCCCGACCTACATCACCCTCCACTTCGAAAAGGGCATCCCCACCGCCGTTGACGGCAAGGAGATGGGCGCTGTCGAGCTGGTCGAGTACCTGAACAAGGTCGGCGGCGAGAACGGCATCGGTCTGCTGGACATCGTCGAGAACCGTCTGGTGGGCATGAAGAGCCGCGGCGTGTACGAGACTCCCGGCGGTGCTATCCTGTACAAGGCCATCAATGTTCTGGAGACCATCACTCTGGACAAGGAGAGCGCACACTTCAAAGCTCAGATGGCTCAGAAGTACGCCGACATCGTTTACAACGGCCAGTGGTTCACCCCGCTGCGCGAGGCTCTGGATGCCTTTGCTGACAGCCTCGAGAAGACCGTCACCGGCGATGTCAAGCTGAAGCTCTACAAGGGCAACATGATCAACGCCGGCGTCACCTCTCCGTACACCCTGTATGACGAGCAGACTGCCTCCTTCGGCGTGGATAAGGACTATGACCAGTCCGATGCTACCGGCTTCATCAACCTGTTCGGCCTGTCCATCAAGGAGCGCGCAAAGCTGTCCAAGAACTGGCCCGAGGTCAAGGAATAACCTGCTTACCATCCCCTTTGGCGTGTTTTTTACACTTTCACGCTGAAGGCTCAAATTACCGGCATCATTGCTGGCGGCACCGCCGCGGGAGCTTTTTCCCCTGCGGCGGCTTTGCCGTTTCTATAGAGGAGTTTCTTTTATGGCAGAACAACTTTGGAAGGGCCGTTTCTCCAAGGCGGTCGATTCCCGCGTCAACGACTTCAACTCTTCCATCCGCTTCGACCAGAGGATGATCGCGCAGGATATGCGCGGCAGCGGCGTCCACGCCGCCATGCTGGCAAAGCAGGGCATCATCTCCGAGAAGGACTGCGAAGATATTCTGAGCGGTCTGGCCTCCATCGCGGATGACCTGGCCTCCGGCGCTCTCACCATCGACCCCAACGCCGAGGACGTCCATACCTTCGTGGAGCAGACCCTCACCGCCCGCATCGGCGACGCCGGCAAACGCCTGCACACCGGCCGCAGCCGGAACGACCAGGTGGCGCTGGACATCCGCCTGACTCTGCGGGACTACAGCCACACCCTGCAGGCTTACATCGTGGAGCTGGTCAAGGTCATCTGCAAGAAGGCCGCCGAGAACACCACCGCCGTCATGCCTGGCTACACCCACCTGCAGCGCGCCCAGCCCATCACCTTCGGCCACGCCCTGATGGCCTATGCATGGATGCTGCTGCGCGATCTGCAGCGCTTCGAGGACGCCACCGCCCGGATGGACGCCCAGTGTCCGCTGGGCTCTGGCGCTCTGGCCGGTACGACCTACCCGCTGGACCGTCAGTTCACCGCCGAGAAGCTGGGCTTTGCAGCGCCCTGCCCCAACAGCCTTGACGGTGTGTCCGACCGTGACTTCTGCATCGAGCTGGCAAACGCCATCTCCATCTGCATGATGCATCTGTCCCGCCTGTCCGAAGAGATCATCCTCTGGTGCAGCTGGGAGTTCAAGTTCATCGAGCTGGATGACGCCTTCACCACCGGCTCGTCCATCATGCCCCAGAAGAAGAACCCCGACGTCACCGAGCTCATCCGCGGCAAGACGGGCCGTGTCTACGGCGATCTGAACACCCTGCTGGTCATGATGAAGGGCATCCCTCTCGCCTACAACAAGGATATGCAGGAGGACAAAGAGGCCATCTTCGACGCTGTCGATACGCTGGAGCTGTGCCTGAAAACGGTCACTCCCATGCTGGACACCATGAAGACCCTGCCCGCCAATATGCGCCGGGCCGCTGCCAAGGGCTTCATCAACGCCACCGACTGCGCCGACTATCTGACCAAAAAGGGGATGCCTTTCCGCGACGCCTACAAGCTCACCGGCTGCATGGTCTCCGACTGCATCAGCAAGGATAAGACCCTCGAAGAGCTGACCCTCGATGAGTTCAAGGGCTACAGCGCTCTGTTCGAAAACGACATCTACGACGCCATCGACCTCATCAAGTGCTGCGAGGGCCGCACCAGCTACGGCGGTCCCAGCGAGGCCAGCGTCAAGAAGCAGATCGAGCTGGCAAGCGCCCAGCTCGGCGCATGGGAGGCGGCAAACGCATGAGCGTAAAAGTCTTTATCGACGGTTCTTCCGGCACCACCGGTCTGCGCATTGCCGACCGTCTGGCCGCCCGGCCTGACATCGAGCTGCTGAGCATCTCGGCTGAGGGCCGCAAGGATGTGAACGAGCGAGCAAAGGTCATCAATTCCGCCGACCTTGCCTTCCTCTGCCTGCCCGATGCGGCCTCCAAAGAGGTCATGCCTCTGCTCCGCCCGGACGTCAAGGTGCTGGATACCTCCACGGCCTTCCGCACCGACGCGGCCTGGGACTACGGCTTCCCGGAGCTGAAGGGCCAGAAAGAGAAGATCAAAAATTCGTATCGTGTGGCGGTCCCCGGCTGCTATGCCAGCGGCTTTATCAGCATCGCGCGGCCTCTGGTGGAGCTGGGGCTGGCTCCGGCAGACTATCCGTTCAGCTGTACCGGCATTTCAGGCTACTCCGGCGGCGGCAAGAAGATGATAGCCGAGTACGAGAGCGCCGACCGTCCGGCTCACAGCAAGCTGGATGCGCCCAAGAGCTACGGCCTGGGCCTCGCTCATAAGCATCTGCCTGAGATGCAGAAGATCAGCGGCCTCGCCCACACCCCTGCCTTTGTGCCGGTGGTGTGCGATTATTACAGCGGAATGCAGGTCCTCGTTCCGCTGGACCTCAAGCTGGCTGGCACCAGCGCCGAGGCTGTGGCCGCAGGCATTGCAGACTATTACAAGGAGGGCGCGACCGTTTCCGTCCACGCCCTCAACGAGCCGCTTCCCGAGAATGGTCTGTACTCCAACGCCCTGTCCGGCAGCGACAGGATGGAGCTGTACATGACCGTCAACGCAGCGGGCGACCAGATGATGCTGGTGTCCCTGTTCGACAATCTGGGCAAAGGCTCTTCCGGTGCAGCCATCCAGTGCATGAATCTGATGCTGGGAATGAACGAGACGGAAGGATTAGAGTAACCTCTCTGTCGAGCGAAGCGAGACTGAGAGGTTTGAAATTAGGGGGATTTTCAGATGCAGTATAAAGAAGTTGCGGGCGGCATCTGCGCGCCCAAGGGTTTTGCAGCAGCCGGTGTCCATTGCGGCATCCGGGCAAATCACAGTGAAAAGTACGATCTGGCGCTCATCAAGGCCGACGTCCGCTGCGCCGCCGCCGGTGTTTACACCACCAACAAGGTCTGCGGCGCACCCATCAAGGTAGACCGTGCCCACCTGACGGACGGCTATGCACAGGCCATCGTGGTCAACAGCGGCAACGCCAACACCTGCGCCGCCAACGGCGTGGCACTGGCGGAGGAATGCTGTGAGCTGGTGGGCAAGGCGCTGAACATCGACGCAAAGGATGTTCTGCCCTCTTCTACCGGCGTTATCGGCCAGCCGATGGTCATCGACCCGTTTGCCCGTGGCATCCCTGCCGCCGCCGCCAAGCTGGCGGCTGACGCACAGGGCAGCACCGACGCGGCGACGGCCATCATGACCACCGATACTCACAAGAAGGAATATGCCATCCAGTTTGAGCTGGGCGGCAAGACCTGCACGGTGGGCGCTATCGGCAAGGGCAGCGGCATGATCGCCCCCAACATGGCCACCATGCTGGCATTCTACACCACCGACGCCGCCGTCTCCCCCGCCCTGCTGGAAAAGGCCCTCAAGACCGTCGTCCCCGGGACCTACAACCAGATGAGCGTCGATTTGGACACTTCCACCAACGATACCCTGATCATCATGGCCTCCGGCCTCGCGGGCAACCCGGAGATCACCGAGGAGAACGCCGACTACGACGCCTTTGTGGCCGCACTGACCGCCATCGCCGAGCATATGTGTGCTGAGCACGCCGGTGACGGCGAGGGCGCGACCCATCTCATCACCTGCGAAGTCACCCACGCCCCCGACCTCAAGACGGCCCGCGCCGTCAGCCGCAGCGTGGTCTGCTCCAACCTCTTCAAAGCCGCTGTCTTTGGCCGCGACGCCAACTGGGGCCGCATCCTCTGCGCCATCGGCTACACTCCCGGTGACTTCTCGATCGATAAGGTCTGCGTCTGGCTGTCCAGCAAGGCCGGTGAGGTCTACGTCTGCGAGAACGCCGCCTACCACCCCTACAGCGAGGACGAGGCCGCAAAGGTCCTGGCCGAGCACGATATTCTGGTCAAGGTGGATATGGGGACCGGTGACGCCAGCGCCAAGGCATGGGGCTGCGATTTGACCTATGACTATGTGAAGATCAACGGCGACTACCGCACCTGAGAAGGAGAACAGCAATGAAAAACGAAGAAATGGCCCTCCTTTTCTCGGAGGCGACCCCCTATATCCAGAAGTACCACGGCAAGACCATGGTCATCAAATACGGCGGCAACGCCATGATCAACGAGACGCTGAAAAACGCGGTCATGAACGACCTTGTCACCCTGACCCTGCTGGGCGTGCGGGTGGTTCTGGTACACGGCGGCGGCCCTGCCATCAATGAGATGCTCAAAAAAGTGGGCGTCGAGAGCCACTTTGCGGGCGGTCTGCGCGTCACCGACGACGCCACCATGGAGATCGTCCAGCAGGTGCTGGCCGGTAAGGTGAACAAAGACCTCGTGGCAAAGTTGCGGGGCCGCGGCGTCGGCCTCTGCGGTATGGACGGCCAGATGCTCCGCTGCACCGAGCTTGACCCTCAGCTGGGCCATGTGGGAGAGATCGTCCACGTTGACCCGACGCTGATCTCCAGCCTGCTGGACAGCGGCTATATCCCCGTTATTGCAACGGTGGGCATGGACGACCTGGGCCAGGCGTATAACGTCAACGCTGACACCGCCGCCGCACAGATCGCTATCGCGCTCAAGGCCGAAAAACTCGTCTCCATGACTGATATTGCGGGCCTGCTGCGGGATAAGGAAGATGAATCCACCCTCATCCCCGAGGTGGAGGTCTCCGAGATCGAGGGCTATAAGTCCGCCGGCATTATCGCGGGCGGCATGATCCCCAAGATCGGCGGCATGGCCGACGCGATTTATCAGGGCGTCCACGAGGCTGTCATCATTGATGGCCGCGTGCCGCACTCCATCCTGCTGGAGCTGTTCTCCGACCGTGGCTCCGGTACCCGCTTCTATCGCCGCAGCCATCACGAATAAGGGTTGCGCGATGCGCCGGAGTACCCTATAATAGTTGATAAGAAAACTTTCCGATATGCCAAGGCCTCCCCTCGATAGGCAACAGCGATGACCGCCGCCAGCTGTGACGGAGAGGTTTAGCCTCGCTGCGATTCACGGCTAGGCTCTCCTTCGTACAACCTCTCAGGTTCTTCGCGCCAGCTCCCCTTGCAGGGGAGCCTTTGGCAAAGAGGGAAAGTATGTGGCTCCACCGTCAGGAGGTAGATATTATGGATTCCGAAAAAGTCATCAAGCGGGACAACGAGTATGTCCTGCATACCTACGCACGCAACCCCATCGCCATCGAGAAGGGCCACGGCCTCTATGCCGAAGGCCCCGAGGGGCAGAAGTACCTCGACTTCACCAGCGGCATCGGCGTCAACAGCCTGGGCTACTGCGATATGACCTGGGCCGAGGCCGTCTCCGAGCAGGCACACAAGCTGCAGCACACCTCTAACCTCTACTATACCGCCCCCTGCGGCAAGCTGGCCAAAAAGCTCTGCAAGCGCACCGGTATGAGCAAGGTGTTCTTCGGCAACTCGGGCGCAGAGGCCAATGAGGGTGCCATCAAGGCCGCCCGCAAGTACAGCTTCGACAAATACGGTGCTGACCGCTACAACGTCATCACGCTGGTCAACAGCTTCCATGGCCGTACCATTGCTACCCTGACCGCCACCGGACAGGGCGTGTTCCACAACTACTTCGGCCCCTTCAACGAGGGCTTCCAGTACGTCAAGGCCGGCGACATCGACGCCCTGACCGAGATGGTGGACCGCCACACCTGCGCTGTCATGCTGGAACTGGTACAGGGCGAGGGCGGTGTTGTGGCGCTGGAACCCGAGTATGTGCAGGCTGTCCGCGCCCTCTGCGACGAAAAAGACCTCGTCCTCATCGTGGACGAGGTGCAGACCGGCGTGGGCCGCACCGGCACCTTCCTGTGCTGTGAGCACTACAACCTCCAGCCCGACGTCGTCACGCTGGCCAAGGGTCTGGGCGGTGGTCTGCCGATTGGCGCTGTCCTGATGAATGAGAAAGTCGCTGCCGGTATGGGACCCAGCAGCCACGGCTCCACGTTCGGCGGAAACCCGGTGGTCTGCGCCGGTGCGAATGTCGTCGTGGACCGGATGGACGCCAGCTTCCTCGCCAACGTCAACGAGCGGGCTGTCCAGCTGCGCACCGGTCTGGAAAAGCTGCCCCGCGTCAGGAGCCTCTCGGGCATCGGCCTGATGGTCGGCATTGAGTTTCTCGAGGGCATCAAGGCCGCTGACGTGCTGGCCGCCTGCCGCGAAAAGGGCCTGCTGGTGCTTACCGCAAAGACCCGCCTCCGCCTGCTGCCGCCGCTGACTCTGACCGCCCACAATGTGGAGATGGCGCTGGATATTCTGGGCAGCGTCCTCGCGGAGATGGACCCCAGCAAAACGGAGGAGCAGGCATGAAGCATCTGCTGAAAATGAGCGACCTCACCCCTGACGAGGTGGCCCACATCCTTGATGTAGCCGATGAGCTGAAAGCGCAGCAGAAGGCCGGAGGCACCGAACCTCTGCTCAAGGGCAAGAGTGTCGCGCTGATGTTCTCGAAAAACTCCACCCGTACCCGCACCAGCTTCGAGGTGGGTGTCTACCAGCTGGGCGGCCTCGGCAACTACATGAATGCCGCCACCGAGCTGCAGTCCGGCCGCGGCGAGCCGCTCAAGGATACCGCCCGGGTGCTGGGCCGCTATTATGACTGCGTTGTCTGGCGCACCTACCGCCAGAGCGATTTGGAAGAGTTCGCTGAGTTTGCGGGCGTCCCCATCATCAACGGCCTGACGGACTATGCTCACCCCTGTCAGGTGCTGGCTGACCTCATGACCATCCGGGAGCGCCGGGGTGCGCTGGCGGGCCAGAAGCTCTGCTTCGTCGGCGACGGCAGCAATATGGCCAACAGCCTCATCGTGGGCGGCCTGCTCTCCGGCATGAAGGTAGACTGCGTCTGCCCCCACGGTTACCGCCCGGCGGCAGATGTGCTGATGTTCGCCCATAAGTACGGCAGTGCGTTCCGCCTGCTGGAAGCCCCCGCCGAAGGCGTCAAGGACGCCGATGTCGTGGTGACGGCTGTCTGGAATACCGCCGCCCCCGGAACCTCCGAGAGCGAGAGCCGTCTGCGGGACTTTGCAGGCTTCCAGCTCACCAGCGGCCTCCTGAAAGCCGCAAAGCCGGACTGCATGGTGCTCCACTGCCTGCCCGCTCACCGCGGCGAGGAGATCTCTACCGCCGTCTTTGAGGCCCACGCCGACGAGATATTCACTGAGGCAGAAAATCGACTGCATGTCCAGAAGGCTGTGCTGGCGGTATTGCTGGCGGGAAAGTAAAATATGCAATGAAAAACGCCGCAGAACTCATCGTCCTGCGGCGTTTTTGGCGGAGCATCAGGGAGTCGAACCCTGGCACCGGTCTCCCGGCCTATCGCATTTTGATTCGCTGGCAACAACTGCGAATTGTATATCGCAAATATGGTGTCAATCTATGTGCAACCAACTTCCCTTGCGATTGACAAGTACCCCGCGCCGGACAAAGAGCGCGCACAGCTTCTCTGGGTGGCGCACATGAATGGGCTGAAAGCTCAGGCGGAAGAGGTAGTGGTGAGGGAGATCATGTATGCAGAACGAAACCACGCTTCATCTTGTCTATCCATCCAAACATGGTATAATGGAACAAAGGAGCGTGATACCATGAGCCCAATCGAAGTCCCTGCAAAAATCCAGTTGGTCGAAAAGCGCGAAACACGGACGAGCCGCGGAATGCTCTCAAAGGGCTGGTATCAGGTAGACGACCAGCTTGTCATGGTCAAGGGCAACTCCATCACAGAGGCCGGAACTGCTGGGTATGAGCCGTATTCTGAGGGGATGGCATCGCTGATTGCACAGGTACTGGGTCTGCCTCATGTGGCATACGCCCTGATGCCAGCCAAACTCTTTCCTGATATTCAGACCTATTCCTGCGATGTGGTCAGCGTCTGCCCCAAGTTCACAACGGACGATGAACAGCTGTACCATTTTGCAGACTTGGCTGACGCCCATTTTCTTGCCAGCGGTCAGGTCGCTTCACCGGAGGCACTGTTTCAGTATGCGGCAGAATTGTATGGCAAGAAGTGGCTCTATCAGATGCTGACGTTCGACGCCTTTATTGGCAACGAAGACCGCCACGAGAACAATTTTGATGTAATCGTCCGGGATGGAAAAAATTATGCTCCACCTATTTACGACAATGGCGGCAGTCTGCTTGCATGGGCGATGGATGAAGAATTGACTGACACGAAGCTCCGTTATCAGTTCGATAAATCGAAGCCATTCCGCAGCCATCACGCCCAGCAGATCAAACTGGTCGACGAGCCCGTGCTGCCTGTGCGTGATCTGGATATGCTGTATACAGAAATCATTCAGGCCATCTCGCCGATTCTTGCATTGTTGAGCGAAAAAAGAGCATCTGCGATCCGTCAGTACCTGAAATACCGTCTGCACTACCTGAAAGTCGCTATGGGGTGATAAAATGGCCTATCTGAAATTGATGATGGATGAAAAAGAAATTGCCCACCTAAGCGAAGATGGGCAGTCTCTTTGCGCAAATGAGGATGTGCCGCAGTATAATCTGCCCCTGAACCTTTTCATCGGTGACAAACGTGAAGTTCCATTGGTTGATGTGGTTGTTTGGGCAAAGAAACGTATCTTCCCGAAAAATCGGATGGATTGCAAAGAGATTTTGAAATTGATGGGGCTGCCGGACTACAATGCGTGGGAAATCGTCAAACGCACCAACGCCTGCCTAATGGAAGACCCCTATTGGCTGCGATTCAGCGAGGACGAAACCTTTGAGGATACCACGCGCGGACGAGCCAGAAGAATCATGAACGAAAATCAGAAAAACAGCTGATAGTAATTGGTATCAGTTGACAAGTATAGCAAAACCCACAGGTTGGACACACATACCGGCCTGTGGGCTTTGACAATTTTCCGCGTTATTAAATCTGTCCCATACTAAAACGTACAGAACTGCTTAACAGGTGTAAGCGGGAATCTTTTTTCCACGCCTGCCATGGGCACATTTGTGTGCCGGGCAATTCCAGAGAAGCGTGTGCGCAGGAAACTGCCGTTTTCAAACAGGAGGTTGCTTTTATGAAAGTATCTGCCGACTATCGTATGCTCGCTCTCGATGCCCTGCGCGGAAAATGGAAAACTGCTGTTTTGACAGGTATTGCCGCCAGTGCGCTCGGTGCTACCATTGTGAGCAGTTCCAACAGTGCCGTATCCAATTCCAATCAGGCAAAGGACATCCATTTTGAACTGTTCTCCCAGCCCAACGGCGGTCGGCTGCTTGCTGTTCTGCTTGCCGGCATTGTTCTGTGGGCAGTCCTCCAACTGATCGTGGGCGGTGCAGTTCAACTGGGATATGCTCATTTTAATCTGAACCTTGTAGATGGAAATGATGCTGCCATCTCGGACTTGTTCTCTCAGAAAGACCGTCTGTGGGATGGCTTCTGCATGAAATTCCTGCAGGGTCTGTACATCGCCCTCTGGTCGCTGCTGTTGGTGATTCCGGGAATCGTGAAAACATATAGCTATGCGATGACACCTTACATCATGTCCGAGCATCCTTCGCTGACTGCAAATGAAGCAATCACAGAATCCCGGCGGATCATGGATGGCAACAAATGGCGGCTGTTCTGTCTGGATTTCAGCTTCATTGGCTGGGAACTGCTCTGTTCGTTGCCACTGTATGCCGGGGGTTTCTGGTTCTCAAATATTTCACCGGTTCAGAGGCTATGGCGATTTCTCTTGTTCTTCTGCTGACAATTCCATTGAGCATGGGCTTCTTTTTTGTACGCCCCTATGAGGAAGCTGCATGGGCCACTTTCTACCGCGATATTACCGCAGCACCTACCGAACCGGATGAAGCATACTGACTTTTATACTATTTCTCAGATGTGACCGGATTTTCGAGGTGATCTGCGTATGGAGAAGAAACCTGACCGTTCCGAAATAATTACAATGACCCTCTTGTTTGCTTTAACGCTGGTGCTTACGGTATTAAAAGTGACGAGAGTGCTTTCATTGCCTTGGTTGTGGGTACTGGGTCCGCTTTGGCTTGGTACATATCGATACCGCGACTAGGGCTGCTTGCGCTGGGAGAACCTCAAACCCTGTAATCATCGTGCTTCCGTGATGGCTGCGCACTCCTATGGCGCATCCAAAAAGCGTTTTGTAAAAACGCGTAGCCTGCATCGGTACGATGCAGATCTGAAAGGGTTTGGGATTTCCCAACAAGCATTTTGCAACGCAAAATGGTCTTTGTATATACGAAGACACTGCTTGCTACGGCTATGAACGCCTTTTGAATTGTAAAATGATTTTTCGGTTGCTATACTGGACTTATCAAAATCTTTTTGGGAGGCTGCCGCAATGAGCGCACAGACAATGCTGATCGGGAACAGACCTTGCCGCATTTACGGCGAAGCTCATGCAGAATACCTACTGCTCCAAATGACCGGTGAACACGAGCTGCAAAGCATGGATGACGAAGTGGCTGCTATTGCACAAAGCAACCGAAAGTATCTGTTTGCAGCCATTCCGGTGGAAAACTGGAACGATGCACTTTCTCCGTGGAAGTCTCCTGCTGTGTGGGGAAAGCAAGGTTTCGGTGGCAATGCTGGGGACACCCTGCGCTTTCTGACGGAACAGGTCATTCCCGCACTGGAGCAGCGGTATCCTCTCCCGAAAAACGTCAAAATCATTCTGGGTGGCTACTCGCTGGCCGGGCTGTTTGCTTTGTGGGCATCCACCCAGACCGATTTGTTCTACGGTGTCACCGCCGCTTCTCCCTCGGTGTGGTTTCCGGGCTGGATGGAGTTTGAACAGCAGCACCCGATGCAGGCACAGCACGTTTATCTGAGCCTTGGTGACAAGGAAGAGCGCACGAAAAACACCGTCATGGCTGTGGTGGGCGATAACATCCGTGCCCTGCACAGCCGGCTTACAGAGCGTGGCGCAAACTGCACCCTTGAATGGAACAGCGGCGGTCATTTCAAAAACGCTGACCTGCGCACGGCGAAAGCATTTCGCTGGGCGATGGAGGAACACACATGACCATTTTGATTGATGCAGACGGCTGTCCGGTGGTGGACCTGACATTGCAGATTGCAAAGCAGTTTGATGTTCCTGTTATCCTGATCCTGTGGGTCATCAAAATGTTCTAAACCGTACAGGATCGGCACGGTTTTTCGAGACTGCAAAGGTCTAAAGTCCCCAAGCGTCCAACTCACAACAAAAATGAGACAGGCGACCCACCTTTCGGGAAGCCTGTCTCATTTTTCCGTTGGGGGCTATTTGCGTTACTGAGAAACAGCCCGGTTTGGAAACTCAGTGATCGAAGGAGAATGGGGAAACTACTTAAAGACTGATATCCTTGCCGCCATTGAGCTTGCTGAAAGCCAGCAGAGAAATGACGGTGAGGATGGTCATAATGGTGGACAATGCAGCTGCAGTGCCGTAGTTGCCGCGGATGACCTCGGTATAGATTGCTACCGTCAGGGTCTTGGTCTTGCCGGTATACAGGATGATGGCGGTGGACAGTTCACTGATCATGGTGACCCAGCTCAGGATAGCACCAGAGATGATGCCGGAGGCCATCATGGGCACTGTGATGCGGAAGAATGCCTTCATCTTGGAAGCGCCCAGCGAGATGGCAGCTTCCTCAATGCTCATGGGGATCTGCTGCAGGATAGCCACCGACGAGCGGATGGTATAGGGCAGACGCCGGATGATGAGGGCTACTACCATGATGAGCATGGTGCCGCTGATGAGGAGCGGGGGCTTATTGAAGCCGATGAGCAGTGCGATGCCAAGGACCGTGCCGGGCACGATGTAGGGAATCATCGAGAGGATGTCCACCACGTTGGTCAGGGCATTGCGGCGGCGCACCACCAGATAAGCGATGAGAACAGCCATCAGCACGATGACGACCAGTGCCAGCAGGGGGATGATGATGGTATTCTGAATGCTGCGACCCAGCTTGCCGATGGCGGTCTGGTAGCTCTGCAGCGAGTAGCCGTCCACAAAAATCTTACCCTGCGTGTTCTTGAACGAGGTGTAGATGACGTAGGCCTGCGGCATGATGGCGATGCCCACTACAAGGTAGACGACCAGATGCACCAGAGCGTTGATGCCCTTGCGGGCCTCCCGCTCCTCCACGGGGTGCATACTGTTCAGAGCGAAGGCGTTCTTGTTGGAAACGTACTTCTGGACAAGGAACACCAGCGTGGTGATGACGATAGCGATGACGGCGATAGCGGCTGCAAAGCCGTCGCTGCCGCCCACCTCGTTGATGAACTCAGTGTAAAGGACAACAGGGAAGGTACGGTAGCCCTCACCGATCAGCATCGGGGTGCCGAAGTCTGCAAAGGATCGCATGAACACCAGCAGAGCCGCAGCCAGCAGGGTGGGCATGATTAGGGGCACGACCACTTTGAAGAAGCAGACAATGCCAGAGCATCCGAGGTTCTCAGCCGCCTCGATGAGGGAGTTGTCGATGTTCTTCAATGCACCCTTGGCGTAGAGGAACACCAGCGGGAACAGCTGGAGCGTCATGACCAGCACGATGCCGCCGAAGCCGTAGATGTCCGGGATGGCGATGCCGAGGTTTTTGAAGAATGTGGTAATGATACCGCTGCGACCCAGCAGCAGAATCCATGAGTAGGCACCGATGAAGGGAGCCGACATAGATGCCACCACAATGAGGATATTCAGCACCGACTTGCCCTTGATCTTAAAGATCGTGAACAGGTATGCCAGTGGGGTGCCAATAGCGATGGAGAGCACCGTCGCTGTGATGGACACCTTGAAGCTGTTGATCAGGGTATCGAAATAGTAGCTCTTGGAAAAGAACTTCGTGAAATAAGCCAGCGTGAAGCTGCCGGTGTCGGGGTCCAGCACAGACTGGCGGATCAGGTATGCCATCGGGTAAAGCAGGAACAGTGCATAGAGTGCGATGGTCCCCAGCGTAATGGCTCCCCAGACATCAAGACGGAACTTATTATTGTTTTTCATAAGCGTCGCTCCTGATGAGATTGGTACCGCCGTCCTTGGTAAAGACGTTAATCTTCTCTTTCTTGACCTTCAGCAGCACCTTCTCGCCCTTCTTGAGACCCTCGCCAATGGAGGACTCCTCTACGATCTCCACCGAGTCGCCCTGATCGGTGTCAATGGTGTAGTGGGTGTTGAGACCGAGGTAGGTGCACTCCTGCACGGTGCCGTGGATGCCATCGGTGCCGTCCTTGCAGATAATGAACTCCTCCGGGCGGATGGAACAGCGCACATCCTGCTCGGCAGCCTTGTCCAGAGCGTCGATGTGCTCATGGTAGCCGTCGGCAAAGGTGATGATGCCGTCCTTGACGTGGGCATTCACGATGTTGGTGCGACCGATAAAGGTGGCAACGAAGACATTCTTCGGGCGCTGGTAGATGTCGCGGGGAGTGCCAACGTGCTGGATGACGCCGTCCTTCATAACGGCGATACGGTCGCTGATGGCCATTGCCTCTTCCTGATCGTGGGTGACGTACACGGTGGTGATGCCAACGCTCTTCTGGGTGTGGCGGATGACGCTGCGCATCTCGACACGGAGCTTTGCGTCCAGATTGGAAAGCGGCTCGTCCATCAGCAGCACATCCGGCGAGATAACCAGTGCGCGAGCCAGTGCGATACGCTGCTGCTGACCGCCGGAAAGCTGGTTGGGCATCCGGTCGGCATACTGCATGATCTGCATCAGGTTCAGAAACTCATCCGTCCGCTTCTTGATCTCGGCCTTGTCCACCTTGCGGTTTTTCAGACCGAATGCCACATTGTCCCGGACGGAGAGGTTCGGGAAGATGGCATAGTTCTGGAACACCATGCCGATGTTGCGCTTGCTGGGGTCCATATCGTTGATGCGCTTCTCGTTGAAGAAGATGTCGCCGCCCTCAATGGAGTTGAAGCCTGCGATCATACGGAGAAGGGTGGTCTTGCCGCAGCCGGAGGGACCCAGCAGGGTGAACAGCTCACCATCTCCGATCTCCAGATTCAGGTCCGGGATGACCGTATTATTCCCGTAGCGCTTTACTGCGTCTTTGACTGATATTCTGCTCATACTAGCCTCCTGCTGCCCTTTGAATTACTTGCTCTGCAGATCGGTGAAGATCTCAGTGTATTTGTCCACCAGCTCTGACTTGTGGGCGCTGACGTAGGGAATGTCCTCCTCGATGACATTGATGTCTGCCATCGGGGTCATGGCATCGTTGGTGGCAGCATCCTTCATAACAGGACGGTTGGTCAGGGTGCTGCCCCAGATGTTCTGAACTTCCTCACTCAGGATGAAGTCAATGAACAGCTTGGCATTGTCCATGTTCTTTGCGCCCTTGATGATGGTGGCGGAAGCAGGAAGGAAGACAGTACCTTCCTTCATGTAAACGATCTTGACAGGTGCGCCGTCCAGAACCAGCTGAGCACAGGGATCCTCATAGGACAGACCCACCACATACTCGCCATCGGCAACTCCCTTGTAAACGCCGCTGGAGCTTTCGCAGATCTTGCCGTCCACATTCTCAAACAGGTCGTGGACGTACTGCCATGCCTTATCGTCCTCGTAGCCGCCCATTGCAAGCAGCATATTGGTCAGGTGTGCGAAAGCGGAAGAGGAGTTGGCGGGGTCGGCAGTGGCGATTTTGCCCTTCAGGGCCGGGTTCAGCAGATCTTCGTAGCCCTCGATCTTGATGTCACCGATAAGGTCGGTGTTGACGATGAGGACGCTGCCGTCCAGCACGTTGCCGGTGATGAAGCCGCACTTATTTTTGTAAGCATCGATGACGTTTGCATCGTTGGCGGAAACATACGGCTCCCACAGATCCTCGTTGGTGTACATCAGCGACCAGGAGCCGCCGAACAGGACATCTGCGTAGGGATCGTTCTTTTCGGACTGGATACGCTTGACCAGTTCGCCGGTGCCGGCCTGAATCAGCTCGACATTGACGCCGTATTTTTCCTCAAACAGAGGAATGGTGGCGTTCAGCAGGCCCTCAGAGTTGGGCGAGTAGATCACGAGGTCGCCGCCGCCCTGTGCAGCAGTACCAGAAGCGGCAGTGGAAGCAGCGGTAGAACCGGCAGAAGAGGTGCTGGCGGAGGAGCCGCCGCAAGCGCTCAGAGCAGCAGAAGCTGCGATAACACCGGTAGCCATCAGGAACGAACGACGAGAAATCTTTTTCATAGTAAAAACCTCCATTTTTTACCTGAAACCTTTCGATAGTCCAATTTTAATGCTTATAGCACAAAAATAATACTCAAATTGCAGAACAAATGGAAAAAATACCGAACAGCGGCTGTTCGGTATTTTTTCATAGACACTTATTTCAAGGTGCTCTGGTACTCCCGCACCGAGCAGCCTATGTATTTTTTGAAAACGTGGTTAAAATATTTGTACTCACCAATGCCGCACTCCCAGCCGATTTGGGAGATGGGCAGTTTTCCTTGCCGGATGAGTTCCAGAGCGTTCTGAATACGGCAGCGGTTGAGGTAGTCAATGACCGTTGTGCCAAGCTCTTTCTGAAACTTCTGGTTGATGTACCGTTCCGAGTAGTGGAACTGTTCCTGAAGGTCAGCAAGTGTTATCTTGCTCTGGTAATTCTCTTTCAGATAGGCTACGATGCGTAGCACCAGCGGGTCAGTGACCTTATCTTCGCTTAATGGCGGCAGAGCTGTCCGGCTGCGGACGGCCTCTGCCTCGTCCTCCCGCTGTTGGAGGTACTGGTTATCCCCCGCAAGGCGGACAGCCTTCTCCAGCGCAGTACGCATCTCGTCCATGTCGAGAGGCTTGAGCACATAATCCGATACGCCGTTCCGGATAGCCTGCTGGGCGTACTCGAACTCCGAGTAGCCTGTCAGGATGATGGCAATATAGTTGAATTTCTCTCGGGTGTCGGCGATCATCTCAAGACCGTTTTTTACCGGCATGGTAATGTCGGTAATGACGATGTCAGGCTGCAGTTCAGCGATCTTTTCTTCACCTACTGCCCCATTCTCTGCCTCGCCCACCACCGAGCAGCCGCACTCCTCCCACGGTACCGAGTAACGAATGCCCTTGCGGATGATTTCTTCATCTTCTACCAGTAGAACGCGATACATGGTTTACATTCCTCCCAGCCGGAGCTTGAGTTTCACCGTGAAGCCTTCGCCCTCGGTGCTGTCGATGGTCAGTCCGCTGTCACCGCCGTAGCCCAGCCAGATGCGACGGTTGATGTTCTGCAGACCATTGTGCTCGATGTTCACTTCATCCGAGCGCAGGATGTCACGCAGCTGTTCCAGCATTGTCTCGTCCACGCCTCCGCCGTTATCCTCTACCGTGAAATAGAGCGCGTCCTCCCCCAGCCAGCCCCGTACCCTTATATGGATGCGTGGCTTCTTCTGGAATCCATATTTGATGCTGTTTTCCAGCAAGGGCTGTAAAAGCAGCTTCGGGATGATGAACTCCATGCAGGCGTCATCGATGTCGATCTCGTAGGAGAAATTTGCACCGAAGCGGGTGGACTGGATCACAAGGTAATCCTGCAGATATTTCAGATCATCTTTAACAGGGACATTGTGCTTTGTGTTGTTGATGCTGTAGCGCAGGATGCCGATAAACCGTCCAATCAGCTGCTGGGCTCGCTGGGGGTCTGTCGGGATAAGATAGCGGATATTGTCCAGCGTATTATAAATAAAGTGGGGATTGATCTGCGCCTGAAGATTCTGCATCTCCATCCGGTTGTTCACTTCGGCAAGAGCGATGTTGCGCTGGCTCAGCTCTTGAATGCTGCGAACCATCTTGTTGACCTGATGAGCGATCTCATCGATCTCATCGCCGGTGTCGATCTCGATGATGTGATCAGGGTCCTCCTTGCGGATGATGCGGATCTCCCGCACGAGGGTGTCCACCGACTTTACCATCTGCTCAGTCATAGCGTGCATAATGCGGGCGAACATTGCCGCCCAACTCAGTCCCAGCAGTACGATCAGGAGCAGACCCACGAAAAGATAACTGTAATTCGTGGGCGAGTAGATGAAGGAGTAAGCCAACACCGTGCCGTTTTCCAGCGAGCGGCTGCTGCGCAGATAGCGGTTCCCGTTCACTCGCACATACTGCGCCGCATCGGCGGGCAGATACTTGTTAGCGTTTTTCTGGGAGAGGAAGGAGGAACTTGAACAGGTGATGACATCACCGTTGGATTTGGTGAGGATAGCATCGTACTGGTACTGGCTGAACAGTTTGGTCCAGTCGTTCTCATTCAGATAAACTGCCGCAGCACCCTGATATTCGCCATCCCGGTAGAGCGGATGTATCATAACGTATTCTGAGCTGTTGGCTCGGAAGTGGTAGACCGTGGTGTAGACGGTCCGCATAAGATGGCAGGCGTTGTCCACGGCGATGCTGTTAAATTCCTGCCGGTGGAGATTCATCTCTCCCTCCGAAAAGGTCGTGAACCGAACATTTCCCTTGGAGTCGGTAAGGATGAGCTGTATCTCCACAAGAGCCGAGACGTTGTAATGGCTGATAAGATAACGCAGGTTGTCCTGATCATTCCGCAGCTCGGAGAGGAACAGCTCGGTGTGTCCAGCGTCCAGCAGAAAGGCTGACGTGTTATTGTACACCTCATGGAAGGTAGCGGCGACACTCTCCAGATGGTCTTCCCGCCGGGCGTTCTGGTTGAGAGCATTCACAGCAGCGATTGCAATGCAGAACAAAAGACATCCCAGCAGCAGGCTTGAGATCAGCTTACGGGAGACGCTCTGCTCCAGCTCCTGCTGAAAGCGGCTCTTTTTGTAGGTGCGCTCGTGGTGACTATGATCCATACTTTCTTCGCTCCTGCTCTTCGACAAACTTTGCCATACTTCGATTATAATGCCTTGAATCAGATGAGTCAACGGGCGTGTTGCTGTCATTTTTATTGCATAACACAAAAAAACTGCCCGGAACGACCTTCTCCTATCGTTCCGGGCAGTTTCATCATCACCCTCAACCGTAACGGTGATGGTTTCGCCCTGCTTGATGCCAAGGCCCATGACTGCCATTAAACAAAGAGACTGAGAAAAAGGCTGACCCTGCCGAAGCAAGCAGGTATGCACAGTGTGCACAGGATATTCTGAAATCTCTCGTCTGCACAGGCGATGATGGAGGGGCTGTGCTATGGCAATGCGTCAGCATGATGCCACACGCCCCAAAGACAGGGTGGACGGGCGATGTTTCGGCAAAAAAAGAATGGACAGACGAATAAAATTCATCTGTCCATTCGATTTGGCGGAGCATCAGGGAGTCGAACCCTGGCACCGGTCTCCCGGCCTATCGCATTTCGAGTGCGACCTCTTACGACCACTTGAGTAATGCTCCATATTCACAATACAGCTTAATTATTATAGCAAAATCCCGCCTTTCCGTCAACTGGAAATACAAAAAGCCCTTTCCCGTGTGCTTGACAGGCAGAACGGGGTGTGCTATATTTATTTCAAATTTGAAGTATATACTCAAAGGAGAACCTATGGCACAGAATCGACAGGATATGGGCAGCGGGCCAGTCAAGCCCCTGCTTTTGCAGTTGATGATACCCGCCGTGGTGGCGCAGGTGGTCAATCTGCTCTATAACATCGTAGACCGCATTTACATCGGCCACATCGAGGGCATCGGTGCGGCGGCGCTGACGGGCGTGGGTCTGTTTGCGCCGATCCTTATGCTCCTGAACGCCTTCGCCATGCTCATCGGCGCGGGCGGTGCGCCCCGCACGGCCATCGCGCTGGGACAGGACAATAAAGACGAGGCCGAAAAAATCATCGGCAACAGCTTTACCATGCTGCTGTTTTTCGCTGTGGTGCTGACGGCGGGCTTCTATGCCGGTGCGCCCGCTCTGCTGCGGCTCTTCGGTGCCAGCGACGCCACTCTCCCCTATGCGGTGGCCTATGGCCGCATCTACATCCTCGGCTCGGTGTTCGTGCTGCTGGTCATGGGCATGAACCCCTTCATCACGACCCAGGGCTTTGCGAAGATCAGTATGCTCACGACGGTCATCGGCGCAGTCATCAACATCATCCTCGACCCCATCCTGATTTTTGGTCTTGGCTGGGGCGTCCGGGGTGCGGCAGTGGCGACGGTGCTCAGTCAGGCCGTGGGTGCCTGCTGGATATTGAAGTTCCTCACCGGCCCCAAGACCATCCTCAAGCTGCGGAAAGAAAACCTCAAAGTGGAGCGGAACATCATCCTGCCGGTGCTGGGGCTGGGCATCTCGTCCTTCGTCATGCTTTCGACGGAGAGTTTGCTCTCCATCAGTTTCAGCTCCAGCCTCGCCCGCTACGGCGGCGATGTGGCTGTGGGCGCGATGACCGTCATCACCAGCGTGTCCCAGCTCTGCACCATGCCTATTCAGGGCATCTGTCAGGGCGGCCAGCCGGTGATGAGCTTCAACTTCGGCGCAGGCAAAAAGCCCCGCGTCAAGGAGGCGTTCCGCTTCCAGCTCACCCTCTGCTTCGGTTATACCACCCTGTTCTGGCTGCTCATGATGCTGGTCCCCGGCGTGGTGGCGGGCATCTTTACCTCGGATGCCGCCCTCATCGAATACACCACATGGGCCATGCGCATCTACATGGCGGGCATCCTCGCCATGGGCGTTCAGATCGCCTGCCAGCAGAGTTTTATGGCGCTGGGTCAGGCCAAGGTCAGCCTCCTGCTGGCCTGTCTGCGGAAGATCATCCTGCTTATCCCGCTGATTTTTATCCTGCCCTGCTTCACGGCAGATAAGTGCTTCGGCGTCTTTCTCGCCGAGCCGGTCAGTGATATTCTGGCAGCGACCATTACAGCCATCACCTTCTTTTCCCGCTTCGACAAGATACTGGACAAGGGTGCCGGGAAGGTATGATTCGCAGGAAATAAAAACAGCCCGCGGACGGACAAAAATCCGGCCTGCGGGCTGTTTTTGTGTCAACGGTAGTCGATTTCAGAAAGAGTGATGCGTGGCTTTTCCGTGCCGGTCTTTTCGCACATCAGGTCGAGCTGCTCCTGCAGGTAAGGCACCCGGGTGCTGACGTCCGGGAACTTCGGTCCCAGAATGACTTCGTCTAATTGAAGAGGAAAAGGTGTCTGCACGAAAAGCCACGGTTTGTCGCTGTCGGTATGGAGGATGTTGTCCTTCGTCTGGTAGATGACCCGCAGCTCCTGCTCGTAGCTGTAGCTGCTGTCTTTGAAGAGGTAGGGGACTTTGCCAAGGAGGGAGTCGAAATAGGGACGGTTTGCTTTGTTCAGTCTCTTCGTGATCTGCCTCAACTGCCTGAGCTGTCGTTCGATCTCCTTGTAATTTTGAGCCAGTTTCTCATTGTCACCACGCAAAACCATATTTTTGGCGTTCTTCCGGAGATAGCAGACATGATAGAGTGTCGGCTCCACCGCACAAGAGAGGTTTTTTGTTGTCTCCCAGTCAATGATCAGGCAGCAGCCCTTTGCATGGTCGCCATACATCTCCCACATGGGCAGATAATCGACCCGGGGCGTAAAGCACTTGACAAAAACGTAGGGGACATTCAGCGATTTCCTGTCTTTCTTCCCCGCATCATACTGGTCGCCGTAAACAGTCTGAAGCAGCGTTTGTCCCTCGTTCGGGTCATTCATATAGGACAGATGCATGACCGTGAGTTTGCCCAGCCGGTCCTTTTTCTCGCCAGTACACTTTACCGGGAGCATATAGGAGAACACCTCAGAAGAAGTGTAATAGGCGATCTTCTTTTCCGTACCTTCTGCTTTCAGCTCCAGCAATATAAGATTGGACAGATGCGCTGTCTGGGCAAGATACAAGTAGTCCCGATAAGAAAGAGTCTCAGTACCAATTTTTTGAGCTGAAACAGCCAGCGCATCAAAATCAGTCCCTTTCAGAAAGCGGGATTTTTCAATGATCTCACTCTGCCGCAGACTGCTGCAATCATCCTCCGAAAGCTGCGCCATTTCTGGTACGAGATATTTCCGCATCAGCACGATCATCGTGATAAGGGCTATTCTTTGGTGAAAAGAGGGGCTTTTTCCGTTATGATTCAGAATACCCCGGACCTTGTCTGTGAAGTCCGAAAGAGTTGTCGGCATCTGGGATGGATATTCCAGTTTCAGAAGGTCATTGTAATGCGAAAGCAGCGTCGTGCTATAGGATTCATTATAGGGGTTTCCCTGTGCTAAACCAATGAGTGTTTCGTATTCCTCGTCAAAATCGACAGCATATTCTCCTGCATTTCCGCAAAGGATGGGGTCCAGCGGCTCTGTCGACCATTCCAGTGCGGCCAGACTATAAAATTTCATTGCCGCAAAAACATTGTTTTCCAGAAAAAGGAATCGGTCGCCCATTTTGATGTAGAGTTTATCGAAGTCAAAGACACTCTCTGTCGAAGGTGCCGGCCTTTCCTCCGTGTCTTTATGCCAGTCTATCACCTCTTCGTATACGACCTTGTCTCCGCCATAAAACAATACGGCTTCCATCAAATCTTGGAGCACTGCTTTTTCTCCGTCCGCATATTTGACACAATAGCAATAATGTCTGAAATCATCGCACAACTCCCGGAGTTCAGACGGAGAGAGAGTAGCATGCTTTGATTTCTTTTTCTTCAGAAGATATACTGCGTGTTCCAACACTTTTTTGTCATCGCCACGGGAAAACCCAAATCCCTCATGCATATAGTTGTCCGGGTTTCCTGATGTATAACTCACAAAACCCGGCTGATTGCTCAATTCCAATGTCTTTTCATACGGCCCCTTATCATATTCGAATTCCAGCAGTGGATATTTCATCTTTTCGTCCGGCATGGAGCATCCTCCTTTTTACGTCCTTTCAGTGAGCATTCCGCACATGACTTCCACGCACTGTGGGTCGAACGCATGTCCGGCACACTCGCGGAGGGCCGCGGCGATTTGGGCGTCCGTCTCGCCCCGGCGGCGGTGGCGGTCAGTGAAGTCGGCCACAGCGAGGATGCGGGACAGCAGCGGGATGGCCTCGCCCTGCAGCCCCTCAAGATAGCCGGTGCCGTCGTAATTTTCGCGGTGATACCGCACGGTCTCGGCCACCCGGTCTACGATTTGGAGTTCCTGAATGATGCGGCAGCCCCGCTCTACATAGGTCTTGTAGAGCTGGTACTGCTCCTCGGTGATGTTCCGCTGCAATACCACATCATCGGGCAGGCCCACGGTGCCTACTTCGTGCAGCAGGCCCGCATAGTAGCCGTCCCGGCAGGCGGCCTCATCCAGACCCATCCGGCGGGCCATCTCCTGCGTCAGCTCCGCAGTCTGCTGGCAGTGGAGGTCGATCTCGGGGATCTTGGAGCTGAGGGCGCTGTACATGGCCGTGATGACCTTCAGCGACATCTCCGAGAGTTTGCCCTTCTCCGCGTCGATGCGCTGCTGCAATAAAAGATGGCGTTTGGCCTTGTCCACCCAGTAGCGCTGGATGGAGAACATGATGATGTAGGCCACCCCGAGGATGCAGATGTAAAGGAACGGGAAACGGCGCACGAAGCTCTCGCCGTAGAGGGCGGCGGGGTCGGGGATGAGCCCGCCGCGCAGGCAGGCCATCACCCAGAGAAAGCTCAGAAGGTTGATAAAAGTGCCGTCCACGAGGCCCAGCGCGAAGGTGCAGGAAAAGGAGAATATCAGCAGGAAAAACCAGCTGAAATACCCCACATAAGCCTTCTGGAAAAGCAGGGCGCTGCCGACCAGAAACGCCAGCGCTGCACCCAGCTCCCGCGCCCGGCTGGCACTGCGGCGGGACAGAAAGAGGTTGACGCCGTCCAGAAGCATCATGCCGCCCAGCAGAAGATAAAACGGCAGCGGCGCACCGTACAGAAACCCCAGCGGCAGATGTACCAGCCAGAGCAGACCCACGACGAGCTTGGTGTAGAGGACCAGCTGCGGGTCGCCATGGGGGACGAGTACCGTCTCGCGCAGTCGTTCAAGCGTATCCTTGTTCATAAAACATCCTTTTGGCGCGTCACTGCACCGCTATCTCTCCGCTTTCCAGCAGCTCCACCACGGCCTTGACCGCCGCAGGCTCGAACTGCGTCCCGCTCAATTTCCGGAACTCTCCGATGATGTAGTCCCTGTCGCAGTGGCCGCGGTAGCACCGGTCGGAGCCCATGGCGTCCAGCGCATCGGCGACGCTGATGATCCAGACCATCTCCGGCAGCTGCCCGCCTTTCAGCCCGGCGGGGTAGCCTTTGCCGTCGAACCGCTCGTGGTGGTAGCTGGCACCGCAGTCGGCCTGAGGCAGAAATTCCAGCCCCTCGAGAATTTTTCGGCCCCAGACGGTGTGCTGCTTCATGATGGCGAACTCCTCGTCCGTCAGCCGGGAGGGTTTGTTGAGGATGGCGTCCGGCACGGCGATCTTTCCGATGTCATGGAGCAGGGCGCTCCGGTAGAGGCTGTCCAGCTCCTCGCCGGTGAAGCCCATATGCGCCCCGATGAGGCGGGCATATTCGGCTACCCGGTGGGAGTGCTCGCTGGTGTAGCGGTCTTTTTCGTCTATCATCTGGCTGATGGCGGCCACAGAGCTCACCATCAGCTGCCGGGCCTCGCAGATGGTGGCCTGGACCTCACGTTCCATCTCTTTTTCGCTCTGCTCCTGCTGGATGCGGTAGTGTTTGTAAAAGATGTCCGCTGTTATCATCAGCAGGCAGAACGACCAGTAGGCTGCGGGGTAGAAAAGCGCATAGTCCCGGCGGTAGAGTGTGCTGCCGACGAGGGGACCCAGCCACAAAAAACAGGTGGCCGCGAGGCCGTAGGCCGTGCAGAACGGCAGGCCGATGGGCAGCCCCGACTGCACGAAGAGAGTAGCCGGCATCAGGAAGAACCACAGGTTCTGGAAGCCGTCGTTCTCGTTCCAGACCAGAAGCAGCAGGCCTATGAAGATAAGGGCCGTGTTTGAGAACATGACCAGATGCTTTTCGTTTTTCGCCCGGGGCAGCAGCCACTCCACCATCAGCAGCACAAGGCTGGTGAGCCCGGTGAGGACGAAGACGACGGGCTTGTCGAGGCCGTTGCAGCTGAAATTCAGCGCAAAAAGCACGACGACCGCCAGCGTCAGCACCTGGCGCAGGTAGTCTGAGTCCAGCGTAGAATGCTTTTCGTAATGATATACTTCCTTGAGAAGGGGCCAGATGCGGTAAAGCATGAAAACGTCGCCTCCGAACGGGCCGCGCGGGCGGCTGGCTGCTGTATCTTTATAATGTTACAATACATTATACAACGAAATCTGGACGATGAACAGATGGATTTTCAGAATGACTGTATGCATCAAAAATACATCGGCAAAGAATCTTGGATACAAGAGCTAAAAATCGAAAGACGAGCTTGCAGAAAGCTCCAAAAACCAATCAAACGGGTCACTTTGTACAAACATTGCCTGAAAAATTTGTGCTTGAATCTAATTGCGGGATGAGAAAATATGCGTTATCATAATATCCAAAGGCGACCCGTATGCGGAAGGAATGTTGCCGTGAGCAAAGCACGGCGCTACCATAATACGGATAAACGCAACGTGAATCGGAGGTAACAAGAAATGAAAAAGATCTCTCGTCGTGACTTCCTCGCAGCTTCTGCTGCTGTGGGTGCAGCTGGCGTCCTGACCGCCTGCGGCGGTTCTTCCAGCAGCACTGCCACCTCTACTGCAGCTTCCACTGCTGCCAGCACCGCTGCCGGCGGCAAGTCCACCGACTACCCCACCAAGGGTATTTCCGTCATCTGCCCCTGGTCTGCAGGCGGCGGCACGGACTCCTGCCTGCGCGCATTCTGCGAGGCTATGGGCAAGAACCTGGGCGTCACCCTGACCGTCGATAACCAGACTGGCGGCGGCGGCATCCTGGGCCATCAGGCTATCGCAGATGCCAACACCGACGGCTACACCATCGGTATGATCACCTTCGAGCTGGCTACCTATAAGAAACTGGGCACCAGTGAACTGACCTGGGAGAATTACGCTCCCCTGTGCCGCGTCAACACCGACGCAGCTGCCATCACCGTCGGCGCAAAGTGGGCTGCTGACAACGGCATCACCGACCTGCCCGGTTTCATTGATTACTGCAAGGCTCACCCCGGTGAGGTGCAGATGGGCGGTTCTTCCAACGCTTCTGTCTGGCACATCGCTGGCGGCTACCTGATGAGCGCTACCGGCATCGACATCCAGATGATCACCTATCAGGAAGGCGCTGCTACCGCTGTCCAGAACGCAGCCGGCGGCTTCATTCAGGGCGTTACCGTCTCTCTGGCCGAAGCTCGCAGCTTCATCGAGTCCGGCGACCTGATCTGCCTGGGCGTCATGGACGAAGAGCGCAACCCCGTCTTCCCCGATGTTCCTACCTGTAAGGAGCAGGGCTACGACATCACCTACTACACCCAGCGCGGTATGGCCGCTCCTCTGGGCGTTGATGATGCCATCATGACCCGTCTGGAAGAGGCCTGTGCCGCTGCCATCGAGGACCCTGACTTCGTGACCTTCATGAACAACAACGGTCAGGCGATCTCCTATCTGGATGCACAGGGCTATGCTGACTACCTGAAGCAGGCTGCTGTCGATGTCGCAGCTGCTATGGACGCTGTCGGCCTCTGATTTGTCTCTCTGAGTATTTGCTGGGGCAGGCAGTTCATGCCTGCCCTTTTTTATGAGAAGATATAGAGAGGAGGAACCCCTTTTGAACAAAGACAAAATGAAAACGATGGCCTTCTCCAATCTGGTAGGCTCCATCATTTTCCTCGCGATCGGCATCTGGGCGTGGCTCCAGACCGATAATTTCCCTGAGGTGGCCAACACCTATGTGCAGGCTTCTACCTTCCCCCGCGTCATGATCGTGGGTATGCTCATCTTCTCGGTGGTCCTGCTCATCCAGTCCATCTTCAAGCTGATGGGTACCATGAAGCCCACCGACCCCGTTGCTGTCGAAGTCGGCACCCTGAATCCCCTCAAGGATAAGGGCGTGGCCGCTGCTTACCTCGTTATGCTCCTCTGTGTGCTGTTCGCTGCTCTGTTCAAGAGCTGCGGCTACATCCTGTGCGCTGTGGTGCTCTCGATGATCATCATGTTCCTCATCGGCAAGCGCAACTGGGTGCAGATGGTCCTTGTGAGCGTTCTGGTGCCGCTGCTGATGTGGCTGGTGTTCTACAAGGTGCTTACCGTCAATATTCCGCTGGGTCCGCTGAACTTCCTGCGCACCCTCGTGGACATGATATAAGGAGGGAGCACAGTTATGGATTTTAGTCTGCTTCTTTCCAGCTATGCTACTGTCTGGTCCAACCCCGAGGTCCTTCTGATGACCTTCATCGGTGCACTGGGCGGCGTTCTGCTGGGCGCTATCCCGGGCATGACCGCCACCATGGGCGTGGCGCTGCTCATCCCCTTCTCCTTCGGCATGGACCTCATCCCGTCCATCGGCCTGCTGCTGGGCATCTACTGCGGCGGTATGTACGGCGGTTCCATTTCCGCTATCCTCATCCACGCCCCCGGCACGCCCGCCGCAGCCGCCACCCTGCTGGACGGCTACCCCATGTGTAAGAAAGGTCAGGCTGGCAAGGCACTGTCCGTTGCCATGTTCGCCTCCTTCTGCGGCGGCGTCATCGGCGCACTGGTCATGACCTTCCTGTCTCCGCTGGTCGCTGATATGGCCATGAACTTCGGCCCCGGCGAGATGTTCATGCTGGCCGTCTTCGGTCTGTCTGTCATCGTCGCAATTTCCGGTAAGTCTGTGGCCAAGGGCCTCATCAGCGCCTTCTTCGGTATGCTGCTCTGCACCGTCGGCCTCGACCCCACCAACGGCATCCCCCGCTTCATCACCACCAAGCAGACCGGCCTGCTGGATGGCTTCCAGTTCATCCCCACTCTGATTGGTCTGTTCGCTGTCTCTGAAGTCATCGCCGGCGTTGAGCGCATCATCCGCGGCGAAGAGCATGAGCAGAAGTCCAACGAGAAGATCACCAACGTCCTGCCCGATTGGAAGACCATCAAGAAGATCTGGCCCAACATCCTCTCCGGCGGCCTCATCGGCACCTTCATCGGCGCCATCCCCGGCGCAGGCGGCGACATCGCAGTCTTCGTCTCCTACGGCGCAAGCAAGTCTGCAAGCAAGCACCCCGAGCTGTACGGCACCGGCATCCCCAACGGCGTTGCTGCTACCGAGTCCGCCAACAACGGCTGCTCCGGCGGCGCTATGATCCCCCTGCTGTCTCTGGGCGTCCCCGGTGACTCCGTCACCGCCATCCTGCTGGGTGCCTTCATCATGAAGGGCATCACCCCCGGCCCCATGATGTACGTCACCGAGCTGCCCACCGTCTACCGCGTCTTTGCGGCTCTGATGCTGGCAAACCTCTGCATGCTGGTCGTCGGCTGCCTGGGCGTCCGCTTCTTTGCAAAGATCGTCTCCGTCGAGAAGAAGATGCTCTACCCCATCATCCTCGTCATCTCCCTGCTGGGTGCTTTCTCCATCAACAAGAATGCCTTTGACGTGGGCGTCTGTGTCGCCTTCGGTATTATCGGCTGGCTGATGAACAAGTACGAGTTCCCCCTTTCTCCCATCCTGCTGGCCCTCATTCTGGGACCCATGTGCGAGAAGAACTTCGTGCGTTACATGAACATCCAGCGCGGCAACTTCTTCGCCATCACCACTTCTCCCATCGCAATGGTCTTTGCAACGGTCGCTATCCTGGTCATCGTCTACTCTGTCTATAACCAGAGCAAGATCAACAAGCGTGCTGCTGCAAATGCTGCACAGGAGAACGCATAACCCCAACATCCAGACAAGCTCTGTCTTTTACATTCCCATGAAGCTGCGGCTGTCCCGTTCCGGCGGGGCGGCCGCGCTTCGCTTTTATAGGATAATGAGAAAGCCCCCGGCGCTGCCGGGGGCTTTCGTTGTGCTGTATTTTATTCTTCCGATTTAGGAGCCTCAGGGTGGCGGCACTTGGCCAGCATATCCAGCTCCGGCATCAGCTCGGTGCTGATGACCGAGAGCATCTGCTCCATCTTGTCGCAGTCCTCAGCCGGGAAGCGCTTGCGCACACGCTCGATGACTGTGTGCAGGTAAGAATAGCTGATGCTGTAGTAATCGATGTATTTCTGGGTGGGGCGCAGGAAGTATTCGCGGCGGTCGGTGGTGGACTGGATCTTCTCCACATAGCCCTTTTTGACAAGGCTGCCGATTTTATAAGCCGCGTTGGGGGTGGAGATGCCCATCATACGGGAAAACTCTGCAATGGTGGGCTCCCCCATCGCCATGATGCCCTCCATGCAGAAGGACTCCACCGTGGTCAGCGTGGCTTCGCGGGTGGCAAAGCGCTGAAATACATTCTGATAAAAATGCAGCTTGAACTTTGTATAGACGTCCTGAAAGACTTCTTCCAGCATGGGGTTTTCCTCCAATGAGCAAATAGCTCAAAAAATTTACTCTTTTGATAAGTATACCATGATTTGCGCCGGAGGGGAAGACAAAAATCTACGATTCCGTTAAGATTTTGTGACTTCTTCCTTCCCAGTATGGCCCATCCGCGCCTTGACGATGCTGAGCACGACGAGTTCGATGACGATGGCACAGGCCAGCAGCACGAAGGAGGTCAGGGTGTTGGCGGCATCGCCGAGGACAGCCTGTGCTGCGCCGCAGAGCAGATAGCAGCCCGCCGAGATGGCGGCGGCGGTCATGGCGTAGGGCAGCTGGGTGGAGACATGGTTCACGTGGCTGCAATGCGCGCCGGCAGAGGCCATGATGGTGGTGTCGGAGATGGGCGAGCAGTGGTCGCCGCAGACCGCGCCGGACAGGCAGGCGGCGATGGAGACCACCAGCATCTCACCCTCCGGGAACGCATGGCAGACGATGGGGACCAGAATCGAGAAAGTACCCCAGGACGTGCCGGTGGCAAAGGCGAGGAAGACCGCCACCACAAAGATGATGATGGGCAGCAGGTACTGCAGAGCCGCTGCAGAGCCGCTGAGCAGGCTTGCGACGTAGTATTTTGCGCCCAGCAGGCCGGTCATGCCGGAAAGCGTCCATGCCAGCGTCAGAATGAGCATGGGGCTGACCATGGCCTTGAAGCCCTCGGGGATGCAGGCGGCGAAGTCCTGAAAGGTCATGACGCCCCGCACGCGGTAAAACACGAAGGTGAACATCAGGGCAATGGCGCTGCCCAGCACGAGGCCCATGGAGGCGCTGCAGTTGGCAAAAGCGGTGACGAAGTCCACGCCCTCAAAGAAGCCGCCGGTGTACACCATGCCGAAGATGCAGGCCGCGATGAGCACCAGCACCGGCGCGATGAGGTCCACCACATGGCCGCGGGTGTCGCTGCCGTCGTCCGCGTCGTCGCCGTAGGGGCGGTCGTCGGTGGTGAAGAGGTCGCCCAGCAGGGCGTTATCCTCGTGCTTCTTCATAGGGCCGTAGTCGAGGCCGCTGAAGATGAGGAAGAGGCTCATCACCATGGTGAGGATGGCGTAGTAGTTATAAGGAATGGTGCGCAGGAACATGGTAAAGCCGTTGATGCCCGAGCCTTCCGGCACAGAGGACGTGACGGCGGCGGCCCAGCTGGACACCGGCGCGATGATGCAGACGGGTGCTGCGGTGGCGTCGATGAGGTAGGCCAGCTTTGCGCGGGAGACCTTCTGCCGGTCAGTGACCGGGCGCATGACGGAGCCGACGGTCAGGCAGTTGAAGTAGTCGTCCACAAAGATGAGGATGCCCAGCAGCAGGGTGGCGAACTGTGCGCCCGCCCGGGTGTGGATGTGGGTGGAGGCCCAGCGGCCAAAGGCGGCGCTGCCGCCGGCCTTGTTCATCAGGGCCACCAGAATGCCCAGCATCACCAGAAAGACGAGGATGCCGACGTTGCTGGAATCGGACAGCTTGGACACCATGCCGCCGTCTTCGTTGAAGAAGAGGGTGGTCAGCGCCAGCTCAAGATTGCCGTTGGCGTAGAGCAGTGCGCCGGTGGCGATGCCCACCAGCAGCGAGGTGTAGACCTCTTTGGTGTTCAGGGCCAGCACGATGGCTATCACAGGGGGCAGCAGGGACAGCGCCGAGCTGTACACGGCGCAGGTGTAGGTGGAAGGGTCGTCGATTTTGCCGGGCGTTGCGGCGGTACACCACAGCAGCAGGGCAAACACCAGCAACGCACCCACCCACGAGAGATTGGTTTTTTTCATGATAAACTCCTCGGTTGATTTTTTTGCAGCCTGCCGGGCAGACTAACCCTTTAGAAGCCGTTTTCATAAGCATTGCACACCGCCCGAACGGCCTTTTTGCCCGCATACTGCGTTGCTTTCCCTTGCAATCCGCTCAGGATTGCTGCGGAAAATCGCCTTGTCTGCGAGCAAAAATTCTCGTCGTTCGATGCACCCTGCTTACAAAAACAGCTTCTAACGTGATGGGACACGGAAGGGGGTGTTGGCTGCGCCGGACTATAAAGCGATGTATTTAGAGCTGTTCCGTGCCAGCGAACAGGCGGCACGGCTTTTGCAGGAAGCTCAGGCCCGGGCCGAGCAGCAGCTGCTGGCTGCCGACCCGCCGCCCATCGAGCTTGCCGAGAAAAAAGAGTCTTAGCCCTTCTTGCTCTCGGCCTTGGCGGCAAACTTTGCGTCGTTGACCACAAAGCGCTCGTGGACGCCGCCGCCCACGGGGCCTTTCTCGTCGTACAGGGAGACTTTGAACACCAGCTTACGGCCTTCCACAGCGGTCAGCTCGCTCTCGCAGGTGACGGTCATGCCCACGGGGGTGGGTGCGGTGTGCTCCAGCTCCAGCTTGGTGCCCACAGAGCCGCAGCCCTCATCCAAAGCGTCGGCGACGCTCATCCAGCAGGTCTTTTCAGCCAGCGCCACCAGTGCGGGAGTGGCGAAGACATTCAGCGTGCCGCTGCCCATAGTCTTGGCGGTGTTCTCGGGGGTCACGGCGACGCTCTGCTTGCCGCGGATTCCAGTTTCTAACATATAAAAATTCCCTCTTTCTTAATTTGTCGTGATGCCGCGGTTTGCGGCAGATAATTTCACATTTGTAAGGATACCACAAAACTCACACTATTGCACCTGTTTTCTGGATTTTCCTTCAAAACTCTTTCCGTCTGAGGCCAAACGCGGTATCATAAGCTGGACAAGGAGGGAAAGAAGATGAACGATTTCTGGAAATCCTACGACATCACCCACGCCGAATACGGGGCCGATTACCGATGCTACCCGCTGTATGGCACTGTTCACCTCATGGAGCTGGCCATTTCGCTTGCCTTTATCGTGGGAACGGCCCTGTGGTATCGCCGCAGTTCTGCCCGCACCCGGCGGCGCATTTTAGTCGGAGTCACCGCTTTGCTCCTGCTGGACGAAGCTGCTCTTCTGCTGGGGATGGCCCTGACCGGCCAGTGGAATTGGAGCTATCTGCCCCTGCACCTGTGCAATATCAACGTCTTCGTCTGTCTGTACAACACGATCACGGACAGAAACTGGTGCAAAGAGGAGCTGTATGCCCTCTGTATCCCGGGTGCAATGCTGGCACTGCTCTGCCCCAGCTGGCTGGATGTTCCCTCTTGGTGGACGCTCATCAATCTGCACTCCGTCAGTATCCATGCCCTGCTGGTACTCTATCCAGTCCTGCTGGTGGCGGGCGGCTACCGTCCCAGTCCCCGGCGGGTGCCGCAGGTGCTGGCGTTCCTGTTCGGCTCTGCCCTGCCTATCTACTTTCTGAATAAGTCCCTTAACACCAACTTCTATTTCCTCAATAATCCCTACGGGAACATCATCACCAGCACCTTCACGGCCCTGCTGGGCGAAAAATATTATATCCTGGGCTTCCTGCCTGCCACCGCGCTGGCGCTGTTCCTCATGTATCTGCCGTGGGCGGCGGACTATAAAAAGAAGAAGCGGGCATGAATGCAGTGCTTTAGAAAAAGGCAGTTCGGTCAGGACTGCCTTTTTCTTTTACCCTAAATTGCATCCTTCCTGCAAAATAAAACTGCAAATTTCTTGCGTTTTGAGGTCTGTTTTATCAATTTTAAGAGAATGCTGATTTTTTATACAAAACTCCTTGACAGGAGCCATACAGCGTGCTATCATGAACACATGAACAGGTGTTCATATATTGAAGCGAAAGGATGACAACAATGGCTGAGAATGCTCTTGCCCCAGAACAGAAGCTGCCCAAGGCCCCGCCGGTGCTGCCGGACGATGAGGTGCTCTACGAGCTGGCTGATTTGTTCCGGGTGTTCGGCGATTCCACCCGCATCAAGATACTCTACGCCCTCCACGACGATGAGCTGTGCGTGCAGGACATTGCAAATGCCGTCCAGCTCAGCCAGTCGGCGGTGAGCCATCAGCTGCGGGTGCTCAAGGACTCAAAGCTCGTCCGCTTCCGCCGCGACGGCAAGACCATTTACTATGCACTGGACGATGACCATGTGCGCAGCATCCTCTCCATGGGCATGGACCACATCGAAGAGTGATGCCCCGAAAACGCTGTAAGCTCTGCCGCACCCTGCGGCGGAGCGGGGATATAGAAAGAAAGGCTGGTACTTATTATGAAAAAGAGCTACAAGATCGAAGTTGACTGCGCAAACTGCGCCCAGAAGATGGAGGATGCCGCCAACACGGTCGCCGGCGTCGCAAAGGCTACTGTCAGCTTTATGACCCAGAAGATGAACGTCGAGTTCGATGAGGGTGCTGACGTCAAGGCTACCATGCAGAACGTCCTCTCCGCCTGCAAGAAGGTCGAGGACGACTGCGAGATCTTTGGCATCTGAGTTTCGACTGATACTGCCGGGATGCGCGTGGAAAATGTGGAAAATAAATCAGTTTTCAACAATTTCCACGGCGTTTTCAACATTCTGGACGCAAAAATAGAAAAATGAACGCGCATTTGCGGCTTTTTGCGGGAAAACCTCGTGGAAAAGCCGGGGGAAAGCGTGGAAAACAAGCCCCTTGTGGGGAAAACCTGTTGAATCTGAGAAAACTGCCCCAAAAGGAGGCTGGGACCCGTGACGAAAAAACAAAAGAAAATGCTGTACCGCATCATCGCCGCTCTGGCGCTGGTGCTGGTGCTCAAGCTGCTGCCGCCTCTGCCCGTGTCGGTGGAGCTGCTGCTCTACTGCATCCCCTACCTCGTGGTGGGCTGGGACGTGCTCCGCAAGGCCCTTCTGGGCATCAAGAACCGTCAGCCCTTTGATGAATGCTTCCTGATGGCCGTCGCCACCGTGGGTGCATTCGCGCTGGGCGATTACGTCGAGGGCTGTGCCGTTATCATCTTCTACCAGATCGGCGAGCTGTTCCAGGGCGTTGCCGTCGGCAAGAGCCGCCGCAGCATCTCGGCCCTGATGGACATCCGGCCCGACTACGCCAACATCGAGGGTGAGGACGGCAAGCTGGAGCAGGTGGACCCCGATGAGGTCGAGATCGGCACCATCATCGTGGTCCAGCCCGGTGAGCGTGTGCCTATCGACGGCGTCATCGTCGAGGGCGCTTCCACCCTCAACACCGCCGCCCTCACCGGCGAGAGCCTGCCCCGCGATGTCCGGTCCGGCGATGAGGTCATCAGCGGCTGTGTCAACATGAGCGGCCTGCTCAAGGTCAGGACCACCAAGGAGTTCGGCGAATCCACCGTCTCTAAAATTCTCGACCTCGTGGAAAATTCCAGCATGAAGAAGGCCCGCGCCGAGAACTTTATCACCCGCTTTGCCCGCGTTTACACCCCGGCGGTCTGCTACGGCGCGCTGGCGCTGGCCTTCATTCCCCCCATCGTTCTGCTGCTGATGGGCCAGCCCGCCCGCTTCGGCGATTGGGTCTACCGCGCCCTTACCTTCCTCGTCATCAGCTGCCCCTGCGCACTGGTCATCTCTATCCCGCTGAGCTTCTTCGGCGGCATCGGCGGCGCCTCCGCCTGCGGCATCCTCGTCAAGGGCTCGACCTATCTGGAAGAGCTGGCCGATACCCGCGTCGTCGTCTTCGATAAGACCGGCACCCTGACCCAGGGTACCTTCAAGGTCGTCAAGGTCTGCCCCGTAGAGGGCGGTACCGAAGACAGCCTTGTGGAAGCCGCTGCGCTGGCTGAGAGCTGGTCGAAGCACCCCATCTCCCTGAGCATCAAGGCTGCTTACGGCAAGGACATCGACGCTGCCCGCGTCACCGATGTGGAGGAGCTGGGCGGCCACGGCGTCACCGCCAGGGTGGACGGCAAGCCGGTCGCTGCCGGCAATGCCCGCCTGATGGCAAAGCTGGGCCTCACCGTCCCCGATGTTCCCCAGACCGGCACCATCGTCCATGTGGCCATCGACGGCAAGTATGCAGGCTATCTGCTCATCTCCGACGTGGTGAAGCCCCACAGCGCACAGGCCATCAAGGGCCTCAAGCAGGCCGGCGTCCGCAAGACCGTCATGCTTACCGGCGACGCAGAGCCGGTGGCAAAGGCTGTCTCGGCAGAGCTGGGCATCGACGAGTACCACGCCGGCCTGCTGCCCGGCGATAAGGTGGACCAGATCGAGAAGCTCCTGGCTGCCAAGAACCCCAAAGAGATGCTGGCCTTCGTGGGCGACGGTATTAACGACGCCCCTGTCCTTTCCCGTGCGGATGTGGGCATCGCCATGGGTGCTCTGGGTTCTGACGCCGCCATTGAGGCCGCCGACGTCGTCCTGATGGATGACGACCCGGCCAAGATCGCCCTCGCCATGCGCATTGCCCGCCGCACCAAGAGCATCGTCTACCAGAACATCGTCTTTGCTCTGGCCATTAAGGCGGCCTGCCTGCTGCTGGGTGCTCTGGGTATCGCCAACATGTGGGCGGCCATCTTCGCCGACGTCGGCGTCATGGTCCTCGCTGTCCTGAATGCGACCCGCGCTCTCTACACGAAAGACCTCACCAAAAAATAAAAGATATAAGGCAAAGAGGGTTCTGTGCGGACGCACAGAACCCTCTTTGCTTTATAAATAGTTCTTGCAAATGCAGATAAACCTGTTATACTACTGTATTGGAGGGTTGAAATAAATGCAGGAACAAAACGAAACAAATTTGAAGCGTGCGCCGGTATGGTGCGCGTTCCGGGCCGCAGCGCCTCAGACGCTGCCGGTGTTTGCCGGATATTTGGTGCTGGGCCTCGGCTACGGCATCTATGTGCAGTCGCTGGGCCTGCCGGTCTGGCTGCCGCCCCTGATGGGTACGGTAGTGTACGGCGGCTCGCTGGAATTCGTGCTGGCCTCGCTGCTTCTAGGCAGCTTTGCGCCGGTGTCGGCCTTTCTGATGGCGCTGATGATCCAGGCGCGGCATCTTTTCTACGGCCTGACCATGCTGCAGCGCTACCGCGGCTACGGCCTGCGCAGCGCCTACATGATCTTTGCCATGAGCGACGAGACCTTCTCTATCACCTGCTCGGCAGAGCCGTCCGAGGGCGTGGATAAGGGCTGGTTCATGTTCTTCATCACCCTGCTGGACCAGATCTATTGGGTCGCCAGCGCGGCCATGGGCGCGGCCCTCGGCTCTGTCCTGCCCTTCAGTACCGAGGGCGTCGATTTCGTCATGACGGCTATGTTCGTGGTCATCTTCCTCAACCAGTGGGAAAAGGAAAAACAGCACGCCAGCGCCATCATCGGCATTGCCGCGCCGCTGGTCTGCCTGCGCATCTTCGGCTCAGACAGCTTCCTCATCCCCTCGATGGTCTGCATCCTTGTGGCACTGCTGCTGTTCCGCCGCCCCATCGAGGCCAAAGAAAGCGAGGCGGCAAAATGAGCAATATCCAGTTCATCCTGACCATCGCCGTCTGCGCGGCGGCGACCATGCTCACCCGCTTTCTGCCCTTTCTGGTGTTCGGCTCCCGGGGCGGCAAGGTGCCTGAGGTGGTGGAGTATCTGGGCCATGTGCTGCCTGCCGCCATCTTCGGAATGCTCATCGTCTACTGCCTCAAGGGCGTCAGCCTCACCTCGGGCAGCCATGGCATCCCGGAGGCCATCGCCATCGGCGTGACCGTTGCCCTCCATAAGTGGAAGCATCAGACGCTGGTTTCCATCGCCGGCGGCACGCTGTGCTATGTGCTGCTGGTGCAAATGGTGTTTTAAGCACGAAAAAGGACACGGCATTGCCGTGTCCTTTTTCGTGCTCAGTGATAGAACGTATCAAAATTGACCTGCCGGTAGAATCGCTGCTGCAGCTGGTCGAAGCTGTCGCAGTCCTGCGCCAGCAGCCACATGATCTTCGTCACGACGGCCTCAATGGTCATGTCGTGGGCCTCGAGGAAGCGGAAGCGGTTCTTGACCCGCTTGCCCACCTCATAGATGCCCACGTCGCTGCCCTCGTAAGTGACCTGGGTGGTGAGGATGAGCACTTTGTGGGTCTTGTCGTAGTCGCCGAGGCCCTCGGCGAAGGCGTCCATCAGCCGCTGGGGGATGCCGCCTACGCCAAAGCTCTCCACGATGACGCAGTCGTAGAGGCGGAAAATGTCGGGGATCAAATCGGGGCTCAGGCCGGGAGTCAGCTTGAGCAGAAAGACGCGGGGGCTGAGCGAGCGGCCAAACTCCACAGGGCCGGTGGGCCAGGGCGAAGGCACATACCGCACCAGACGGTCGCCCTGTACCAGTGCCAGCGCCGGGAAATTCACCGAGGCAAAGGCGTCGTAGCTGATGGTCTTGTTCTTCTTGGCGCGGGTGCCTGCGATGACATGGCCGCCAAACACCACCATGACGCCCCGGCTGCCGGAGTCGAGGGCGCAGATGACGCTGTCGCGAAGGTTTTTCTTGGCGTCGGTGATCTCGTTGGAGATGGGCTGCTGTGCGCCGGTGAGGATGACGGGTTTGTCGGCGTTCTGGATGAGATAAGACAGAGCCGCCGCCGAGTAGGCCAGCGTGTCGGTGCCGTGGCAGATGATGAAGCCGTCGTAGAGGGCATAGTTCTCCTGTACGGCCTTCGCCATCATCAGCCAGTGCTCCGGGCCGAGGTCGGTGCTGTCGATGCTGCACAGGGCCAGCGTGTCGGGGCAGCAGAGCTCGTTCAGCTCAGGCAGATGAGCCAGAAGCTCTTCGCTGGTAAGCACGGGCTTGAGGCCCTGCTGGGTGCGGACACTGGCGATGGTGCCGCCGGTGGTGATAAAAAGCAGACGCTGCTTTGTGGACATAGAAAAAGCCTCCATCAGGAAGATTGGATCGTATTCGTAAAAAGTATAACACACTCGCCCGCCCTTGCAAAGTGGCGCTCGGGCGGAAAATGGAGGCTTTTGGAACTTGGTCATAGAAATCAGGGGGATTTGGTGTATAATAGAGATATAGAGCGCTGTCACGCGGGGTTAAGTTCTCTTTTGCGCACCAAAAGAGAACAATCAGCCTTAATGAAAAAGCGCTCTGCCCCGCGCCGTCGGCGCGCAAAGAAAGTAACTGATTTTACGATAATACAGGAAGTACAAGGAGGCCCACTATGTCCAACATCGTCATCATCGGCTCCGGCCCGGCGGGGGTGTCCGCCGCGCTGTACACTGCCCGTGCGGGGGTGGACACCACCGTCCTCGCTCGGGGGCCGGGTGCGCTTGACCGTGCAGAGCTTATCCAGAACTACTACGGCTTCGCCGCCCCCATCTCGGGTGCGGAATTGGAGCGTCAGGGCATCGAGGGGGCCAAGGCTGTGGGCGTTAAATTTGTGACCACCGAGGCCGTGGGTCTGACCTATACCGATAAACTCACTGTAGAAACCCTCGATGGAGATTACCCAGCGGACGCTGTTGTCCTCGCCACAGGTGCTTCGCGGGCGACGCCCCGCATCCCGGGGCTGGCGGGCCTTGAGGGCCACGGCGTCAGCTATTGCGCCACCTGCGATGCCTTTTTCTATCGCGGCAAAGATGTGGCTGTGGTAGGCAGCGGCGAATACGCCCTGCATGAGGTGCAGGCGCTCCTGCCGGTGGCGGCCAGCGTCACCCTCCTGCTGAATGGTGCGCCGCTGGTGGCAGAGTTTCCGCCGGAGGTGACTGTCCGGCCGGAAAAAATCGACGCCATCCTCGGCGAGCAGAAAGTCACCGGCGTCCAGCTGTCCGGCGGCGATGTGGTGGAGCTGGCGGGAGTGTTTGTGGCTCTGGGCGTTGCGGGCAGTACGGCGCTGGCCCGGAAGATCGGTGCCGCCGTGGAGAACGACCGCATCGTGACAGATGAAAAAATGCAGACTACCGTCCCCGGCCTCTACGCCGCCGGAGACTGCACCGGCGGGCTTTTACAGGTGGCGAAGGCCGTCTATGAGGGCGCTCTGGCAGGCACCGAAGCCGCCAAAGCGCTGCGGAAGGGGTGATCTGAGATGCCGGAGATCCTGCCCATCCCCAAATGCGGCGAGCACCGCCAATGTCTCGCCTGTGCCTTCCCCTTCTGGGACAAACTGACCGCCGAACAGCAGGATATGCTCTGCCGCACCACCCGCCCGGTGCGCTATCGCAAGGGCGAGCGGGTCCACAGCCCGGTGGAGAACTGCGTGGGCATCCTGTTGCTGCACACCGGCCAGTTCCGGGCGTATCTTCTCTCCGACGATGGCCGTGACGTGACCCTCTACCGCCTCTTTGGCGGTGAGATCTGCATCCTCTCTGCCTCCTGCGTGATGGACTCGGTGAACTTTGACCTCTACATCGACGCCGAGGAGGACACCGAGGCCTACTGCATCAGCGCAGGCGTCTTCCGCAGTCTCATGCAGCAGAACGTGGAGGTGCGGTGCTTCGCCTACCAGATGACCGCTGAGCGCTTCTCCGACACCATGTGGACGATGCAGCAGATCCTCTTCATGAGCGCCGACCGGCGGCTGGCCATCTTCCTTGCGGACGAGCTTGCCAAGACCGGCGGCGACGATATCCGCCTGACCCAGGACCAGATGGCAAAGTACATGGGTTCTGCCCGCGAGGTGGTGAGCCGTCTGCTGAAATACTTCGCCGGTGAGGGCATCGTGAAGCTCTATCGTGGCGGCGTGACCGTGACGGATAAAGACCGTCTGATGAAGATAGCACACGGAGAATAAAACAGAAAAGGGACGCTGCGCATATACACAGCGTCCCTTTTATCGTGCGGAATTACCCTTTGCACCCCTGCTCTTCCCAGTCGCCGAAGTCGGAGACGTCGGCGATTTTAGTCGGGTCGAACTTGCCGTTTTCGTCCTTGGGGGCGACGGCGGGGCCGGCCTCCACGGGGTTCGGGTTCGGAGCCTCGGGGTCACAGACCGGACGCTCCTCGCTCAAATCGGGCAGGGTCACAGGCTCTGCGGCCTCAGCGGGCGCTGCCTCCGACTCAGAGGCGGCGGGCTCCTCAGCAGGAGCGGTCTCTTCTGCCGGTGCGGCGGCTTCGGCCTCTACCTTGGCCTCACCCTCGGCGTATGCCTCGGCGGTCTTGGCGGCCTCTGCGTCGTCCTTTTCGGCTTCCTCGGGGAACTCGATGGATTCGATGATGGGTGCGGCCTTCTCGTTCAGGAGCTTGTCCATGATGACGATGGCGGCACCGGTGGCCGCCACAGCGGCGGCAGTACCCAGAATGCGGAAGATTGCTTTCATGCCATGACCTCCTTGGTTGTGTTGTAGTTAGGAGAAGGTGACAACATCGTTCAGCGGCTTCTCGGCAGGCTCCACCGACAGTGCGGTGAGCACCGGGCCTTTGCCGCGGTAGATGTTATGGAACTTATAGCCGACCTTTGCGGTCACTTTGACCCATGCCCGCTGCTCGAGGGCCTTGTAGCCGTCGTAGCTGCAGGGGAAGCCCACGAACTGGATGTCCTGCACGCAGCAGGTCATGGCGAACCGGCCCGGCACGAAACTGTTCTTGCCGGCACGGTTGGTCTGGCAGACCTGTGCGAGGAACTTGACGGTCTTGCCTGCGTACTTCTGGGGCTCGTCCTGACAGTCCATATACCAGATGCCGTAATCGTCGTCCGGGATGTCGATGACCGGGGCATTGATGTCGAAGGGCAGCGGGTCGGGGATGTCGTCGTAAGCCACGCTGCCGTCCTTGAACTCGTAGGCGATGTCGCACTTGCGGGATGCCTGACGCACCAGCTTGTGCAGCTCCTGACGGGCGGCGTCGTTGTTGACGGCCTCGGCGCGGTTGAAGACGATGAGCTCACTGCGGGCGATCTTGTCCAGCATCAGCGCACGCATGGAGTTGTCGCGGGCGTAGGTCAGCGCGGTGGTGCCGTCGGCGGTGGCGATGCACTGGTAGACGATCCAGTTTTCGGGCAGATTGTTTGCCAGGTCCTGCAGCATCCACATACCGTTATACTCGATGACCACGCGGCCTGCGTCGGCCTCCTTGGCCAGCTTTGCGAGGTTCTGGGGGTTCAGCTCAGCCTTGTCCTCGAGGTTGTAAAGGGTCACGCCGGGGAAGGCGAACTTCTTCTCATTGTACTCTTCTTCGCCCTCCTCGCAGACCAGCAGAAGGGTCTTGTCGCCGGAGTCGAAGTTGGGGTCTTCAAAAGTCTCCTGAATGAACTTGGTCTTGCCGCTCTCGAGGAAGCCCACAAACAGGTATACCGGGATCTCATTTGCCATAATCTTTTATCCTTTCAGGGTCGATCAGCAGCCGAACAGTGCGGCGATGCCCTTTTCATCCAGCTTGGAGCCGATGACCACCAGTTTGCCGCCGACGTCTGCACCGCGTGCGCGGACTTCCCACTCGCCGGGAACGTAGTCGAACTCCAGCCAGCCGTCTGCGCCGCCGTCCACGATGCCCTTGGAGCGGAGGATCATGCCGTAGTTGCCGGTGTCCAGCTCGGTGAGGGCGTGCTCAATGTCAGCCTTGGAGAACTTCTTGGCCGTCTCGACGCCCCAGCTGGTGAAGACCTCATCGGCGTCGTGGTCATGATGATGGTGATGATGGCCGCAGCAGCAATGCTCATCATGGTCATCATCGTGGTCGTGGTGGTGATGGTGCTCGTGCTCATCCTCATCCTCATCATCATCGTCGTCATCATGATGATGGCCGCAGCAGCAATGCTCATCATGGTCATCATCGTGGTCGTGGTGATGATGGTGTTCGTGCTCTTCTTCCTCGTCCTCGTGGGCGTGCTCCTCGTTGGCCTTGGCAGCCATAGCGATAAGCTCAGCCTTGAAGTCGTCCTTGGTGGACATGGCCTTCAGGATCTGCTCGCCGGTCAGGGCGTCCCAGGCGGTGGTGACGATGGTAGCGGTGGGGTTCTTCTCGCGCAGCATGGCCACAGCGGCGGCGATCTTTTCCTCGGTGGCGTTCTGGGTGCGGCTCAGGATGATGCAGCTTGCGTGGCTGATCTGGTCGTCGTAGAACTCACCGAAGTTCTTCATATACATCTTGACCTTGTTGACGTCGGCCACGGTGACGAAGCTGCTCAGCTGAACATCCAGATGCTCGGCCACGCCCTCGACAGCGCGGGTCACATCGGACAGCTTGCCGACGCCGGAGGGCTCGATGACGATGCGGTCGGGGTGGTACTGCTCCACCACCTGCTGCAGAGCGGCGCGGAAATCGCCCACCAGAGAGCAGCAGATGCAGCCGGCGTTCAGCTCATTGATCTGGATGCCGGACTCCTTCAAAAAGCCGCCGTCGATGCCGATCTCGCCAAACTCGTTCTCGATGAGCACGACCTTCTGGCCTGCAAAGGACTCTTTGATGAGCTTCTTGATAAGGGTGGTCTTACCGGCGCCAAGGAAGCCGGAGAAAATATCGATTTTGGTCATAGTCTGAAATGCCTCTTTCTTTTATGCAGACGCCGCAAAGGCGCTGCCCAGCAGGCCCGTCGGGCCTTACAAGCAGTCCGGGCCGCTGAGTGCTGACCCGTAAAATTCCTACACTCCTATTATAACAAGGCTGTCAATGGCAAACCGGCCTTTTTGATGAGAAATTTGTAACATTTTTTGCAATTTGCTTGCGTTTTCGGGCGGCAGGGGCAAAACAAAAGCTCCCCGCAAGCAGGCAGGGAGCAAAAAATGCGGTGTCAATCGGCAGTCTGCCCCATCTCTTCAATAATCCATTCGGCGATTTTCTCAGTCTTTTCGTCCGTCTCGCCGGTGAACCAGAAAATGCCGTCTTCCGTCTCCACCCGGAGGAACTTCCCGGCGGTGGGGTCGAGGCAGAGATGCACGGTGCCGTCGTGTACCATGACAAAAGAACCCTGCCAGTAGTGCTCCAAATCGAGGCCGTGTATCCGGCCGGCCTCCGGCAGGGAGGAATAAACCTGAACCTCGGTGATGTCGTCTATGGGAATCGTGTACTTCTGAGTCTTTCCATGGTAGGATTGCAGCTCTACCGTGGGCGACACTTGCAGTTCCAGCCTTGCGGGGGTGTGGTCGAGAACGCCCAGCATCGGCCCAACCAGCAGAATGCTGACGATTGCAATGACATTGACCGCCATAGCGATTTTACCCCGGAGGGTGGCGAGGTTGACAGCGCTTCCTTTGCCGATACGTTTGGGAACGGAGATGCGCTTGTCGTCGGGGTCATAATAGAGCAGACCGTATTTCCATGCGGCGTCCTCGGGCGCGGCAGGCCAGCCGTGGGCATCCCGCAGTTTTTGCAGAGCGCGGTTCCCCCACAGACAGGGCAGATACGGCAGGGCCAGACTTCCGAAAAAGAAATAGACCCAGACCGTGACATAAAACAGCGAATTGGGCGCGAAAAACAGCCCGACACTCACAGCGGCACAGAGCAGGCAGATGGTGCGCAGTCGGCGCAGATACCGCTGTACGATGTCCTGCACTTCGGGCAGCTCGGCGGCATTCTGCGGCAGCGTGACGCCCAGTAGGGCGCCGTTCCGCTCGATGCGTTTCAGGCTCAGATAGTCGATGCCAACACAGACGATAAGGCAGACGAGCATGATGATGGAAAATACCATGAAAACGCCTCCATTCTATAAAGAGCTTCCGACCCTAGCATACACGGAAAAACGCGAAAAGTCAAAACGCCGCCCATGAATTGCATTCTGTGGCGCAGAATGATACAATAGACCCGGCAAACCATCGCCGCCGGACGTTTTTCCGGCAGAATAAAGAAAGAAGGCTTTTTGACATGAGCATGAATACCGTTCCCGAGCGTCTGGCCGCCCTGCGCGAGGCCATGAAGGCAAACGGCGTGGACGTCTACCTCATCCCGGTGGGAGACCCGCACGCCAGCGAATATATGCCCGACCACTACACTGCCCTGACCTACTTCTCCGGCTTCCACGGCGAGAACTCCAACTTCGTCGTCACCATGACCGAGAGCGCTGTCTGGGCCGATGGCCGTTACTTCGTGCAGGCCGAGAAGGAGATCGCTGGCACGGAGATCCAGCTGATGCGGATGGGCGAGCCGGGCGTGCCGACCGCCGAGCAGTACTGCGGCAAAGTCCTGCCCGAAGGTGGCAAGCTGGGCCTCTGCGGCCTGACTGCTTCCTGCGGTCTGGTGCGCAGCCTGCAGAAAGAACTGGACGCTAAGAAAGGCACCATCAAGCTGCTGAACCTTGAGGACGAGCTGTGGACGGAGGGCCGTCCCGCCCTGCCCGCCACCCCGGCCTGGCTCCTGCCGAAAGAGTACGCAGGCTTCTCCCCTGCCGAGAAGCTGGGCCAGCTGCGCGCGAAGCTCTCTGAGCTGGGCTGCACCGCACAGCTGGTAGGCAAGCTGGACAATCTGGCATGGCTGCTCAATCTGCGTGCGATGGACATTCAATGCACCCCTTATGCCATGGCCTATTGCTATGTGACCCCCGATAAGGCGACCCTCTTCATCGACACCGCCCGCGTCAGCGCTGAGGCTGCTGCGGAGCTGAAGGAGAACGGCGTGGAGCTGGCTGAGTACGACGATGTGCTTACCTTCCTCGCCGCCCAGACCGAAGAACAGACCGTTCTGGCCGACCCCGTTTCCGTCAACTACGCCGTTTACCAGACCCTGCAGGCCAACCCGGCTCTGACCGTCAAGGACGAGGCCGACCCCCTGCTGCCCATGAAGGGCGTCAAGAACGAAGTCGAGCTGGCTCACACCCGCGAAGCTCACATCCGCGACGGCGTGGCTATGGTGCGCTTCCAGATCGAGCTGGAGAACCGTCTGGCCGCCGGCGAAGAGCTGACCGAGCTGACCATCGACGAGATCCTCCACAAGTACCGCAGCGCACAGGACAAGTTCCTGACTGAGAGCTTCGGCACCATTGCAGCTTACGGCCCCAACGCCGCCATGATGCACTACCACGCCACCGAGGAAGACCACGCAAAGCTCGAGAAGAAGGGCTTCTTGCTGGTGGACAGCGGCGCGACCTATATGGACGGCACCACCGACATCACCCGCACCTACCCGCTGGGTGAGCTGACGGAGGACGAGCGCCTGTTCTACACCTGGACTTTACAGTGCCACATCGACATCGCCCGGGCTGTCTGGCTGGACTACTGCGACGGCCATATGCTGGACACCATCGCCCGTGAGCCGCTGTGGCGCCACCTCATCAACTACCGCTGCGGCACCGGCCACAGCGTCAGCCACGTGGGCAACGTCCACGAAGGCCCCCACGCCCTGAACGGCCGCAACACCACCGTTTTCAAGCCGGGCATGATCGTCACCGACGAGCCGGGCGTCTATGAGGGCGGCGTCGTCGGCATCCGCATCGAGAATGAGCTGGAGTGCTACCACAAAGCATCCAACCAGTACGGCGAGTTCCTGGCATTCCGCCCCATCACGTTCGTGCCGATCGCCACCTCCCCCATCGTCCCGGGCGTTCTGAGCCGCGACGAGCTGGATTGGCTGAACGCCTACCACCGCGAGGTCTTCGAGAAGCTGGCTCCCCGCCTGACCGAGGACGAGCGCGACTGGCTGGCTAAGAAGTGTGCCGCCATCGGAGCGTAAAATTCCTCTAAAAGGCTCCCCTATTAGGGGAGCTCCGCGACATGCCCGTGTCAGCGGGATGGAGCGGTGAGAGGTTGAATTTCAAGAAAAGCGGGAGGCCCCGCAGGGGCCTCCCGCTTTTCTTTAGGATGAGATCTCTGCCTTGTGCTCTTTCCAGTAGGCTTTCGCCTCATCGATGACCTTCTTGAAGGGGCCGGAGGGGTAAGTACTCTCGGCAATGTCGATGAGGAATTTGTAGAGCTGGGGCCGCACCTGCTCATACATCCCAAGCCGGGTGTAGAGGTCCTTGTAGTAGTGGAATACCTGGATCTTGTTCTGCACCAGGGTGGCAGGCTTTATCTGGGTGTGGCAGATGCTCTGAGGGTTCTGGACGTAGTAGTAGCCGGGCTGCGGGATGGACGCAAAGACTTCGGCGTACTGGATATACTGCATGTTGAACACGAGGTCTTCGGCCCAGCGCATCTCGCTGGTAAAGCGGATGTCGTGCCGGGTGAGGATGTCGCGGCGGTAGAGCTTGTTCCAGAGCACGCTGTAAAAGTAAGAGGCGGGCTTGTCCATCAGGCGGCGGGCGAAGGTGTCCTTGTCGTAGACGCCCTCGGGCAGGAAACCGTATTCCCGGTTCTCCGGCGGGCGTGCAACATGCATGACGCCGAGGTCGTCCTGGATTTTTTCCAGCACCTGTTCCGGCTTCGACGCCCCGGCGGGGATGACCATGGTGTAGGGCGAGATGACGAGGTCGGCACCGGTCTTCTCTGCTGCCTCCACCAGCCGGGCGGTGTAGTCCGGGGCGATGTAGTCATCGCTGTCCACGAACTGGACGTACTTACCGCTGGCAAGCTTCAGGCCGAGGTTCCGGGTGTCGGACACGCCGGAGTTTGCCTTGTCCACCAGCAGGATGCGGCTGTCCTTTTTGCGGAACTCCTCGCAGACGGGCAGGCTCTTATCTTTGGAGCCGTCGTTGATGACGATGAGCTCGAGGTTCTTGTACTCCTGCCCGCAGATGCTTTCGAGGCAGCGGCTCAGGTGGCTCTGGGCATTGTACACAGGGACGATGATGCTGACGAGAGGCATTTCCATAGCAGTTTCTCCTTCTGTTTTTTATAGCAATGATACTCCCGCCGGGCCGAAAAAGCAAGCGCCGGCGGCAGGCCCGAAAGGGGGCTTCGGAATGATATTTCATATCGCGGTGTGCAGCCCGGACAGCGTCCTCCGCAGCCGGGTGGAGCGGCAGTGTCTCGACTATTATGCCCGGCGGGACGACGCCTGCATCATCGAGCAGCTGGACAGCCCGGAGGCCCTGCTGGCCCGGGACGACGCCGGGGAGCGGTACGAGCTGTACCTCATCGAGCTGCCGTCCACGGCAGCCGCCGCGTCGCTGCGGGCAGCGGCTGCACTCCGCAGCCGGGGGCGGCGCAGCCCGCTGGCTTTTCTGGCCCACACGCCCGCCCACGCCTACAGCGCCTACCGGGTGGACGCCATGCAGTATTTATTGCTGCCTGTCCCGCCGGAACAGCTGGACGCTCTGCTGGCCCGGGCCGCCGAGCCGGAGTACGGTCCGGCCATCCCGGTAGCCACGGCGTCGGGCCTGCGGGTGCTGCCCTTCGCGGACATCGAATACCTCGAGTGTACCCACCATGTGGTGCATTTCCATCTCGCCAGCGGCGAGGATGTGCCGTCCCTGTCCGTCCGGGTGCCGTTCGCACAGGTGGCCCAGCCGCTTTTAACGGATGAGCGCTTCGTCCAGCTCCACCGCTCCTATGTGGTCAATCTGGCGGCGGTGTCCCAGCTGGCAGCGGGTGAGTTCTGGATGCAGAGCGGCGCACGGGTCCCTGTCCCCCGCGGGCGGGAGCCTGCAGCCCGCACGGCGCTGAAAGATTATCTGGAAAAGCAGTTCCGATAAAGCAATGGGGAGGCCCGGAAGAGCCTCCCCATTGCTTTATAATTTTGTCCAGTCCAGCTGCGTCCAATCCGTTATGTACTGGTCGGCGAGGCGCTGCAATTCGGGCTTATCGGCAGCGCTGGTCTCGTCCTCAATGTCGATGAGGTAAAAGCCGCACTGCTTGGCCGTACGGGTGGCGTAGACAGCGTCCTCGCAGACAACGGCGTCGGCGGGTTCGCTGCCACCCAGCCGCTCGAGGACTTCGTGGAACACCTCGGGGTGAGCTTTGCTCTTCGCGCCCTGTGCGGTGTAGAAGAACTCGAAATAGTCTGCGACGCCCAGCCGGGTGAGCACCTCTTCGCACTGCTCTGCCCAGGTGTTGGAGCAGATGCACATCCGCACGCCCTCGGCGTTCAGCCGGGCCAGCATCTCCCGGACGCCGGGCTTCAGCTCAACTTTTTTGTACAGGTCCCGGATGACCTGCCGCATGGCAGGCTCGTAGCCCCGCAGGGTCAGGGGCAGATCGTAGGTGCGGATGAGATACTCCGCGCCCTCCACCATCCCCATGCTCAGCAGAACATCGTGGATGCCGGGTCTTGCGGTGCGGCCATAGCGGCGCAGCAGCTCCAGCGGTGCGCCCTGCCACACCACGGTCATACTGTCGGTGAGGGTGCCGTCCATATCGAAAATCCATTGCTTACGGTGCATCTGTCGTCCTCCTGAATCGTTCTGGCAAGGTGAATTTATTATAGCACATTTTTTGTTACAAAAACAGAGAGAAATCTCCCGGGAAATATGCTATAATCTAGGCAAAACCGGAACACATCAAAGGAGGCAGAAAACATGGCGCAGAACAACACCCCCGTAAAGGCGCTGGTGCTGGCGGGCGGGGGCGCCCGCGGCAGCTATCAGGTGGGCGTCTGGCGGGCGCTGATCGAGCTGGGCTGGCGGCCCCAGATCATTACGGGTACCAGCGTCGGCAGCCTGAACGGCGCCATGTTCGCCCTCGACCTCTACGAGACGGCCCGGGACATGTGGCTGACCATCCGCAGCCAGGATGTGATGGAGCTGCCCGCCGAGGATGCGCCGCTTTCCGAGCTGCACGCATTCCTCAAAGACGCTGTGACTCAGGGCGGCATGGACGTCACTCCGCTGGAAGAGATCGTCGAGCGGGTGCTGGACGAAGATAAACTCCGCAAAAGCCCCATCCGGCTGGGCCTTGTGACCGTGGAGCAGAAGACCCTCAAGGCCCGGGAGCTTCCGCTGGAAGACATCCCCGAGGGCAAGGTGAAAGACTACCTGCTGGCCTCTGCAGCCTGCTTTCCCGCCCTGCGGGCCCACACCATCGACGGGGTGTCTTACCTCGACGGCGGCTACCGGGACAATATGCCCACCGCGCTGGCCCAGAAGATGGGCGCAGAAGAGCTGGTCTGTGTAGACCTGGAGGGTGTGGGCATCACCCGCCCCAACCGCACCGGCCTGCCCACCACCCTCATCCGAAGCTACTGGGAGCTGGGCGACATCCTCCACTTCGAGCCCGCCACCGCCCGGCGGAACATCGAGCTGGGCTACCACGATACATTGCGGGCCTTCGGGCGGCTGCGGGGCTGCGCCTACGCTGTGGACAGCGGGGCTGAGAGCAGCACGGATGCCGCCGCATTCCATGCGGCCTTCGAGGCCGTCCAGAAGGACGTGCGGGAAAAGCACCCCTCCACCCTGACGGCAGACGCTGCTCTCCTGCTGGCAAAACTCTCGGATGCAGAGCTTGCCCCGCTGGAAGCCGCGGCTGAGGACGTGGGCGTAGACCCCGCTCCCTACTACACCACCCGTACTTTGGGAGAAGCTTTCCTTGCAAAATGCGACTTCGAGCGCCTCAGGAGCTTCGAGCCGCTGTTCGAGGGTGAAGCAGGCCCGGCGCAGGCCGCGCGGGCCGCTCTGCTGCCCAACACCTTTTTGCAGGCACTGGTCTGCCGGGCGCTGACCGGCAGAGTGCCGCCGGAGGAGATGGAAACATGAAAGTATATAAGGGCTTTACCGCATCGCCCGGCCTCGTGCTGGGTCAGGTCAGCCGGCTGGACCGTCCGCCGCTGGTGTTCGGCGAGGGGCCTTTCCACCCCGAACAGGAAAAGCAGGCGTTGGAAGACGCCATCAAGGTCGCTCAGCAGGAGCTGGACGAGATGGCCGGCCGCGCCGCGCCCTCGGAGCAGGCCATCTTCCTGTTCCAGAGCATGATGCTGGAAGACGAGGGCTTCATGAATGAGGTGGCTTTCCAGATAAAAGCCGGCGTCGGTGCCGCCGAGGCGATGGACCGTGTGGGCCGCCGCTACGCCGCCCAGCTGGCCGCCATGAAGGACAACGCCTACATGCAGCTGCGGAGCGTGGACATCCTCGACGTGACCCAGCGCATCACCAACATCCTCTGCCACCGGCTCCGCAGCTGGCTGGCCCTCGACCACCCGGTCATCCTTGCGTCTGACCTGCTCATGCCCACCGATCTGTTCAGCGTCCCGGCGGGCCGCATCCTCGGCCTCATCACCGCCGAGGGCAGCGGCCAGAGCCATGCGGCCATCATCGCCCGCTCGTTGAACATCCCGGGCATCACCCAGGTGGGCGAAGATTTCCTGAAAGACTGCGACGGCCGCGAGGTCATCCTGAACGCCACCGAGGGTGAGTGCATCCTTGACCCGGATGCCGCCGCCCGGCAGAGCGCCATCACCTGCATCTGCGAGATGCAGCGCCAGAACGAGGAGCTGAACGCCCAGCTTGAGCTGCCCAACCGCACCCGGGACGGCGAAGAATTCGAGCTTCTGGCCAACTGCTTCGGCCCCGAGGACGTGGGGACCGCGATGGAGTCCGGCGCGTCCGGCGTGGGCCTGCTGCGCAGCAGCTACATGATGATGCCCGGCCACGCCATGGACGAGCAGGAGCAGTATCTGTTTTACACCTCCTGCCTCGCCGCTGCCAGGGGCAGGATGGTGACGGTGCGCACCTTTGACTTCGGTGCTGACCGCACCATGGCCGACGCCTATCAGGGCGTCCAGTCCTCCAAGCTGGGCCTGCGGGGCATCCGCAGCAGCCTGCGCAATCTGCCCCAGATGGCAGTACAGATCTGCGCCCTCATGCGTGCCGCCACAAAAGGCCCGCTGCGGGTCATGTTCCCCATGGTGACAGACATCGAGGACTGGGATTCCGCCATGCAGGTGGTAGACCACTGCCGCCGCAAGCTCACCGAGCGGGGCGTGGAGTTCGAGCCGGATGTCCCCTTCGGCGTCATGCTCAGCGTACCCGCCGCCTGCCTGACGGCAGAGGACTTCACGGCTCACGGCTGCCGGTTCTTCGTCATCGGAACCAACGATCTGACCCAGTACACCCACGCGGTGAGCCGGGAACTGGCCATTGCCGAGCACTACTACCGTCCCGCCAGCCCGGCCATGAAAAAGCTCATCGCCATGGTGGTGGACGCCGCCAGGAAAGCGGACATCCCCGTCACCATCTGCGGTCTCGCCGTCGGCAATGCCGTCAACGCGACCCAGTATCTCCACCTCGGCCTGCGCAGCTTCTCCATGAGCCCACAGAACCTGTTGACCATCAAAAAGGCCCTGCGGGATGCAGATGCAGAATAAATGAGAAACGGCGTCCCACCTCGGCGGGACGCCGTTTCTTATGTCAGAACTTATTCAAGATTCCCCGTCAGGGTCATGACGGCAGAGACAACGGCCAGCGGGGCCGTCTCACAGCGGAGGATGCGGGGGCCGAGGCCGACGGTCTTTGCGCCGGCTTTTGCGGCCATCTCAGCTTCCTCGGCGGCGAAGCCGCCCTCTGCGCCGGTGATGATGGCGATCTTCAGCTTTTCGCCATCGGCGGGCGTGGCCTCATCCAGAAGCTGGCGCAGGGGTGCGCCGCCGCACTCGTAGCAGAAGAGCACGAGGTCATACTGGTCGAGGCTGCGGCAGACGGCCCCGAAGTTGGGCAGCGGAAGGGCCACATCCGGCAGGATGCCTCGGCCGCACTGCTTGGCGGCTTCAAAGGCGATGCGGTTGTAGCGCTCGTTTTTCTGCTCTTCCTTCTTGGGTGCGGCCACGCAGTAGCGGCTGAAAAATGGGATGAAGTGGTCACAGCCCAGTTCGACGCCATGGCGGATGACCTGCTCCAGCTTGTCCTGCTTGGGGTAGCCCACCAGCAGGGTGACGTCCACGGTGGGCTCTGCGGCGCTGGGGTAGCCCGGCTCCACGCTGAACTCCACCGTCTCGTCGCCAAAACCGGTGATGGTGGCAGTATACTCGACGGCGCTGCCGTCGCAGAGGATGACGGTGTCCCCCAGTTTGCCCCGCATCACGCGGGAGAGATGGTGGGCATCGGCCCCCCGCAGCACGGCGGTGCCGTCGGAAATTTCAGTGGTAAAATAACGGTGCGGCATATTTTTTTGATCCTTTACATCTTAGGCTCCCCTCACAGGGGCAATAACGACGACCGCCGCCAGTGGCGGAAGCAGGGAGTCGTTGTTGGGGCCGCGGCCAGCAAGGCGCAAGTGCTTTTCAAGCACGAAGCGAATGCTGGGAGCCGCAACCCGGCAATGGCAGTGCGAAGCACTGACTGAGAGGTTGGCCTTATGCCTTCTTGCAGACGATGCACTCCCAGCCGCGCTTCTCCTTCACTTCCAGCACGGCGAGGCCGGCGGCTTCCAGCGCGGTGATGACCTCATCCTTCCGGCTGTCGATGATGCCGCTGGCGATGAAGACGGCGTCGTCGGCCATCAGGCCGGGGACGGCGGGGGCCAGGGACATGATGGCGTTGGCCACGATGTTGGCCGTGATGATGTCGTACTTGCCGCTGGCCTTGTCGGACAGATCGCCCACGAGGACGGTCAGCTTGTCGGCTACGCCGTTGAGGGCGGCGTTCTCGCCGGCGGTGCGGACGGCCACGGGGTCGATGTCCACGCCCTCAGCCACGGCTGCGCCCAGCTTGAGGGCTGCGATGGCGAGGATGCCGCTGCCGGTGCCGATGTCCAGCACCCGCTCGCCGCCCTTGACCCGCTCGTCCAGCACTTCGAGGCAGAGGTTGGTGGTCTCATGGCCACCGGTGCCGAAAGCAAGGCCCGGGTCGAGGATGAGCTTGACGCGGTCGGTGTCGTAGTCCTGCCAGGACGGCACGATGGCGAGGCGCTGGCCCACGTCCATCGGGTGGTAATACTTGCGCCAGCCGTTCTGCCAGTCCTCCTGCTCCACGCCCTCGGTCTCGGAGGTGTAGGGGATGCCTGCGGCCTCCATCCGGGCCGCGATGAGAGCCAGCGTCTCCACCGGCGAAGCGCCCGGCTCGAGGTACATGTGGATGGTGACGGTGTCCCGGGGCTTGTCCAGCAGCTCCTGCTCGATGAGGTCCACGTGGGCGATCTGCTCCACCTGTTCCTCGATGTCGCTGTAGTCTTCGATATAAATGCCGCCCTCCGCGATCATGGTGGCCACGGCCTCAGCGGCCTCGGCGTCGGCTTTGGATACGGTCAGGCGAATATCAGTCCATTCCATAAGGATGCTCCTTCCGTGTATTGGGGATATACTGTCTTTATAGTACCCGATTCCGGCCCGGGATGCAAGCTCTCGGGCCGAAAGATACCCGAAAAGGCTTTCTTTTTTCCCGGCAGTATGTTAATATGGTGTTGTACCCGGACTGGGTCCGGGCGGCTTCCTGCCGGAAGCGCCCGCCGCATCGTTCCCCAAAGGAGGAATTATCGTATGTTTTTGGGAATGGATATTTACAGCTGGATCGCTGCTATCGTCATCGCGCTCATCGTCACATTCCTTCCGATCACGCTGCCGTTCAAGATCGTTCTCGCCATGGTAGCCATGGCCTGCTTCTACTTTGGACGCAAGTATTATCACAACCATAAGAACGGCGGGGCCGAGACGCCCAGCATGAGCTCTGCCGAGAGCGAGGCACTGGCCTCCGGCATCCTGAAAGCCCTCGGCGGCAAGAATAATATCGTCAAGGTGGACTACTGCGCCACCCGCCTCCGCTTTGAGGTACACAGCTACGCCTCCGTGGACGAGGCCGCTGCCAAGGCCGCAGGCGCAGAGGGCGTCATCCGCCCGGCCAAGAATGCCTGCCAGGTGGTCATCAAGGGCGATGTGCAGGCCGTGTACGATGCCCTGCGCAAGCAGCTGTAACTAAGAAGCCGTTTTCTCACGCAAACAGCTTCTCGAACACCGCCGGGAACGGGCCGCTGCGCCCGGCCCGGCGGTATTTTTATCGGAAAGGAATTTTGATATGAAGCCCCAGACCTTTACGTGGAAGAAACTCACCGCCGACGAGTTGACGCGGGTGTATCTGGACGAGATGCGCCGCGACTTCCCGCCCAGCGAGCTGAAACCCCTGAGCATGATTCTCAACAGTGAAGCCGTCGGCATGGCCCACACCTGGGGCGTGTTCGAGGGTGAGACGCTGGTGTCCTACCTGCTGATGGTGCGGCCTATGGGCTGTGAAGTGAGCCAGCTGGACTATTTCTCCGTCCTGCCCGCCTACCGCAGCACCGGCATTGGCGCAAAGCTGCTGGCCGCTCTGCCCGCCCACGAGGAGGGCGCAAAGGCCATCCTCATCGAGGCCGAGTGTCCCGAGAAGGCCGACGACGAGGCCATGGCCGTCCGGCGTCTGGGCTTTTATGCCCGCTGCGGGGCCGTTGACACCGGCTGGACGGAGCATCTTTTCGACGCGTGGTTCCGGGTGCTGGTCCTGCCCGCTAAGGGTGAGACGCTGGATGCAGAGACGGCCAACAAAGAGCTGGCCGACTGCTACAGCCGGGTGATGGGCGCGGACAAGTGGCGCAGATATGTCCAGCTCTACCGCCCGGACGGCACGGAAGAGAAATTCTGATTCGATCATAGGGTCTGAAAGGCTGCTTTACGTTCTGTGAAGCAGCCTTTTTTGCACCCTTCAGCGGGCGGGATGCACAAACGAAAGTGCGGATTTTTGACAGTTTGACCGGGAATGTAAAATCAAGTGTCCTATTTTTCACACCGGCTTTACCAGAGGATGACAGCAGCGCAAAAACACCACACAAAGCTTTACCTGCATTTTGCGCTGCCATGGTCGCAGCTGGATGGGCGGTGCGCTACAATAAAGGCGTCCCAAGAGAGACACAACAAGGAAAAGGAAAACAGCCCGGCCAGAACAAAAGGGCCGGCCCAGTTGAAGGAGATATTCTTATGAAAAAGATCACTCGTCGTTCGTTCCTGTCCATCTGCGGCGCTGCTGCCGCTGCTGCTGCCCTGACCGCCTGCGGCGGTGCAGCTTCTTCCACTGCTGCCTCTTCTGCCGCCGCATCCAGCACCGCAGCTTCCGCTTCTTCTACGGCTGCGCTGTCCGGCAATGTCGCCACCGGCGGTTCCACCTCTATGAAGAACGTCATCGCCGCCCTGACCGAGGGCTTCGCTGAGATCGAGCCGGATGTCACCATCAGCTATGACCCCACCGGTTCCGGCGCAGGCATCACCGGCGCTACCGATAAGACTCTGGACATCGGTCTTTCTTCCCGCGCCCTGAAGGCTGACGAGACCGGCGTCACCGGCACCATCGTAGCTCTGGACGGCATCGCCATCATCGTCAACAAGGACAGCAAGGTCGAGGACCTGACCGTTGACCAGCTCAAGCAGATGTTCACCGGCGAGATCACCAACTGGTCCGAGGTCGGCGGCGGCGACGGCGAGATCGTTCTGGTGGGCCGCGAGGCTGGCTCCGGCACCCGCGATGGCTTCGAGAGCATCGTGGACGTCAAGGATTCCTGCAAGTACGCGCAGGAGCTGACGGCTACCGGCGCTGTCATCAGCGCTGTGGAGGCCAATCCTCTGGCCATTGGTTACGCTTCTCTGTCTGCCATCGGCGACACCGTCAAGGCTGTGACCGTCGGTGGCGTGGAGTGCAGCGAGGAGACCGTCAAGGACGGCAGCTATGAGGTGCAGCGTCCCTTCGTGTTCGTCACCAACGACTCCGTCACCCTCTCCGCTCAGGCTCAGGCGTTCTTCGACTTTGCTACCAGCACCGACGCTGCCGACCTCATCCGCACCGCAGGCGCTGTACCGGTGAACGAGTAACTTTGTGAGGGATCCCTCAGGTGTTTTTATGAAAAAATTCGAGCTGCCCCGCACCCCGGCCCAATGGCTGGAAGCTGTCATGAACGCCATCTTCTTCCTCTGCGGCATCCTTGCTGTGGGCTGCGTGGCTGTCATTACCATCTATATGTTCCTGTCGGGCCTGCCCGCCATCGGAAAGATCGGCCCGCTGAAATTCCTCTTCGGCACCGAGTGGGCTTCCACGGCGTCCGAGCCGAAGTACGGCATCCTGCCCTTCGTGCTTTCGAGTATTTATGGCACCCTGGGCGCGTCCCTCATCGGCGTTCCGGTGGGTCTGCTGACAGCAGTGTTCCTCTCGAAAGCGGCAGCTCCCGGCGTGCGCAATGTGGTCGTGACGGCGGTGGAGCTGCTGAGCGGCATCCCCAGCGTGGTGTTCGGTCTGCTGGGTATGCAGGTGCTGGTGCCTGCGGTGGCGAAGGTGTTTGGCAAGGCGTCGGGCGCCTGCCTGCTGTCGGCCATCGTGGTGCTGTCCATCATGATACTGCCCAGCATTGTGTCCGTGTCGGTGACGGCCCTCAACGCCGTGCCGCCCGAGTATGAGCAGGGCAGTCTGGCACTGGGTGCGACCGATACGGAAACGTGGTTCAAGATCAGCATCCCGGCGGCCAGGAGCGGCATTGCAGCCGGTATCGTTCTGGGCATTGGCCGCGCCATCGGCGAGGCAATGGCCGTCATGATGGTGGCAGGCAACAGCCCCAATATGCCGGACAGCCTCTTCCGCAGCGTCACCTTCCTGACCACGGCCATCGCCAAGGAGATGAGCTACGCCAGCGGCCTGCAGAAGCAGGCGCTGTTCAGCATCGCGCTGGTGCTGTTCGTCTTCATCATGGTCATCAATGTGCTGCTCAACGCTGTGCTGAAGGGAGGAAACAAGGATGAAAAGTGACTTCTCCCCCTCCCGTCGCGCATGGAACGTCATCATGACCGCTGTGGTCTGGGCGGCGGCAGTGCTGGTCATCGCCCTCACGGTGGGCGTTATCGGGCTGGTGCTGGTGCGGGGCATCCCCCACATCAGCTGGGAATTCCTTTCCACCACCGCCAGCGTCCTGAAAGGCACCGACGGCATCCTGCCCGCTATCCTCAACACGTTATATGTCATCCTGCTCACCCTGCTCATCGTCCTTCCGCTGGGCGTGGGCGCGGCAGTTTACCTCACGGAGTACGCCTCCAACCGGAAGCTCATTGAGGTCATCGAGTTCACGAATGAGACGCTGGCGGGCATCCCCAGCATCATCTACGGCCTCGTGGGTATGCTGGTCTTCGCCCAGACAATGGGCTTTAAGACCTGCCTGCTCTCCGGCAGCCTGACGCTGGTGGTCATGAACCTGCCCACCATCATCCGTACCACGCAGGAGTCCCTCAAAACGGTGCCGCAGGGCTACCGGGAGGGCGCTCTGGGCCTCGGCGCGGGCAAGTGGCACATCATCCGCACCATCGTGCTGCCCTGCAGCATCGACGGCATCGTCACCGGCTGCATCCTGGCCGTGGGCCGTATCGTGGGTGAGAGCGCGGCCCTGCTCTTCACCGCCGGTGCGGCGGAAGTTATTGCAGGCAGCATCGCCAAGGCTTACGCATCCAACGGCGCGACCCTCTCCGTCCTGCTCTATCTGCGGGCCTTCGAGGACGGCGACTTCGCCTCCGCCTGGGGCATCGGCGCAGTGCTGCTGGTTCTGGTGCTTCTCATCGACCTCGCAGCCCGTCTGGCAAAAACAAAGCTCAAACAGAAACAGTAAGGGGTATTTTATGGATAACAATATGCCGGTCATCTCGGCAAAAAATCTGAACCTCTGGTACGGCGACTTCAAGGCCCTCAAGGGCATCTCGCTGGACGTGGGCGAACAGGAGATCACTGCCCTCATCGGCCCCTCGGGCTGCGGCAAATCCACCTTCCTCAAGACTCTGAACCGGATGAACGACCTTGTGCCGAACGTCCGCATCGAGGGCGACGTCCGGCTCCGGGGCGAGGATATTTTCTCAAAGGAGATGCAGCTGACCGACCTGCGCCGCCGCGTGGGCATGGTCTTCCAGAAGGCGAACCCCTTCCCCATGAGCATCTACGACAATATTACTTACGGCCCCAAGCTCCACGGCGTCCGCAATAAGGCGGAGCTGGATGAGCTGGTGGAAAGCTCCCTGCGGGGCGCTGCCCTCTGGGACGAGGTGAAAGACCGCCTGAAAAAGAGCGCGCTGGGCCTCTCCGGCGGTCAGCAGCAGCGCCTGTGCATCGCCCGGGCTCTGGCTGTCAAGCCCGAAGTCCTGCTGATGGACGAGCCCACCAGCGCCCTCGATCCCGGCTCCACCATGAAGGTGGAAGAGCTGATGAGCGAGCTGAAAAAGAACTACA